>JFJP01020608.1_pt1 | contig 24662 bp, 32 predicted proteins | sample 431651 | NCBI WGS metagenome assembly JFJP01 (sample SAMN02602958, study PRJNA72255) | Microbial mat metagenome, whole genome shotgun sequencing project. | biome: fresh water; feature: sink hole; material: water; isolation source: purple microbial (photo- and chemosynthetic) mats found in...
CTTCGCCACCGTCCCCACCGGCTTCACCCGCTTCATGCGCACCTTCCTGCCCTGGCAGATGTGGCGCTTCGCCATGATCAACCTCAAGATGCTGCGCCTGATGCGCAAGAGCCATCACGGCGGGTGATACCCCCGTCGGCGGCGCCGGACCACCTCAGTGGGTGCAGCCGTGTCCGGCCTCGTGGTCGCCATGCCCATGATCGCAGGCGCTGGGTTCGCCGCCGGCCTGGAGGGTGCCGGCGCGGTACGCCGCCATCGCGGCCTCGACCGCGGTGCCCTCGGGCACGATGACCAGCCGCACCCCGGCCTGGGCGAGATGGCCGGCCGCCCCGCGGCCGATGGCGGTGCAGATGACGATCTCGCAATCGGCCACCGCCTGGGCCAGCGTGCCGCAGCAGCCCTCGGCATGACGAGGTGAGCGGCCACCGGCCGCGTCGATCGCGACCAGGGGAAAGTCGTGGCCGAAGCGGGCGACCTGCGCGCCGTCGGGCGAGGTGGCGACGGCGATGGGGGGCAGGGTGAAGGCCATGGTCAGTTCTCCGGGTGGAGGCGGCAGTCGGGGTTGACGAGGAGGTGCATGGCGCAGCTGCCGCATGCCGGGCAGCGGGTCAGCGAGGCCGGCCCCGGCCAGGTGCCGTGGCAGGCGTCGCAGGCCTGGACGGCGTCCGCCGGCACATCGATGACCAGCGAGCAGCCCTCGACGAGGACGCGGGCGACGGCCGTGCGGGCCCGTTCGAGGATGCGGCTGACGGTGGGGCGTGACACGCCCATGCGTTCCGCCGCCTCTCCCTGTTCGAGCCCCTCATGGTCGCAGAGGCGCAGAGCCTCCCAGCCGTCGGCGCAGAGGTGGACCTCGGTCAGGTCGGCCATCGGCACACCACGCGGCTTGAACACCTGGACGCGGGGGCGGGCTGAGATCCGGCGCTGGCACTGCGGTCGGGCCATGGCAGAGTTATGAGCATGCGTGCAGAACCAGCAAGCGGCGAATCCCCCTGCCATCAGGCGGCGATCCTTGACGCGATCACCGAGGGCGTGTTCACCGTCGACGCCCAGTGGCGTATCACCTCGTTCAACCGCGCGGCGGAGGCGATCACCGGCATCCCCCGCGCGGAGGCCATCGGCCAGCCCTGCCGGGCCGTGTTCCGTACTTCGGTGTGCGATGGGCACTGCGCCCTGCGCGAGACGATGGAGCGTGGCGAACCGATCCACTGCCGGCGCATCGAGATCGTCGATGCCGGCGGCAGCCGCCGCCCGGTCAGCGTGTCGACCAATCTCCTGCGCGGTCCCGATGGCACGGTGGTCGGCGGAGTCGAGACCTTCCGCGACCTGCGCCACGAGGACGCCCTGCGCAAGGCCGTCCGCAAGGAGGTGCAGATGGGCGACCTGGTGGCGATCAGCCCGGCCATGCGCCGGGTGCTGGATGTGCTGCCGGCGATCGCCGGATCCTCGACCACGGTGCTGGTCAGCGGCGAGAGCGGCACCGGCAAGGAACTGGTCGCCCGCGCCCTGCACCGCCTGTCGCTGCGCAAGCGCAAGCCGTTCATCGCGGTGAACTGCGGAGCGCTGCCCGACCAGCTGCTGGAGAGCGAGCTGTTCGGCCATGTCGCCGGGGCCTTCACCGATGCCAAGCGCGACAAGCCGGGACGCTTCGCCCTGGCCGAGGGCGGCACCCTCTTCCTCGACGAGATCGGCGAGATCTCGCCGGCCATGCAGGTGCGCCTGCTGCGCGTCCTGCAGGAGCGCACCTACGAACCGCTCGGCGGCACCCGCACCCTGACCGCCGACGTGCGCATCATCGCCGCTTCGAACCGCGACCTCGCCACCGAGGTGCGCGCCGGGCGTTTCCGCGAGGACCTGTTCTACCGCATCGCGGTGGTGCCGGTGCATCTGCCGCCGCTGCGCGAGCGGGTCGAGGACATCCCGCTGCTGGCCGAGCATCTCCTCGAGCGCCTCGCTGCGCGCGAGGACCGGCCGGTGCCGCTGCTGTCCGACGCGGCGCGGGCGCAACTCATCGCCTGGCACTGGCCGGGCAACGTGCGCGAGCTGTCCAACGCGCTGGAGCGGGCCTGGGTCCTGTGCCAGTGCGGCATCATCCAGGCCGAGCACCTGCCGCACGCGGCCCCGGGCTCGGCCCCCGACCGTGTGGGCAAGCCGCTGAGCGATGCCGGAAGATCAGCCGAGGCCGCTACGCTCATGGAGGCGCTGCGCCAGCACGGCTGGAACAGGCTCGCCACGGCGCAGGCCTTGGGAGTTCACAAGACGACGCTGTTCCGCAAGCTGCGCTTGCTCGGCCTCAACCCGCCCCGCTGCGCAGGCGAGCAGGGTTGATCGCGCACCGCGCACCATACCGCATACACCGACCACCAGGGACAACCACATGCCATCCATCACAGGCACCCGGACCGAGAAGAACCTGCTCAAGGCCTTCGCCGGCGAATCGCAGGCCCGCAACCGCTACACCTACTACGCCGGCAAGGCGCGGAAGGAGGGCTTCGTCCAGATCGCGGCCATCTTCGAGGAGACGGCGAACCAGGAGAAGGAGCACGCCAAGCGCTTCTACTCGTTCCTGGAGGGCGGCGAGGTCGAGATCACCGCCTGCTTCCCGGCCGGCACCGTCGGCACCACGGCCGAGAACCTGGCCCACGCCGCCGGCGGCGAGCACGAGGAGTGGACCGAACTCTATCCGGCCTTCGCCAAGATCGCCCGCGAAGAGGGCTTCCCCGGCATCGCCGCCGTCTTCGAGAAGGTGTGCATCGCCGAGAAGCACCACGAGGAGCGCTACCGTGCGCTGCTCAAGAACGTGCAGGACGGCACGGTGTTCAAGAAGGGCGCCAAGACCACCTGGGCCTGCCGCAACTGCGGCTACCTGCACGAAGGCGACGAAGCGCCCAAGGCCTGCCCGGCCTGCGCCCATCCGCAGGAGCATTTCGAGGTCCAGGCCGCGAACTGGTGACCGCCGGCCCCGACCAGCCGTTCCTGCGACGGTGGGCCTCGGCGCTGCTGTGGCTCGCCGCGTCGCTGCTGCTGGCCGTGGCCCTGTGGCAGGGCCTGGCGCTGTGGCAGCGCGAGGTGCGCGGCGTGCCGTTCCCCGGCCCCTGGGAGGTGCTGCTGCGCCTGGGTGGCCTGCTCGGCGGCGAGGCCTGGCTCGGCGGATCGCTGGCGTCGCATCTGGGCGCCAGCGCCGGCCGCTGGGCCGTCGGCTTCGGCCTTGGCGCGACGATCGGCCTGGGCTGGGGCCTGCTGGTCGGCGGCTCGCGCCTCGCCGCGCGCCTGACCCGGCCCTGGCTGGAGGTCATCCAGGTGGTGCCGGGCCTGGCGTGGATCCCGATCGCGCTGCTCGTCTTCGGCGTCGGCCCGGCCGCCACCGTGGCGATGATCACCGTCACCACCATCCCGGCGGTGGCGCTGGCCACCGCCATGGGGCTGCAGGCGATGGACCGCCACCACCTCGCCGCTGCGCGGATGCTGGGCGCGGGACGTGGCGCCCTGGTGCTGACCATCGTCCTGCCCGCGCTGCTGCCGCACCTGCTCACCGGCCTGCGCCTGGGCATGGGCGCCGCCTGGCGCGTGCTGGTCGCCGGCGAGATGGTGGTCGGGGTCGGCGGCGGCCTCGGCTACGCCATCCTGCAGTCGCGCTGGACCCTCGACTTCGAAGGCGCGCTGGCCGGCGTCCTGGTCATCGCCCTGGCCGGCTTGGCGCTGGAGCGCGGCCTCTTCGGCACGCTCGAGCGCCTGACCGTGGCGCGCTGGGGCCTGCGTGGCCGCTGAAGCACGGTTGCGGCTGGCCGGCGTATCCTTCGCCCATCCCGGGCGGCAGGTCTTCACCGGCTTCGATCTCGAGGTCGCGGCCGGCGAGCATCTCGCCGTGCTCGGCCCGTCGGGCTGCGGCAAGACCACGCTGCTGCATCTGCTCGCCGGACTGCTGCGGCCGCAGGCCGGGCAGGTCCTGTGCTGCGGCCGGCCGATCGCCGGCGTCAGCACCGAACGCGCCCTGGTGTTCCAGGACCTCGCCCTGTTCCCGTGGTACTCCGCCCTCGGCAACGTCGCCTACGGCCTGGCCCGCCGCGGCGTGTCGCGGGCCGAGCGCGAGCAGCGCGCCGGCGAGCTGCTTGCCCGCTTCGGCATCGCCGGCGACGAGGCGCGCCGCCACCCGCACGCCCTCTCCGGCGGCCAGCGCCAGCGCGTGGCCCTGGCGCGGGCGCTGATCACCAGCCCGCGCGTGCTGCTGCTCGACGAGCCCTCGGCCGCGCTCGACTCCGCCACGGCCAGCCTGATCCAGGCCGAGCTGCGCCGCGTCCAGGACGAGGCCGGCTTCGCCTGCGTCACCGCCACACACCGCATCGACGAGGCCCTCGACAGCGCCGACCGCTGCCTGATCCTGGCCGGCCAGCCCGCGCGTGTCGCCTTCGCCTGCGACCTGCGCAGTGCCGATCGCGCCGCCATCGCCGCGCGCATCCGCGCCCATCTCACCGCATCGGAGTGACCATGTCCCGCCTCCTTGCCTGCCTGCTCCTCGCCGCCGCGGCCATGGCCGCCGACCAGGCGCCGATCCCCTGCCGCATCGCCTATCTGGCCAAGCTGCACTACGCGCCGGTGATCGTCGGCCTCGCCGACGGCCTCTTCGCCAAGGCCGGCATCGAGGCCACCGCGGTCGTGGTCGGCCCCGGCTCGGGCATCCTCTCCGCCGAGGCCATGGCCACCGGCGCCGCCGACGCCGCCGCCATGGGCGACGGCCCGGTGATCATCTCCAGCACGCGCGATCCGCTGCCCGTGCTGCTGGGCGCGTATGTCGCCGCCGAGCGCCAGCACCGCCTGGTCGCCCGGCCCGGCGTCGCCATCGCCTCGCCCGCCGACCTGGTCGGCAAGCGCGTGGCGGTGATGCAGGGCTCCAGCACCTACGCCGGGCTGCTGCTGCTGTTCAAGCAGCAGCAGTTCGCCCCCGGCGCGGTCACCATCGTCAATCTCAACCCCAAGGACATGGCCGCCGCGCTGCAGTCGTCGCAGGCCGATGTCGCCGCGGCCAGCGACCCGATCCCCGATCTCATCCTGCGCAAGGTGGCCGGCTCGACCGCCGCCGGCGATCTCGCCGGCCTGGGCACCGACTATCCGTACTGCCTGATGACCACGCGCCGCTGGGCCGAAGCCCATCCGGACGGCTGCCGCCGCCTGGCCGCCGCGTTGACCGCCGCCTGCGCCGTGATCAACACCGAGCGCGAACGCGCTGTGCGCGTGGTCGCCGCCGCGACCAAGGACTCCGAGGCGGATACCCGCCGCTGGATGGAGCTGTGCCAGTGGAACCTGCGCACCGCCGAGCAGACCCTGCCGAGCCTGCTGCCGCTGGCCCAGGCGATGCAGGCGGCCGGCGCCCTGGCCAAGCCGGCGCGCCTGGCCGAGGCCTGCCCGGCCGCTGCCCGCTGAACGGCGGTCAGGCCTCCGTCAGGATCTGGGCGCCGGCGGCTCGACCGGCACGCTGACGATCACCGGCTTGCCGACGCTCCACACGCCGTCGACGCGGAGGTGCCACGGCTGGCTGTGATCGACCGTTCCGCCCAGGGGGATGTCGACATGCAGCTGCTCGGCGGCATGGCTGTTGATCCGCAGCATACCGGGGATGCGGAGCAGCTCCGTCGTCGCCAGGCCGTCGCCGTGGAAGCCGGAGCGCTCGAGGTAGACCGTGCCTGCGTGCTGCTGCGTCCCGACCGCCAGCGCCACCGCACCTGCGCCGCCTTCGGCCCCGAGCGTCACATCGCGATCGGTGGCGTTGCGCACGGTCAGGCGCAGATGGATCGCCTGGGCGTCCTGCCGGCAGCAGGTGATGGTGGCGACCAGTCCATCCTGCTCGGCGCTGTTACCAGCGTTCGGGCAGGAGGTGCTGCGTGCGCAGCCGCCGGCTACGCCGAGCGAGAGCGCCAGGGCGGCGAGGGTGAGGTTGGGGATGAGGGGCATGCGCATGACGTGACTCCGTGTCGGGATGTCCGATCAGGGAGCGTCCCATGTGCCAACGCGGACGCGTCCCGTAACCCCTTGGCCAGACGTTCAGGCATCGTCGCAGGGCTGCATCCGCGCTACTCCGGTAGCGCGCGCGTGGGCTACTGCCTGTGCGCCACCTGGTGCGGGTTCCACGAACCCGGCTGGCGGTTCAGCCGGATCGCGACGCGCACTGCAACCGGGATGCAGGCACGCTACCCGACTGGACGAGGTCTCTGTGCGGGCAAGCACTTAGCTGACGCGGCCGTTGGCATGCCGCTGGCTACCCCTGAGACGTGCATGTCGCCCTCACCGTTTGGAACGGCCAACTGGCCACCGTCGCCGACTTCTGCCAGCGCCTGCGCCTGGTGGAGATCGCCCAGGGCGCGGCCGGTGCGCGACGCGAGATCGACGCGCCCGGCAAGGACGCCTCGCGCTGGTGCGCCAGCCTGGCGGCCGAAGACGTCTCCACGCTGATCTGCGGCGCGATCACCCGGCACCTGGCCCAGCAGCTCGACGACGGTGGCATCGCCGTCGTCGATGGCTGCACCGGCCAGGCGGACGAGGTCCTGGCCGCCTGGATGACCGGAACCATCGGTCAACCGCAATGGCGCCTGTCCGGCTGCCAGCGCTGGCGCGGCGGGCGACCCTGCCGTCAGCGGCGCCAGCCGACCATCATCCCCACCGGAGATCCCGCCATGCGCATCGCCATCTCGTCCACCGGCTCCGACCTGGATGCGGCGCTCGATCCGCGTTTCGGGCGCACCCGCCACCTCGTGGTCTGCACCGCCGGCGCCGAGGCCGTGATCCACCACGAGAATCCGACCGCCGCCGACGCCGAGCATGGTGCCGGCATCCGCACCGCCGAGTTCGTCGCCGGCCTGGGCGTCCAGGCGGTGATCTCCGGCGCCGTCGGCCCCAAGGCCATGCAGGTGTTGCGCGCGGCCGGCATCACCGCCTACGCCAGCAGCGCCGCCACCGTCCGCGCCGCTCTCGCTGAATTGCGGGACGGCAAGCTGCACGCCGTGACCTGACCCCCCCTGCCAAGGAGACTTCCCATGCCCCATCGTGATGGAACCGGCCCGCGCTGGGCCCAGCGCCAGCCCACCGCCAATCAGGAACCGCTCCCGGCCGAGGCCGTCGGAGCCGAACCCGACCAGGCCGCACCCCGTCCGGGCTGCCGCGGCCAGGGCGGCACCGGGCGTGGACTCGGTCGCGGCCACGGCCGCGGATTCGGCTGCGGCCGCCGCCGCTGGTCGAACTGATGCCGGTCGTCGCCGCCACCACCGCGCATGCCCGCGGCCACAACTGCTGCCAGGCCATCCTGCACGCCTTCCAGGAGCGCTGCCTGGTCGATGACGGGCGCATCGCGGCCGCCAGCCGGGCCGGAGCCGGCCGGGCTCCTGGCGGTCGCTGCGGGGCGCTGCACGCCGCGCTCGAACTGGTCGAGGTGGAGCAGCAGCCAGGACTCGAAGCGGCCTTCGTCGCCTTCGCTGGCGCAGCCGCCTGCCGGGAGATCCGCCGGCTGCGTCGGGTCTCCTGCAACGCCTGCGTCGGCGAGGCTGCCCGTCTGGTGGCCGAGCGGCTGCGCCAGGGCGCGGCATGAGCGTGGCGGCTGGCATCCGACGCCTGCGCCTCGTCGTCCTCAGCGGCAAGGGCGGCGCAGGCAAGACCACGGTCGCCTGCGGCCTGACCCGGGCCCTGCGCGCGGCCGGTCATGCCGTGACGCTGGTGGACGCCGACGCCGAGGCGCCGGATGCCGCCGTGACCCTGCCGGTGCGCTGGCAGCCGCCGAGCACCGTGCACCTGCAGGTGCCGGTGGTCGACGCCGCACGTTGCGACGGCTGCGGCGCTTGCGCCGCGGGCTGCCAGTTCAACGCCCTGGCCATGGCCGGCGGGAAACCGCTGGTCTTCGCCGACCTCTGCCACGGCTGCGGCGCCTGCGCGCTGATCTGCACGGAGCACGGCGCCGCCATCCGCGAGCAGCCGTTCCCGATCGGCAGCGTACGCCGCGGTTCGGCCGCCTGGGGCGACCTGATCGAGGCCCGCACCGCCATCGGCGTGGCCCGCGCCAGCCAGGTGATCAGCGCCGCCTTGGCCGAGGCCGGCCCGCGCGGCTGCCAGATCGTGGATGGCCCGCCTGGCACCGGCTGCAGCGCCGTCGCCGCCCTGGCCGGGGCCGACCTCGCCCTGGTGGTGGTCGAGGCCACGCCCTTCGGCCGCCATGACGCGGCGCTGGCCATCGAGCTGGTGCGCTCCCGCGGCCTGCCGCTGCGCATCGTGCTCAACCGCTGCCTCGCCTCGGACCTGGCCGAGTCCCGCGCCTGGTGCGCAGAGTTGGGCATGCCGATCGCCGCCGTGATCGACGACGATCCCGACCTCGGCCGGGCCGGGGCCGAGGGCCTCGATCCCTGGCTGCACGCGCCGGCCTTCGCCGCCGTCTGCCGGCACCTGGCCCTGACCCTGACCACCCCGGCAGCGACGCCATGTCTGGAACCCGCCGATGCGCACTGATCCCGCCTGCATCCCCTGCTTCCTGCGCGGAGCCATCGCCACCGCCGAGCTGCTCGGTCTGTCCAGCGAGGATCGCCGGCGCTTCGCCGAGGAGGCCGGCCGGCTGGCGGCCAGGCACGACCCGCAGAGCTGCCCGCCGGTGCTGGGGCAGCAGGTCCAGCGCCTGCTGCGCAGCCTCGCCGGACCCGACCCCTACGCCGCGATCAAGGCGACTTCGAACGCCCTCGCCTGGCGGCTTCTGCCGGAGGTCGCCGCCCGCGTCGCCGCCGCCCAGGACCGCTTCGAGGCCGCTTTGCGCTACAGCATCGCCGGCAACTGCATCGACTTCGGCAAGGGCCATGGCATCGGCGAGCCCGAGGTGCTGGCGACGCTGCAGCGCCTGGCCGACCATCGGCTGGAGCCGGCGCTGGTCGACCGCGTCCGGCAGCTCTGCGCCGCCGCCCGCCGCATCGTCGTCCTCGCCGACAATGCCGGCGAGGTGGTCTTCGACCGCCTGCTGCTGGAGCGCCTGCCCGCCGGTCGCGTGACCGTGATCGTGCGCGGTGGTCCGGTGATCAACGACGCCACCAGGGCGGATGCCGTCGAGGCCCGCCTCGCCGACTTCGCCCGCGTCCTCGACAGCGGCAGCGACGCGCCCGGCACCATCGTCACCGACCTGGGCCGGCCGGCCTGGGACGCCATCTCCGAGGCCGACCTGGTGATCGCCAAGGGCCAGGGCAACTACGAATCGCTGGAGCCGAGCAGCCGCGACCACGTGCATCTGCTGCTGGTGAAGTGCGCCGTGGTGGCCGCGCAGACCGGGCTGGCCCAGGGCGCGCCGGCGATCATCCACCGCCCAGGGCATCTGTGGCGGCGGCTGTCCGGGGCGGAGGCCGCATGATCCGCCAGGTCGCCGTCGTCAGCGGCAAGGGCGGCACCGGCAAGACCAGCCTGACCGCGGCCTTCGCGCACCTGGCGGCTCCGCTCGTGGTGGTCGACGCCGATGTCGATGCCGCGGATCTCCATCTGGTGCTGGCGCCGCAGGAACGCGAACGCCACGACTACCACAGCCTGCCGGTGGCGCGCATCAGCTGCGCCAGCTGCATGGGTTGCATGGCCTGCGCCCAGGTCTGCCGCTTCGATGCCATCAGCCGGCAGGACGGGCGCGTGGTGGTCGACGAGTCGGTCTGCGAAGGCTGTCGCGCCTGCGCCCTGATCTGCCCGGCCGCGGCCATCGCCTTCCATCCCCGCTGCACCGGGGCCTGGATGGTCGCCGACACCGCTGTCGGCCCGCTGGTCCATGCCCGGCTGCATCCGGGCGCCGAGCATGCCGGCAAGCTGACCACCGCGGTGCGCGACCGCGGCCTCGCCCTGGCCGCCGAACGGGGTCTGGAGCTGGTGCTGATCGATGGTCCGCCCGGCATCGGCTGCGCCGCGACCGCCGCCCTCGCCGGGGTCGATCTCGCCGTCGCCGTCAGCGAGCCGACGCCGGCCGCCGCCGCCGATCTGGAGCGCCTGTGGCAGCGGACCGCGCAGCTGCGCGTGCCGCTCGCCCTCATCGTCAACCGCTGCGACCGCAACCCGGCCCTCGCCGAGCGCATGCTGGCCGAGGCCCGCGAGCGCGGCCACGCGCTCGGCCTGCTGCCGACCGATCCGGTCTTCCGCGCCGCGCAGCGGGCGGGCACCAGCGTCCTCGACCTCGCCAGCCCGGCGCTGCGCGCGTCGATCCAGGGTCTCTGGGAACGGGTGCAGACGCTGGCTGCCAGAACCGCTCCGCTCGCCGCCGCCTGCTGACCACCCCCGAGGCCACATGTCCGACACCTGCTCCTGCTCCTCAGCCACCGACGGCTGCGATCCCGCCACCTGCGGCCAGGCCGCCGCCTGCGCCAGCATCCCGGCCGGCTGCCCAGCCAGCCATCCCCAGGGCATCAGCCATCCGATCCTGGTCCTGTCGGGCAAGGGCGGCGTCGGCAAGAGCACGGTCGCGGTGCAGCTGGCACGCGGCCTGGCCCGGCGCGGCGCACGCGTCGGCATCCTCGACGCGGACGTCCACGGACCGAGCATCCCCCGTCTGCTCGGACTGTCCGGCCAGCGGCACGAGAACAACGGCACCCACCTGATGCCGATCTGGGCCAGCCCGCGCCTCGCCGCCGTCTCCGTCGGCTTCCTCATGGACGGCTGCGACACCGCGATCATCTGGCGCGGGCCGGCCAAGACCGGGGCGATCAAGCAGCTGATCCAGCAGACCGACTGGGGTGGTCCGCTCGACTGCCTGGTGGTCGATCTGCCGCCGGGCACCGGCGACGAGGCCCTGGCCGCCGCGCGGTCGTCACCACGCCGCAGGCGGTGGCCACCGACGATGTGCGCCGATCGCTCGCCTTCTGCGCCAAGCTGGGGATCAAGGTCCTGGGCATCGTCGAGAACTACGCCGGCTACGCCTGCCCGCACTGCGGCAAGGTCAGTCGCCCATTTCAAAGCGGGGGCGGCGAACGGCTGGCGCAGCAGGCCGGCGTCCCGCTGCTGGCGCAGCTGCCGCTCGATCCCTGCATCGTCATGTCCGGCGATGCCGGCGGCGATCCGCTGGCGCTCACACCGCTCTCCCCGGCAGTGGTCGGGTTCAACCGCATGATTGATGGCGTCCATCGCGCCCTGCCCGATCTCATCCCTGGTTCCACCCCGCTTCCGGAGCTTGCCATGGCCACCCCCGCCCTCATCGCCATCCCCATCAGCAACGGCCAGGTCGATCCGCACTTCGGCCACTGCACCGCCTTCGCCCTCATCGAGACCGACGGCGAGCGCATCATCCAACGCCGCGATCTGACCCCGCCCAAGCACGAGCCCGGCGTCCTGCCGCGCTGGCTGATCAGCCAGGGCGTGCGCGTGGTCATCGCCGGCGGCATGGGCGAACGCGCCCAGCAGCTGCTGGAGCAGGCCGGCGTTGTCGTGGTCATGGGCGCCAGCAGCGGCACGCCCGAGGAGTTGGCGTTCCGCTACCTCACCGGGGCGCTGGCCAGCCAGGGCGGCGCCTGCACCGCCCATGAAGGCCATGGCTGCGGGGGGCACTGATGGATGCACCCCACGCGCCGCTGACCCTCGACACGATCGCCCGCGACTTCAATCCGGCGTGGTGCGCCGCGGTCATGGGTACCGGCGCGGTGCCGCTGGCGCTGGGCTTCCTCGACCATCCCGCCGCCCGCTGGCTGGCCTGGAGCTTCGCCGCGCTGGCCGCCGCCATGTGCGTGTCGCTCCTGGTCCCGTGGACGCTGCGCGTCCTGCGCCATCGCGCTGCCATGGCCAAGGACCTCGACCATCCGGTGGCGACCAATTTCTTCCCCACCATGCCGATCGCCATGGTGATCATGGCGCTGGTGGCGCTGCGCTACCCGGAGCTGGTGGGCGGCATCGAGACCGCGCGCTGGATCGGCCTGGTCCTGTGGGGGATGGGCGTCGTCGGCATCTTCGGCTTCGGCTTCCTCATCCTGCCCCGGCTGTTCGCCAAGCCGGGCATCACCCCGCAGCAGACGACCTTCGGCTGGTACATCCCGCCGGTGAGCAAGCTGCTGGTGCCGGTCGCCGGCTTCGAGCTCGCCCGCCTGCATCCCGCCATCCAGGATCCCATCCTGGTCATCTCGCTGTCCGCCCTGGGCGTCGGCTTCTTCATGTTCCTGTTCGTCGGGGCGATGGTCTATCACCGCTATATCTACCATGAGCTGCCGATCGGACGCATGGCCCCGACCTTCCTCATCGGCGCCGTGCCGACCGCGATCCTGGCCATCGTGCTGGGCAAGCTGAGCGCCGCCGCCGAGGCCGGCGTGTGCATGCCGATCAACGCCCAGGTCATCGCGGCGGTCGCCCTGCCGATGACCGTCGCCCTGTGGGGCTTCTCCTTCTGGTGGGCCATGCTCTCCGGCATCATCATCCTGCACCATGTGCGGCGCGACGATCTGCCCTATGCCCTGTCCTGGTGGGCCTTCACCTTCCCGCTGGCGGCGCTGGCCATCGCCGGCGGCGTCAGCGCGAAGCTGAGCGGATCGCCCACCATCCGCGCCGCCTACCTCGTCTCGGTCGTCGTGCTGCTGCTCGTCTGGGCCATCGTCGCCTGGCGCACCATCGGCGGCGTCCGCGATGGCCGGCTGTTCCGTCCCGCCCACTGAACCTCAGGTATCCAGTCACATGTCCGATGACCGCGGCGATTGGACGCCTGCCCCCGCCCTGCTCGACCACATGCACCAGCCGCGCAACAACGGCTGGCTGCTCTATGCCGATGGCCAGGCCCATGTGACCGGCGATTGCGGCGATGAGATGGCGATGTGGGTGCAGGCCGACGGCGACCTGGTCGGACGCATCGTCTTCGTCACCAGCGGCTGCGGCACCTCGCACGCCGCCGGCAGCATGGCGACGGTGCTGGCCACCGGCCGCACCATCCAGGAAGCCATGCGGCTGACCCAGCAGGAGGTGCTGGCCGGGCTCGGCGGTCTGCCCACGGACCATGAGCACTGCGCCCTGCTCGCCGCCATCACCGTGCAGCGGGCCTGCGAAGACGTCCTGGTGCGCCGCCTGACTCCCGCCGAAAGCCCTCCATGAGCCTGCCCCCCCTCTCCATCGATCCCGATCCGGACTTCATCAACGACGCCGAGCTGGAGACCCTGCTGGCCAGACCCGCGCCGGACGAGGCCGAGGTCGCCGACCTGCTGGCGCGGTCGCTGGCCAAGGAGCCGTTGACGGTGGCGCAGACCGCCCGCCTGTGCCTGGTCCGCGACCCGGCGCAGATCGCCCGCATCCACGAGGCCGCCCGGTTGCTGAAGCGCGAGGTCTACGGCAACCGCATCGTCCTGTTCGCCCCGCTCTACATCGGCAACCAGTGCGTGAACGACTGCGCCTACTGCGGCTTCCGCTCGACCAACGCCTCGGCGGTGCGCCGCACCCTCGACCGGCAGGAACTCGTCCATCAGGTCGAGGCGCTGGAGGACAAGGGCCACAAGCGCCTGGTCCTGGTCTATGGCGAGCATCCCGACTACGACGCCGGGTTCATCGCCGACAGCGTCCGCACGGTGTACGGCGTGAAGCGCGGCCACGGCGAGATCCGCCGGGTCAACATCAACGCCGCACCGATGGACGAGGCCGGCTACCGCACGGTCAAGGCGGCCGGCATAGGCACCTGGCAGATCTTCCAGGAGACCTACCACCACGCGACCTACGCCAGCCTGCATCCCGCCGGCACGCGCAAGGCGGACTACCGCTGGCGCCTGAGCGGGCTGGGCCGGGCGATGCGCGCCGGCTGCGACGATGTCGGTCTGGGCGTGCTGTTCGGCCTGCACGACTGGCGCTTCGAGGTCCTCGGACTCATCGCCCACGCCACCTACCTGCGCGACTGCTACCGCTGCGGCCCGCACACCATCTCGTTCCCACGCCTGCGGCCCGCCTCCGGCATGGAGGTCGATCCGCGCTGGCAGGTCCGCGATGAGGAGATGCTGCGCATCATCGCCATCCTGCGCCTGGCGGTGCCCTACACCGGCCTGATCCTCACCGCCCGCGAGCCGGCGGAGCTGCGGCGCCAGGCCATCGCCATGGGCGTGTCGCAGATCGACGCCGGCAGCCGCATCGAGATCGGCGGCTACACCGAATGTGGCGACGCCCAGGTGCAGGTGGCCGAGCGCGAGCAGTTCCAGCTCGGCGACCTGCGCAGCCTCGACGAGGTGATCGCCGACCTGCTCGGGCAGGGCGAGGTGCCGTCGTTCTGCACCGGCTGCTACCGTCTCGGCCGGACCGGCGAGCACTTCATGGAATATGCCGTCCCCGGCTTCATCCGGAAGTTCTGCACCCCCAATGCCCTGACCACGCTGCAGGAGTACCTCTGCGACTACGCCAGGACGCTGGGACAGGGTGTCATCGCGCTGGAACTCGCCAAGCTGCCCAAGCGCAACCAGGGGGCCGTACGCAAGCGCCTGGAAGCGATCCGCGCCGGCACCGCCCGCGACCTCTACGTCTGAACCATCAAGGACCCGCCATGGACACCTACCAGACCAACCTCACCCGCCTGCAGCAGTGCGCCACCCAGCTGGGCCTGAAGCTCAATCCCGATCCCGCCCGGGTCGAGAAGGTCGTCGGCCTCATGGCGAAGAACTTCGACGCCATCGGCGAATGGGTCTGCCCGTGCAAGCAGAAGACCAAGCCGGCGGTCGCAGGCGCCGACATCTGCTGCCCCTGCCCGACCCTGCAGGCCGAGATCGCCAGCGCCGGCCACTGCCACTGCAAACTCTTCTTCAAGGTCTGACCCATGCCCATCGACGAACTGACCATCTCCCGCGCCATCCTCGACGCGCACCACCGCAAGCTCTCGCGCTGTCTCGACAGCGACGTCCTGATCGTCGGCGGCGGCCCGGCCGGCCTGGTCGCCGCCGCGCATCTGGCGGCGCAGAACCGCCGCGTCGTCATCATCGAGAAGCAGCTGTCGCCTGGCGGCGGCATCTGGGGCGGTGGCATGGCGATGAACGACGTGGTGGTGCAGGAGGAGGCCAAGCACCTGCTGCTCGCGATCGGACTGAAGCCGCGCAAGGTCGATCACGACCTCTACACCGTCGATGCGGTGGCGCTGGCCAGCGCCCTGATCTCCGCCGCCGTGCAGGCTGGGGCGGTGCTGCTCAACCTGACCTTCATGGAGGACGTCTGCCTGCGTGGCGGCGTGGTCGACGGCCTGGTGGTCAACCGCTCGCGCATCGGCGACGTGCTGCCGGTCGATCCGATCGTCTTCCGCTCCTCGGCGGTGATCGACACCACCGGCCACGAGGCGGCGGTGGTCGAGAAGCTGCGTAAGCGCCACCTGCTGCCGGCCGAGGTCTCGCTCGCCGGCGAGCAGCCGATGCACGCCGAGGCCGGCGAGCGCTTCGTGGTCGAGCGCACCGCCCAGGTCATGCCCGGCCTGTTCGTCGCCGGCATGTCGGTCTGCGCGACCTTCGGCGGCCCGCGCATGGGCCCGATCTTCGGCGGCATGCTGCTGTCAGGCGAGAAGGTGGCGCGGCTGGTCGCCGCCGCCGTCCCCGAGCGGGCCTGCTGCTGCCGGCCGGACGGCCAGCGTGCTTGAGGCGCAGGACCTCCTCGATCTGACCCGGACCCGGGCCCATCCCGACTGCGCCTACTGCAGCCCGCGGGCGCCGGACTGGCTCGCCATCCGCCTGCACGACGATGGCGCCGGTGGCGTCCAGGGCTCCTTCCCGTGTCCACCCGCCGCGGAAGGCTACCCCGGCCTGGTCCACGGTGGCGTCGCCTCGGGCCTGCTGGACGCCGCCATGACCAACGCGCTCTTCGCCCGCGGCGTGGTGGCGCTGACCGGCCGGCTGAGCGTGCGCTACCATCGCCCCCTGCGCCTCGCCCGCACCGCCACGGTCACCGCGCACGCCGCCGAACAGCGCGGCGCCTGGTGGATCGTGCAGGGCGAGATCAGCCAGGACGGCAAGGTGGCGGCGACGGCCGAGGCCTGGTTCCGCGATCAGCACGAACCCGAGAGCACATGAGCGCCAGCACCGTCCCGGGACTGCGCCTGGTGGTGGTGGTGGAGAACCGCTCCGCCCATGGTTGCGCCGGCGCGCATGGCCTGGCCGTCTGGCTGGAGGTCGGCGGGGCGGTGGTGCTGGTCGATACCGGGCCCGATCCCGCCCTGCTGGCCGCCAACGCCGCCGTTCTCGGCCTGGACCTCGCCCGGGTGGGGACGGTGGTGCTCAGCCACGGCCACGACGACCACAGCGGCGGTCTGCCGGCGGTGGTTGCGGCGCGGGCGGGCCGCTCCCTGACCGTGGTTCTGCATCCCGCCGCCTACCGCGCCCGCTTCAGCCGCCGCACCGGCGCGCCGCGTGCGATCGGCCTGCCTGCCGCGAGCCAGGCCGCGCTGCGCGCCCCGGGCGTCGCGGTCGTCGCCTCGGCCGGCCCGACCAGCGTCGTGCCGGGGGTCTGGGCGACCGGCGAGATCGTGCGCCGGCATCCGCTGCTGGGCGAACCGCATCTGGTGCTGGATGCCGAGGGCCGGTACGCCGACCCGCTGGAGGACGACCAGGCGGTGGTCGTCGATACGTCGCACGGACTCGCGGTGGTCTGCGGCTGCGCCCACGCCGGACCGGTCAACACCCTGGAAGCCATCGCGGCCCTCCGTCCCGGCGAACCGGTCGCGCTGCTCGTCGGCGGCCTGCATCTGGGTCCGGTCGCCGAACCGGTCCTCGAGCAGCTGTGCGTCGATCTCGGCCGCTACCGCCTCGCCCGCTGCGCCATCGGGCATTGCACCGGCGAGCTGGCCGAGCGCGTCTTCGCCCGTCGCCTCGGCGGCGGCGTCGCCACGCTGGCGTGCGGAACCCGCCTGGAGATCCCGTGAACGAGACCCTCGCCATCGAACCCATCGGCGTGATCAGATCGCCGTTCAGCGACCCCCTGGACATGCCCATCCAGTCCAGCGAGTCCGGCCAGCACCGCGGCACCGCCATCATCGTCCCGGCCTGGGCCGGCGGGCTGGCGGATCTGCAGGGATTCGAACGGATCTGGCTGCTGTGGTGGGCGCACCGCGGCCGGGCCGCCGAGCCGCTGGCGACGCCCTTCCGTGACAGCCGGCCGCGTGGCGTCTTCGCCACCCGCGTGCCGGTGCGGCCCAACCCCATCGCCATGTCCTGCGTCCGCCTGCTGGCGGTGCACGGCGATCGGATCGAGTTCGCCGGCGTCGACATGCTCGACGGAACGCCGCTCATCGACATCAAGCCCTATGTCTGGCGCTGGGACGCCTATCCGGGCCTGCGTTCCGGCTGGTATGACGAGGCTGGCCGGCCCGATGCGCTGGCCGATCGGCGTTTCGCGAGTCCCTGAGCCCGTTGCCTGGACGCGCGGCGGCGGATCATCCTGGGATGATCCGCCTCTTCGCGCTCGTCCTGGCTGCCTGCCTGCTGTCTGCCGCCGAGCCTGCCCCGGCCACGCCGCTGCTCGACCGGGCCATCGCCCTCAACCTGGTGCAGGAGCCCGAACTCGACCGCGCCGCGCTGCGCCGCGGCTTCTCCGAGCTGTGCGCCAAGGCGCGGCCGGACCTCGCCGCCGCCGCGGACGCGCAGGCCAAGATAGCGGTGCTCAACCGCATCCTGCTGGCTGAGCGCCAGGTGAGCTACCTCTCCAACCTGTACTGGCGCGATGCCACGCTGGCGGCGGCGGTGCTGCGTGGGCAGGCCAACTGCCTCGGCACCAGCACGCTCTACGTCCTGGCCGGCGAGGAGCTGGGCCTGCCGATCCGCCTGGTCATCGTCCCGCGCCACGCCTTCGTCCGCTGGGATGATGGGGGCGAGCGCATCAACATCGAGACCACCGCGGGCGGGCGCGAGATCCCCGACGCATACTACCTGCGCGAGATCGAACCGGCCGAGGCGCTGGCCATGCGCTACGGCAGCAGCCTCGACCGCGACGGGTTCCTCGCTGAGCTCACCGAGGCGGCGATGCACCACCGCTACGCCGCCGGCGATCTGGCGGAAGCGCGCACGCTGCTGCTGGAGGTCGAACGGCTGGCGCCCTGGCGGGCCGACCTCCGGCTCAGCCACATCGCGATCAACGCCGACATCACCAAGGACCGCCAGGCCGCCCGCCGGCAGATCGTCGAACTGCTGCAGCAGGACCCGCCGGACTCGGTCGCCACCGGCGCGCTGTGCTGGCTGGCCGAGGACGCCGGGGCGCGGCAGCAGCCGCAGCAGCAGCGCGAGATCCTGCTGCAGGCCTTCAAGCGCGCGCCGCGCAGCCAGGTCCAGCTCGTCCTGCAGTCCCTGGCCTTCTGCCACCGCACGCTGAAGGACTGGCGCGGGGCGGTCCGCTACTACGAGCTGGTCCTCGCCTGCACCGAGCCGAACGATCCGGCCCGCGCCGGGCAGCTCTACAACTACGCCATCCTGCTGAAGAACGACGGGCGGATCCCCGAGGCGCTGGCCGCCATCGACCAGGCCCTGGGCCAGAATCCCGAGAGCTGGAACCTGCAGGTGCTGAAGGCGGGCTACCTCTGCCTGTCCGGCCAGGTGGAGGCGGGCAAGGCGCTGTACGCCACGGTCAGGCCGCCGCGCGCCGACGCCGAGTTCTGGGCCAACATGCAGGCCTGGTTCTGCGCCGTCAGCGACCAGCGCGAGGAGTTCTACCGCCTCTTCGCCGTCGCGCTGGCGTCCGCGCACAGCGAACGGGCGCTCAACTGGATCGAGCAGGACGTCGACCTCGACCGCTACCGCGACGAGCCCGAGTTCCGGCGCCTGCTCGACGAGCACCGTCCCCGCCTGCTGGGCGAGAAGCCGTAGGCGCTCAACCGCTGCGCGGCCGGAACGCGGCGAGCACTGCCGGTTCGGTCTCCAGGCGCGCGCCGCCGATCAGGTCGAGGCAGTAGGGCACCGCCGGGAACACCGCGTCGAGGCAGGTGCGGATGGCGCTCGGCTTGCCCGGCAGGTTGATGATCAGGCAGGTGCCGCGCAGGCCGGCGGTCTGGCGCGAGAGGATCGCAGTCGGCACCTCGCGCAGGCTGACCGAACGCATGAGCTCGCCGAAGCCCGGCATCATCCGTTGGCACACCGCCTCGGTCGCCTCGGGCGTGACGTCGCGCGGTGACGGCCCGGTGCCGCCGGTGGTGACGATCAGCGAGCAGCCCTCCAGGTCGGCGAGCTCGCACAGCGTGCGCTCGATCTGCGGCTGTTCGTCGGGGATGACGCGGGCGACCGCCTCCCATGGGCTGGTCAGGTAGGCCTGCAGCGTCGCGACGATGGCCGGGCCGCCCTTGTCCTCGTAGATCCCGGCGCTGGCGCGGTCGCTGACCGTGACGATGCCGATGCGCGCGCTCATGCCCGCCGCCAGGCACCGCTGCGGCCGCCGGACTTGGCCTCCAGCCGGACGGCGTCGATGACCATGCCGCGGTCGAGCGCCTTGCACATGTCGTAGACGGTCAGCGCCGCGACCGACGCGGCGGTGAGGGCCTCCATCTCCACACCGGTGCGGCCGGCGAGGCTGGCGGTGGCGCTGATGCGCACCTCGGCGCGGCCGAGCACGAGATCGACCTCGACCGCGTCGAGTCCGAGGCTGTGGCACAGCGGGATCAACTCGGCGGTGCGCTTGGCAGCCTGGATCCCGGCGATGCGCGCCACCGCCAGGACATCGCCCTTGGCCACCGCCTGGCGGCGGATCGCGCGCACCACCGCGGCGGTGGTGCGGACCACGGCGCTGGCAGTGGCGCTGCGGCTGGTCATCGGCTTGGCTCCGACGTCGACCATGCGGGCGTGGCCCTTGGCGTCGAGGTGGGTGAAGCTCAGCGTGGCCATGCGGCGGCTCCGATGCGGGTATAGGCGATTCCGGCGCCGGCGGGCTGGGCGGCGGCGCCCGGTTCGAGGCGGAGGTAGGCGTTGGCCTGGTGCGGCTGCACCAGGTCGGCGCTGGAGACCGGCGGCAGCGGCTGGACCGCGTCGCCTTGCACCCGCGCCGGCAGGAACCAGGTGCGGTCCTTGTTCTCCGGCAGGGCCGCAGCCAGCACACCACGTCCGCCGAGCGGCACGTGGCCGAGGCCGGCGAGGCGGCGCAGCGCCGGGATGGCGTAGCGGCAGGCGCAGAGGTGCGCGGCGAGCGGATTGCCGGGCAGGCCGAACAGCAGCTGCCGGCCGCGCCGCGCCAGCAGCAGCGGCTTGCCCGGGCGCTGCGCCACCTTGTGCAGCAGCGTCTCGGCGCCGAGGCGGGCGAGCGCGCCGGGCACCTCGTCGTGGGTGCCGGCGGAGACTCCGCCGCTCAACACCACCACGTCGGCCCCCTCCAGCGACCGCAGGCAGGCGAGCAGCGCCCCGGGGTCGTCGGCCACGGTGCGGCAGGTGGCGGCGAGGCCGGCTTCCTCGAACAGGGCGGCCAGCATCGGGCCGTTGCTGTCGCGGATCTGGCCGGGCCGCGACGGATCGCCGGTCAGCTCGCTGCCGGTGGTCACCACCGCCACCAGCGGCCGCGGCAGTACAGCCAGCTCGCGCAGGCCGACGCCGATCGCCGCGGCCAGCGCCATCGGCGTCACCAGCGCGCCTGCCCGGGCCCACGGCGCTCCGGCGGCACATTCGGCGCCGCGCGCGACGATGTTGGCGCCTGGGCGGATGCGCTCGGGCAGGACCACCCGTCCGCCCGTGCGCGTGGCCTGCTCGCCCGGGACCACGCCTTCCGCGCCGGCCGGCACCGGGGCTCCGGTCATGATCGGATGGGCCTGGCCCGGCTGCAGCGGCGCCCGCGCCGCGCCGTCGCCGGCGGCGATCTCGTCGAGGATGGCGACGCTGCGGCCGGCATCGGCCAGGCGCACGGCCCAGCCATCCATCATCGCGCGATCGAATGGCGGCAGGTCGGCTGCCGCCAGCGCGTCCTCGGCCAGCACCAGGCCGCGGCAGCGCTCGGGCGCGAGCCGCACCGCCGTCGGCTGCGGCACGGCGGCCAGCACCAGGGCGAGGGCCTCGTCGGGTTCGAGCAGGCTCATGGGCCCTCCGGGCGCAGGACGGCGCCCTGGCTCCACTCCACCGCGCCGTCGGCGAAGGTCTCGCGCTTCCACACCGGCACGCGGGCCTTGATCTCATCCATGATCCAGGCGCAGGCGGCGAAGGCCTCGCCGCGGTGCGCAGCGGCGGCGCCGACCCACACCGCCGCTTCGCCGACCTCGAGGTGGCCGGTGCGGTGGCAGGCGCAGGCGGCGAGCAGCGGCCAGCGCTGGCGCGCGGCGGCGAGGATCCCACGGCCGACGCCGAGCGCGAGCGGGGCGTAACCCTGATAGTCGAGGTGGCGCACGGCGCGGCCCTGGTGGTGGTCGCGCACCACGCCCTCGAACACGACCAGGCCGCCGGCCTGGGGGTGATCGAGGCGACGGCGCCAGGCGGCGCCATCGATCGGCTGGTCGGTGATGGCGAAGTCGTCCACCTCAGCCGCCCGAGACCGGGGGGAGGAATACGACGGTGCACCCATCGGTCAGCGGCGCGTCCCAGCGCACCATGGCCTCATCGATCGCCGGCATGATGCTGCGCTCCGGCAGGGTCAGGCCGTGGCGCGCGGCCAGCTCCGCGTACAGCCCGCGGGGCGTGGCGGCGGCGGTCGCGACCCGCTCGCGGTCGAGGCCGCGCTGGTCGCGCAGATGAGCGAACCACAGGACGGTCACGTCCATGTCAGCCTCCGATCGCGGCCATCACCGCGGTGCGGCGGAAGCGCTCCGGCGCGGCCTTGGCGGCGACGGCGCGGCGGATGGCAGCGAGGAGGCCGTCGAGATCGCCCGCCCGCAGCGGCGCCAGCAGGTCGGTGCCGGGGCCGTCGAACAGGCAGGTGTGCAGCCGCCCCTGGCTGGTCAGGCGGATGCGATCGCAGGTGGCGCAGAACGGATCGCTGACCGTGGTGATGAAGCCGAGGGTGGTGGCGGCGGGATCGACGCCGGCGATGGTCCACACCCGGCTGGTCGGCTCGTCGCGGGCCGGTTCCTCGCGGATGTCCAGGCCGCCGGCGCGCAGCCGCTGCTGCAGCGCGGCGCTGGCGACGTGCCGCTCCGCCCAGCCGGCCTGCGCCTCGCCGATGTCCATCAGCTCGATGAAGCGCAGGTGCGCCCCCTCGGCGATGGCCAGCCGGGCCAGGGCGACCGGATCGGTGTCGACGGTGGCGACGGCATTGAGCTTGAGCGGGGCGAAGCCGAGGCGGCGGGCGGCGCGGATGGCGGCGAGCACGGCGGCGAAGCGGTCGCGGCGGGCGGCGCGGCGGAAGCCGTCGGCGTCGGCGGCATCGAGGCTGAGGTTCAGGCGGGAGAGGCCGGCGGCGCGCAGTCCCGGGAGCTGTTCGGCGAGGAGCACGCCGTTGCTGGTCAGGCCGACGGTCGGCACCAGCCAGGCGGCGGTGCGGACGTGCTGCTCCAGGGTCGGGCACAGCGTCGGCTCGCCGCCAGTCAGGCGGATCTTCGCCACCGGGACGGCAGCGCAGACCGCGCCGATCAGCCGGTCGAGCTCGGCCGGGGCGGCGCGGGACGGCGCGAAGCGCGCGTCCTCGGGCAGGCAGTAGGTGCAACGCAGGTTGCAGCGGTCGGTGACCGACACGCGGAGGTACATCAGGTCCTTTCCTCGGTCCCCGGTCGGGGACGTCGCGGGAGGCGGAGCCGTTTCCGGCCCCACCCCGGCCACTGCGCCATGGCCCGGACGGGCTGTAGGCGAGGCGGCTCGGATCGTCAGGTTGTCAGGCCCGGGTCAGCAGCCTTCCCGTTTCTTCTTCTTCTTCGGCGGGGCCGGGGCGGCGGGATCGGCGGCTGGCGCCGGGGTGGCGGCAGGATCGGCGGCTGGCGCCGGGGTGGCGGCAGGATCGGCCGGTGGGTCGGCTGCGGGCGGGGGCGGTGCCGGCAGGGTCTCCGGCCCGGCGGGCTTGTCCACACCGGCACTGCGAGGTTGGCCGCCGAAGTGCCGGCTGACCTCTGCGCGCCTGGAGGCCGCCTCCCGCGGTTGCAGAACCGGGTTCAGCACGCGCTCCTTCCAGCCGTCGAGGCCGTCCTCCAGGCTGTAGACGCGCAGGCCCCGGGCCTTGAGCAGGACCCAGGCCTGGGCGCCGGCCACGCCGTTGTCGGCGTAGAGCAGGTAGCCGTCGTCGGCGCGCAGGTCGGCGGCGCCGAGCTGCGCCAGCGGGATGTTCTCCGCCCCCGGAATGTGGTAGGCGGCGTAGGCCGACGGCTCGCGCAGATCGATCAGGCGCAGCTCGTTGCTGCCGGCGATCAGGCGGTCGGCGAGATCCTCGGCCGCGATGCGGTCGCCCTTGCCGGCGACCAACCGCGAGAGCTCGGCGGTGTCCAGCGTGGCCTTCGACCCGCGGTAGGGGTTGCCGAGCACGGCAGCCAGGGCGCCGGCGAGCAGCAGGCCGCCGACCACCAGGCGGGCTGGGGTCAGCCCCGTGCCGCCGAGCAGCGGGCGCGAACCGGGCTCGGTGCCGGTCGCTTTCGCCTCGCCCCATTCCGCGGCGACGAACATGCCGGCCGCCATCAGGCAGACGCCGAAGACGATGATGCCGTAGGGGATGTTGAAGAAGGCGGGCAGGGTCACCGCGCCCAGGCTCGCCGATTCGGCGATCGGCTGGATCGCCGGCCAGGCGAAACCGACCACGAACATGCCGGCGAAGAGGCCGAGCATGTAGAGCATGCCGTCGATGCGCCCGGTCGCGGCGCCGATCACCGAGGTGCCGGGGCAGTAGCCGCCGATGACGAAGCCGACGCCGAGGACCAGGCCGCCGACCAGGTTGGCGAGCAGCCGCGTCTCCTTCAGCGTCACCAGCGACAAGTCGAGCATGCCCAGCTGGGACAGCAGGGTCAGGCCGACCATCGCCGTGACGATGGCGGTGAACATGACCTTGAGCACCGACATGTCGCGGAAGTAGAACTGCGAGGCGAGCTTGCGGCTGCTGCCGAAGCCGGCGCGCTCGAGGAAGAAGCCGAAGGCGCCGCCGATGAGGAATGCCGCCAGCAGCGAGGCATCGTCGCCGAACAGGCCGTGTTTGAAGAAGGGTGCGTCCATGGCGTGCCTTTCAGATCCACTGCTTGCGGAAGAAGTACGCGACGGCGTAACCGCCGCCGAAGACGCTGAACATGAACACCCAGCTGCCGAGGTTGAGCAACGCGCCGCCGGTCAGGGCCTGGCCGCTGGTGCAGCCGCCGCCGATGCGTGCGCCGATGGCCATGACCACGCCGCCGGCGAAGGCGAACAGCAGGCGCTTGCCGCGCGACCAGCGCGGCCCGTGCTCGGTGGTCAGCCGGCTGCGGTTGGCGATGAGTCCCGAGACCAGGCCGCCGGCGATGGCGCCCAGCACCTCCCAGGTCATCCACTCCTTGAGCGGGCTGCCGGCGTATTCGCTGAAGAAGCCGTTGCCGGCGACGTACTCGGGCGCCGCCGCCGCGACGCAGGTGGCGGCGCAGCTGGAGAAGGCGCTGGAGGAGCCCAGGCCCCAGCCCATCACCACGAAGGATGCGAGCAGGACCAGGCCCAGGCCGAAGCCGGCCAGGTAGGGGTTCATGTGCGGTTGTTCAGGCAGGTCGCTCATGCGTGCTCCGGAAGTTCAGTTCCAGCCGGTGGCCTGGCCGGCATCGACCAGCACCCAGCGCAGGACGAGGCCGCCGATCAGGACGAGGATGGCGGGGATGGCGGTGTGGCGGATGCGGCCGGCCAGCTCCAGGCCCTGCAGGACCAGCGGGGCGAGGACGCCGA
>JFJP01037655.1_pt1 | contig 24661 bp, 29 predicted proteins | sample 431651 | NCBI WGS metagenome assembly JFJP01 (sample SAMN02602958, study PRJNA72255) | Microbial mat metagenome, whole genome shotgun sequencing project. | biome: fresh water; feature: sink hole; material: water; isolation source: purple microbial (photo- and chemosynthetic) mats found in...
TCATACAAAAAAGAAAAAGCATTGAAAGAAGGTAATGCTGACGAAGCGCAAAAAATTGATCAGGCAATGCGTGTTTTTGGTGATCTCGAAATTTCAAAAGGGATTATCTCATTACAGAACGACCGAGGTACTTCTTATGGAATGTACATTTCAGTTCAAAATGAATTGGCAGCCGCTATTAACACCTTACGGGATAGATTTGCCAAAGAAAAATACGGAAAGGTTTTCGATAAAATAACCGAAGATCAGCAGGATTTGATTAAAATCGTTTATCCTGTTTTGGTTTCTGAAGCAGAACCTAAAAATATAGGAGGGACTAACTAATGGGAAAATTTAGAAAAAAAGATAAGCCTTCTGTTGGAGCACTTAATACAGCTTCATTACCAGATATCGTTTTTATGTTGCTCTTCTTTTTCATGGTTACTACTCAAATGAGAGAAGTTGAATTAATGATCAAATACAAGCTGCCTAAAGCAACAGATGTGAAGAAGCTTGAAGATAAATCATTAGTTAGCTTTGTATACATCGGAAAGCCCGTACCTGCAATGCAAAAATTGTATGGCACTGAGCCGCGCATTCAATTAAATGATGCTTTTCAATCTATAGAAGATATACAAAATTTTATTGCAGCCGAACGAGAAAAATTAAGTGAATCTGACCAGAAGGCCATGACCGTGTCACTTAAAGTAGACGAGTTTACAAAAATGGGTATTATTAGTGATGTGAAGCAAGCGTTGAGAAAATCAAATGCGCTTAAGATCAATTATTCTACCTTAAAGGTAAAGGATAATTTAGCTGTAAATTAATATTTCTTATGGGAAAATAAAAAAAGCCGACTATCTGTCGGCTTTTTTTATTAGAAGATACTTTTAGGTTCCGAAGCATCTTTATTAATGCTTTCTTCATCATCTTTTTCATCCTTTTCTTCTTTCTCTTCTTTTGTTTTCTTAGGGGCAGCAGCAGCGCCTTTTTTAAATTTCTGCTGGTCCATGCCTGCAACTTCAATCCTGTTTTCTCTTAAAAACATACCTGCAATAACTGCAGTCTTCACTTCATTGATAGTCATGATAAAATCCCAGTCAGTATCAGGAAATGTCTGCGGTTTTACATGGTATTCAATGGATTCTTCTAAACAAAAGTCGGTAAGCATTGGTATAACCTTCTTTTTTACACTTAATTTTAATGATTCGTTCATGGCGCAATATTTTAATTCATGTTTGGTAAAAATAAACTTTTTATGCTTTCAATAAAAGGTGCAGACATGAATTATTTATTAACAAAACAAGCTGGCTATTTAGAATGGTAAACCAATGTGTAGGCGGCCTGTAATTGAATGGGAAAATATGATTGCTTGGCTTGGCGCAAGCCTTCTATGCCTAAGTCTTCTTCTCTGTTAATATAGGTATATCCTTGAGATTCTATTTTTTTTGCCAATTCTTGGTTGATTACTTGATACAAGCCTTTGTAGTCTTTCAAGGCTTTTTCAAAATGAATTACGGCTGTTTCTGAATCTTGTCTTTCATATAATCCGAATGCAACAGCCTGTTCATCAATATAAAGAATAATGCCTTCATGTTTCAAATCACTGAAGTGAGTTAATAAATAAGCTAAAGCAAGCGATTCGCTGTGCAACATTGTGCTTTTATGTTCATTTTCAACGATTAAATCGTATAGTTGCTTTATGGTATTAAGATTTTTTATTGAAACAGCTTCACTTTTAAACGTATGGGAATTTTGAAATTGATGAATTAAATTTCTTTTTTTTTGATATTTTCGACCCGGTAATGCAGCCAAATCACTCGCTAAATAAATATAATTCGATAATGATGGATTCTCGCAGATACTGAATTGTGAGCAAAAGTTATTTTCCTTATCAATAAAATCTTTACCGCAGGCCAAAATTTTCACATTATAATCTCTACTATTGATCCAGGCCAATATGCTCGTTTGTACTTCCTGATCAATAATGCCTAAGGGTTGCAATAAATAGCAATTTCCATCTTCAATTCGGGTGGAAATCAATAAGCACTTATTATGAATTATGGCATATCGGTATTGAAGGGTATCGTTCCAAGCAAGTAAATTGGCCAAAGTATAACCCCCAAGCCATTTTGGGGAATATTGATTCACAAAGGGTTTAATCTTCTCAGAATCAGAGATACTTAGATCTTGAAATGTAATCATACATTCGGTATGCATTTTTGTACACGAGTCAGCAGCGAAAGCCATAAAAAAGATTTATTATGCTTAACAAGCGCTGGTTTTATTTGTTCACAAGCAACATAGGTTTATAGGCATTAAGTTCTTTAAAGCCCAACTTTTCATAAAATGATGTTGTACCTGGCTCTGCTATCAATCCTACCCAATCAATTTTTTTCTCATTACAAATACTTACCAAAAAGTTGATAATAGATTGACCGACATTTTTGCCTCTAAAAGCTGGTTTTACATAAACATCTTGAATATACGCATCGCTATGTTTGTCTGAAATTAAGCGACCCATTCCTATCAGTTGGTCATCATTAAATGCTCCGCAAAATGCAAATGTGTCTATTAATATGCCCTTTGTTCTGTGCTTATCTTCTTCATTATTCATCATCCAATTTGCTTCCAAATAGAGATCGAATACTTCATTAAAACAATCTATGCTTATTAATTTTAATTCCATGTAGCAAAGATAGTCAAACTACAATATTTGTTTTATTATTTTCTGAAAGTATTATAGGTGCTTCACCCAAAACATCATCTGATCATGGGTAGGACCAAATCCTAATTTTTGATATATCTGTTGCGCTATTAAATTGTCGCTTCTAACTTCCAATGTTAACTTTGAACAGCCCAGCGATTGCGATTTCAGTATCATAGCCCGCATCAGTTCGGTTGCACAGCCTTGTCTTCTGAACGTTTTTTTTACAATAAGATCGTGAATATTAATGGTTTTTGAAGCTTTAAAAGTGGATATGTTTATGAACCCTAGAGCCATTCCTGCATATTCTTCTTTGATTTTAGCAATAAGAATAACTACTTTAGGATGGCTGTTAATTTCATATATTAGGTTTTGTTCTTGTTGCGCGTTTAATGCTTCGCCTCCTCCCATTTCGTCTGAAATGTAGTGATTCACCAATTCTATCAATACTTTTTGATGATGCGGATTGGCTTTTGTATAATTTATTATTTCAATCGTTTGATCCACCCGATTCTGATTTACCTATCTTGTATTGTCGCGGATTGATTTGATATTTTTTTATTCTTAAGCCCATTATTCTTTCTGTAATGCCTAGTATTTCTGCTGTTTTGGTTAAATTGCCTCGGGTGCTTATTAGGGTGTCTATTATCATTTGTCTCTCAACGCCTTCAATTACACTCTCTAAATTACCTTTTCGTTCAGTATCCGACGATTCGGCCGTTTGCAGGGTAGGAGGGAGGTTGCTTGATCTGATTACCCCATCGGAACTTAATATAGAGGCACGTTCAACACTGTTTTCTAATTCTCTTATATTACCTGGCCAATGGTATAGCATAAACAAATCAATAGCCGTGCTCGATACCCGAATAATTTTTTTCAGATTGTTTTTATTGAATTTTTCAATAAAATAATCTACCAATCCCGGAATATCATTCTTTCTGTCCCGCAAAGGAGGCACGTAAATGGGAAAAACATTTAATCGATAATACAGATCTTCCCTAAAGGAGTTGTCTTTTATGCTATTTTCTAAATCCCTATTGGTTGCAGCCACAATCCTTACATCAGTTTTAAATGTTTTAATACCACCAACCCTGTCGAATTCCCTTTGCTGTATAACTCGCAATAGTTTTACCTGAATTTGCATTGGAAGATCACCAATTTCATCTAAAAAAATAGTCCCCCCATCAGCAAGTTCAAAACGACCTTTCCTTTGAATATCAGCACCTGTAAACGATCCTTTTTCGTGACCAAATAATTCACTTTCAATTAGATTTTCGGGCAATGCAGCACAGTTTACCTTTATAAAAGGCTTGTCTTTTCTTAAACTATGGTTATGTATTGCTTCTGCAATTAACTCTTTTCCAACACCGCTTTCTCCCCTTATTAGCACTGTTGCATTTGTAGGAGCTACTGAATAAATTAGTTGATAAACTTCCTGCATTTTACCTGAATTGCCTATTATATTTTCAGGATTTTTATGGGTTTTTAGTACTGAGTTTAATTTTTCGTACTCTGACTTTAAGCGGTCTATTTCTTCTAATTTATCTTGCCTTACTTTTAAGGCGTTAGCAATGAGCGATCCTATGATACTCAGTATTTTATTGTCTTGAAGGAATGAATAGTTTTCATCATTCAATCTGTGTATGCTCAATGATCCAATAGTATCGTCTTCTGCTTTAATGGGAACGCATATAAACGATACTTCTTTGTATTTTGATAGATCTAGCCCTGTTTTATTTAAAAAGCGCTTGTCTTTTTCTATATCGGGTATTACTATAGCACTTCCCGTTTTAACCACTTCGCCAATAATGCCTTCACCCAATGAATAAAGCACATTGTCTTTTATTTCTCTGTTAATTCCATAACCCTCTTCAATATATATCTTCGATGTTTCCCTATTTAAAATGGTTATCATACACCTTCTAACACCCATATATTTGCTCATCAACTCTAAAATGGGCAGCATTACATCTTTTATATCATTGCTTTTATTTAATAAACTGCTTATATCAAATAGCAAGGGTAGTTCTGATTGACCATAACAACGCCTTCCTGTCTTATCGCAATATGTTATTAAATCTTCTCCCACTTTCTATTTACAATTAAAACTCTCACAAAAGTAATAAAAAGTAAATAGAGATGCAATATATATTACAAAATAATATAATATTGGTCTTATTTAATAATAAATAGTAATATTTGGATTTTATTACTGGTTGATTTTCTACAATTCTATTATAATTTTTTCCAATAAATGCAATGTTACTTCTAAGTCTTCTTTGTTTACCGGTTCTTTGTTGTCGGTATGACAGAGGCCTGATAGAAATCGGATATATTTTTTTTCTTCCTCGTTAATTTTAATTAAACCTTCCTTATCAGTTTGAGCAAAAAGACCATAAAGCGTATGGCTTTCGGGTTCTTTGCCATTTTTTAATAGAATAATTGTTAAATATCGCTCCATCGACATCAGCATGGTATCGCGTATGATTTCATTGGAGAATTTACTGGGTTTGGAAAAACTATTTTTTCCCAGTAAATAATATTTTTCTGCTTCATATAGCAGCTTTTCTATTTGCTCTTTATTTTGCATATTGTTATTTATATGTTGGTAAATCTTAATTGGTCAATTTCTGCAGGAAGTATTTGCCTTTTTAGCTTTTCTGACATTGCTTTGATTTTATGATTGAGAATTTGGGCTTCCGATTTAGTAATTTCTATTGCGCGCCTTTTGTAATAGTCAATTAAAGCACTGGTTCCAGAATGCTTCCCAAACACAAACTCTTCTTCTTTTCTTCCAATTTCTGCAGCTTCAATAATCTGAAATGTTTTTTTATTTTCCAATAAACATCGGGTGTGTATACCACTTTCGTGCATCAATACTTTTTCTCCAACAATGGGTTTGTTAGCTGCAAATGAAGTGTTTGAAGCTTTTGAAACATAAGCGCATAATTGGTTAATGTTTTCGGTTTGGTAATTTATTTCTATTCCCATGCTGTGCTTCAAAGCCATAATTACTTCTTCAGTGGGTGCATTTCCTGCTCTTTCACCCAATCCGTTGATAGTTGTACTTACAAATTCACATCCCGCATGTATTGCAGATATTGTGTTTGCTGTTGCCATACCTAAATCATTATGTCCATGAAATTCTAATGGCAAAGTGGGAAATGAATTTTTAATTTTACTAATTAATTGAACAACAGAAAAGGGGCTTAGAATGCCAACAGTATCGGCAACTCGCAATCTACTCAAATGGAAAGATGAAGCTACAACCAAGAAATCAAAGAGATCATCGTAATTGGCGCGACTAGCATCCATAGCCCCTAATGAAATATTTCTGAAGTAATTTGAAGCATGTTGTAATGTTTCATTTACACTATCTAAAAGCCATTTTTTATTCTTACCCATGGCACTTAAATGAATGTCTGAAACCGGAAAGGAAATGTGTATGGTGTCACAACCGGTTTTGGCTGTTTCTTCAATATCTTTTTTAACTGCCCTGCTCCACATACTAATGTTGCAATTGAGTTTCAATTTAACTATTTCCGACATGGTTTCCATTTCTTTTTTATTCATGGATGGTATGCCGGCTTCAATAATCTCTATACCCAATTGATCAAGCATGATGGCTATTTGTATCTTCTCTTCTTGCGAGAATACCACGCCAGGTGCTTGCTCGCCATCACGGAGCGTTGAGTCGATGAGGGATAGATTTTGTTTCATGTTTTTTATATTTTTAGAGACGCCTCTGTAGAGACGCATAATAATGCGTCTTTACAATCAGTCAGATATGATATATTTATCTATTGCATTATTTTCTGCCAGGGCATCTAGTATTTCATCAATTTTGTCTTCGGTAATCTCTCCATACCAATAGTTATTAGGCTGAATTACCATTACGGGTCCTTTGGTACATACATTCAAACATGCCGTTGTTGTAACTACAGCATCTAAGTCCCTATCACTGCACCCTTCTGTAATGTATTGCAAAAGTGCCGTTGCGTTTTTTTTGTTACATGCTCCCTGAGCATCGCCTGCTACCCTGTATGAGTTACATACCAGGATCATGAAATCTGGTTTTTTCATTTGTTTATATATTAAATAATGTAATTAACAATTTTTTCAATGGGACCAGTATACATTCGAGCCCTTATGCCTTTTTCCTTTAAATAGTCTGCAGGAACATCGCCTATCATTGCCGTATATATTACCAAACAATCTTTTATATTCTCATATATATTTTTAAGTTTTTCTGGGTCTTCATGTTGCCCCCTTCTTTCACAATACTTGTCTACATTTCTCTTTTCTGATAACACAAATTGATTCCCCTTTAACTCATAAATATAGAATTTATCGGTATGTCCGAAATGCCTGTCTACATTTACGCCGTCGGAAGATGTGATTGCTATTTTCATATTTTTATTTTTTCATCTTTTTATTTTTTTATATTCCTTTGCGACGCAATGCATGGCGCATCTACGCGCATCCGCGCATATTTCCGCCACATTCTTTTCCTGCTTTCGACGCATCAGTTTTTGGTAGCGCTCTTATCGCACTACCACTATATACTGCATCTAATCCTAAATCTATTAGTCCGGTCATTTGAATTACTTTTATTCCCGATGCTTGTAGAACTTTTAATGGTTTTTCTCCCGCACTGCCTACAAGTAAAGCTCTACAATCGGATAGAGTTTCTGATAATAATTTCCAGCGTGCTTCTCCAATTCCTGCATCTGGCGTTTTTCTTTGTTCCACAAACTTATAACCATTCTTTGTTTGCTCAAAAATGTATAGGTTGCGGGCTTCTCCTAAATGCTGGTTTACTAATAAACCTTCATATGTAGCAACGGCAACTTTGTTTCGCAGTTTTTCATCTGTTACTACCATAGTAGAACATTCTTTTATCAAACAGGCTGTTTCAGGATCGTCTTGTCCTAATAATCCTGCTGCATCAGCCCTACAGCGAGCACAGTGGGTCATGGGTTTAATAAATTCTGATATTTGAATTTTATGTCGGGCCATTAATTTTTTATCCGGCTCTTCTATATTTTCAAAAACCGTTTCGGCATTTGGATGAACCGGTATGCAATTCATTAAATCTGCTCCCAAATGAGATACTTTCTCGGCTAAGGGTTTTATCATTAAATCATTATAGCCTGGTAATACAATGGTATTTATTTTTACAATGATGCCTTTTGCTTTAAGTAATGGAATGCATTTAAGTTGTTGTTCTAATAACACCCTGCCTGCTTCGGAACCTCTGTATACTTTTTTTCCCAAACGAACCCATGAATATATTTTCCCCAATGCTTCAGGATCTAATCCATTCATAGTAATGGTTACATGGGTAACGCCTAAATTTGCTATTTCGTCAATATATGGTTCCAATTCTAGTCCGTTAGTGGAAAGACAGAACAACATGTCTGGCATTTTTTCTTTAATAAGGCGCAGTGTTTCTAAGGTTTCATTTGCATTGGCAAATGGATCGCCTGGTCCCGCTATTCCTATAACAGATAAATTGGGCATCTTTTTTCTTAAAATTCCTACATAGTGAACCGCTTGTTCAGGACTTAGAACTGCACTGGTTACTCCAGGTCTACTTTCATTTACACAATCGTACTTTCTATTACAATAATTACATTGTATATTGCATTTTGGAGCAATGGGTAAATGAACCCTGCCGTATGTGCCTTTTGCTTCAATATTGAAACATGGATGTTTTGCTACGTCTTTCATAATTTTGTCCTCCTACATATATTGGTAACCTATTTCTGAATCGTCTTGCCTCTTTTCTAAGAGCGCATTGGTAATCTTGTCAAATAATTCTTGTGTGCCTTCATATAATATGTGCTTGACTCTTTGTGATCCTATTCTATCGTGTATTGGAAAACCAACCCGCACCAGTGGTATATCATGGCGTTTGCTTAAATACACCCCTTTGCTACTACCTATCATTATATCGGGCTGGTACGTTTCCATATGAGCTCCCATACTTTCAAAATCCATCCCACTTCCAATTATCATTTCCGAATTAAATCTATCTCCCAAAACATTTTCTAATGCGGACTGTAAAATTTTACTTTCTCCTCCGGTTGCGCACAGAACTGTTTTGATCCCTATTTCTGACAGGAAAGAGATAATGCCAATTATTAAATCTTCATCGCCATATACAAATGCTTTTTTACCAGAAAGATATTTGTGACCGTCGATATATGAGTCAACCAATCTGCCTCTTTCTAAAAGATATTTTTCAGGTGTTTCTTTCCCTGTAATCGCATTTAGTAAATTAAAAAACGCATCGCTTTCCTTTATTCCAATTGGAAATCCTGTGCTATAGGTTGGTATTTCAAATTTTTCATTTAAGTATTTGGCTGCGGTTTGATATGCAACTTGTGTTTTAATTCTTGATGTCTGTGCTGAAGAATTGAATACATAACCAAATTCAATACTTGCTTTTGACGATCCTGTTCTTTTTAATGCTTCAACGCTAGTGCCTCCATCCGATATCTTTTTGTATTCATCCCATGATGGATTGTCTAATGTATCTGAATAATCAGGAAACATTATATATGATTGATTGTAATACAGAAAAACTTCTTTTAACAATCGTAAATCTTCTGGCGATAATATCCCCGGAAATAAGTTGATAATATCATTGGATTCTTTATTTTCTGATAATGATTTAATAGTTTCAAAAACAGCTTCGTGATAACCGTCAACATGACTTCCCGCATAGCTTGGGGTAGATGCGAAAATTAATTCAGGAAGAATCTTACCTTTATTAACCGCTTTATACTCACTAATCATTTTTTTAACATCTTCTCCAATGGTTTCACTTAAACAAGTACTTGATATAGCAATTACTTCCGGATTATATTGTTTAATTAAATTGTCAACGCTAATATTAAAATTTTGAGCGCCTCCAAAAACAGTACTGTTTTCACTAAAGTTTGAAGATGCAATATCTATGGGTTCTCTGAAATGACTGATCATATATCTTCTGATATAAGTTGAACAGCCTTGAGATCCATGAATTAAGGGAATACAGTTTTTGATTCCTTTAAATGCCAAACTTGAGCCTAAAGGAGAACACTGTTTGCATGCATTTCTTGTTGAGGTAAATGCTTGTTCCTTCTTTTTTATATATTTGCTGGTTTCCATAATTATCGTTTTACAAATTGCCAAACCGGACTGCTTATGGTTTCGTATATTTCTTTTGCAAAGTTTACCATTCCCGCATATCCTGCCAGTGCTATTTTTCTTTCATGATTATGATCGCAAAATCCAATACCCATTTTAAATGCTATGGGACGTTCTTTGACCCCGCCAATAAAAATATCGGCTCCAGTTTGTTTCACAAATGACGAAAGTTCATTTGGATTTGAATCATCAACAATAATAGTTCCTTCGTCACATATTTCACGCAATATTTTATAATCTTCGGCATTGCCAGTTTGCGTACCGGCAACTACTGTTTTCATTCCAATCATGCGCAGCGCTTTAACCAGTGAGATTGCTTTAAACGCACCTCCCACATACAATGCAGCCTTTTTTCCCTGAAGTTTATTTTTGTATTCTGCTAATTGTGGAGCAATCTGATTGATTTCTTTTATCACTATCTGTCTCGCTTTTTCTTCAAGCTGTTCCGATTTAAAGAATTTGGCCACTTCATACAGTGCATCAGAAACATCTTCTATACCAAAATAGGATACTTTAATAAAGGGAATGCCATATTCTTCTTTCATTTTTTTAGCCAAATAAATCATCGAGCCTGAACATTGAACGATGTTTAAAGATGCTTTATGCGCATTTCTAATTTCTTTTACCCGGCCATCTCCGGTGATGGATGCTACTATTTGCACACCCATTTTTTTATAGTATTCTGATAACATCCACAATTCACCCGCAAGATTATAATCGCCCAAGATATTTACACTAAATGGTTGTACCGGTAAATCATCACCTGTTCCTACCAGTTTTGCAATTACATCACAGGCTATTTTGTAGCCATCTTTTTTTGTTCCTTGAAATCCTTCCGACATTACTGGAAGCACAGTGATCCCTTTTTCTTTTTCAACTTTTTTACAAACAGCTTGCACGTCATCGCCTATCACACCTACTATGCAGGTAGAATAAACAAATGCCGCTGCTGGCTTATAATGATCTATTAATTCACATAAAGCTGTATATAATTTTTCTTCACCTCCAAAAATTACTTGTTTTTCTTTTAAATCAGTCGAAAAACTTAATCGATGTAATTCAGGTCCCGACGATAATGAACCCCTGATATCCCAAGTATATGAGGCACATCCTATGGGTCCGTGTATCAGATGCAAAGCATCGGCAATGGGGTATAGAACAACTCTTGAACCACAGAAAACGCAGGCACGCTGACTCACTGATCCGGCAATACTTGGTTTATCGCAAACCAAGTCATGTGTATCCAAACCTTTTGTCACAACGTGACCCACCCTTCCTGTAATCAATGTACCCATGATACTTTTTATAAAATTATTACATAACCAATTCTACTTTTTCTTCAGGACATTCCATGTCTTGCTTGTCCATAATTAATGAAAGCATTTTTTCAACTAATCTCAACGCACCTGTGTAACCAACTGATGGGAAATAGCTATGTCCAATGCGGTCTAAGATTGGAAATCCAAATCTTAGGAATGGAATTTTTTCGTCTCTGGCTATATATTTGCCATATGTGTTTCCAATTATTAAATCTACAGGTTCTTGTTTAATCCATTGATGTAACAAAAACATATCTGCATTGGCACCATTCTTATATTTAGCTTCAGGTAAATTGGCAAGTAATTTTTCCATTCTGCTAGAGAAATCATTGCCAGGAGTACCGCTTACAATGTAAACCGGTTTCATATCTAAATCGAGGAGGAATTCTGTCATTGGGATTAATTGATCTGGATCACCAAATAACGCAACTCTTTTACCATAGAGGTATTGGTGCATGTCTGATATTACATCAATTAATCTACCTCTGTCATCGTTTACGCTTTCTGGAACAGATGCGGTTCCAAACTTAGATAGTAATTTAATAAACCTGTCTGTTGCACGCAGTCCAATTGGCAAATCACCTACTTCAAATCGCACTTTACATTTATTATCAAGCGCAACTGCTGCATCGGTTGTTGCCCAATGGCCTAATCCAATGGTAAATTTGCTATCACCTGTGCTTAACATTTCAGGAATGGTAGTACCTCCTTTTGGATACATAACAAATTTTCCGGTCATGGGGTTATCCAAAACATCTGAAGTGTCAGGAAACATTACGAATTTTATACCCATTGAAGAAACAATCCTTTTTATTTCCCGCATATCTGAAGGTTCAATCCATCCGCTGATGATATTGATTTGATTCAATTTTTTACCGGTTGAAACAGGAAAGTACGATGCAAATCCTTTTACCATGTTTGCATATCCAGTAACATGCGATCCCACGTAGCTTGGAGTACTTGCATGCATTACATATTTTCCTTTAGGAACCTTATCTTCATCTCTTGCTTTTTGCAAAATCTGGTTTACATCATCTCCAATTGTTTCGGATAAACAGGTGGTATGCACTGCAATAATATCTGGTTCATAGATTGCAAAAATTGTTTCTACCGCTTGCACTAAGTTAGCCTGTCCTCCAAACACTGCCGATCCTTCTGTAAAAGAACTGGTAGCTGCCATTACAGGCTCTTTATAATGACGGGTAAGGGCTGTGCGGTGATAAGAACAGCAACCTTGCGATCCATGACTATGCGGCAAGCATCCATGAAAACCTAATGCCGCATACATTGCACCAACTGGCTGACAGGTTTTTGCGGGGTTTACCGTTAACGCTGTCCGATCTTTAATTTCACTTGTTGTATGTCTGAGTAACATTTTTTATTCCTCCTAATTTTAATTAATACTCGGCATATGCCACACTTCCTACTAATTCAGGCTCGTTTTCCCACGGAGCTTTGATCATCTTCCAAACTTTTGAGTTTAGCTGCATGTCAATATCTTTGTAAAAATTGATGGCTCCTTTGAATCCAGCATAAGGTCCTCCATAATCATAGCTGTGAAGCTGCTTGAGAGGTATTCCGTGCTTTTGAACAACATATTTTTCTTTAATCCCAGCACAAAAAATGTCTGGTTTATAATACTCAATAAGTTTTTCTGTTTCCCAATGACTTATGTCATCAATTACCAATGAGCCTTTTTTCATTTCTGGCATCATACCATCATAATCGCTGAATCTATAGCCGCTTTCTGATAATTTAGTTTTCTTTGCTACTAAATCAGCACGGTATTTTTCATCTTCTTTTTGTACTTCTAATTCTTCAATGTTTCTGCTATCTGCATCCACTTTAATTCCGGGAAGTACATGACGACCTTCGTAGTCATCTCTATGTGCAAATTCATAACCCGCAGATACTGTAGACATGCCAATTTCATTGAATAATTCTTGATAATGATGTGCCCTTGATCCACCTACAAACATCATAGCTATTTTTCCTTCGCTGCGTTTTTTAACCACATCTTTTATGGCATTAACTTCAGGCATTTCTTTAGCTATTACTGCTTCAACTTTTGCAGTTAGTTCAGTATCTCCAAAGTAATCAGCAATTTTTCTAAGCGATTTTGCTGTTGCTTCCGCTCCAATAAAGTTTACTTTGATCCAGGGTACTCCATATTTTTTTTCAAGCATTTCTGCAATGTAATTTATAGAGCGGTGGCACATAACTGCACTTAAATCTGCAGTATGGGCATTGGTAAATTGATCAATAGAAGAGTTGCCGCTAAAGGTAGAGACTAAGCTAATACCTACTTCATCAAATATTCTTTCTAATTCAAATGCATCACCTCCAATATTGTATTCACCCAATAGATTAATACGGAATTTGCCACCTTTTACTTCATCATCTAGTCCAACCAAATGTTTGAAAATTTGATTATTGGCAATATGATGACCGGCTGATTGACTTACACCTTTGTAGCCTTCGCAACTGAATCCGAAAATCTTGATGCCTAATTCTTCTTGCATTTCTTTTGATACAGCATGAACATCATCACCAATCAATCCAACAGGACAAGTGGAGAAAACACCAATGGCTTTTGGTTTGAATATGGCGTAAGCTTCACGTATAGCTTCTTTAAGTTTTAGTTCCCCTCCAAATACAATGTTTGAATCTTGCATATCGGTACTAAAACAATAGGTCATAAAATTTTCTGATTGCTCTGTAGGTGGCTTGGTTTGATTCCTGCGGGTTAGCCATGCATAAAAGCTACATCCAATTGGGCCATGTACTAAATTTATGATGTCACGAGTTGGCCCTAAAACCACACCTTTACAGCCTGCGTAAGTACAACCTCTTTGAGTTATAATGCCTGGTATAGTACGAACGTTGGCCTGAATTTCTTGTCCTGCCTCTGGATCATTTACGACCATTGATTTCGCTCTTTTCTTAGCTACTTTGGCAGGATATTTTTGCAAAATCTCTTGTTTTACATCCTCCGCATCGGGCATGATGTATCTTGATTTTTCTGATTTCATCTTAATTCATTTTAGTTTATACACCTTACTTTCAATCTAGAACTGAATCGCCACTTTCTCCTGTACGAACCCTTATAGCATCCAAACATGGCAGTACAAATATTTTTCCGTCTCCCGGAGTCATCGTTCTATTCGCCTCTATAATGGTACGTACCGCTAAATCTTTTTTGCTTTTCGGAACTACCAGTTGTATCAATCTATGTGGTCTTAACCGAGGCTCAGGACCCAATTGCGCAATAGCTTCTGGTCTGTCTTCCCGCACCCCTTGTAATACCTTCGCATCGTATGTGCCCTTTCCTCTGCCAAATACGTTACCCGAAGCAGTGAATGAGGGTAGACCCGCATCTGATAATGCTAGCTTAGTCTCATTCATTTTGTCTATCCTTATAAATGCCATGATCAGTTTCATATAAACAGTTTTAGATTGTTATAATTCTTTTGTTGCACGGCTGATAGTGTAAGCTTCATCTACTGGAGTGATGAATATTTTTCCATCTCCAAAAGCTCCTTTTTCACCTGTTCTTGCCGATTCAATAATTGTAGTTACCGCAAAATCTTTATCTTCATCTTTTACTACCATAATCAACATCTCTTTTGGCAATTCATCATAAGTAATGTCTCCAATCTTTAATCCTCGCTGCTTTCCTCTTCCTACTACAGGAATTCTTGTTACGGCTACATAACCCGCATCAAATAACGCTTTCATTACTTTGCCTGTTTTTTCTGGTCTAACTATTGCTCTAATCATTAACATATTTCACCTTTTCCTTTCTTTAATATTATTATTTTTCCTTTTCCCTTATACTTTTTCCCTTTTCCCTAGTACCTAGTCCCTAATACCTCGCTACTAGCACCTATATTCGCTTTAGTTCAAAATACCAAATTCCATTAGCAGTTTTTCTAAATCTTCAATTTCTAGTGGGGTAGGAATTACAAACAGTTTATTTTCGTCAATCTTTTTCGCCAAAGCCCTGTATTCATCAGCTTGACCATGTGTTGGCTCATAATCAATCACTGTTTTTCTGTTAATTTCAGCTCTCTGAACCATATTGTCACGAGGAACAAAATGTATCATTTGTGTACCTAATTTTTTCGCAAATTCTGTAATCATTGCAGCTTCATTGTCAACCTTACGACTGTTGCAAATTAATCCACCCAATCTTACACCACCTGCTTCTGCAAATTTTACAATACCTTTACAAATGTTATTTGCGGCATACATCGCCATCATTTCTCCTGAGCAAACTATGTAGATTTCTTGTGCTTTTCCTTCACGCATTGGCATTGCAAATCCACCGCATACTACGTCACCCAATACATCATAAAAAACATAATCCGTTCCAAATCGCGTTACATCATAGGCTCCTAATTGTTCTAATAAGTTAACTGATGTGATAATACCACGTCCCGCACAACCTACTCCAGGTTCTGGTCCGCCTGATTCAACGCAACGGGTTTGTCCATAACCCTCTTTAATTACATCTTCTAATGTTACATCTTCGCCTTCTTCGCGCAAAGTGTCTAAAACTGTCTTCTGTGCTAATCCACCCAGTAATAAACGGGTTGAATCTGCTTTGGGATCACAACCAACAACCAATACTTTCTTGCCCATCTCGGCTAGTCCGGCTACTGTATTTTGTGTTGTAGTTGACTTTCCAATCCCACCTTTACCATAAATCGCAATTTTTCTCATTTTACAAATATTTTTAAATTGTTTGTACTGGATTTCAAATTGCAATAGAAGTGCCATGATTTAGTTTTAAATTGAAACTAAAGTAGGATTGATTTGTAATTGTGTGATTTTCAGGAAATGAGATTTGTAGTTTGTAATCAGTTTAAATAGCCTCTCGGGAGAAAGCGCTTTTTTTTATAACAAAAATGTATAATAAGTTATTTTTAATTACAAAATTGTAGGAAATGAAATGTTAATTTTTATTCAGTTGATGAGACCCATTTTGCTCCGGACGAAATACTCTTTTGATATGCTATACATTGCTCGTGGTGCGCACCTTTTAAATATCCGATACTCATTAAAAATTCATTCATTACTTCAGTGCCAATGAATTTAAAATGTTTTTTAAATAATAGTGTCCATGATTTTAAATCTAATGGATGATGATGGTTTAAAAAAGATTCTAAACTGCCATATTCTGCTATAATCTTAATAGCCTGTTGTGCATTATAAATTATGGCTTCAATTTTTTTTAAACTCCTAATGATTCCTGCATTTTCCATTAATTGCATTTTTTTAGTATCATCGTATAATGCAATTTTTTCAAAATTGAAATGATCGAATGCCTGATTGAAATTACTACGTTTTTGCATGATCAAATTCCACGATAATCCCGCTTGAAAGATTTCTAAACAGAGTCTTTCAAATATAGCGATATCTTCATGCACCGGGAATCCATATTCTTCATCATGATGTTTTTTATGAAGATTATCGCTGGGTAGTTTTTCAGTAAAATGACAATAGGTTGACATATTATATTAAATAGCTATTACTTCAGTAATTTCTGGTACTTCTTTTAATATTGTACTTTCTATCCCACTCTTAAATGTATAAGTGCTAAACGGACAATGACCACAGGCTCCGGTGAATTTTACCATCACCTTATTATCATCTGTAATTTTTTCAATGCTTACATTTCCTCCATCAGCAATCAAAAATGGCCTTACTTTATCTAGGGCAGTATTCACTCTTTCGTATAGGTCTTTATTTGACATCTTATATTATTTAGTTTGAATAATTACTCTTTGTGTGGGCGGCAATAATTCGTTCCGCTCTTTTATAATCGAAACAATGCTTTGGGCTAATTCTTTGTATGCAATACCTACTGGACTTTCAACTTCTAACGCTCCAGGTGTGCCTTCATCACTGTCTTCGCTTAGTCCTTCAAATAGAGGGATTTTTGCCAGAATGGGAAGGCTTAATTTTTCCGATAATTCCTGACAACCCTTTTTTCCAAATAAGAAGTATTTATTTTCTGGCATTTCTTTTGGGGTAAACCATGACATGTTCTCAATAATACCCAAAACGGGAACATTTATTTTTTCCGATTGGAACATTGCTATTCCTTTCATTACATCTAGCAAGGCCACTTGTTGAGGGGTACTTACCACCAATGCTCCCGTTAAGGCAATTTCTTGCACCAGCGTAAGATGTATATCGCCTGTTCCTGGCGGTAAATCAATTAATAAATAATCTAGTTCGCCCCACAAGGTTTGTGTTATAAGTTGTTTTAATGCATTGGTTGCCATTGGTCCTCTCCATACAAGCGCATTGTCTGGTTTTACATAAAATCCGATGGATTGTATTTTAACTCCAAATCTTTCTAATGGAATAATAAAATCCTTCTGTTCAATGCGTGTTGCTTGCGGTTGCATGTTCTGTGATCCAAACATGGTGGGTATGGAGGGTCCGTAACAGTCTGCATCTAGCAATCCTACTTTATAGCCTTGCATAGCAAGCGATACAGCAAGGTTGGTGGAAACAGTCGATTTTCCAACTCCTCCTTTGCCTGAAGATATGGCTATAATATTTTTTATTTCCTTTAAGGAATCGTATTCAGGATTTTGTGGTTTCTTATTGTGATTAGCATATATCAATACTTCACAATCATTACCAAAACTGTCTTTTATGGTCTTTTCGATGGCTTTTTTAATACTGTTGGTAAATGGGTCATTTACCCTTTTAAATAGGAGAGTTATCTCTACCTTATTGCCATCAATCTTAATATCATGCACCAATCCTAATGATATCAAATCTTTTCCCGTTTCAGGATGGTTTACGAAGGATAATAATTCCCTGATTTTAGTTATTTCTATGGCCATTTTTATACTTTAATTTATATGTAACAATAATAAGTCATTTTAGTTGAATCATTTTTTTTGTTTAAAGGTTTTCTGTAGGATACCATAATAAGGCCTTAAAATTCAAAATTTTATCATCTATTACTTCAATCCCTTCGCTTTTAAGTAGTTGCTCCATGGTTTTTTCTCCACCAAAGTGATGTTTGCCACTAAGCATACCATTTCTATTTACCACTCTATGCGCGGGTACAAATTCTTCTTTGGCATGACTGTGATTTAAAGCCCAACCCACCATTCTCGACGATTGCCTACTCCCCAAATGGTCTGCTATGATGCCATATGTTGTTACCCTTCCTTTTGGAATCATTCTGGTTACTTGATATACTTGTTCAAAAAAATCTGTTTTCAATGAATTATTTCTTTTTTAATAATCTTATTCTCTTATTCAGTAGTTTCATTAAATATTTTGTTAATTGTTAATTTGAAGCGTAAATAATTTATAGGTATCCCCTGTTGCAAATATTTATTCTCGTAATAAGTCTTAACCCCCATGGTGTCTCCAGAAAATTCTGATTCATATAAATTTTCAGTTTTTGCCAATGGATCTATTCCGTTGTAATGAACCAAATTTGCTGTGTAATGATACAATTCAGCATTATCTGTTTTTAGATGAACAAGCCCCTGGTCTTGCATGATGTTGCAATATAAATTTAAAAAGCGTGAGGAGGTAAGTCTCTTTAAAAGTCTACTGGTCTGTGGCTGCGGATCTGGAAAGGTAATCCATATTTCAGATATTTCACCGGGTGCAAAAATATTGCATATATGCTCAATGTAACTTCTAATAAATGCAACATTTGCCATTGAACTATCTATAGCTTCTTTTGCCCCAACATACAGTCTGGATCCTTTGATATCTATGCCAATAAAATTTTTTTCAGGATACACTTTTGCTAATGCAACGGTATACTCGCCTTTGCCACATCCTAATTCTAATACAATAGGGTGCGTGTTGCCAAAAAGTATTTGGTTCCATTTTCCTTTGTTTTGATGTTCAGTCTCTTTAATTTCCCGCACATCAGGTTGTATAATATTTGGCATATGTTCAATAGCTGCCCAACGGATCAATTTATTCTTCGCCATTTTTTATTCCTTTATCCCCAATTTTTCTAACTCCTCTTTGCTAATGCTCGGCGGCATTTCGTTACGAATTATTTTTTGCATTACTACGGCGGCTACTTTTTCTGCTTCTGCTTTGTTCAAAAAACCTTTGTTGCCCATTAAACCCGGAATTACAGGCTGCGAAATAATCCTTTTTTCTTCTATGTAAATATCGTAACCGTAACTGCCATCTGCGTTTTGAAAAATACTGAAATGAACTGGTTTAGCTTCTTCATTTTTGTTATCTCTTGTTACGGTATCTTTTTCCAAATAGGAATGAGTATTTTCATTCTCCTTAATATCAATATTCTTGTTCTTGTCTATACTTTTTCCCGAATAATAAATATAAAGAGTAATAAATAGGAATATAAAAACGCCACTCAATATAAGTCTTTTATACATGTTGTTGATGCATATAAATGGATAATAATGTATTGTTAAAACTTCCTTCTTCCTTTGCACTTTCTTTAATCTCTGGGGCATCTACACCGTTTTCAAAAATAAGTTTTCCGGTAAATACCCTTGCTTCATCCCACATGTTTTGCTCAATAAACCATTGAAATAATGAGCTACCTCCTTCAACGATGATTGATATAATTTGATTTTGATAACAATAGTCCATGATGCCCGGAATAAAATTATTGCCTTTTAATGTAACATAGTGTATGTTTTTTTTATTTTCCCTGCTTGCGTGAGTAAATACTACAGTTTGAATACTGTTGTCAAACAAATGCAAATGATCGGGCAAACTTAGTTTTTTGTCAATTACCATGCGGATAGGATTTTTTCCAAACCAGTCGCGAACATTCAATCTCGGATTGTCTTTTAATGCTGTATGAGTCCCCACCAATATTGCCTGTTCCTCTGTACGCCATTTGTGCACAAGTATGCGGGTGCTTTCATCGGTTATCCAAGTAGGTTGCGGTTTGCTTATATTGCTGCGCAATACGTCAATAAACTTATCATGTGTCTGTGCCCATTTTAATATTACATAGGGACGCTGCTGCTTATGAAAAGTAAAAAATCTCTTGTTCAATTCATTACCGGCTTCTTCTAAAATACCAATCTCTACTTGAATACCGGCTTGTTTTAATTTCTCTATGCCTTTACCTGCCACTTTTTCATGCGGATCAATATTGGATATTACAACCTGCTTTATTTTACTCGATATTATCAAATCTACACAGGGTGGGGTTTTTCCGTAATGTGAACAAGGTTCTAAATTAACATAAAGTGTCGAGTCTTTTAATAATTCTTTATTTTCAACTGAGGCAATGGCGTTCACTTCAGCATGCGGGCCACCAAATTCGAAATGATAACCTTCCCCAATAATATGATGGTCGTGAACAATAACACAGCCAACCATCGGATTTGGCGAGGTAAGTCCCAAGCCATTATAAGCCAGGTCGATACACCTTTGCATATATTTACTGTGTTCCTTTTCCATCTGCCTTGTAATTTGCATGCAATTTATAAAAAAAATAGCCTACTTGAATTGTTTTTTCTTTATTTTGCAAAAAAAAATTGATATGGAGATTTCACTTCCTGCCTTAACGACGGATTTTTATAATGGTCTTTCAGGTATTTATACTCCGCAGGAAGCATCACATTTACTATTTCGAATTCTGGTTCATACTACTCAAAAGCCTCTGCCGCTTTTAAGAGCTGAAAAATCGATCTTTCTAAAAAATGAAGATCATGATTTTATTTATGATGCTTTAAGCAAATTGATTAGGCACATGCCCATTCAATATATCTTGGGATATGAAGATTTTTATGGTCGCCGCTTTCATTTAAACAATGAAACACTTATTCCCCGCACCGAAACAGAGGAATTGTGCCAATGGATAATTGAAGAAATTGGCGACCGTAAATGCTCGTTACTTGATTTAGGAACTGGTTCAGGCTGTATAGCCATTAGCCTGGCAAAAGAATTGCCTAATTGCCAAGTTGCTGCTTGCGATATCTCACTTGCTGCTTTGTCTGTGGCAAAGCAGAATGCACTGCAATGGGAGGCTAAGGTGCAGTTTTTTTCTATGGATATATTGCAAATAGAGAATTTTAATACTTCAGCTTATGATGTGTTGGTCAGCAATCCGCCTTACGTATGCCAATCTGAAAAAAGCAAAATGAATCAGAATGTTTTGCTTTACGAACCCCATACCGCATTGTTTGTTGATGATCATCATGCCTTGATTTTTTATGAAGCCATTATCGCATTGGCAAAAAAACAGAAGAGGCCTTGTACTGTGTATTTTGAATGTAACGAAGCAAAGGAGGATGAGATGCAAGTATTGTTTGAGAATACCGGAGCTTTCGAAATGGAGCTCAAAAAAGATATATTTGGAAAATTTAGATTTGCCAAGGCCGTTTACCCTAATAATGCTTAAATGAAATTGAACCAGCCTCTGGATGAGAAAGCAGCATTAAATAAGCTGGCTGCTATGTGTAGCAAGGAAGAGAAATGCATTTATGATGTACGTAAAAAGCTTGTTTTATGGGGGCTAGCAGAAGTTGAGCAAGCACGCATTATAAGTTGGTTGCAGGAGCACTCATTTGTTGATCAATCGCGCTATGCCTTGGGTTATGCACGCGATAAACATAGATTTAATAAATGGGGGCGTCAAAAAATTATGTATATGCTTCGTGGTAAGGGAATTGAAGAGGTAATAATCCGTAAGGCTTTAGAGGAAATACCTCATGAATCGTATTCTCAAAACTTATTGGAATTGCTTATAAAAAAGCGCAAGCAGATTAAAGATGAAAATATATTTCAAATAAAAGCAAAATTGTATACATTTGCTGTATCAAAGGGTTTTGAATCCGATGAGGTGATGCTTGCAATGGAGAAGGTGTTACAAATTAAATGACTTATGTTTAGAGCAATAATTTTATTTTTCCTACTTGTTTTTTCTCAAATGCTAAGGGCTCAGGTTGTGCTGCCCGATACTATGAGTCTAGATGAAGCATTTACTTATTATAGAGAATTGACTGAAAAAAATCCCCGTGCCGCCTATGCTAATTTGGGACTGGCCGAATGTTATTTTGCTGCAGGGGACTATGCTAAATCGCAGAAGATAAGCAGTCGGTTTATGAACAGCGATAATGTATTGCAACAAGATTTTCATTTACTCTATGCACAATCTCTCGATGCCAGAGAATTTCCTGAAAAAGCTTTGAAGCACTTAAAAAAATACAATGCGCAATTTCCTGACGATTATCGTTTTTATTATTTAAGAGCATGGAGTGCTTATAAGATTCAGAATTTCGACGAACTTAAGCGTTCCTCTCTACAATATATTACTTTAAACAGAAATTTTGTAGCGGGGAATCTTTTGCAGAGCATGTATTTATACGAAAGCAATAACGATCCATATGCTGCGGTATATGCCGTTTACGCATTGTTTTTGAGCAGTTCTTCGCCCTCAGCCAATTCTTATTATCGGTATCTTTCTTCTTTAATCCAGGGCAATCATCTTGATATTGCGATCCCCATTAAGGATCAGCGATATAAACTACTTAATGTTGATGAAACCATCATGTATTATGTAAAGCGGAATGCCAACCAGTCGCACAAATTATCGCCATCGGTATTTGTGCTTACCTTATCGGCTTATTTACAAAAAACCTTTGCGGGAGAAAAAATCCCCGATGTGTTGGATGTATTCTATGGTAAGTTTTTTCGATCCATGATGGAGCAAGGCCATTTAGAAGCATTTTGTTGGTACCTAGCCCGAGCAGCAGGAGGTCGTGAACCTATAGACTGGATGGTTAAAAATCCCCAAAAACTTAGCGCTTTTTCAGATTTTTTGGAAAAAGCGGATTGGTAGGGTTTATTGCTATGCTGCAGTTATACTTACGTTATTTCAATTCCTCTTCTTCTGAAAAAACATTCTTACCAGCTGTGCGCATTCAAATTCATAAATACCCCCTGTTACCGATGTTTTGGGGTGCAAGATGCGGTTTCCAATATTGCTGTAGCCCCGTTTGGGATCGGTGGCGCCAAATACAATGCGTGGAATCTGAGTCCAAAACGATGCTCCGGCACACATAATACAGGGTTCTAACGTTACATATAGAGTGCAACCTGTAAGATATTTTCCGCCCATGGCAGCTGAGGCTGCGGTATAGGCTTGCATTTCTGCATGTGCTGTAACATCATTTAGCGATTCAGTTAAGTTATGCGCCTTGGCAATTATCATATTGTCGCATACAATCACGGCACCAATTGGCACTTCATCTTTTTCAAATGCTTTGCGCGCTTCCTTTATCGCTTCTAGCATGAAATATTCGTCGCTAAATATCATCGTTTTTTTTCCAAATGTATGAATCCTTTTCTTTTTTAATACAAAATTCTTAGTATTTTTGACAGTCAAATATAATTCTTCGTTTATGTACAGATCTCATACTTGTGGCGAGCTTCGCCTTTCAGATACCGGAAAATCAATTAGTCTTTGTGGATGGGTTCAACGCTCCCGCGATCTGGGAGGAATGACTTTTGTTGACCTCCGTGACCGATATGGCATTACACAGCTAGCGTTTAATTTGGAAACGAATGAGTCTCTTTGTCTTGCTGCCCGCAAACTTGGTCGTGAGTTTGTTATTCAGGTAACTGGTACAGTCATAGAGCGGAGTAGTAAAAATAATAAAATACCTACCGGTGAAATTGAAATCGTAGTAGAAAACTTAAACGTACTCAATCAGTCTGAAACACCACCTTTTACCATTGAGGATGAATCGGATGGTGGCGATGAGTTGCGCATGAAATATCGTTATCTCGATTTGCGCCGCAATCCATTGCGTCAAAATATAGAATTACGCCATCGCCTGGCTCAGGAAACACGCAGGTACTTAGATTCGCAAAGGTTTTTAGAAGTAGAAACACCGGTTCTTATCAAATCAACCCCCGAAGGAGCCCGCGATTTTGTCGTGCCTTCCCGCATTCATCAGGGGCAGTTTTATGCACTTCCTCAAAGCCCGCAAACATTTAAACAAATTCTGATGGTGGCTGGTTACGATCGCTATTTTCAAATTGTAAAGTGTTTTAGAGATGAAGATTTGCGTGCCGATCGCCAACCCGAGTTTACCCAAATAGATTGCGAAATGGCGTTTGTAGATACCGATGATATTCTGGAAACTTTTGGAGGTTTAGCAAAGCATCTTTTTAAATTTGTTAAAAATATAGAGTTTGCTGCCATACCCCGCATGACCTACGATGAGGCTATGAAAGATTATGGATGCGATAAGCCCGATCTTCGTTTCGATATGAAAATTCATGAACTAACATCCATTGCTAAAGGAAAAGGATTTGTTGTTTTTGATAATGCCGCATATATCGGTGCTATTTGTGCAACTGGCTGTGCGGGATATTCTCGTAAGGAAGTAGATGCACTGACCGATTTTGTTAAAAAACCTCAGATTGGTGCAGGTGGATTAATATATGTTAGATGCGAAGC
>JFJP01027360.1_pt1 | contig 24656 bp, 28 predicted proteins | sample 431651 | NCBI WGS metagenome assembly JFJP01 (sample SAMN02602958, study PRJNA72255) | Microbial mat metagenome, whole genome shotgun sequencing project. | biome: fresh water; feature: sink hole; material: water; isolation source: purple microbial (photo- and chemosynthetic) mats found in...
TCTTTGTTAACAAAAAAAAGTTTCTTTACTTTTTAAAAAAAATGAAATTTTAATTCTTGAGAAATCCAGTGAAATAAGTCAAAATCCTTCCAAATCCATATACTTTGGGATTGTTATTGGTGCTGTTGGTTGAATTGCTGTTGTTTCTCGACCATAAATTATTGCCATTATTTGATGATCCATTGTTCACATGAGTATTGTTTGTTGATAATTCATTCCTTGAATGCACAACCCTTTTTTTGTTGTGAGCATTTTCCTTTTGTCTTGGTTCATCAGTAAAAGCAATTTTTAATGACAAAGAGCGGTCTGATTGATTTTCGTTTTGAGCATCTTCATTTTGTCTTTTTGAAGCATTAGAATTTTTTAAAGAAGAGCTGTTTGATTGATTTTTGTTTTGAGCATCTTCATTTTGTCTTTTTGAAGCATTTGAAGAGTTTGAAGCATTGAAGTTATTCATCAAATTAGAATTTGAAAAAGAGCGGTTTGATTTATTTTTGTTTTGAGCATCTTCATTTTGTCTTTTTGAAGCATTGGAATTGTTCGATGAAGAGCTGTTTGAATGATTTTTGTTGTGAGCATCTTCATTTTGTCTTTTTGAAGCATTAGAAGAGTGGTTTGATTGATTTTTGTTTTGAGCATCTTTATTTTGTTTTTTTGAAGCATTGGAAGAGTGGTTTGATTGATTTTTGTTTTGATCTTCATTTTGTCTTTTTGAAGCATTGGAATTGTTCGATGAAGAGTTGTTTGATTGATTTTTCTTGTGAGCATCTTCATTTTGTCTTGAATTGTTGGACTCATTAGAATTTAAGCATTTACCTTTATAAATGATGGTAAGGTTTTGGCAGTTAGCCTCACATTCGTTTGGAATCGTAATCATGCTATTATTACCCTTCCTTGTACAAACTGGGTTAAAATTAGTCAAACATACACAGAATTTAGGCTCAACTTGTTGAGGAAGCAACACTAGCGCACAGCAAAGAAAAAAAAGAAAGTTTAGACTTTGTTTCATCTTTAACAAAAATGTAAAAATGGTGGATGTTTTTGTTGTCTTAGATAGTTTTTAAAAAATTCAAAAGATGTAATATTTAATTTGCCTTTTATAGTCTTTATCCCAATTCGTAAGGGATTATTTTTATGATCTCATCTTAATTAGGCGTCTTATAATTTAAGAAGTTTTTTGGGTGTGAAATTTTTTTTTTATATAAAATTGCCAAAAAATCAATTTGAGCAAGGAGTGTTAAATCTTCTCTTTTTTCTATTTCCCTCAAAAAAGATTTGTATTTTTCCAAGAATGTTTTGTTTTTTAATGGTAGAAAATTTAATTTTCCTTGAGAAATAAATTCAAAATTTTATAAAAAATTATTTCAAAAAAAAATGAAATAAAATTTTAATTTTTTTAAATTTATTTTTATCATTGACTTTTGAAAATTACTTGAAATAAAAATAAAATTTTTTTTCATAAATTTCAAAATTCTTTGTTAACAAAAAAAAGTTTCTAAAAAAAATTAAACTTTAATTCTTTAGAGATCCAGTGAAATAAGCCAAAATCCATATTGTCGTTCTCTCTTAGCATTGGTATTGGTGTTTTTGGTTGAATTGCTGACGAAAATTGTTGGAAGTGAAATTGTTTCTTGAAGAAGAATTGTTGGGATTCAAATACATCTTAGAATTGGCTCTTTCCTAGGGTTTAGGATGGTAGCAGGGCTTGTACTTCTAACCTATTTCTGACCAATATGTGGTAGGAAAAGGTGAAGGAGATTCTGGGGAAATCCAAGAAACACAAAGCAAAAAGCTCAGACTTGTTAGACGAAATAACAAGAAAGCCTTTCTGGAGAGATTGGAAGGCTAAAATGGGATTATCTTAAAGAAAATTAAAAAAAAAGACTTTTTATTAAGAAAAAGTCTTATATTTAATTTAATGAAGAACCAAAAGTTTTTTCTAAATGTCGAAAATTGGTTTTTTTTAATATAAAATTGCTCTTTTATAAATAAACATGTTTTTATGAAAGAAACAGTTCTGCGAGAAACAACCGCTTGTTTTTATGTTTAAAGGTCTTTTGTGCGAGTTTTCTGTCTCGATACTCGAAATTCCTTTATTTTTTTTCTCATAAAAAGCTTGAAATGTAAAGAAAAATTACGATGGAATCTCGAAAATCTTCGAGTTTTTTTCTTCAGAACTCTTCTTGAAATTCTTGAAATGAACCAAGCCTTTGAACGCAAAATTCACAGGTATTTGTATTTTCAAAGGAAATCCAATAATTTCCTCTCCCTTCACAAAAAAACATATATTTTACAAAGGAAATCCTTTATAAATAAACCTGTTTATTTTCAAGAAATTTATTTAAAGTCCTTAAAAGGCCATTTCCTTTCGCTAAAAGCTTCAAAAGCGGTAAAAAGTCCTTTAATTTCAAAGGGAATTCCTCACTCATCCAAAGGCTCATTTCTTGTTTAAATCGCTTGATTTTATCGGACTTTTCTTGGTTGATTTCAAATAATTTTTCTTTATATTCTTCAAAGCTGTTTCGCATATATTCATGTGTTTTTTTGGTTTTAATCCTTTTATAAATGACATGTAGATCGAGTTTTTTGGCATTAAAACCCTGAATTTTTATGGTTTTAAAGGGATTATTGGGTTTTTTCAACTGAATGTCAACCATTTCTAATGAAAAAGTCTTGAATTCTGGGTTCATAAGGTCGTAAATCAATGTGGTTTTCTCTTCAGGATCCATTTTTTGCATTAAATCTGTATAGAAACAATTAGTGCGATTCACAAGAAAAAGATTTCGTTCTTTATAAAGAACTGACATCTGTCGTTTTTTAGGCTTCCAAAGACTTAATTCAATCAAATTCGAGTCTAAACGCAAAGAAGTCCCTTGTTTCCAAAAGCGAAAAGTGTCTAATATTGGGTGAGTGGGGGTTAGAAGATAAGAAAAATGCCTGTTGGGGAGAAGCGGGAAACCAAGGGGATTATTGATTCGAACTCCCATTTAATTTCTAGGTAGAAATCGGGAAGGTTCTGAAGGGTTGAGTCCAATGCACAAGTTTCATTTAGGAATTTATTTGTGTTTTGCAGGGTAAGTCGGTCAAAAAGCATAGAAATAACCAGAATATCCGCCTTTTTATAAGAAATTTTTTATTTATGTGGAAAAACTCAGTCTTTTTTCACTTATTTGGGTGAAAAAAAGACTATAAAAAATTATAAAAAAAAACCAGCTTTTTGAAAGAAAAAAAAGCCATTTTCGAAAAATTACTTGTGCAAGAGCTTCTTCCAAGATTGAAAACCCTTTCTGATCTCTAAAGCTGGGATTCGCTCCTTTTTCCAATAAAACCCTTATAATCTTATAATAGTCCAAATGTCTATAGGCGAGTTTCACAGCGAGCATCAAAGGACTATTCCCTTGCAAATCCGCCTCATTTATCGCCAATAAAGTCTGTTCCTTCAGGATTTTCTCAAGAAAGTTGTAATCATGTGTGAAAATACATCGTAAAAGCCCAGATTTCGGCGATATTTTCCCAAAAGTTTCTCGAAAACTATCACATTCTGAAGGTTCCTGGATCAAAGGAATATTCTGATAGGAGCTTTTATGTGATTTGTGGAGTTTTTTCAAAGGGTGATGATGGTCATGAAAAGAGGGAATAATGGGCTTTTCTTTGAAGAATTGAAGGATTGGAGTGTTAATATTCAAAGAGAGATCGAGTCCACAATCGAAATCATCAATACATTGCATATTTTCGTGTTTTTTGAAAGAAAAATGCGATTTTTTTTTTATGAAGGAAAAAAAATAAAAAATTTCAATTTGTTTTTTAAAGTATATGAAGCTTTTTTTGGTTTTTTAGTGATTTTTTTGAATTTTACATAGTATTAGATCGTTAATTTATTGTTTTATGGGATATTTTAAGAGTTTTTCCCAGTTTTTATATGATATAAAGAAGCAGGTGATAGATCGTGAATAAATGAATAAAACCTCACAAAAACCTGCTTTTAATTTGAATAATTACCATTTTTATACAAATTACAAAGAAAATGTCATTAAATAAAGATTAAAAATGTCATTATTCGTATGTGTACCAATCATATATTAATGACGATACGGAACTATTGAATAATATTCTCTTTGGCACTTATTGAAAAATACCAAGCCATTACAAGCTTGGATTTCTCTCGAAAGTGCATATTTTTCTACAAAAATCTTAAACCTCCCCCCCCTACAAAAAAAAGATTCAATAAAAAAATTAGAATCTTTTTATAATTTTTTATTAAAAAAATCAAAAAAATACTTATTTCACAAAATTTTAAAAAAAAAATAAACAAAACGTCTCAAAAACATCATAAAAAATGGCATTAATAAATTGCATTAAAAAACATCATAAAAATTAGTATAAAAAGAATTTAATAATAAAAATGCTGAGGTCTCTAACTAAAATCTTGAGGTTTTTCTTTCGAAAATGCTGTTGTCGTTACCGACTTCGTGCAGAGGCAGTGATTCTTCGTAAAAATCCAATCACCCAACAAATTGAGGTTCTTTTGGTTGAACGAATCCGAAAATTAAAGAATGAATGGAAATTTCCAGGTGGTGGCATTGAAAAAGGTGAGACTGCTGAGTTTGCTGCCGCAAGAGAATCAGTAATTTTTGAATAAATCCTTTTGATTTATTATAATTTATAGATAGAAGAAGCTGGGATTAAAGGCAAATGTGAGGAGTTTCTCTTGGATTATGAGGATATTGAAAAGAAAACGAGAACAAAGATCTATTTGATAAAGGAAATTGAGATTTTGGAGTTTATTTGATGGTTTTTATATGGTTTCATTGAAATTTTTTAGGGTTGAAGGATATTTGGATCAGGGGATCAGGAAAAGAAAATGGTTTCCTATGCAAATGTGGTCGGAAATTATATGTAAATCATCGAGGAAAGACGAGATACAAATGGCGTTGAAAAAAGCATTAAATTTTGTTAATATATAATTAAGAAAAATGAAATTTGATGAATTTAGGTGTTTTATCAAATATTAGTTTTTGTTTAGAAAGTGGAAGTTTTTTCTTTTGAATTTTGAAGAGAAAAGGGGGGATCAGGGGGGGGGTTATCAATTATTTAGGAGTTTATTTAAAAAAAAATAATATTTTGGAAATTTGTTTGAAATAAGTTTTTTTTAACAGTTATTTTTTTTTTTAGTTTTGGGTAATGTTAATTTAGTTTTTTCATTATTTTTTGGAAATCTGCATTTTCTCTGGTTTTTGTGGCTCTTTTTTTGGAAATAAAAGTGATAGGTTTTTTTGAAGCAAGAAACAGTTCTAAGCCTAAGCCGTTCAACTTCCTGACAAAAGTTACATTTATGCAAAGATGTTTGTTTATAATAATAATAAAGATATTTATTTTCTTTTGATAAATAATTCAGTTTTCACCTAAAATTATTTTATAATACTTTATATGTATTTTCTTTGGTTGATGTTTTAGAAAGAAAAGAAAATGGAATTGAAAAGGATATCTTACTAACAACTCAACCTACCTCTCTTTTCGGCGGTGAATTGGAGTTTTTCTCGAGTCTAAAACCGAAATGCTCGTGAAATGAAAAACTTGTTATATTCTGAATAGAGTTATTTCTTCTGCATTGAAATTTTTTTGTTCGGGAACAAATGTGTTTTCGGCTCATCAAAAAAACTTATTTCACAATCGAATTTTTTTTAATATTTCATAAAAAATTGTTTTATAATTATTTTTGGATTTCAAATTTATACATAATATATGATGAAAACCTTTTTATTTTTCTTGATTTTATTTTGCTTTTTTCCTTCAATGCTCACAAATTCTACCTGCATTGAGGCTAAATCAAACTCTCGAGTTTTGCCAACAGCCTTTTTTGTCCCTGCAACTTTATTGATATCAATAGGAATACTAATGTGGTTTCTCTGCTTTCGCCAAAAATACAATGAATATAAGTTGAAATCTTTAGATAACTTAAAATTTAAGAAACCAATCCCTCAAGGAACCTTCAATTACAGTTGGCATTACTTTTCGGATCATACTGTTGGTTGTTTTATTGGTTGGATTTCAAATGACAAAACAGATTTTTCATTAACTTTTAATGACACTTTGATCACTGGTGAAGGAATTAATGAAAAAAACCAAGGTTTTATCTTAGATGGGAAAATTGAGGATAACAAGAAAATAAGCTTGAAAACTGTTTCTGGTGGAAGGGATGAAATGACTCTATATTTAACTGAGGTTCCGAATTCTGAAAAACCTGGGTTTGTGGGGTTTTGGAAAAGGGAAAAAGCAGAGGGGTTTTGGGCTATGTTTCCAAAAGAATTAAACTTAGAAATCATCAAACTTTTTCCTTATATGAACTCCAAAATCTTAAGAATATATGTTGGTTTAATCATTTTCTTCAGCTTATTATGTTTAATAACTTTTGCAATAGCTCGAACCAATGGTTTTTACGACTATTATTACACTGATTATATAGTGGGATATCCTTGGGGAGCTTTTACGAGTTTTATAGGCCTTTTTTTCATGCTTATTTTAGCAAATCCTTTTAATTTTCAATGTAAAAAAGAGAATATGTTTGTCGGCTTTGTTTTAATTATCATTTTATTTTCTATTTCTATAGTGTGTTTGGTGTTTTCGGTCTTTGATATGACAGTTGCAGATTTTTTAATGACTGAGACATTGATGGATACAAAAAATTCCTATCAATTGGAATACGCGAAAATCGCAGAGACATGCCATTTTCAAGAATATGGATGTTCGATTGTGTGGTATGGTAATTATACAATGAAAAATGACTCTTGTTTGAATTCATATTCTGTTGATTGTGTTTCATTTGAACCAAATCAAGAATCATGCTCTAATGGCCGTCAAATTGTTTATGATATATTGTTAGTTGAAGCATTGTTTCAATTTTTTTTATGGGTTTTCTGGACATTAACTTATTTTTTATTCATTGAACTTCTCACAAGTGATAGGTGGCCTGCTATTGAGATAAGACTAAGAGAGTGGAATCAGAAAAAACCGAACATAGAAAAAGAAATGAATGACAAGGAGCATTTTTTTCTGAATAAAATTTAAAAAAAAATTGGTTGTGTGTTTTTAAAAAAAAATTTTTTGATTTGTTTTATTTCAAAAAGATTTATAAAAAATAATTAGTTTTATTTGATTTACTTGTATAATTTTTGAAGAAAAAATATTAAAAAGATTAAAAAATTTTCAGCTAATAAAAACTTTTTTTTAAAAAATAAATCATTTATTTTTTATTAGAATTTTTAAAAAATTTTCGATAAAAATAATATTTTAATTCGTTTTTTAAAAAACAAACAATTGTCAATAAGCTTGAAGTTGCAACAGAATTAAAGAATCAAAGATTAATTGCAGAAATCCGCATAGTATAAACTGCAAAGGTTGTGAGTTATTGATATAATACCACGTTTTGAAAGAATCTCCGAAAAACCAACAAAGAATGAGCACATAGCTTAAACCTTCTGTTGTTCTTTTTCTGCAATTGGCTAAAAATTGTGGTATTGGTAACAAAGACTAAAATTTTAATTAAAACACATTTATAAAATACAATTTACCTCGATAAAAGTCGCGAGAAATCCGATAATTTGCAAAAATAAACTATTATTCATTAAGAAAAAACTGATCGTTGAGACCAAGCAAATGAAAAAAATGATGGATTCGTCTGAAAATAAACTTTTAGAAATTAAAAATTAATATATTCAACAATAACGTCTTGGCTCTTCCCATTTCCAAAAACTTTTCAATCCAGACACATTATTCTTATCTTCACGAAAATATCAAGGAATTTAAATATATCACTTTTTATTTAAACCTTTGAAAAGAGGTAAATAATTTTCGTTCACATTAAGACACAATTTCAATAAATAAAACTAAAAATTCATTTATTTTTTAGATAATTTTCTTTAAACCTGGCATGTGATTATAAATAAAGACTGAATGAACAAAGCGATTTTGAAACGAACTCCGATCCTAATCAAATAAAAAAGAATATTTGTAAGAAAAAATTCCTTTCAAACCAGAAAACAATTCGTAAAATATTCCCGAAAATCAAAATCGCACAGACCCAAATGCTAAAATTCCCCACAGATTGGTTCTTCTTAATCATCATCATCTGTGGGATATAAGCTAAAACAGGTCCGAAAATCATTGCTATAAGCACTCTCAAGATAAAATCTTTCACAAAACAATTAAAAAAACCGATATCGAACAAGTCCAATTCCATAATTTGTGAGCTAAAATCCATTTTCCACAAAAAATTAAGAATTTTTAATTTAAAAAAAAAAAAGGTTTTTTTTCAAATAAAAAAAACACACAATTTATTGAAAAAACAATCCTTCTCATTATTTTTTCTTATGGAATTTTCTTATTGGTTTCCTTCTATTAAAGAGTGCCAAAGTCTTTTGTAATTTCTTCTTCCTTTCCACTTTGACATTCCCTTCTTCGATCATCCCATCCATCTTCAATACTTCTCTTATGTTCTCCATTTCTTTAAAATCATCAATTTTGTCTTCCATTGCCTGTCGCATTTTTTTCTTCAATCGAATTTTTTCCTTTTTCTTTATTGGCAATCTCATGAAATTATCTTCTTCGAATGAGATTCTTTCTCGTTCCTGTTTGTCGAACACTGCATTATTTGTGGCATTTAACCGATCTTCTGTGGGTTTATTAGAGAATTCCCCTTCTAAATCATTGATAAAAGAAGTCCGAAGCATGAATTTCTTCTTTCTTTCGAGCTGTTTTTTTCGTTTTTCTGAAATATTATCTTCCTATTTTATTTTTTTATTATGAGAAAGAAAAAAAAATTGGAAGAAGAAAAACCTTGCTGAGAACTGCTGAGATCTTCGGGGGCTTGTATTTGGCTTGTTCTGGCTTTTTCTCTATGATGTCACCTGCTTCATTGATGTCCAGATTGTCTGTGGTTCGTTCTTTTTGCAATCTTTCAGGTCTGGGCTATATATAAAGAAAAAATTAAGGAAAATTAATTTTTTCTTCTATTGAAAATGAAGTTTTATTTAAAAATTTCAGGTTTCTTAAAGAAATTTAATGTTTATGGAAGTAATCAATTTTTTTTAAAGAAAATTACTTTGAATTTCAAAGGGTCTTCTTGGATTTCTCTTCTGGGAATAATTTCTTTTATTTCATTTTGAGCTTTTATAAAAAATTTGTTAAGTTTTAGTGTAAAAATTGAAAGAAAAAAAAAAACTAGGAGCAAGTCGCAATAATTTGCTGATTTGATAATCTAGTTTCTTTTCTATAGGCTTCAGTTTTATCAGCAATGATTTCAAATAGATCAATCGTTTTACTATAGGGTGATTATTTATGGATTTTCCCTGGAGTTTGAACAGCATGTAAATCAGCAAAAACATTAAATATGAAAGAAATAAATGCGATTTAACATCCAAAAAGCTCAAACCCTTTGAATTCAAATGAAAATTTTAGAAGTAAATCAATAAAAACGTACATCTTTTGTATCTTGTTGGTTTTTTGACAAAAATCCTTTTAATTCTTTGATTTTCTTCGATAAAATCAAGAAGGACTTCTGGTTCTTTTTCAGAGTTTCAAGCCATTCCTCTTGATCTTTTTCAAGAATTTCATTGAGATTATTTGAATTATTTGCATCAGTGTTTATATTCTTTGTTAAAAAACTTTTGAATTCATCGCTTTCAAATAGATCCTGATCGTTTCCATCATTCAATTCCTCAATGAGTTCTTTTATAGAGAACTCTTCTGAATGAGGAGAGTCTGATCCATCGTTTTCACTATGGGATTCTTCTTCAATTAATTCATTTTCATGCAAAGACATTAAATTCCTTTTGAAAATCGTAAAATTTTTTTGGATATTTTTTATCAAATTAATTCGTTTATTTTATCCAAAATAATTGGATTTTATTATAAAATCAATCATTGGCAATTTGTATAAATTTTATGAGGTTTCTAATGAAAAATAAGGCTTTTTTTCATTTTAATGGTGAGGTGGGAAAGCTGGACATTGAAATTGTTTTAAATATTGTTTGCGAAATTATAAAAAATTTTCTTTATATTTAAAATTATTTTTTCTGCTAAAAAGTAAAATTGTGAAATAAATTAAAGTTATTATCTTTAAATAGAGGGCATTTGAAAATTAAACTTCTTTTGAATATAGCTTGTTTTGAACATTTCTTATGAATTCATTTATTTCATCAAAAAAAGTTTAATTTTATTATAAGAAAAACAAAAAATGCCGATGAAAAATTACTGATATTAAAATTAAATGGACCAAAGGTGTTTTTTTTTGAAAAATAAGGAATGTGAAGGACAATTGTTATTTAAAACAAAGCTTTATAAATTTATAATTAAATGTGATAAAGATTATAAAATGCCATATTTGGCCAAAATAAAAAATTCAAAACCTTATTTGAGTTTCAATTGAGGCAAATCTAAATTATCATCCAACTCCTCGCTCATTTTTTTCTTATTCCAGCTTTTTTTCGACTCCTTGGATTTCTTAGAACAATTCGATCGAATCGATTTAACGCTCTTTGTAGGCTTCCAATCTTTTAAAGCTTTCCCATTAAGCAAAAAAAACTTGATTTCTTCGTTTCTATCCTCAACAATCTGTTCCAATCCATTCAATTTATTCATTTTATTCCTATTGCTTTTATTGCTTTTCTCCTTTTTCAGCACTGGAATCTCTTCCATATCTGAGTTCTTTTTGCTCAATTTCAGCTCTTCTTCCTCTTCATTATAAGTTTCCAATGAGTCATTATTCTCGCTTTGATTATATTCATCAAGCTCATCTTGACTCATTGAACTGTCATGATCGTGTGTTTCCAGGTTTGAAAGGTATTTTTTATACACATCTTCAAGAAAAGGCAGGGTCACAGTTCTGAAAGGATAATAGAAATATTTCTCTGATTCTTCTAATGGAAATGGCAGTTTCCTGTATTTGTTCAGTTCTTCCAGCTCGAAATCCAACTCCAGTTTCTCGTTTTGAAAACGATTAACCTCAAGAACCTGTTATTTTTTTCAGTTATTTTTTTTTTTTTTAATTATAAAAACGGTATTTAGGAAAAGATTCAAGGTTTTTTCAAAGTCTTTCTGCTGTAGAAAAAGATTGGTGAATTTCTCTGATAGAATGGTTTTGGGCGCATTGGAGAAATCATTCAGGAGATCTTTGAGGCTTTCAATTAAAATTGCCTGGTCTTCTTTATGGAATTTACATAGCTTGCCTGAATTTTCTTCAAATAAATCTGAAATAAAACTGTCTAAATCCTCAAATTCGATTTGAATTGAGTTATTTTCTTCAGACTTTTTTTAATTTTATTTAAAAAATCAATTTTAAGGTCTTTTTTTTTTAAAACAGAATTTATTGAAATGAAGCTTTTTTGGAAAAATTCTTTATAGGCATTGAGCCAGATTTGATGTTGTTGGAGTTGCAGAGAGAACAGGGTTTTCTCATTGAAGCCTTCTGAAATCTCCTGATAATCGTTTTTGAGATAATCTTTAAACTGCAAGACTAGTGAGCCGAAAGCTTGTTGAAATCGAGTGTATATATCTCTTGAAGGAAATTTTTTTTAATGAAAAACCAAACTTTATTAGAGTATTTTCCCCCTTTTTATTCATCATTTCTTACTTCGAATCCTCAAGGAAAAGATCGTTAATTTTATCAAAAGCAATATCGGTTTCAAGTTTCGAATGGCCAAGGTAATGAACACTGATTTCATTAACACTCAGATCCATGACAGTTTGAAAAAAACTTTTATTTTTAGAGAAAATTGGCAAAACATGAAAAAAAAATTGAATAGTAATTTTAATAAATTAGAAATTATTGAAGATTTTATGTGATTTTACGTAGAGGCAATGTTTAATAAAAACTCTAGGTTTTCATTTGCGAAAAAATCATGGTTAAAATCAGCGTATTTGAAGGAATTATTGGCCAAATCCTCTAATTTATTCAGGTGCTTATTATTGAAATCAATATCATATTTTGTCAGGATTGTGATGAGGTGGTCATGAAATAAAGTGTTGATAAAGGCCAATCTATCATTATCATCATGATCGGTGTCGAGTTGCGATAGCGATTTAGAGAGGTTGAGACATCGGTTATAATCAAGGATGATGAGGAAACTTAACAGTAATTTATGCTCAAATGGAGTGAAAATTTTTAAAATCCATATTTTTTGCTAAAAAAGACAACAAAATTTTTTAAAATAAAACATTAGTTTTTTACCATAAGTCGCCATATTGAAAATTTGGGAAATGAAGGGTAGTTTTTGCATTCTTTTTCATATAGATTATTGAACAATTCGACAAAGGAAGCGAAAACATTCTCATATTCTGAGAGTGAAGCCACATAGATATTCCACTATTTATTAGCTAAAATTTCTTAAATCATTCGAAATGGGGACTTATAACCTTTAAATTGTAATGAAAAAGCAGATCTAAAGGGTTATTTTGCATCTCAAGAATATAGCTCACAAGATCCATTTGAAAAACCAACGTATCGTAGAGAACCTCAAACAATTGTAGAAGAAAAACTGGTTCTTCTTTTTCTTCTTCTTCTTGGAGAAAACCCTCATTTTTTTGTGATAGTTGATAGTTTTCTTTTGAATACCATCGATAGAGTTTCAATTGGTCTTTATTTTCATCAACAAACTATTATAAAAAGTTGAAAAGAAGAAACAAAAAGGAACAACTACTTCATTTAAAAAGCTTTCCTTCTCGGCTTTTAAAAACCCCAACACGTCATCGTTCAGCATGTAGAAAGTATTAGAAATCGAACTGCCCTCATATAAAACATCGCAAAGCTTGTTTTGGAAGCAGGATTTCGCATACATACCGACATTTTCTCGACGCAATTTCATCAGCGGCAATGAAGGTTCTATTATTTTTTTCATGTTATTTTCAATAAAATTGCAAAATATGAGTGTATTCATTATTATATATGAAATATTTATGGATTTAAAACAAAGCATATCATTGAAGAAAAAAATGCAATATACAATAAAGAAACAAACCTTTAATTATTTATTATGTTATAATCCATATATATGCAGATAATAGAAGAAAAAAAATATAATATATATTTTTGGATAGTAAGAGTGTTTAAGAAAAAATTGGAATATAAAATTATTGAACATATGAATGCATTTTTTATAAAAAAATATAATTTTTATTTATAGCATAGTATAGTATATACCCTTTAAAAAAAAGAAGATGCTGTCTATAAATGAAAGTGTCTCCTCTTGTGAAACATATGTGAGAAAAAGATGAAACCATTGTCTTCTTAATTCGGATTCTTTCCTCAGGAAATGTCTCCAGTGCAAAGGTGATGAATGTTTTATGATTTCGCTTGATTGTTTTCGCAGATTCTCTTTCAAATCAAGATTATCTCCGAAATTGCTACAAAATAAAATAAGTTTAATATATTGGTTTTATTTACCAGAACAATTCAATGTCCATCGAGAAATAACGGGAAAGACAGTCACGAACTAATATCCATTCATAAGATTTCATGAGGTCACGAATATGTTTATTTGTGGAAGTAAGAACCAAAAAATCTTTAAAATTGAGAAAATTCATTATATCGGCAAAGACATTCTCAGGAAAATACTCAAGCATTGGCTATATAAAACTTTTTGAATTAATTTTTTAAAAATTAAAAAAAAATTAATTTTTGCTGGAAAGCTTTCTTTTTTTGAAAAAAAAAATGTGTTTTTTCAAATTTGAAGCTTTTTTTCTTAAAAATTACTTTTAATAGAAAATGAGGTTTTTAAGATTTTTTTTTTTTTTACTTAAAAATGTCATTGGAAATTTTAAATTTTCGAACTAATATGAATTATTTATTATTCCTTCTCTATTACAAATTAAAATCAAAATCTGATTTTTTGCCATCTAAACGTTTTTTTTTTAAATTAAATTAATTTTTATTTGAAACTTTTAACAATGAATGATAAAATCGATAACAATTCTTTCACAAACCATTTTTCCATACAGACGCCCAAGAAAAGCAATCAGACAATCAAAGAAAGCCCGATAGCCAAATCTTTTCGATCCTTATTTAAAAATCATTTCCTGCAAAAATCTTACAAAAAATCTAATTATTTTCCATCAAATAAAACGACTCTTCAATCAACTTTTAACAAATCTGTTGAAAACAAGCCAATTTCTTTATCTTTTTTCAAAAACCAACAGCTTTCGAGCTCAAGAATGGACTCTTTTTCAAATCAATATAAGAAATTGCTGCTTGGGAAATTAACTGATGAGAATTTTGAGGCTTTTAATAAGAAAATTCTGAAAGAATTCATGATCTTTAAAGATTTTACAAAGACTTTTCTGGTAAACCAGACTTTATTTGGAGAAAATAATGAAAATATTGCGAAGACACATTCAAATGGAAATGGAAATGATATTTATTATTTTCTGTATAAATTGGATGAATTTTTTCAAGAGAAATGTTTGGAAGTCATCGGATTGCAAAACTTGACAGAAAAGTTCATCAAAGAAACTTTCTTGTTTATTTTTGATCAAATGCAGTTTTTAAATTTTCGATAAAAAGCTTTTGTAACTTAAAAGTTCTTTTAGTTTTATATTCAGAAGATTGAACAATTATGATAAAATCTTCAGTTTTGTGCTTGAAAATGGGCTGAAATTCTTTATGCTTTTGCTTGAAAGCATGTTTTCAAAGAAAAAACCCAATGTAAATTAAATTTTCTAGATAAATAAAAATAAATTTTGGACTTTTAGACTGAAGAGGATAATATTAAAATGATAAAAGAAAATTTAATTGCGCAAAAGATGTTTGAAAATAAAATGAAAGAACAGCAGGAAAAAGAAAAGAATGAATGGGTGAAGAGATTCACACAAAAGAAACAGGAGTTTTTGAAAAAGAACAATGATTTATTGAACGAAAATTTGAATTTACAGCAGAAAATTCAGGATTATCAATCTAAAATAGGTTAATTTTTTTTATTAATTTGGATTTTAACGTTATTTAGAGGAAATTACAAACAAAACAAATGTGGATGATGTTTTCAAGGATTTGGAAAATAATGTTAAATCTGTGGATAAATTATTAATAAATATCAACAGAGAACAAGTAAAATCAAAAGAATTTTTTATGAGAAGAAAAATATAAGAAATTATTAAAAAGAGAGAACAAACAAATATTTATAGTAAAGGAGTAAATTCAATGATAAATTTGGTTAAAGAAAACGTAAATATTGATTTTTTATATTTACAAGAAAAACAATTTTTTAAAAAAAGCTCTTCAAAAAAAAGCAGAATTTTTTTATTCAAGACCAAAGTCAAAACAATTTCAATTTATCAGAGAGTTCTTTTTATGAATTCCCTAACAAAATCCAAAGCTTCATTCAACATCCCTTCAAACCCTACTTGTTGAAGGTTTTACCAAATATATCTGCAGAAATCCTAGAATTATTATCCGAAGATCAAATCCTGAGGTTATTAAATGAATTCCTTGATAAATGGAGTAAATCTTTCTATATTTCAAAATAAAACTAGTTTTTATCTAATAGTTATTGATGAAAAAACCAAGGTTTTAGAACCCCCCGCTTTTAAATTCATTGGTTATTTGCTATCTTTATTTAATAATAGTTTTATTGTCTCTTTATATCTCACACAAATATGTTCCTTTTTGAAAGAAAACCAAGAGAAAAAAAAACCTATTGGTCTTTTTTATTCGAAATTGTTTCTTCTTTCAAACAAAACAAAATTTGCAGTTATCAACAAAGATTCCCTTTATTTCTTCTTATTATTTCGCGATTCCCTCAAAAGACTTTTAAAAGAATCACAAAAATCTAAAGAATCTAAAGAATTTTTTTTTAAATATGATCAACTTCTTGAAATCCTGAGGAAAATATTGAAAGATTATGATATTTGTGAAGATTTCTTCTCAAAATTAAATGAACAAGCCAGCTTTTATATTAGGCAAAAGGAGCCTTTCTTAGAAATAATCGTGAATAAATTCAATTTTTCGAACAAAATTGAAGCCATAGCACATTTGGAAACTTTATTGGAAAGAAATGACCCTGAAGATAAAAAAACAATAAGTTATTTTAATTTCAACCTCATTTTATTGACAACTTATGGTATTGATATTGAAGATGAAGCAATTAAAACATCGTTTTGTGGATTGGTGAAAAAAGATTGTGAAATATTTTACCCAGAACTCATCAAAGAGTTCAATAAAAAAATAGAAATCGAGTATTATACCATACAGTTTCTTGTTCTCGAAACACTTTATTTTGTGAATAACAAGAAAAAAGAGATGTTTCTTCATAATTTATTTCAAGAAATATATGAGAAGAAGGTTTTATTTGATTTCAACCAATTTAAAAACATGTTCAATATGGAAAAATATCTGAATTATCCTATCCCTTTGATCTTTAGCTCGGTTTATTATGAGAATAATTTCTTTAAAATCCACGATTATCTCAGGAAAAAGCTTCACGATGAAAATAGCCTCAATCTCAACTGTAAAAACATCGATTTTTCTGATTTTTACAATAAAAATAAAATGAATGAACGATTTTGTGATGTTTTTGATTATTTGGACTTTGTTTCGAATAGCACTTGCGATTATATGCCTCCAGTGAAAATCCCTCCTACCACAAGAGCCAAATCGAATTCCCTTGGCTTGAAATCTGATAGAAGTTATTCAAGTGATAAAAGCAAAATAAGCAAAGACAAAAGAATGTCAAAACGCGGTTCTATTCAGGTAAAGAACTTCAATTTGCGAGAAAGTTCAGGTTCACCCAGGAAAAGCAATATGTTTTTGGGTTTGAAGGTGATTTTAGCCAAACAACCTTTTAAGAAAAAAAATGCCAGGAATTCAAAAATTAATGAATTATTATAAGTTGTATTTATTTATTATTTATTACAAATTAAAGAAATAGATATTTTTTTGAAAGAAAAGTAGACCTCAAACAAAAAATTTAATTAAATTATAAAGAAGAAAAAAAAATATCTTAAAAAAAAAACAATACAAACAGAATTTCAAAAATGTCTCAACACCAAGAAAATCCTGAAAAAGAAAACCCCGATGTTTTCTATATTGAAAGCAAACGAGCCACCCATCATAAAAAAAAAGAAGATGATCTCTATCTTGACTCTTACACAGGACATAACTGGGGTGAACGACTTTCATTCACAGTTGGTGTGAGCTATATTGTTGGTATAAGAGTTATTTTTTAATTTTTTACCAAAAGAATTGGTTTAATTAAGCTGCTGGGTTCGGAGGAGTCAAAGGGCTTTATGAAGGATTACCAAAGAAATATAGCTTGCCAAAAAAACTGCTTTTGAATAATTTTTTTAACTCAGTCGGAAAGGAAACATGCAGGTTTGGAAATGCAGCTGCTGGAGCTGGTTAATTTTTATTCAATATATATTTATTTATATATATATATATTGGGGATCTTTAGGATTGTTATATTATATGGCTGGAAGTACTTTGAATTTTTTATTTGAGGATGAGTTGGCTTCTTTCTCACATACTAATAAGAATGTATTATGTGGGGCAGTTACTGGATTCCTTTATAAGTCGACTTTAGGAATTATACCTGCATGTGTTGGGTCAATTTTGGGAGGCGCGATGATCGGCTCTGTAGCTCATTTGATCCATTATTTGAACGAAAAAGATTACATAGCTTTTGAAATGAGATTTTAAAAGAAAATTTATTGAGCAGAAAAAAACGATTTTATCTAATTAATTTAAATGTTTTTTTATTTTTTATTTTTGTTTTGGTGATTGAGAGAAAAAAAGAATTTAAAGATAAAAAAATAAAGTTTTTTTTCGAATTTAAAGGTTTTTTATATAAAAAATGAAAAACTCCATATAAAATTTATAATAGTCCATCATTTTAATGAAATGCAATTTAAAATTGGTAAAAACAATAACTTTTGAACATCATTGACTGAGTTCTATGAGAATTAACTTTCTGAAGATTATATATTTTTATTTTTTTAAATATCTTGTGAATTTAAATTAAAAGAGAAAATTGAATAGTTTTAAAGAAGAAACCAGTTTATGTGCAGCCAAAAACCATTAATTGTCTGATTGAAACAAATCCTCCTCAGACACAAATCTTCTTATAAAACTAATCAAAAGACCTATTTTGGAAACAATATTGATACTCTTTTGAAAGAGTCGGAAGATATTGACAGAAAAAAAATAGATTTTTCAAAAAACAAAACAAGCTTTTTTTAAAAATAAAACTGGAAAATTTTATTATTTTATTTAATTATTCAATGAATTTAATGTGTAAATATACGGTTTCAATTGAACCGTGAGATTTTCTTCTATTTTGTCTTGCGATTCATACAATTTCAAAAATCTTTTAGATTTCAGTGTATTTTCTGTGCTATTTTGTGAGTTTTCTTCAAGAAAATCTGAGGAAAAATTATTGGAATAGCTCAATAAAATGCTAAAATGCAATGCAAATAAAAATTGAGAAATTCTTATTAAAAAAACCTTTTTTTAGTTTTTTTGAGAGAAGAAAAATTCGTTATATTCTTCTTTTTTAGCTGAATTTCGGGCATTTTAAACAAATTATTCAGGTTTTTCAAAGGATTTTTCTTTACAAAATACTGAAAAAAACTGTTATTTTTTTGAAGAATTTCTTTTGAAAAAACCTTCATATTTTCCAAAGAAACTCGTAATTCGTTAGATTGTTCTGATAAAAGCATTCTTCACAAACCATAACGATTTTATTGTAGAAAAAGGCTTTTTTCTTCACTTTATCGAATTCTCCGCAAGTAAGTTTTGGGTATAAAGTTCTAAAAACCATTGGAATTTTCTCTAATTTCTTAATATTTTCAAAAGAAAAAAACACCATTGAAAAACTTTGAAAAAACTGAAATAAAAAAAAAAACTGAAGGTAAAAGTGAGTTTTCTGTGGTTTTTTCTTTAAGGATCTCGCAGTAATGCAATGGGTGGAAGTTCGAAGAATGGCAATATTTGCCGCATTTCAGACATTTCACTGCTTTCATCAGTTCTAAAGGCTTTTGCAAGTTCATTGTCATAAGAAAATCGATATTTTTAGGAAGCTTTTTTTTAATGAAGATATAGAAATTTAGAGTTTTTATTTAAAAGGAAAAATACAGTGATTTTTTTCTCGAAAAATTTATGGGCGAAATCTTGGTCGTAAATCATGGAAGAAGCCAAGAGAAACCAGATCTTCCCCGAGAAGTCTTGTTTGTAGAAGAAATTAACGCTTTTCACAGAGAATCTCTCATAGGATAGTTCAGTGATATGCTAGAATTGGTAAAATCATCAAATGAAAAAAATCAAATAAAAAAAAAATCAAATGAAAAAAAATCAAATGAAAAAAAATCAAATGAAAAAAAATCAATGAAAAAAATCAAATGAAAAAAAATCAAATGAAAAACAATCAAATAAAAAAAAATCAAATGAAAAACTCCATTTTTTACATTTATAATTCTATTAGAAATCTTCATAATTTCAGTGGCAATTGGTCCAGTAATCGAGCCTTTTACCGATAATTTTCCATCAATTTAACAATAAAAACCCATACTTTTTTCGCTGTAAATCTCCGGCCCGTCAAAAGTGCAGCATTTCTCATAAATATCGATTTTTTTATTATGAATCTTCTTCGAATTCACGCTTTTTGTGAGAATCTTCACGTTTTTTCCCCACATAATCTTTATATTCACTAAAATTTATGAGAAATTCAATAAAAATCCTTTAATTTTACTGTTTTTCCCAGCATAAGGCTCAATAAACCTTTGAAGAATTCCTTTTGGAAATTTATCGCGTTTTTCATGTAGAAAATCCACTTTTTAAAGAAAAACCGAGCTTTTTTTATCAGAGAATTTTTTATTTAACTGAGTCCATTATAGTCAAAATAACGTATTTCCCACTCATTTCCTTCTATAGCAATTGCGCTTATAAAATAAGCTAAAACCTCACTTTTCTTTGTATTTTCCTTGTGATTTTCCTTGTGTATTTCTTCGAATTTCTTAGTAATTTCTGCTATTGTAACAGTTTCACGGTTTTTCTTCAGTATTTTCCCAGAAGAATTTGAAAAATACCAGAAAACAGGCTGGTTTTCCTCAAAGAAAATCGTGTCAGGAACATCAATTTTCATTTGATTTTCTACACGAATTTCGTTTTTCGACCATAAAAGGTGGAAAATTTCGTTATAAACCCCGTTTTTATTAAGAAAAATTGACATTTTATTGATAAAATAATAATAAAAAATCAAAAAAACTTAAAAAAAACCTCAAATAAAATCAATAAAAGAAAAAATGCGCCTTTTAAAGCGTTTTTGTAAGGTTTTCTGCTCTTTTATTCTATTCCGTCATCTTCTCAACCCTTTTTATGCGAAATTCTCGAAGAAAACACTTGAACCGCTCATTTTCAACCAATTACGGCTAAATTTATTCATAAATTCTTTGATTTTCCTGTTATTTTCGTTTGAAGATTTCTTTGCAAAAAGCTATTTTCCTTTGATTTTCTCAGTTTTCTTATGTGTTTTCCTCTTTTTCCTTTGTTTTTTCCTTTCAAAATTCTGGAGATTTATTTCTCCTTTGCTTTTCCTTTTGAATATTGCTTTTTCTTTGCAATTCATCAAGTTTTCTCACACAAAATCTAGTTTTCTTCAAGGTTATTTCAAGGCTTTATGGACTTTTCAGCTACTTCCTTTCATTCCATTGAGTTTTTTACAAAGCCTTTTCCTGATTTTTGAGCTTATTTTCATATTTTTTTCTTCAAAAATAGATGATTTTTCACTGCTTTTTTCCTTTGAAGGCTTGATTTTCCTTTTGATTTTTTTCATGAGTTTACTAAATTTTTTACAGGAACAGCATAGAAAAAACCAATTTTCTAAGGCTTTCGTGCAGAAAATCAAGGATTCTGATATTTTAAAGGCATTTTTCACCCAGGAAATCAAAGGAAATTCTGGATTATTAGCCTTGGTTTCATTGAAAAAAAACGAACTGGAAATTAAGGGAATCACCAATAATCTAAAGAAATTACTGAAGATTTCTGAAGGAAAAGGCATGGATTTTCTTCAGTGTTTGAAGTCTTTTGAGCTTTCGAATTCCTCATGTTTTTACGATATTTTAAAGACTTCATTTATCAGCAAAAACCCTGAGATTTTTCGTATAAATTCCCTTGAAAATCCCAACACTTTTGATGTATTTCTCAGTTTTTTCTCTTTGGAAACAGAAAAGTACGCTTTATTGTCGTTTATTGAGATTTCTTCAATAATTACTGAGGAGATGGAAAACAGCGATTTTAAAAATCATTTATTAAGCTCAATTTCTCATAATTTAAAGACTCCTTTAAATGCAATTATCAGTCTTTTGGCTTTACTGATGAACAGACCCTATCTTTCTGATGAAGTGAAGACCTATTTAAAGGATATAAAGGTCAATTCTGAGATTCTTCAGTATGAGATCAATAATATCATGGATTACAGTCTAATTCTCACGAAAAAACTCAAGCTTTTCATCAAAGAAATCAAGCTGAAATCATTAGTTTTTGATATTTTCAGTCTTTTTCGCATTTCTGCAGAGAAAAAAAACGTGATTTTATCGTATGAAATTCAGAAGAATTGTGATGAATTGCTTGTGAATGATATAGAAAGAATTAAGCAAATATTGGTCAATCTGATAGGAAACGCGATAAAGTTTACGTTTGAGGGGTCGATTAAGCTGGTAATTTGGAAGGATGAAGGGGGGTTACTGGTGTTTGAAGTGCAGGATTCTGGGATTGGAATGACTACGAGCGTAAAGAGCAATTTGTTTCATATCAACAATTTACAGAGTATGACACAATATGAACATGGCGTAGGTTCGATTTTTATTAAGAAAAAAATGGGTTTTTAGGCTTTTTAATAGTTTATTTTATTAAGATTAATATGTTTAATAAGGTATTGGATTGACTGTTAGTAAATTATTGGTAGGTTTATTAGGACCTGAAGAGAATATCGAGTATAAGTCAGAAGTGGGGAAAGGGTCAGTTTTTTCTTTTAGGATATATCAGAATATGACAATGAATTGCTCAACGAAAATGAAGGTTAGAAATTTATTTATTTTTACTGCCAGTAAAGATAATCTTCTTAATTTCTATCTATATTGAAAATTTATAATAATTTTTCTATTAAAACTCTCATTATTTTCCTTTCACAAGATGGGCAAAATAATGACAAGCATCAAAAAAATAACCAGTACCCGTAAATACCCGTCAAATTTCAAGCCCATCATCATCAAATTCCATTCCGAAGCTCTCCTCATCAAGAACGAACCCTTGCTTCACAACTCTACTGCCAAAGATCGCCTTATTTCCAGTGACTCAATCAACGAAGAGTTCAAAAACCCACAAATTTCTGATATAAATATGACAAAAAGAAACACAAAAATTGTTGATAAACATAAAATTGAGTCAGAAGATTCTGATGAAAGGAATTTTCTTCTGCAGCTTCATGAGAAAAAACAATTGGATCATAGTGTTGAAAGTTTGCATTTAATGAGTGAAGAAGCCCATCAGCCTGCTATTCTTATGGTGGATGACACGATTTATAACCTGATAATCCTTGAGAAATACATACTGTCAATCAATAAGAAATGCCTGATCGAAAAAGCCTACAATGGGCAACAGGCAATTGAGAAGGTGCTGAGCTCAAAAAAAAATTTTGATTTGATACTTATGGACTGTAATATGCCAGTTTTAGATGGGTATAAAACAACAGAAATTCTGAAGAAAATGATGAAGGAGAAAGAGATTGGAGATGCGCCCATTGTGGCGGTTTCAGCATATAATAAGGACTCTGAACAAAAGAAATGCTTGGAGAGTGGAATGGTAGATTATTTGGAAAAACCTATCACTAAAGATAAATTCGAGGAGTTTTGGAAAAAGTGGATGGAGAAATAAAGAAATCTTTTGGTTTTTTTTATTTTAATTTCAATTTTTTTTGTTTAAAAAACAAAAAAAATTTTTTGTTTATAAAAACTTAAATTTTTTAAAAGTTTCAAATTTTTCAATTTTGTTTGTTTTCAAAAAAATTCACTTTTTTTTCCATTAAAAAAATTATTTTTACTTTAAAACAAAACTGAAGAGTCTTTATTTCATTTTTTCTTTAGAATCGCTGCTGTTGATATGAATTCTGGGCGTTTTTCATTGATTAAATCGGCTTTTTTGGCTTTGTTAAACATCACAATTGCTACAAAAAGTCCCAAAATCGTAAAAAATATCAATTTTTCAAAAAAAATCAAATGAAAATCAAACCATCCTTTATGGCATCGCCTCCCTCCGAAAGCAAACCTCTTGGTATTTTCCCATCAGAACTCAGATTCTTTAATTTCACTATTTCTTCATTATTCTGTCTATAATAATAAAAAAAAAAAAGATTTAAAATTTTCAATCAATTAAAATTTTAGTTAACAAAACCTTAAAGTTCTCTGCAATTTCGCAATTTTTCCGACAAATTTAATCTTGCTTCTTAGTTTATTGCCTTTTTCCGAGGTTAAAGCTTTATAATGATCAGCACCGACAGCTGGAAGTGGACTAATTTTAGCAACCCCTTCGTCTTCTTCATCATCTGAGAGATTTTCATTATTGCCTCCTTTCAGAATATTGAAGAACATATCAGAGACTTTTTCTGCTACAAAAGGCATGGACCAAGTAAAGATATCCATGAATTGCGGCAATAAATAAGGGTGTTCTGAATAATTGTATTGTTGAATATTCAAAGTATTGTTCTAAATTTAATATTATTTTATAACCAAATGAAAAAGAAAAGAATGAATTAAAAATGAAAATCTACGTCAAATTTGATCACAGCTCCCTTATTATTATAGACATCGCAATAATTTGGAGCTGAAAATATCGTGATAACCACTGGGAAATCTCCTGAACCGTTCCATTTATGCATTCTATAACCCTCAACCTGAGCTTCATGGGCTCTTATAACTGACAAAAGATTATTCGCCTCAAGGAATTTGTTCACAGCGCCATTGCTTTTTTCGGAAAATTTAGAAAAAATTATATGTAAAACAAATTTTTAAGTGAAATTTATTATTAATGTGGTGCATTTACCCGAAAAAATAGGAACACCCTCGGACTTCATTGTTTTTGTAAATAACCTCTTGTGTGCCTTCCTCGTTGTCGACAGGATCAGACCAAAGCAGATCACTTTAATTTAGGAATAAATTAAAATGTATGTAAGTAAATAAAGGAATTAATATTTTAAACGAACTAACCAGAATAATCCTTGTCTTGGAGGCTCTTTGAATCTATCTACTTTTTTAATATTGTCAAGCTATTTCGTAAAATATGAAGCCATTTTTTAAAAATGAATAAACTGTTTTTAATTCAGGAGATATTCCACCATGAACAGCCAAAAATTTCCCGTTAATCACACAAGCCAAAGGAATCAAATCAAAGGAATCCATGAACAAATCATATATTTCTTGATCATATTTGTAAAGACCTTTTTTTTCAGAAAAAATTAAATAAAATCTTGATATTAGATTAAACGAAAACGTTTTTAATAAAAATGAAAAAACATGGATTTTGAAATTTAATAATTTAATTCTTCTAGCAAACAATGAAAAAAGTGATTTTTATTTATATTACATTCTTCACGAAAGTTAAAAAAAGAACTCATTTGTCGGCATTC
>JFJP01038165.1_pt1 | contig 24655 bp, 15 predicted proteins | sample 431651 | NCBI WGS metagenome assembly JFJP01 (sample SAMN02602958, study PRJNA72255) | Microbial mat metagenome, whole genome shotgun sequencing project. | biome: fresh water; feature: sink hole; material: water; isolation source: purple microbial (photo- and chemosynthetic) mats found in...
GAAATAGGAAAATAGGAAAATGGGGAAATGGGAAAATAGGAAAATAGGAGAAACATCATCTTCCGACTTCCGACTTCCGTCTTTCAACTTCTTAAACAAAACGTTATAAAAAGCAAAATCTATAAATTGAAACAAAATGACAAAAGATAAAAAACTGATCATCGGATTATTTGGCTTCGGCGTTGTAGGTGAAGGAATTTACCGGGTTTTGAAACAGACTCCAACATTGCAAGCCGAAATTAAACGGATTTGTATTAAACATCCTGATAAAAAAAGAAACGCACCGGCTGAATTGTTTACCACAGATGCTGATCTTTTATTAAATGATTCCGAGATCAATGTAGTAGTTGAACTGATTGATGATGCTGAAGCTGCATGGCATATTGTTTCAACTTCGTTAGGAAGCGGAAAGGCTGTGGTAAGTGCCAATAAAAAAATGATAGCTGCTCACCTGGCAGAATTGCTTCAATTGCAGGTTGATAATAAAACTTCTTTCTTGTATGAAGCAGCTGTTTGCGGTAGTATTCCGGTAATCCGGAACCTGGAGGAGTATTACGATAATGATATGCTGAACTCAGTAACAGGCATTATTAACGGTAGCACCAATTACATTCTAACCCGTATGAATGAGGATGGAATGCCTTATGATGATGCACTTAAGCTTGCGCAGGAACTTGGTTTTGCCGAAACTGATCCTTCCCTTGACGTGGAAGGAACGGATGCTGCCAATAAACTTACTATTATCTTAAATCATGCGTATGGTATAGTCTCTGCGCCAGGTGATATCATGTGTAAAGGAATTACCCAGCTACATCCTGCCGACAGTATTTATGCAAAGGAAAAGGGGTATAGTATAAAACTTGTGGCCCGGGCTAACCGTGTGAATCATACGGATGTGGCTGCTTACGTATTGCCGACTTTCGTTGGGCCAAGGAGCCAGCTTTTTAATGTGAGGTTCGAATTTAATGGTGTTGTAATAGGTACCCGTTTGGCTGATGAGCAGTTTATTTATGGCAAAGGTGCCGGACGTTATCCTACGTCATCTGCTGTGCTCAGCGATATTGCAGCCCTACGCTACGGGTATAAATATGAATACAAGAAAGCGCATACGGGTGTTAATTACTGCATTTCCACAGACCATGTTTTACGAATTTATGTAAGTTGTGAGAATATGGCCGATATCGACCGCAGCGATTTTATTGCTATTGATGAAACATATATCAGTCAGAACCGTAAATACATAACTGGTTCAATCAGTTTTGATAAGTTGCGAAAAGCTGCATGGTTAAACAATGCCGACAACTCTGTAATTGTATTTGCAGATGCGCCTCAGGCAGAGGATCACCAGCTAAGCGAGCTTGAATAAGGTCTTTAATGAATAAACTTATAAAATCTCCTGGTACTCTGCCGGGAGGTTTTTTTTTGCCGCCTGTATGAATAGCTGCCTGATGAATCTTAGCTCTGTGTAGTAAAATTTAAAAGCAATCTTTTAATAAAATAGTCAGATATTTGCATCACTAATCCACCATGGAATGATAAAGATTTCAGCTGTAATCATTACGTTTAATGAAGAAAGGAATATTGTCCGCTGTCTTCAGTCGCTCGAAGGAATTGCAGATGAGATTGTTATTGTTGATTCTTTTTCAACTGATGCAACGGAGAAACTTTGTGCACAATTCGATGTCCGTTTTCTGCAACATCCTTTCGAAGGTTATATGCAGCAAAAGTCATGGGCATGCGAACAGGCAAAATATGATTATATTCTTCAACTTGATGCCGATGAGCAGCTTTCGGAAGAACTTAAACAATCGATACTCTCAGTGAAATCAGATTGGAAAGCGGATGGGTATTCATTTAACCGACTCACTAACTACCTGGGGAAATGGATTAGGCATTGCGGTTGGTATCCGGATGCAAAACTTCGGTTGTGGGACAGGCGGAAAGGAGCCTGGAGCGGTATTAATCTTCACGAAAGTGTTAGCATGAGTAACGGCTCGACTGTCGGGAAACCGAAATTGCGGCAAAAGAAGGTGTTGCAAAAGGCAAAAGCACAGCACTCATTCTAATAATGATTAAAGCTGTCTGGAAATTTAAAAGAGATTATTTCTTCAAACTTGGTTTTCTCGACGGGTATTATGGATTTGTTATTTGTTCAATGTCAGCTTACATGGTTTTTGTTAAATATATTAAAATGAGAGAGTTGAAGAAGATCAGAGGATAGAGTCAACCTGCTTTTACAACAATTTTAATTAAATGACGAATAAATAGCACCAAACCTCTACCTTTTTTGCAATCCCACCTAAAATCCTATGTTCTATCTCTTTTCGTCTCTTTTCTTTTCCAGTTGCATTTTCTTTACTTTCAAATATTTCAATAAATTCGGAATCAGTATTTTACCTGCTATCACGGTGAATTACCTTATGGCTTCAGCATTCGGCTATTTCAGCTCGGCAGAAACAAATACTGTGCATGATATTGTTGATCAGCCCTGGTTTATAATGTCAGTAATCACCGGTGCTGCATTTATTCTTACATTCCTGGCTTTCGCGGTTTCTACACAAAAAGTTGGGGTTGCCATGACAGTAGTTTCAAGCAAAATGTCAATTGTTCTTTCAGTTGCAGTAGGAGTGTTACTTCTGGCAGAACCCATGAACCTGATTCAGATTTTGGGTATACTTGCTGCATTGGTTGCTTTTTATCTTACCAATATCGGATTGAGTAAAGGACATATAGATAAAAAATACCTTTATCTGCCGGCTCTTATATTTTTTGGAACAGGTGCCAATGATAGCTTAATGAAATTATCTGGTGTTTATTTTGAAGGCCGTGATGAAATCCAGTTTCTGACAATCACATTTTTTACAGCTTTCGTTATCGGCTTTGTACTGCTGATGTATCAGGTAATACGAAAAACAATAATAATAACCTGGAAAGATATACTGGCAGGAGTACTGCTAAGTGTGTTTAATTGGTATTCTACCTACTTCTTTATCAAAGGATTATATATACTTCCCATCTCATTGTTTGTGCCTGTTTTTAATGCATCTCTTGTTTTTATCGCAGCTGTTTCTGGCTATTTCTTTTTCGGTGAGAAACTTTCAGTTGTAAACCGGATCGGGATTGTGCTTGCAGTGCTGGCAATTGCAGCAATTGCTTTTTCGTAAGCAGTTTCAGATAGATAACATGTCGGATTCTGACTCTATTCATTCACCCGATCTTCATCACACCTGAAGTTCAATTTTTACAGGTCGATAATACACTTCAACCAGTGAATAAAAAAAATCTGGGTGCAGATTATATTTGCACCCAGACGTTTTAAATATTTACCAAATAGTTTTTAGAAAGGCTTGCTACAGATCGAGCTAACTGTTAAACACCGGTATTAATTCCATGATACAGAATTTTATTCCTCCATTATCGAGAGAGTCACTGTTCCGGGACCTCCGTGAACACCTAAAACCGGACTGCAATCGTTGATAAAGAGAGGTTTTTTCCCTGTAAGAGTTTCCATTTGCGTAGCATACGAAAGAGCTGTTTCCAGGTTCCGGATATGTGAAATTGAATATCCCCACACAGGTCCTTTTTCAATCAGGCGGGATGCTTCGTCTATCAGCAACTTCATGCTGCCTTTTTCGGAATATGATTTTCCGTAAGTAAATGCTTTCCCTTCGTTGTTAACGGAAATTATTGGGCGTACCCCCAGTAATTTACCCAAAACACCTTTCGAATGGCTTAACCGCCCACTTTTTACCAGGTACTTAACCGTTAAAGCGCTTACAAGGATATGATTTTTATCTTTCCAGCTATCAATGGCTGAAACAATTTCGTCGTGGGATTTTCCTTGCTCAATGGCTTCTACTGCTCGCAGAACCGTTAATCCTAATGCACTCGAAAGCCTGTTTGAATTTAAAACGCTGATCTTTTTCCCACTTTGTTCGCTCACTGCTTTTGCTGCACGCTGGCTGTTCGAAAATGTGCCGCTGAGTTCCTTGCCCAGGTGAATACCAATTACCGAATTATAATGTGAGCTCAGGTATGAAAATTTATTGATAAAATCTTTATAAGCAGGTTGTGAAGTAGTTGGGTAAACCGGGGAGGACTCAAGCAGGTTATAGAATTGTTCGCTGGCAATGGTAGTGCGGTCGAGAAAAAGTGAAGCTCCAACCTGTAAAGTGAGGGGAACCATTGTTATCTGGTGTTTTTCGAGAAGTTCCTGTGGAATGTCACAGGTTGAATCAGTTACCAGCGCAATAGGCCATTTACGGTTATGTGCCATTTCCTGCTGCATTACCATATCATCTACTTTCTGATAAGTGATTGATGATTTTTTACTAATGGCTTCGAAAAGTTTTATCGGATTATCTGAATGAATATGGATACGCAGCCTTTTCTCGGAACCTGCAACAACCATCGAATCTCCCATTTCAGAAATAGCTTCGCGTACGGTTTCTTTGGTCTCATTCGGATGCAGATCAAGTGCAAGCATGGCTTCGCAACAATACCTGTGAGTGATTTCCTCATGCGAATATGTCTGAACATCTTCTAGGATCATATCATTCATAGGGATAGCAAGCCTTCGTATTGTTTGCCTGTTTTTGAAAAAATCGATCATGCCTTCAAGAAACAGAACAAATCCTTTTGCACCGGCATCCACAACATGTGCTTTTGCAAGCACTTCCAATTGCCTGGTTGTATCAGCTAGAGAGTCCTTTGCTATCTGCAAGGCTTTAATGAGCAACTCAACAAAGTCGTCTATCAAACCTTTCATTGCATTAATAAATTCGGCCCATTCCCGTATTACCGAAATCATTGTTCCTTCAACCGGATTAGCAATTGCTTCGTAAGCGTATGTTACAGCTTTGGTTATAGAACGGGAAAAATTTTCAACTGTCAGGTTATCTTCATTTTCAATTTCATTACTGAATCCGTATAGAAATTGAGCGAAAATAATTCCTGAATTGCCACGGGCTCCAACCAGAGCGGCATCTGCCAGAGCGGTAGCTGCCATTTTAACATTGTTGGTAGGTATCGGGCTGTCAACAATGGATCGCATTGTACTTGCCAGATTTGTGCCGGTATCGGCATCCGCAACCGGGAAAACATTCATTTTATTAAGAAGGCCCTGATTTTCGAATATACGCTGGGCACCAGCCAGAAAGGCATAATAAAAGCTTCTGCCATCTAGTAATTTAACAAGCGGGATTGAATTTTCCAATTATGGGGGGCTTTGTTTTTGTTAGTTTTTTCCTGGCTAAAGTAGAAATTGCAGGAATTGCTTAACACAAAGTTAAGCAACTTTTAGATATATAGCATTATTGATATGAAGCTATATCCTGTTTTCTTTGTTAAAAGTTTATAACCTGATACTATCGGAACGAAAGTTGATTGTATAAAATACATTCTGTCAGGCATCTCTGTTACTATTTGATTTTTGCAAAAGTGGTAAAATCTTCTGAATCAATTTTTGAGTTAAGTTCCTTTTCAATATCCTTGTATGAAGACCTGATTCCACAACTATACATACATATTAGAGGCTGAAAATATGCTACATTCTTGCTTATTCCCCTGTTATCAAGCCAGTAACCATGGTGCAACTGAGTAGGGTATGCGAGGTTGCCGTTCAGATAAATGTCTTTAATGTCAGGGTATGATTCAATAGATTTTTTATCCTCACTTAAAATAACAGGTACAAATTTGGAATAATCATTTTTCGTTTGATAAATAATTACTTTTGGCCCCGGTAAGAATACCTGATCGCTGGATTTCAAATTTTCTGTTTTTTTAGTACTACAACATGCAGCAATCATGCTACTGATAAGAATAACAGAACTCCACAAAATAAACCGACGCATACAAAAATGTTAATTTTAAACAAATTTATACTTTTTATATAATAATTTCCTCCTTAATCGTTAATTATTAATAATTTTGTAATCACTTTTTGCGATGGCATGGTAATTGTCATCTTTTTAATCTGTAATCTTATAAAGTTATTTAAACCTGAATGGCTCAATTTTAATAACAAAATCAAATAATCCTGAATTATGAAAAAAGTACTTTTTACTATAGTTATCTCAATGATAATGACTGTTGTGTCTTTTGCGCAAAATGCTGCACCACAGCCTGCTGCAAATCCCAATTCACCTGTTATCACTTTCGAAAAAACAACTCATGATTATGGCACTGTTACCAAAGGAGGTGATGGTACCTGTGAATTCAAATTCAAAAACACTGGCGTTGAGCCATTGATTTTGTCTAATGTTTCATCCTCTTGCGGGTGTACTGTACCTGAATGGCCGCGCGAACCGATCTTAAAAGGCAAATCTGCTTCAATAAAAGTAAAGTATGATACCAACCGCCCAGGACCAATTAACAAAACAGTAACTGTAATGTCGAATGGCAAGGTTTCTTCAGTTCAACTTCGCATAATTGGTAATGTAGTGGTAGCATCCACCGGAGCTCAGATGCCTGAGAATAACCAGGGAGCAGCACCGGTTGCCAAATAACTGCTAAATATATGTATTTAAAAGGACTGTCTTTATTGGCGGTCTTTTTTTTTGTCTGCAGTGTATATATCCGGAATCCAAATCAAGGATCCGGCTTTCCGGCAATGCACATTGCAGCTGGTTAATCTGAAATCCTGGAACCAAAAAATCCTCAGGCTATAGATTGTTAATAAATTATTGTCACTTTGAAAGCTAAAGAAAGTCGAAAAATAGCTAATTTTGACACGTATGGAAGAGAATGAAAGAACGGATGCATTGGCATCGCGAAAAGCAATTAAGAGGCCAATAACCGGCCGTGATGCATTTCAGGAACATGGTAAATTACCGCCTCAGGCTATCGATCTTGAAGAAGCGGTTTTAGGAGCACTGATGCTCGAAAAAGATGCAGTAGCTGCTGTTATTGATATGCTGGTTCCTGCAACCTTTTACAAGGAATCGCACCAGTCTATATTTGAAGCCATCAGTAATTTATTCCATAACAACGAACCTGTTGATATACTTACTGTTACAAATGCACTCAGGCAAACCGGCAAGCTGGAACTAGCAGGTGGTCCGTTTTATATCACGCAGTTAACTTCGCGTATAGCATCTTCTGCTAATATCGAATTTCATGTTGGAATTTTAAAACAGAAATTCCTGCAACGTGAACTGATAAAAATATCTACTGAAACAATCCGGAAATCATTCGAAGATTCAACAGATGTATTTGATCTGCTTGATGAAACCGAAAGCAGCCTCTTTTCAATCAGCGAAAATAACCTGCGTAAAAAGGCACAGTTAATGCCTGAACTGGTGCATAAAGTATTGAACCAGATTGATAATGCCAGGAAAAATGATGGAGTTTCGTCCGGTGTTCCTTCAGGCTTTGTTGACCTGGATAAGATAACCGGCGGCTGGCAGCGAAGCGACCTTATTATTATAGCCGCTCGTCCGGGTATGGGTAAAACGGCATTTGTACTTTCAATGGCCCGTAATATTGCTGTTGAATCAAAGAAACCGGTTGCACTTTTTTCGTTAGAAATGACCGCTGATCAGCTTGTTGCGCGGTTAATCGCTTCCGAAGCAGAACTTTCAGCCAGTAATTTGCGTCGTGGGCAATTGCAGAATTTTGAATGGGAACAACTAAATGCACGTATCTCAAAACTGATTACAGCACCTATTTATATTGATGATACACCTGCATTATCACTTTTTGAACTCCGGGCCAAATGCCGCAGGCTAAAAGCACAGTATGATATCGATATGGTTATTATCGACTATATCCAGTTGATGACTGCCGGTGGCGACCGCAAAGGTGGTATGGGAAACCGTGAACAGGAAATTTCAAGTATTTCGCGATCCTTAAAAAGCCTGGCCAAGGAATTAAATATTCCGGTAATTGCTCTTTCGCAGTTAAACCGTTCAGTTGAAACGCGGAGTACCGCGCAGGGAAGTAAAAAGCCACAGCTTTCCGACTTACGTGAATCCGGTGCCATTGAGCAGGATGCCGACCTTGTACTTTTTATATACAGACCTGAGTATTACAAAATTATGGAAGATGAGGAAGGCAATTCTACCGAAAGTAAAGCTCAGATAATTATTGCCAAGCACAGGAATGGTGCTACTGATGAAGTGTGGCTGCAGTTTATAGCCCGGTTTGCGCGCTTCCAGGATGTTGCAGGATTAAGTATTGATACAATGGGACTTTCATTAACTCCTAATGCCGGTTTCGATCAGCCTGCCAACAATACAGTTATTATGCAATCCAGGCTTAATAGTATGGATGATGATGTTGATCTGGGGCCAACGAACTTCTAATTCCGGATTTAATCAACTCAAGATTATCCTGAATAAAATTGAAGAACTTTACAGTATCATTACTGTTTAATCAGGGTATAGTTTTTTGAACCTGAAATGATATTTATATTTTAATACCAATGCTGTTGAAAAAAAACACCGGGAAAATTTTAAAATATTTTAATAATGTTCACTAATTAGCTAACTTTGCACAGTGAAAGAAAAATTCGCCAGAAACATATTTTACTATAAGAACTATTATCTTGACTTTTATTCGACCCTAAATCCCGAAGTTAAGAAGAAGTTCAACTGGACATTACAACTTGTTTCAGAAATAGAACGTGTTCCTGAAAAATATTTTTCATTTATGAAAAGTTCATCAGCTCTTTTTGAAATAAGGGTGGAAGTTGGTTCTAATATTTATAGCTTTTCAGCTTCTTTGACGAGGGAAAACTTATAGTATTGGTAAACGGATTTATTAAGAAAACAAGGAAAACACCTAAGAGTGAAATAGAACTTGCAGAAAAACTCAAAAAACAATACTTCGATGAAAAAGATAAATAAAAACCTGACATCATTTGCTGACCATCTAGATTCTGAATATGGAAAACGTGGAACTGAAACACGAGAAAAGTATGAAGAAGGTTTTGAAGCGTTCAAACTCGGTGCTATGCTCCAGGAACTGAGGAAAGAACATGGAATGACACAGGAGCAGTTGGCTGAAAAGTGTGGCACAACAAAAACCTATATTTCTCGAATTGAGAATGATGCCAGCGACATCCGACTTTCGACACTTATGAGAATAATCCGGGAAGGATTTGGAAGACACCTAAGTTTAAGTGTTGATATCTGAAAATAAAGCACATTGCGTCAGCCGTTTGACAACACTTATAGAAATAAAAGATGAAGCGTAGTTTCCTGATCATAGCACTTCTTATTCTGTTTGGCAGAGTCAATGCTGCGTATTTACTGATTCCTATGGATCAGACACAAAAAAATCATTTGAAAGCTTATGGAATTGCTTTCTGGATTCTACAACAAGATGTTGAAGTTAGTTGGCTCTTAAATTACCGGGGAGGCGCTTTTATGATTAAATATGTAAAAGCAATTGAAAATGAATGCTTTATCCGGGGGGTAGGTTGTGAAGTTATTGCTGATGCCCAATCAACCGCAATCCTCCGTGAAATAGCTGACCCGGAAGTGAATATGGATGAAGTTAAGTTGAACAAAGCACCAAAAATTGCAGTTTATTCGCCCAAAAACAAACTACCGTGGGACGATGCCGTTACACTTGCACTTACATATGCGGAAATCCCTTATGAAATCGTTTATGATGAAGAGTTAATTACCGGAGTACTCCCTTTGTATGATTGGCTTCATCTTCATCATGAGGACTTTACCGGGCAGTTCGGAAAATTCTGGGCAGCATACCGTAATGCTTCCTGGTATAGAGAAGATGTACGGATAAACGAGGAAATGGCTGCCAAACTTGGATTCTCAAAAGTATCAGAAATGAAGCGGGCTGTTGCATTCAAAATCAGGGAATTCGTGGCCGGGGGCGGATATTTGTTTTCGATGTGTTCAGCACCTGATAGTTACGATATTTCTTTGGCATCTGAAGGAGTTGATATTTGCGATGTAATGTTTGATGGCGATGGAATGGATCCGAAAGCACAATCTAAATTAAATTATGATAATTGTTTTGCCTTCAGAAACTTCAGCCTGGTTACAAATCCATATGAATACGAAATTTCGTCGATAGATGTGAATACCCAGCGGAAAGTCAGCCCTACCAACGACTTTTTCACTCTTTTCGATTTTTCGGCAAAATGGGACCCTGTTCCTACTATGCTTTGCCAGAATCATATGCAGGTTATTCACGGTTTCCGGGGACAAACAACGGCTTTTGAGAAAAAATGCGTAAAGCCGGAAGTTATAATCATGGGTGAAAACAAAGCACTTGATGAAGCCAGGTATATACATGGTGACTTTGGCAAAGGAACCTGGACTTTTTATGGTGGTCATGATCCTGAGGACTATGAACATCGCGTTGGTGATCCGCCGACAGATTTAAATCTCTTTCCTAATTCACCCGGCTACAGGTTGATATTAAATAATGTGTTGTTCCCTGCTGCAAAAAAGAAGAAGCAGAAAACCTGATTCTGATCTTACCGGGACTTTCCCTTTACGTAATTATTACAGAATTGATAGTTATACAATAGAAATCAGAGTTATTGGATGTCTCTACTATTGAATTATTTCGTATTTATAATTTGATATTCAGATTATTGTGCTTTTTTTTAGTTAGTTTTAAAAAAAATATTCATTACTATGTGTTAACTTAACACTAAGATCACTATTTTTACATCATTGTAAATCGCGTTGCAACATCCGATTGCAACAATTTTGTTTTTTTGATTCCAGACATACAGATAATATCATAGTTAATATGATAAAAATAATTTGTTAGATTTACAAATTCTTTTTGTGAAAGCATTCAAACAGTGATAATCAATAATCCACCTTTTTAACAAACAATTATGGAACAAAAAAACGCAAACTACGGTCTGGGAATGACTGTAATCGGATCCATCTTCTTTATCTTTGGATTTGCTACCACCTTTATTATCACATTAAGTGGTCAGGTAAAGGATATTTTTGAACTAACTGAGTTTAAAGCACAGTTGTTGAGTTTCTCATTTTTTATTACTTACTTTTTTATTTCCATTCCAATTGGATTGTACATAAAAAAAATAGGGTATAAGAGCGCTTTGATAGCAGGATTATTGCTTATGGCAGCAGGAAGTTTTCTGTTTTTTCCGGCAGCTAAAGCTCCTTCTTTTCCTTTATTTCTGGCAGCTACTTTTGTGTTAGCCTCAGGTGTAGTTTTTTTGCAAACAGCGGCTAATCCGTATGTTGCAGCTTTAGGTTCAGAAGAATCAGCAGGCGGTCGTATGAATTTGGTGCAGGCACTCAATTCAATTGCAACCATGGTTGCTCCCTGGATTATAGCTGTATTTATTTTTAAGGGTGCAAGCGAAATGCTTTCAGCCGCTGAAAAAGCCCAAACCGTTCAAATGCCATTTATCATCATAGGTGTAATTGTTGTTCTGGTAGCTATTGCAATTTTCCTCACTAAGCTCCCGGAAGTTGGCGGCGAATCCGTTCAAAAGAAAAAAAGTGTCTGGAATCATCCTCATGTATTGCTCGGAGCTTTAGGGATTTTCTTTTATGTTGGTGCTGAAGTTGGTACAGGCGGATTGATACTGAACTATCTGAAAACAACCCAACTCATGGAACCTTCAGTTGCGGGCAAATATGTTGCTATTTATTGGGGTGGGGCAATGATAGGTCGTTTTTTTGGATCAATTATGCTTTCGAATATCACTGATAATGTAAAAAAGTATTCATATGCAGCTGCTGTATTGTTACTTGCACTGGTTTCCGGTTCGTTTGTAACTGACTGGAACTGGAATATCGGACTTATCTTTATGGTTGTGGCAGTTGGTAATTTCCTTCTTATGCAACTTGGCAAAGGGAATGCCGGCCGTTCACTGGCAGTTTTCGCTTTATTAGCTGCTACCCTTGCCCTGGTTACCGCATTTACCTCCGGAAGTATTGCTCTTTGGGCTGTAGTTTCAATCGGGATGTTTAACTCAATTATGTTCCCGAATATATTTACTCTTGCTGTGAAGGATCTTGATCCGGGTGAACTTAGTACTGCTTCAGGTATCATCAATACTTTGATTTTTGGTGGAGCAATTATCCCGCTTATAATGGGTAAAATAGCAGATGTTTCAGGATATTCATGGGCATTTGTTGTTCCTGCAATATGTTACCTCTACATCTTCTTTTATGCTGTTAAAGGAAGTAAATTCCGTTCGGCATAAATAAGATCTTTATTAAAGAAAGATTCAGTTAAAATTTAATTTTATAAAATAGACCATACAGGTCGTAACCAACACTAAACATGAAACAAGTAGCAATAGGAATTGATATTGGAGGAACCAATACTGCAATTGGAATTGTTGACCGTGAAGGTAATATTCTTTATGAGAAACAACCCCAGGTGCCAACACCACAAAAGAAAGATAATCCCAAAGGGAGTGAAATTATATCTGAAGAATTGCTGAATGATTTTATTAATTTGCTTGCTGCAGAGATTAAATCAGCTATAGATGTAGTTGCAAAAATTAATCCTAAAATAGGTGTGATGGGGATTGGTATCGGTGCTCCCAATGGAAATTATTATTCCGGCACTATAGAGCATGCCCCGAATCTTCCTTTCGTTGGTGTTATCCCGTTTGCCAAAATGTTACAGGCAAAATTCCCCGAAATCACAAACGTTAAATTGACTAACGACGCAAATGCAGCTGCGTTAGGAGAATTAATTTTCGGTGGTGGAAAAAACATGAAAAATTTTGTGATGATCACCCTCGGAACCGGGCTTGGAAGCGGACTTATTGTAAATGGTGACCTGGTATATGGTGCTGATGGATTTGCCGGAGAAATCGGGCATACTACAATCGGCAGAGGAACACGTACCTGTGGTTGTGGCGGAACAGGACATCTTGAAGCGTATTGTTCTGCAACAGGCATGAAACGAACTGTTTTTGAGCTCCTGGCAAAATACAATAGTAGTGAAAGTGAACTTGCTTCTATTCCATTTAATGATATGAATTCAAAGATTGTTTTCGACGCTGCAGAGAGAGGTGATAAACTTGCTAAAGAGGTGTTTGAAGTAACCGGTGAATTGTTAGGTGAAGCTTTAGCTGACACTGTTCATCATTTAAGCCCTGAAGCAATCTTCCTTTTTGGTGGTCCTGTTGCTGCCGGTGACTATATCTTTAAGCCAACAAAAGAAAGTATGGAACGTCATCTTCTTCCAATATTCCGTAATAAAGTTAAAATTCTTCCATCGAGTCTCAAAATGGGATCAGTAGCAATTATGGGTGCCAGTGCACTGGTTTGGAAAGAATTAGAAAAGCAAGGTTTGTAGATATTATTCTTACGCATTGCGGCATCTTAAATTCCCGGATTTAGATGCCGCTTTTTTTATGTCCTAGCTTAAAAAAATATTATTATTGTTCCCTTATTTGGGTAGAAGGGAAAAAAGCAAAGCAAATCCATAGACCGGATTTAATGGTTATTTTATGTAATTATTTGAAAAGCTGTTCTTTATGGACAGCTTTTCTGCTTTAATAGGCATCGGAATACGAAAGATAAAATTGTTTCAGAAATTATGTATTACAAATCAATGCCAGTGCAATTAATAAGAAGGAAAGGTATAGGGTTACACCTAAGCCTGGTTGTTACGATTTTTTATTGCTAATTATATATCGGCGTGCTTGTACATACTACGACTTACTTTAAATGCTTTGTTCCTCATGAGAAACAAGATACAACTTAGTCTGTTCCTTACCCTCTTGATATTCGGGTTGCAGGGTAAATTTGCATATAGTGCAAGTCCGGTGGTTGATTTTTCATCTACTGGATATTGTGTTGATAGTCCTACATTTTTTTTAGTAGATAATTCTGTTACAAATGTAAGCGATGTCGACACCTGGCATTGGGCTTTTAACGATGGAACATTTTCGAACGAACAAAACCCACAACATACATATGCCGGACCCGGAATTTATAATGTTATCCTCACAATTACTGATATCTACGGTGATGTTGGCAGTGTAAATCATGATATCACGATTCAGCAATTGCCGGTTCCTTTTTTTCTGTTTGATACACCTGACTGCTCTAACAATTCAATACAATTTACGGATCTTTCAACTACTCCGGATGGTTATATCCAAGAGTGGAAATGGGATTTTGATGACGGATCGCCAACAGAGACCATTCTCTTTCCGGATGACCCGCATGTGAAACATTTATTTGCAAACCCCGGCACATACAGTGTAACTTTAACTGTTAAAAATTCAGTAAACTCCTGCAAAAATTCTATTTCTATACCAATTACAATTACGCCAAGCCCGATTGCTAATTTCCATTTTAATGGAAAATGTGAAAATCAGGCTGTTGCTTTTACAGATGCATCAATAGCAAACGGCGCAGGCAATATTGTATCCTGGAGCTGGGATTTTGGAGATCCTGTCAGTGGAGTAACCAATATTTCAAATCTTGAAAATCCGACACATGTCTTTGCTAACGCAGGATCTTACACAGTAAAACTTATTGTAACAAATTTTAATACATGTACTGATACAATTGAAAAGCTGGTTGTTATCAATGCAAGCCCGCCAGCTGGATTTACTTTTACTCCACCATGTTTGAAGGAATTAGTGTCATTTAATCCCGATCCTTCAATCGTCAATTTATCTGCCATCGCTTTATGGTATTGGGATTTTGGTGATGGTATAACTTCAAACGCTTCGAATCCGGATCATGCATTTATGGTTCCGGATACTTATTTCGTAACACTAAAAATTACAGATTTACTGGGCTGCGAAAATGAAATTACTCATAATGTAATTGTCGATCCATTGCCGGCAGCACAGTTTAGTACAACTATTTCGAATTGTGCAGGTGCTAAAGTGAATTTTTTAAACCAATCAACTGCAACCATTGGATCTGTAATTAAGTGGGAGTGGGATTTTGGTGATGGCAATTCCGTTATCGTAAATCAGCCTGGTAATCCGGATGTTTCGCATGTTTATACCCTGCCGAAAACTTACAATGTTAAACTTACAGTAACAGCTACCAACGGATGCAGCAACAGTATTAATCAGACTATTACAATAAAACCTAACCCCTTAGCTAATTTTACTTTTGCATCGGCATGCCAGGGGACTTCAGCTGATTTTACCAATCTTACACAACTTAATGGTGCCGGTTCAATAACACAATGGCAATGGGACTTTGGTGATCCCGGCTCAGGTATTGATAATGTTTCTTCCCTGCAACATCCAGAGCATGAATTTTCAGTTACCGGTAACCCGATTGTTCAACTTATTGTTATCGCCGGAAATGGTTGTTCCGATACTATTACTTACCCGGTAACAGTGAATCCTCCGCCACAGGTGAATTTTTATACATCTAACAATTGTCAGAACAGTACAGTGAATTTTATTCCGGATGCAACAGTGATGAATATTGCAACTGTATCTTCCTGGTTTTGGGAATTTGGTTCAGGGATTACTTCAATGATTCAAAATCCTAAACATACATTTACCACTGCAGGCACATATAATGTTAAACTCACAATAGTTGATAATTCCGGTTGTACGAATTCCATAACCAGGACGGTTAAAATTGCACCTGAACCAGTTGTTGATTTTTTGTTTTCGCAACCTGCCTGTTTACAGTCGGAGGTTCAGTTCGATAACATTTCTACTGTGCCTGGTGCCGGTTTTATAGTTAAAAGTGAATGGGATTTTGGGGATGGAAATTTCCTTACATCAACTACACTTGCTTCCGTTTCTCACACTTACGCAATTTATGGCGGATTTAACGTAATGCTGAAAGTTACAACAAACGACGGTTGTGAAAAAACACAGTCATTACCAATTGTAATTCTGCCCAAACCACTGGCAAATTTCACAGTGCAGAATGCTTGTGTAAATACATCGGTACAATTCACGGATCTTTCGCAGGCAGGAGCAGGTGCAATTTCCGGATGGTCATGGAATTTTGGTGATCCGGTTTCAGGTGCAGGCAACAGTTCCACTATTAAATTTCCATCACATACTTTTATTTCTGCCGGTACTTATCCGGTAACTCTGATCGTGGAGAACAACGGTGGATGCTCAGATACCATTGTTAAAACTATACAGATACATACATTGCCTGTGGTTGATTTTGCCTCCGCACCAGGTTGTGTAAACGAATCAACACAGTTCACAAGTTCGTTATATGTAAATACAGGATTAATTTCATCCTATTACTGGAGTTTTGGCGACGGATACACTTCAACGGCAGTAGATCCTTCGCATACTTATACTTCTTCAGGTACTTTTAATGTTACTTTAACAATTACGGACACTAAGGGTTGCAATAATTCAAAAACCTATGCGGTTGTAATTGCAGTACCTCCATCAGCATTATTTGATATTTCTGCCCAAAACTGCACCGGGAGTCCCACATTTTTCTCTGTTGTGCCTTTTCCATCAGGAAGTCCTGTAACATCTTATTACTGGGAATTCGGCGATGGTACAAATCTTTTATTGAATTCACCTGCCGGAGAAAATGTTTCCCATTCGTATGCTGCAGGCGGTAATTATAAAGTCGTTTTAACAGTTCAGACAGCATCGGGCTGCAAATCAAAATCACAAAGAACTTTTACTGTATCTGCAAGCCCTGTTGCACAATTTAAGTCTGATAATTCCTGCACAGGTTCAACTGTAAATTTCACCGACCTTTCGATTAGTAATTCCGGACCTTCACTGGTTAACTGGTCATGGGATTTTGGCGATCCGGGATCATTTGCCAATAATACATCGAATCTGCAACATCCGTATCATGTTTTTAACAATCCCGGAACATACACTGTGCTTTTACAGATAGGTAATGCATCGGGATGTATGGATACAATTTCGAAAACCATTGTAATTAAACCAAGACCTGCTGTTGATTTTGACTGGGCCGGAAGCTGCATGGGCAATTCTACAAAATTTACTACAAATACTTCGGTTACTAATGTTGCTACTATAATATCCTATGACTGGAATTTCGGAGATGGCACTGCGCACAGCTATACACAGAATCCGGTTCATAATTATGCAGTTACAGGCAATTTTACAGTTACATTAACAATATCCAATACATCCGGGTGTAAAAATACTATTACGCACCTGGTTAGTATCTTACCACAGCCCAGCGCGTTTTTTAGCTCAAACAATTCGTGTATTGGCGCAAGTTCTCAGTTTGTTGATCAGTCATTCACTCCTAATGGTGCAATAATTACAGCATGGGATTGGGATTTTGGTGTGAATGCAGCAATTAATGATACATCGGATCAGCAAAATCCTTCATGGGTTTATAATTCAATGGGAATTTATAATGTAAAACTAACAGTGACTTCACAAAACGGATGTCAGAATACTGTTAAGCTCAACACGCAGGTATTCGGAAATCCAACGGCAAATTTCACCTATACCGCTTCTGCCTGTGATAATGGGGCCGTTTATTTTGAAGATTCTTCCTATAACAAGTATGCAACTATTGTGGGTTTAAAATGGGAGTTCGAAACCAACCATTTCTCAAACCTGCAAGATCCGGTACACGTTTTTTATGGGGCTGATTCATGCTATGATGTACGGTTGATAGCAACGGATGTAAGAGGCTGTGTTGATACTGTAGTTAAACAGGCTTGCGTGCCAGGCGAATTTGATTTTTCATTTGTTTCGACTAATAGCTGCATTTTCGATTCAGCTTATTTTGAACCTCAGCAAGGAGGGAATTCAGCAGGTAATCTTGTATCGTTTAACTGGAATTTCGGAGATCCGTCTTCAGGTATACACAATACTTCAACCAAGCAACTGCCATCACACTTTTATACCAATCCCGGAACATATACCATAAGCCTGAAAGCTACTGATATAAACAGTTGTTCGAAGATTGTATACAGGGATATTGTAGTTGTGCCAAAGCCTGTATCCTACTTTACATACATTGAAGGCAGCTGCGACAGTTCAATTTTCTTTAACGAATCCTCGTATAGTATTGGAAGTAATATCAGCAAATGGTTTTGGGATTTTGGTGACGGTTTTACAAAAACTGTTTTAGCTCCTGATTTAGCTGATTTGTCTCATCAATATGATGCTCCCGGAAATTATAGTGTCAGTCTCACAGTTGTTAATTCTATCGGATGCACAATCAGTTCAACTGTTAATGACATTATGGTTAAACCTTGTTTAACGGCTGCGTTTGAACTGAATGATACAACAATGATCTGTCAGAATAATAAAATATCTTTCAACGATAATAGTTACAGTACAAATCCATCAAATGAATGGAACTGGGATTTCGGCGATGGAACACAGACGAAGTATTTTACTTTCACTAACCGTGTAAATCATGTTTATAAATCATCCGGAACATTTATAGTTCAATTGGTGATTTCAACAATTGTTGCGGGTCAGAGAGTAAGTGATACGGCGAAAATGAATGTTAATGTTAATCCGACGCCTCTTCCTGATTTTATTTCCAGTGTTGTTTGTCATGAGCAAAATGCTATTTTTACGAATATGACATCAGGAAACGGAACCAGGATAAGCAGCTATAACTGGTCATTTGGTGACCCGTTTTCTATAACAAATGATACTTCTACGCTGAAAAATCCACTTCATCTTTATAATGCTCCCGGAACATATGATGTAAAACTTAAAGTTGAGAATTCACTTGGATGTAAGGATTCGATTCAGAAATCATTAACGGTTCATGGTTTGCCTGATGCTAATTATTCGTATTCCGTTTCGTGTGCCGGTGATAATACAGCATTTAAAAATTTATCAATTGCAGCAGTTGCACCAATTGTTGACTGGGAGTGGACTTTTTATAATGAAAATGGCATAGCTGGTAAAACAGATATTCAAAATCCGGATTTTATCTTCAATACTCCCGGCGTTTACCTGGTAAATCTGAAAGTTACTGATGAATATGGTTGTATGGATACAATTAATCAGAATGTTACAACCTGGAGTGTTCCTAAGAGTTTCTTCACGTACACTAAAAATTTTGAAGGTGTTCAAGGTCAAATAGAAATGAAAAATACTTCGGTTGATGCTGTAAAATATTACTGGGATTTCGGCGATGGTTCATATTCGTATATAGAAAGCCCGGTTACATTGTACAAGGATGATGGTTCATATGAAATATCCCTGGTAACGTGGAGCGAACATAATTGTACCGATACCATCAAAGCACAGTATGAATTTATGGTCAAAGGACTTTATATTCCAAATGCCTTTTCGCCTACGAATATGAAAACCGAAGTACAGCTATTAAAACCGATAGGCATAAACCTGGTTCAATATCTTTTTGAGGTTTTCGACAGGTGGGGAAATCTGATATGGTCTACAAATGCACTTGATGAAGCTGGCCGTCCTGTGGAAGGATGGGATGGAACCTATAAAGGTGCTCTGATGCCGGAAGGTGCTTATCCCTGGAGAGCTTTTGGTATATTTAAAGATGGCAGCATATGGGAAGCAGAGAATGTGGGTAACAATGATAATTTACCTAATTCAAAAGTTGGAACTGCCACAATGATACACTGATAAATAATAAAAATTGATTTTAAAAAAGCGCCCTGAAAGGCGCTTTTTTAATGGATAGTACTGTAGTGGAATTCAAATATGCTTAATTCTACTTTACTAAAATGAAGAATCAATATGCTTTTACCCTTGATCCCTGAAGGTAACATGTTGATTTTTCATTTTTACACACTTTAAATGCCAGCTTAAAGAATTGAAAAATCAGACTAAAATTTATTTTGGTTACGTAGAAATAGTTAAAGTCCTGAATTATTATCTGGTTAGAAAAGCTTTTTACTTTTTCCGCCCAGTAATCCGCCAAGGAGACCGCGTACCAGGGCGCGGCCAATCTGACCACCAATTTGTGATGTAACCGAACGACCAACAGATTTAGTAAGGCTGCCAAAGATACTTGCATCTGCAGTTCTGGCTCTTTCTTTTTCCTCACGCGCTTCAATTTTTGCCTGTTCAGCAAGTTCTTTTGCCCTTAAAATACGATCTTTTTCATCCTGAACCTGTTGCACCTGGCTGCTGATACGCGCCTGAAGTATTTCAAAAGCTGATTCGCGGTCTACCTCTCTTTCGTAAACACCTGCAATTATGGAACGGCGAAGCAAAGCCGTGCGTTCCTCAGGAGTTATAGGTCCGATTTGTGCTTGTGGAGGAAGTATTTTAGCCTTTTCAACCATCGAAGGAATTCCTTTCTCATCGAGGAATGAAACCAACGCTTCACCAACACCCAGCTCAGAGATCACTTTTTCAACATCCAGTTCCGGGTTTGCCCTGAAAGTTTCTGCAGCCGTCTTAACCGCTTTTTGGTCGCGGGGTGTAAATGCCCGCAACGCATGTTGTATTTTATTTCCCAGCTGGCCTAAAATAGTATCCGGGATATCAATCGGATTTTGAGTACAGAAATAAATTCCCACGCCTTTCGACCGGATCAGACGAACAACCTGCTCAATTTTCTCAACCACAACTTTGGGGGCATCATTAAATAGAAGGTGTGCTTCATCAAAAAAGAAAACCAGTTTTGGCTTATCCAAATCACCTACTTCAGGCAAGCGCTCAAAAAGTTCCGACATCAGGTAAAGCAATAGTGTTGAATAAGTCCGGGGTGCCATCATCAGCTTATCAGCAGCCAGAATATTTATCATTCCCATGCCATTGGAATCGGTTTGCATGAAATCAAAAATATCAATTGCCGGTTCACTGAAAAATTTATCCGCGTTCTGCTCTTCAAGAGCAATAAGTTCGCGTTGTATAGCACCGATACTGGCTGCAGAAATATTTCCATATGTTGTAGTGAACTGTTCGCGGTTATTGCCAACATACTCGCACATTTTTTGCAGATCTTTCAGATCGAGCAATAAAAGCTGGTTGTCGTCGGCAATCCTGAAAACAAGAGTCAGCACACTTTCCTGGATATCATTCAAATTCATCAGGCGACCCAGCAGAAGAGGGCCCATTTCTGATATAGTGGTGCGCAACGGATGCCCTTGTTCACCAAAGAGATCCCAGAATGTAACCGGGAATGATTTGTGCGAATATCCTTCAATCTGCATTTGCGAAATGCGGTCAACAATTCTCTGATTGTCAACTCCGGTTTTGCTGACACCAGATAAATCGCCTTTTATATCCGAAACAAAAACCGGAACTCCTATGGAGCTGAAAGCTTCGGCCATAACTTGTAACGATACCGTTTTACCTGTTCCGGTTGCACCGGCAATCAGGCCATGCCGGTTGGCCATGCGAGGATTCAGAAATATCTCTATTCCTGATTTTGCTATTAGTAATTTTCCTTCTGGATTGATCATATAAAGATTGTTTTTTCTGTCATAAGTGAGCTACTACAAATATATTGAAACTTTTAATCAGATCATCAATAAATGAAAAATCATGCCAACCCAAAAGGAAGGCATGATTTTAATTACGTATGTTTTAGTATTCCAGAAGCTCTTTTGCAGCTGAATAAATACGTTCCTGGTCAGGCAGAATTGCTTTCTCCAGAATACGGTTAAATCCTACCGGGGTGAAAGTTGAACCTACCCTGCGGACTGGTGCATCAAGGAACTCAAATCCTTCGTTTGAAATCATGGCGGCAATTTCGCCTCCAAAACCACCGAAAACTTTATCCTCGTGTACAATCAAAACACGCCCGGTTTTCTTCACACTTTCAAGGATTGCTTCCTTATCAAGAGGAATCAAAGAGCGGATATCAATTACTTCAATGCTTTTTCCTGTTTCTTCTGCTATGCGGTTAGCCACGGCAATACTCATATGAGTTGTGTTGCCGTAAGTAATAATACTCATGTCATTCCCTTCGCGCCTTGTACGGGCTTTGCCAAACGGAACCTCAAAATCATCAGGAACAATGGTTTCTGCTACCGGATCGTTATACAATGCTTTTGGCTCAAGGAAAAGGGTAGGACCACGGGAACGCAATGAGGTACGTAACAATCCTGCTGCATCATCAGCAAACGACGGGTATACAATCCGAACTCCGGGAATGGCTGCCAGCGAACCTTCGATGTTTTGTGAGTGATATAAACCACCACCGATATATCCGCCCGATGCAAGCCTTATGGTTATATTGGGTGAAAAAGCACCATTACTGCGCCAGTAGTCGTGCGACAGCTCGATGTACTGTTCCATAGCCGGCCAGAAATAATCGGCAAATTCAGCGCCTTCAACTACAATCCTGAGCTTATCATTATAACGGCTCATCCCGTTTGCTGTTCCAAGTATAAAATCTTCAGCAATAGGTCCGTTGAAAATGCGTTCGATTCCGAATTCCTGCTGCATTCCTTTGGTAACATTAAAAATGCCACCTTTTTCCTTGTTTGCAACATCCTGTCCCCAAAGAAAAGTATCCGGATTCAATCTGAATTCTTCTTTGAGAGTTTCATTAAGTGCCTGAATAAGCTTTAATGAACGTCCTTCTTGCTGATCGTGAGTGCCGTCAACAAATTTTACAGGAACATAAGGTTCGGGAGCAACAAAGTCAAATATGGATTCCGGATCCGGATCAGGTGCAACAAGAGCTTTACGGTGAGCAGCCATCATTTCTTTTTGGGCCTGATCATCAATAACGGCTAATTCCTCTTCTGTAAATTTCCCTGAATGCAATAATATGATTTTAAACCTGTCGAGCGGATCGCTTGCTTTTGCGCAATGACGTTCATTTTCGTCGCGGTACAGTTCGTGTTTGTCGGAATTTGAATGCGAATGTATCCGCACGCAGCTGGCATGTACAATAACCGGTTCCTGTTTTTCAACAGCATGCCGCCTGGCCATTTCCATCGCATTCATGGATGAAAAAATACTCTTGCCATCGCAATATATAATTCTCAGGTTTTTAAATCCTTTAAAATTATCTGCGGCAAAAGCATTTGCTGATTGATCACGCTGCGGAACCGAAATACCATAACGGTTATCCTGGAATACAAAAATTACCGGAAGCTTTTCGTTGCTTGCCCCGTTGATAGCTTCATAAACGTACCCTTCAGAAGTTGATGATTCGCCCTGAGAACTGATGGCGACACCTTTACCACCGTATCTTTTTATACCGCGGGCAACACCCACAGCATGCAACGTATGATTACCTGTAGCAGATGAAACATTATGAATGTTCCATTCGGGTTTTGCAAAATGGTTCGACATATGGCGGCCGCCACCGGCTACATCTGTAGCTTTTGAAATACCATTCAATATTATTTCTTCTGCAGTAAGTCCTGCCGAGAGAGCAGTCTGCATATCGCGGTAATATGGAAAAAGATGATCAGTTTCACGATTAAAAGTCTGCCCGATAGCAAGTTGTATTCCATCATGGCCAGCGTATGGCGCATGATATGACCATCCTAAAGCTTGTTTTAAATAGTTGGGTGCCCGCTCATCGAGTTTACGACCCAGCACCAGCAGATAATACCATTTTTGTAATGTTTCTTTATCAACAGTATCTAATTTGTATTCCTTACGCTTTTCCATTCTTTTTCCTTGATAATTTCGAAATAAAGTTAAACAAAAATAACGACTTAAATTCAATTTTGTTCGCCTGCAGCAATTTATTTGCGAATAAAAGACGGAATCAAAACTTTCTTAGCCCCTGATGATCGTATACATCCCATCATCGTTCAACCGGATTAAGGTTGATGGTTTCGTCCGGGCAAAATAGTCCTGTTTGTAGGAAACAATAAAATCCACCGAATTTTTAATCTCTTCCGAAATCTGGCTGAAAACGGCAGGAGCTTCCAAACCGGATATGTTTGCAGAGGTTGATACAATTGGCTTTCCATACCTGCGTATCAGTTCATTGCAAAAATCATCTTTAACGATACGTATGGCTATGGTTCCGTCCGATGCAATTACATTTGGAGCAAGCTTTCGTGCGTTGGAATAAATAATAGTAACCGGATTTGTAATGCTGGCGAGTAAATCAGCGGTAATGTCTGGAACCTTTTCAATATAATTTGAAAGATTATCAATTGAATCAAGTAAGATAATCAGGCTTTTAGCTTCAGGACGGCTTTTTATGCGGTAAATTTTCTCCACAGCCTTAGTGTTGGTTGCATCACAACCAATTCCCCAGATAGTATCTGTAGGATACAGCAATGTGCCTCCCGCTTCGAGAACATTTAACGCTTTTTGTATGTCATTGTCGAAAACCATATTTGTTTAACAATTAATCAGTGCTTTTGGTCAATCAATCGTGATATTTTATTAATAAGTCTTCATACACCCGCATCAGGTTAGCAGCTACATTAACATCGTCAAACTTAGCGGAGTGCAAAAAACCTTTTTCAATCATTGATTTCCTGGTCTCCGGTTCATCCAGCACCTTTAAAATACATTTTCCCATCTGGTTGATATCGTATGGATCACTATACAGCGCTGCATCACCGCCGGTTTCTGCAAAACAGCTGCCGGTACTGGTAATTACCGGAACCCCGGAGTAAAGCGCTTCGAGAATTGGGATTCCAAATCCCTCGAAAACAGAAGGATAAACAAACAGTGACGCAGACTGATATAAAGCCGGTAAATCGGGAGTATCGATGTTATGCCTGAAAATAATGCGATCGCCTGCCGGATTCTGAACCAGGTAATTATTTATTTCAGTGAGATAAGATGTAGGCTTGCCGGCTATTAAAAGCGGAATTTCAATATTCTCATTCA
>JFJP01024029.1_pt1 | contig 24650 bp, 21 predicted proteins | sample 431651 | NCBI WGS metagenome assembly JFJP01 (sample SAMN02602958, study PRJNA72255) | Microbial mat metagenome, whole genome shotgun sequencing project. | biome: fresh water; feature: sink hole; material: water; isolation source: purple microbial (photo- and chemosynthetic) mats found in...
CATTGCGAGGCAACGACGAAGCAATCTAGGTTATGCAAGAAGTCTAGTAAATAAAGATTACAAACTGACCCGATTTTAAGGGGATTGAAACGACGCTGTTCAGCGTCAAAAACCAGTTCTTTCGCGATTACAAACTGACCCGATTTTAAGGGGATTGAAACACGACCTAGCCAAACTAACAACAGTAGACTTCTTGCATAACCCTCTTTTAGATTGCTTCACTTCGTTCGCAATGACGGTCATTGCGAGGCAACGACGAAGCAATCTAGGTTATGCAAGAAGTCTAGTAAATAAAGATTACAAACTGACCCGATTTTAAGGGGATTGAAACTTCAAAAAGCAGTTTAGGAATATTATTACTGTAAGAGTATCTCTGTAATCTCAGAACTTGCACCCAGCCTCATAGGCGGTCCCCAAAAACCTGTCCCTTTGTTGACATAAATCTGTAAATGTTCGTTATGTTGATGCAATCCGCTAATGTAAGGTTGTTGCAAGGCGACTAAAAATCGAAACGGATAGAGTTGTCCGCCATGTGTGTGTCCGCTGAGCATAAGGTCTACACCTTGCGTGACTTCTTCTATAAATCTTGGTTGATGTGCCAAAAGTACAGTAGGCGAGGGCTTTTTATGTAATAGTGCTTTGTCTAAATTTGGTATATGGTTTTGTACTTTGTAGCCAAAAACATCATACACTCCCGCTAAGTTAAATCCGACTCCTTCCTCGCCAATATAAACATTTTCGTTTTCTAAAACCCTTATACCTAGAGATTTTACTGCATCTATGATTTTTTCAATCCCATGAAAATACTCATGATTTCCCACCACAAAGTATGTTCCATATTTTGTATTTAAGTGTTTGAGCTCATGGAGGGTACTTCTTGCCTTTGTTATGTCGATATCTACTAAATCGCCTGTAATAACAACAATATCGGGGTTTAAAAGATTGACTCTTTGGACTAAATCAAGAACAAATTTGGCATCAATTAGTCCACCAATATGAATATCGCTGAGTTGGACAATTTTGTACGATTTTTTAAGATTTTTGATTTGAATAAGAACTTTTTCTAGCTGTACAGTTTTTGCCTCATATAAAGACCTTGCACTGAGTGTGAGGGCAACTGCAAAAGAGGAGATGTCTAAGGATTTTTTGAAAAAGTTTCTTCTTGTTTTTGAAAGGGGGGCACTTACGATAAGAACGCGTGATAAGTCATATACCAAAGCGGTACAAAAGAGTAAAAAAACGATACCAATGGGAATCGAGAAAAGAAAATAGAGCCAGTTTGGTAGTTCGGTGTAGTATCTGCCAAACATATAGCCGACAATACCCAGATAATTAAAAATGAGAAAGAGTTTTAAGGAGTGTTTTATGCTCGTTTTTACATCCAAATGGGCAATAAATCTTTTAGATATATAGATATTGAGTAAAATAAAAACGGCTAAAAAAGCGACTGTAAATAGAGTGATGTTCATGGGGCAGATTATAGCAAGGAATATTAAATTAAGGAGTTTTTGAAGTACGGCTTGAAGCCGTAGCGTGATGTCATAAAAGCTAAAGAGTGCGACCGAAGTCGCACATCCAAGAGAAGCTTTAAAATGACTAGAGGTTTAGTTCATATCAGGCTTTGGAGTTGTTGCTGTTGAAGCTGGAAGCATTGGAAAAGTAATCGCTGGCTTTTTCCCCTCAAGTGCTCCAAAAAAAGTCTCGATGGAAGCTGCTTCTTTGTCAGTGATCGCAACGCCAAGTTGGATACGTCCCATTTCTTTGATAGCATCTTTTAGGTTCCAATACTGACCATTGTGAAAATATGGAGCAGTTTGCGTGATATTTCTAAGGGAAGGAACTTTTACCATGCCCTCTGCATTTCCTTTGAAATCACCTACATTTTGAAATTCGTATGTGCCTGTTACGTTAAAAGCATTCATGTTTCCACCAAGAGCAATCCCGTTATGACAAGTCGCGCACCCTTTATCTATAAAAGTTTTTAGCCCTTCTTGCTCTTTTTTTGTCATGGCTTGTGCTTTACCATTTAAAAAATTATCATATGCTGATGGAGTCACCAAAGTTCTCTCAAACACTGCAATAGTATCTGTGACTTTTTCAAAAGTGATTTTTACATCTTTTGCATAGGCTTTTTGAAATGCTTTGACATATTCAGGCATTGAGTTTACAACTGTTTCAACATGCTCTTTTGTAGCGGACATTTCAGGAGATGCTTGGATTGGACCTTGTGCTTGTTTTTCTAAATTTGGGTCTCTTCCATCCCAAAATTGTGCATCAAAAAATACTGCATTGTAAACGGTAGGAGCATTTAAGTGATGTGGATTTGCCGTCCATTTGTGCCCGATAGAAGCAGAGACACCGTCATCTCCACCTTCTCCAAGGTTGTGGCAAGAGTTACAGCTGATGATGCCGCTTTTTGATAAACGGGGGTCAAAGTAGAGTTTTTTTCCTAGTTCAACTTTTGCATCGGTTATTTTATTATTTTTATTATCAATAAGTTTCATAAGTTCAGCTTTTGATGCTGGAATAGGCTTCAAACCAGCCTCTTTTGCTGCGTCAACTAAATTGGCTGCCATGATTGAAGCAGTTACTAATGCGAGGGAGAGGGCTATTTTCATTGTATTTCCTTATTTTAATTATCAAATGACTTTTAAGATTCTAACTGAGAGATGCTTAAGAGATAGTTATTGGTATTTATTAGTATTCGTGCAACAATTGCATAAATTATCTTTTGATGAAGGCAATCGCACTTTTAAAAGCATTGATGTAACTGAGTGTTTTTGCTTCTCCTTTGTAGGCGATATCAAAGGCAGTTCCATGGTCAACTGAGGTTCTGATGATAGGAAGATTGAGAGAGATATTGACACTTTCATCAAAGTAGAGCGCTTTGAGTGGAGCTAAGCCTTGGTCGTGGTACATAGCAACAAAAGTATTGTAGTTTTTACGAAAGTGCGGTGTAAAGGCGATGTCAGGGACGATGGGTCCAACAAATTGCTCAAAACCTACTTTTTTATTGGCACTTTTAATGGCTTTTGTGATGATAATCTCTTCATCTCCAAGGACTCCATGATCTCCAGCATGAGGGTTTAAACCAAGAACTGCAATGGTATTTTTTGGAATGCTTTCATGTAAATCTACAAAAAATTGTTTTAATTTTTTGTACTTAATAGAAGCGGCGACCTCTTTTAGCGGGATATGTTCGGTGAAAAGTGCTACAAACATTTTCTCGCATCCAAGCATCATGATGGCATCTTTATTGAAGTGTTTGCGTAGCAAATCTGTGTGTCCTTTGAACTCCAAACCCGCCCTCATCCAAGCTTCTTTGTGGATAGGCAAAGTCACGAGTGCATCGGCATATTTATCCTCGCAAAGTTTTATAGCGCTCATAAATGAGTCATATGCAAATCTTCCACTCATCGAGCTTACTTTGGCGATTTCTATCTCAAACTCACCTTCTACTTGAGAGAGTTGAAAGTCATTTGGAACTTGAACATTTAAAAGTTTTGCAGCTTGAGCAAGCATAGAAGCATTGATGCAGTAGAGTGGATTGCATAGTTTTGAAACCTCTGCATGAGCCTTTAATGCTATCTCTATTCCAACGCCATTCAAATCGCCAATACTTACAGCAATAGTAGGTTTTTTCATGGTCTGGTTGTGAGTCTTTTCATCTCTTTGACCGCATCTGCAAGTCCGCTAAAAACACTTTTAGCGATGATACATTGACCGATATTGAGCTCAATTATCTCTTTGATTTTCATCATCTCTGCAACATTGTGGTAGTTGAGTCCATGACCTGCCGCAACTTCTAAACCTATTTTATTGGCATGAACCGCAGCTTTTTTTATATCTTCAAGTGCTTTTTCAAGTCTCTCAGAGAGCTCGAAACGTGGGAGCTCAAACTCTTTTACAGAGTGGTTTGAGTAGGGGAGGGAAGAGTTAAGCATGGCGTATAAATTTGCAAATGTTCCTGTGTGAAGCTCAACCATTTCAGCACCGAGTTCTTTTGACTTGTTCATCGCCTCAATACTTGGGTCCACAAAAAGCGAAACTGGAATAAGTGAGTCATGCAGTTGCTCAACGCTAAAAGCTATTTCACGTGCATACGTAAAAACATCAAGCCCGCCCTCAGTGGTCACTTCTTCTCTTTTTTCGGGAACTAAAGTCGCACGATGCGGTTTTAGCTTACAAACTATATCTAAAATTTCTTTGTTGATAGAACATTCCAGATTTACAGGCAGGCTTGAATGCTGTATGATATTTTTAGCATCACTGTCTTGAATGTGGCGTCTGTCTTCTCGCAGGTGAATCGTTATTTGGTCTGCACCGTTTGCACATGCCACATATAAAGCCTGCAAAATATCAGGGTCGTTGACCCGTCTTGCTTCTCTTAAAACCGCTACATGGTCGATATTTACGCCTAGTTTCATTTTGCTCATACTATTTCCTCTTTTGCTTTTCGCATAAATTTTTTATATTCGTCTTCAAGCGATGCCGCGTCAACGATGTCGCCTACATGAATATGAACGATTTTTTTCTCTTTATAAGGGGCCGCTTTAAAGATGCTCTCAAGTGTATCGTTGATAAATACAGGAACGACATCAAGGTTGTTTGCCTTTGCAATCTTTGCCGCACCGCTTTGAAATGGTAAAATCCCTTCACCTTTATGCCGCTCACCCTCAGGGAAAATATAAATATTTAAATCATCTACTTTTGAGAGGGCAGTCTTGATTTTTTTAAAGAAACTCAGGAGCCCTTTTTTGTTCTCTAAATCAACACTCATGCATCCGCTATATTTAAAAAAATCGCCATAAAAAGCTGTAAAAAGTTCCTCTTTTGCTATCCATGTACCACTTTTACCATGCTGAAAAAAGAGATGTTCCATGACGATAATATCTAACAAAGAGCGATGATTGATAGCATATAAAATCTTCTCCTCTTTAGGAAACTCACCTATTAAATTGACCTCAATATTTAAAAATTCCAAAACAGCGTTAGAGTAAGCCTGACGCTCAAGTGAGAGTCGTTTGTAAGCAGGTTTTTGTGAGATAAATGGATGAAAATAAGTCTTTTTAAAAATTTTAATATATCGAAATCCAAGCTTAACCATAAATATATATTTGCCAATATTTTTCAACATATAAACCCTTTAAATGAAAAAAAAATTATAACCAAAATCTCCACTTGCCTAAAAACGGCATGTGGAGAGAGAAGAAAAGTTATTTTACTTTTTCGAGGTATTCGCAATCGACTGTATTTACTTTGATGGTGTCACCTTCTAGAACGTGATATGGGACTTGAACTACTGCGCCTGTCTCTAAAGTTGCGGGTTTTCTGCTGCCGCTTGAGGTGTCGCCTTTGAAGTTTGGAGGAGTTTCTGTAATGACAAGTTCCATGATTTCTGGAGCGCTCACGGAGATGGCGTTGCCTTTGTAGAAAATAATATCGACTTGGATACCGTCTTTGAACCATTTGGAAGCATCATCACACTGTTCATACGAAAGCCCCAACTGCTCATACGAATCGTTGTCCATAAACTGGTACATCTCGCCATCATCATAAAGAAATTGCATTGTTTTGTAGGTGATTTCAGGGACTTCAAACTTATCGCCAGCATGAACAGTTTTGTCAACGACTTTAGAGTTCAAAAAACTTTTGACTTTCATACGAACAAATGCCGCACCTTTTCCCGGTTTCACATGTTGAAATTCCACCACTTTATACGGAACCTCTCCTATAACCAAACGAACATTTTTCTTAATATCGCTCATCCCGATAGTTGCCATAAACACACCTTTTTTTTAAAAAATAATTTTGGATTTTACACTATAAGGGCTTAGAATGTTATAATGCCGCATATTTTATACACTCATAGGATTTTAAAACATATGAAATTTACCCTCGAAGCCACCTCTAAAAACGCCCGTGCCTGCACCATAAAAACAGCACACTCGACTATAAAAACGCCTGTATTTATGCCTGTTGGAACGCTTGGAAGTGTAAAATCACTCGACATGGACGATGTTTTAAACCTACTTGGTGCTGAGATTATTTTGGCAAACACCTATCATATATATCTTCGCCCTGGAGATGAGACGGTGGCAAAAATGGGCAAACTTCATGGTTTTACAACGTATCCAAAGAGTTTTTTAACAGACAGTGGCGGTTTTCAGGCTTTTAGCCTCAGCGATATTTCTAAAGCGAATGAAAACGGCATAGAATTTCGCTCGCATATTGACGGCTCAAAACACTTTTTTACCCCGACTAAAGTGATAGATATCCAACACAACTTGGGCTCCGATATTATGATGATTTTAGATGATTTGGTAGCCCTTCCTGCCACTGGGGAACGTATCGCGCTTTCCATTGAGAGGACAACAGCTTGGGCGAAAGAGTCCATAGAGTACTTCAGAGCAAAACAAAAAGAGGGTATCGGTGTGGAGCAAAATATCTTTGCTATCATTCAAGGCGGAACCGATAAGGCATTTCGCGCAAAAAGTGCGACTGAACTTTGCGCGTTAGATTATGATGGTTTTGCCATCGGCGGACTCTCAGTGGGTGAGTTAAATGAAGAGATGTATGACACAGTTGCACATACCGTGCAGTTTATGCCACGTGATAAACCAAGATATCTTATGGGTGTGGGAACTCCTGAAGATTTGATAGAAAATATCGAGCGGGGTATCGACATGTTTGACTGCGTCATGCCCACGCGAAACGCTAGAAACGGGACACTTTTTACCTCTTTTGGGCGGATAAACATCAAAGGGGCAAAGTTTAAAGAAGATGCGTTGCCAATCGATAGTGAGTGCCAATGTCTCACTTGCAAAAACTATAGCAGAGCCTATCTCAACCATCTTTTTCGCGCCCGTGAAATCACCTATTTCAGACTTGCAACCATCCACAATTTGCACTATTATTTAAATCTTATGAGAGAAGTAAGAGTCGCTATTTTAGAAGATAGATTTAGTGAGTTTAAGAGAGAGTTTTATCGTAAAAGAAATTTAGAACAGATTTCGTCCTAGGGACGAAATAACGAAACCTTTTCCCCTTGAAAAGTCATGATAACTTCTCCACTTAACTCCTCGCCATTATAAAGAGATTGTTCATTGGTTACTCTTTTTTTGGTGTGTGGGTTAAAAAGAAATGCATTGACTTTTTGTCCAATTTCTATGGAACCTGCAACTTTGCCTATGCTTTTTGAAGGGGCTTCTACGGTGAGTTTTATAAGTTCATTCATACTTAAAAGCCCTGTTTTTACAAGTTTTGTATAGTAAAGCGGCATCGCATCACTCAGCGCTTCACACCCATAGTGAGCATCGAAAAAAGCGACCTCTTTGTTGAGAGGAGAGTTTGGTTGATGGAGCGTTGTAAGAGAGTCTATCTGGTTATTTTTAAGGGCTTCTTGTAGCAGTATTACATCACTTTTACAAGCCAAAGGTGGGTTGAGTTTTGCAGTGGTGTTGAAGTTCTCACATGCTGTATCTGAATGGATGAGATGGTGGATGGAGACCTCGCAACATACTTCAACACCATCTTTTTTGGCTTGATTTATGAGATAAATGGAGCGAGGCGAAGCGATTGATTTGAAAAGAATTTTGATTTTAAAATGTCTGGCTATTTCTATCATGCGTGAGACATGTAAAACTTCACTCAAATCAGGAATCCCTGCAAGTCCAAGTTTTGCACTTACATCTCCCTCAAGCATCACTCCACTATGGATAAGAGAGTTGTCTTCGGCTTTACAAAAAAGGGTTACGCGGTACATTTGCACATACTCAGCTATTTTTATCGCAACATCATTTTTTGCAATCGTGCTCATGTACGGGGCAATCGCACCACGTTTAAGTAAAATGGCGATGTTACTGAGTGTGCTATCTTCTTTGAGTGTATTGAGCATCAAATCAATTTTGGCACCCTCAATCACAGAGAGACCGTTTTGTGCAAATTCTAACACGATTTCGTTGTCTATAGCTGGATTGCATTCAGGATGCAAAACCACATGACCAACTCCCCCACAAAGGGCTTCATGCGCTATGGTTTTGATATTTTTTGCATTTAAAACAGAGTCTTGAACTCTCACGTTGGTATCAACTAAAAGCGGCATAAAATAAGCACCTTGCGCATCGATGACATGCGTGTCACTTAAATCCTCTCCTATTTGTGTTATTTGCCCCGATTGGATTTTGATGTCGGCTTTTTTTTCACCTTTTGCATCGCAAATAATTGCATTTTTTACTACCATATTTCAAACCGCCTTTTGCTATAATGTTGCCATTATAATTTACCAAGGCTTAGAATTGCGTTTTATATTTCTCTTTTTTTGCATACTTTCACTTTTACAATCAGATACTTCTTATGAGAAAGGCAAAGTGCTTTATATGCAAAAAGGGTGCTATAGTTGTCATGGGAATAAAGCTGAGGGCGTTCACAAGTATCCGACTTTGGCTAATCGTGCCAAAGGTTTTTTAGCTTATAAACTCAAACGCTTTCGCTCTAAACACTCAGATAACCAACAGCAGGAGATGATGATACCCTTTGCCGTGGGACTCAGTGATGAAGATATCGAAAATCTTACAACATTTTTATATGCATTTAAAGAAGAAAATTTGGGTAAAAAATACGACGACAGCTTTAGAATTCACGGGGACGGCGGTTCATGAAGATTCTAGTAAGCGCTCTTGAGCACTCTGCAAATATCCACTTAAAATCTCTCAAAAAAGAGCTTAGCAGTGATGTGGAATTTATCGGTATATTTGACAGTGCGCTTGGAGATTCTCTTGTAGATTTGCGTTCTCTTGCCATCATGGGGTTTGTAGATGCCATCAAAAAACTTCCTTACTTTTTCAAGTTAAGCGATAAAATGGTCGCACTTGCAAAAGATGCCGATAAAGTCTTGCTTATCGATTCTTCAGGATTCAATCTTCCATTGGCAAAAAAAATCAAAAAAAAATATCCAAATAAAGAGATTATTTATTACATTTTGCCGCAAGCATGGGCGTGGAAGAAAAAACGCATTCCAGTGTTGGAGCGAACCATTGACCAACTCGCCTCCATTCTCCCTTTTGAAAAAGAGTATTACTCAAAACATGCGCCCATCACGTATGTTGGACATCCACTCCTAGACATCATTGTTCACTTTAAAGAAGAGTTGTGTCCAAAAATAAAGCACGTTGTCTTCATGCCTGGAAGCCGAAAAAGTGAGATAAAAAAGCTTATGCCTATTTTCAAAGAGGTAGCAAAAAATCTCCCTCTTGAAGCAACAATTATCATTCCAAAGCATTTCTCAAAAGAAGATATAAATGAACTTTACGGTAATCTATCAGGTTTTAAAATCGCTCATGAGACGTATGAAACGCTCTATGAGGCAGATTTTGCGTTTATTTGTAGCGGGACGGCAACTTTGGAAGCAGCCCTTATTGGCATCCCTTTTGTGCTTTGTTATATTGCAAAACCTTTGGATTATTTCATCGCAAGCAAACTTGTGAAACTTAGCCATATTGGGCTTAGTAACATCATGTTTAGAAAATTCAACGAGAGAGATTTACACCCTGAATTTATTCAAGAAAATGTAACAGTAGACAACCTTCTCCAAGCGTATGAACAGTACGACAGAAGTTCTTTTTTGAAAGATTCGAAATCATTACGAGCCTATTTGCAACACGGCAGCTCAAAAACAGTAGCAAAATTACTAGAAAATAATTCTAACACAGAGGGAAAAAATGAAAATTAATTTTATAGACTTACAGGCACAGTACCAAGCGTACAAAGAGGAAATTGATAGTGAAGTTTTAGAGGTATTTAGCTCAGCACAGTTTATTGGCGGAGCGAAGTTAAACCAGCTTGAAGACTCTTTAGCCACTTTTACGGGGGCAAAACATGCCATAGGGTGCAGCAGTGGAACGGATGCACTTTTACTTGCCCTTATGGCTTTAGATATTGGCGCTGGAGACGAGGTTATTACCACCCCTTTTACCTTCATAGCGACTGCTGAAGTGATAGCTTTTTTAGGTGCAAAATCTGTTTTTGTTGATATTGATGAACAAACTTATAACATCGACCCGACAAAAATTGAACAAGTTATCACCAACAAAACTAAAGCGATCATCCCTGTATCGCTCTACGGCCAATGTGCTGATATGAACGCTATCAATGCCATTGCAAAAAAACATGGACTTACAGTTATTGAAGATGCTTGTCAAAGTTTTGGTGCAGAGTATCAGGGCAAAAAATCATGCAACCTCTCTACTATCGGTTGTACGAGCTTTTTTCCCTCAAAACCTCTTGGTGCTTACGGTGACGCGGGAGCTCTATTTACAAGTGATGATGACTTGGCTCAAAAGATAAGAATGCTTCTCAATCATGGTCAAAATGAGAGATATAAACACAGATATATTGGGATAAATGGTCGATTAGATGCTATCCAAGCGGCAGTTTTAAATGTAAAACTCAAACATTTTGATGATGAAATTATTGCCCGAGATGAGATAGGCAGTCGCTATTCTGACTTGCTTGAGGATGCTGATGTGATTACCCCTGCGATAGTTGAAGGTAATACAAGCGTCTATGCACAGTACTCAATTAGAGTAAAAGAGAGAGAAACTATGGTTGCAAAACTAACTGCAAAAGGGGTTCCTACGGCAGTTCATTACCCTGTCCCTTTACATCTGCAAGAGGCATTTAAAAATTTAGGCTACTACAAAGGGGATTTTCCTATTAGCGAAGCCGTTTCACAAGAGATTATGTCCCTTCCAATGAGCCCTTATTTAACTGAGGAACAACAAGATTTTATAGTCCAAGCGATAAAAGGCAACTAATGCACAAGGTAGCAATTGTAGGTCTTGGGGCGATGGGTAGAAACCATTACAACACTTTAAAAAATATGAAAAATGTCACCATTGTCGCCCTTTGTGATGTTGTAAAAAATGGTAATTTTATAGAGCCGTTTTATACTTCACTTGAACTGATGCTTGATGAAATTCATCCTGATGCGGTCATGATAGTGACCCCTACTTTTTTGCACAAAGCAACCGCTTTGGAGTGTGCTAAGCGCGGTATTCATCTGTTTATAGAAAAACCTGCTGCTTCGAATGTAGAAGATGCCAAAGAGATGTTAGCTTTCATAGAAGCCAAAAATCTTAAAAGCTGTGTAGGGCATATTGAACGTTTTAATCCCGTTGTCAAAGCGCTCATAAAAGAGGTAGGTCACCAAGAGATTTTAGCTATCTCCATCACCCGAAGCGGTGCTTTTCCTGAGCGTATCGCCGATGTAGGAATTTTAACCGACCTTTCTGTTCATGACAGCGACCTTATCCGATTTATCACCAAAAAAGAGATTCTCAGGTGTGCTGTGTTTAAATCACAAAAAATTCATAAAACACATGAAGACAATGCTATTTTGGCCTTTGAGCTAGAAGGTGAGGTTATTGGTGATATCACAACAAACTGGCTGACACCGTATAGAAAACGAAGTATCACACTTGCCTGCAGAGAAGGTGCAAATGGTCAAATACAATATTTTGAAGCAGATTTACTCACACAAAGTTTAACGCAACGTATCAATATAGATGCTAATTCTCATAGCACCAAAAATTGTTTTGTCCCAAGAAGCAATGCTCTTGCAGATGAGCTTGAAGCTTTTATGAGCTACTTACAAACAGGCGAAAGAGGCTCTCTTGCCTCGATTGCAGATAGTATCATCACCTTAGAAATAGCGAGTAAATAATGATTCATAATTCAGTTGTCATCGAAGAGGGTGCAAAAATAGCCCAGGGTGTAGTTATCGGTCCATTTTGCCATATTGGCAAAGATGTGAGTTTGGCAAGCGGATGTACTTTAGAGTCCAATGTTATCTTAAAAGGGAGAGTAACAGTGGCAGAAGATGTCAAAATTTTCAGCTTTACTTCTATAGGATACGAATATTCAGACATTACAATCGGTGCAAAAACACATGTCAGAGAGTTTTGTCAAATCGGTACACAAGAGGATGAAAACGAAAATCCTAAACCTATCATCATCGGCGCAAATAGCTTTGTCATGGCATATGTACAATTACTCTCGGGTGTTACGCTCGGTGAGAATTGCATACTCACCAATGCTGTAAGACTTTATGAGAATGTCACCTGTGAAGAGCGGGTTATCATCGGAGGCTTGAGTACAATAGAAGCCAATGTCCGTCTTGGAACAGGCGTCATGGTGGGTGGCGCTTCTTATGTTGACCAAGATATGGCACCTTTTACTTTAGTCGAGGGAAATCATGCAACTATAAAAGGGTTAAATGTCATAGGTCTCAGACGAAGACTTGAAAATAAAGATGACATAGAAGAAATCAAGGCTATTTTTAAAAAGATTTTAGGCGATACAGTCGATAAAGAACTCGCCAAAGAGATAGCCGCAACGCATGAAAATGCGTATGTAAAAAGATTTGCCGCCTTTGTTGCTACTAGTAATATGGCGTAATAAGATATGAAAGTATTCAGTTAAGGATTCTCGTCATTGCGAGCAAAGCGAAGCAATCTATGTGAAGTTTGTAGATTGCTTCGTGCCTCACAATGACGAGATTTGTGTTTTGTAATGACGATAGAGTGATTTTATATACCTATTTTATCTAAGTGTGCTATAAACTCTGATGGAGGAACAAAGCCTACGATAGTTTTTGCACTCATGACCTCACCATTTTCATCAAAGAAAATAAGTGCTGGCGGGCCAAAAACTCCATACTTTTTACTCAAAGCTTTCTCTTCTTCACCATTTGCTGTAATGTCTGCTTGAATTAAAACAAACTCACTGAGTTTTGCTTGAACATCTGCATTTGAAAAAGTTACCTCTTCAAGTTCTTTACATGCCGTGCACCAATCGGCATAAAAATCAAGCATGATTTTTTTACCTTTATTTTGAGCTAAAAGTGCCTCTAACTCTTGGTTGGAAGTCACTTTGGCAAATTGAAGATGCTCTGCTTCTTTGAGTGATGAGCCCGCTTGGGGTTTTAAAAATTCAAGCGGTTTCGTCATACTTTGCGAGCCGCCTAAAACACCAATAAAAAGGGCAACTGAGTAGATAAATACTATAAGAGCGATACTTTTTATAAATATTTGTACGTTCTCTTTAAAGGCTCCAAAGAAAAGAGCAGAGCTTATTCCAAGCATTGCCCATAGAAGCATAATGAGAGATGCATTCACAACACGCTCAAGCATCCAAATCGCGACACCTAGCATCATGACACCAAATAAAGCGGTAACCATTGTCATCCATACACCAGGCTTTGGCATAAACTTGCCAGCACTGACACCCACGGCAATAAGAGGAATCCCCATACCGATACTCATGGCAAAAAGAGCCATGCCGCCAAGGAGTGCATCTCCTGTTTGCCCGATATACACAAGCGCCCCTGCAAGTGGAGCGGCGACACAAGGCCCCACGATAAGTGCCGATAAAAATCCCATGATAGCTACACCCGCAACACCTGAACTTTTCGTAGGACCGCTCACTTTTTCAACGATAAAATTGGGGAGTTTGAGTTCATAAAAACCAAACATACTCAAAGCAAGTGCTACAAAAACTCCCGCAAATGAGTAAATAACCCAAGGAGTTTGTAAGGCCGCTTGTAAATTTGAGCCAAATAAACCTGCTAAAACTCCTGCGATAGTGTAAGCAACCGCCATTGAGAGGACATAAACAACGGAGAGCAAAAAGGCTCGTTTTGTGGTGATTCCTTCACCTTGCGAGATAATAAGTCCTGAGATAATAGGTATCATTGGAAATACACAAGGGGTGAGTGCGAGTAAAAATCCAAAACCTAAAAAGGTTAAAACGATAATCGCTACATTGCCTGAGACAATCGTACTTGCTATAGAATCTGTCTGTGAGAGCTCTGTTGGAGGAGTTTTTTGGCTCACTATATTTTTTTGGCTCATGGCTGTTTGCGATGGGGTAGATAACTTTGATGTGTCAATGGCAAACGTATAAACTTTGCTCAAAGGCTCATAACAAAGACCTTGTTCCGAACACCCTTGGTAGGAGAGTTCAAACTCTATATTTTTAACACCGCTCACACCCTCTTCTTTTTGTAAAGTAACTAAAAACTGAGGCGATTGTAAGTAAACCATCTCTTCATGATGCAAAACAGACTCAGGTGAGACGATGTTTCCAATCGTAATGCCATCGCCATTTTTTACTACAAGTGTGAGTTTGTCTGCATAAAGATAAATCTCTTTTGCGATGGTGACACTCGCTTTGATTTGCATACTTTCATCAAGTGTGGCTTGTGGGATAAAAGCTTCTTCGGGCATCAAAAATTTTGGTGCGGCGAAAATAGTTGAGACGAAAAATAAAAAAATTAAAATGTTCTTCATGAGCACTTCCTGTTTGTAATTTAGGTGGATTATAACCAATTATGAAACAGAAATATCTTTGAATGATTTTTTAGTAAACTTTTACCTTAGACGCTTCAGCTAAGAGTTGTTTGGTATGAAGAAGCTCAGCATGCCTTTTCATCTCCATGTGAGTTACTGGCACCGATTTTTTTGTTTGTACCTCTAATGTTTTCATGTGACGTAATCGCTCAAGCTCAACTTTGACTGCGTTAATTTCTGCTTTTCTGATTTTCATAGCGGGTGTCTCGATGATAGATTTCACGCTATTTTCAACAGCTTCACTCACTTGTGATGATGTTTTAGCGCTAAAAAAATTTGTTTGAGGTTTTTTCCCCTGCAAGAGGGCGAAATAGTCTATTTTTTTATGGATAGTGTTTTTTGGTGCTTTGCTCATTGGAAGCTCTCCTGAAAATTTATGGGATTTCTTTTGACTTAAAGCATAAAAAGTACCACTATTTTTCTGTATCAACTGTTTGCGAAACGCCGCCTTGAAAGCAGTGTTCTTTAAAAGCGGTTTTATACATTTGTATCGCTTTTTCTCCGCTGCAGTGGGTTGGAAGAACATACTCGACTCCAAGATTTTGCAGTGCGGTTATGGACTCTTGTATTTCATCATGGCTGCTGCGTAACAAATGAAAACCGCCGAGGAGGTATTTTATAGGTTTGCCTATAATTTTTTCTGCCACAGCGGTAATGTTTGCCACACCGAAATGTCCGCAACCTGTTATAAGTTTAGGGAGGCTCTCATCGATGATAAGCGACTGCTCAGGAGTTTCCTCGCCTAAGAGTCCTGTTGTGTAAAGAGTGCCAAAAAGTTTTTGCGCTTTGGTGATGACAACCACCTCTTTTGCTAGGGTTTGCAAATCACTTATAAGATGTTTTGAGAGACTGCAGGGGACAAAAAGTGTGAGGTTTGGGTTGAGCTCCAAAATGGAGTCCAATCCGCCTATGTGATCCCAATGTGCATGGGTTATAAAAATATATTGCATTGCTTTGACATCAACGTTTGCTGCTTGTAAGTTTTTGAGTAAAACTCTTCCATTACTACCTGTGTCCAAAAGAAGTTTATACTCCTCAAAATAAGCACTAAAACCCCATAAACAATGTTGTTTAGAACTACAATTATTGTTGTCAAAAACTATTTTTATCATTTTTTCTCCCTTCTCTTATTGCATCTATTTGCACATATGTTCATAATTATGGCAGATGTTTTTTCCAATGTCAATAAACTTGACTAATGGACATATGTTCGTTACCATTCGGAAGTACGACTTTAGTCGTATCTATTTTCATACAGGAACACAGTTGTACAAAATAGACAACCCAAAAAATAACTATAAAAATGTTACGCATGCTTTTTTCCTTGCACTCGCTATTACTATAGCTGAGCCCTCAACTGTTTTGCCGCTTATCGTTGCCCATTTTAGTGACAGTGTGATAATGGTGGGCATTTTTGTCTCTTTGCTTCGAGGAGGCGCTATTGTTATACAGCTTTACGCTGCCTTTCATGCGCAAGCCTACAAAAGAGTTCTCCCTTATGTTGCAAAAGTGTTTTTCTTTCGATGGTTTTCTTGGCTTCTTATCGGTTTAAGCATCTACTTTATCGGCGATAGCAACAAACCTTTGACCCTTTTTTTCATAGGCTTGGGGCTTTTTTTCTTCTCTTTTACTGCGGGTTTTGGTACTATTTATTTTAAAGAGCTTCAGGCAAAACTTTTTTCTAAAAAATATCGTGGCAAAACTATGGCAAACCGTAATGTCGCAGGCTCGATTGCTTCTATCATCAGCGGTGCCATAACAGGCTATGTTCTCACAAATTTTGAAGCACCGCAGAATTATGCGTATCTCTTCATGGTGAGCAGTTTTTTGATGGCTATTGGTTTTGTTGTTTTTATAACTGTTGACGAGCCAGCCAAAGAAAATGTTTCACTCAAAGAAAAAAACTTCAAGCTTTTTATAGAAAATTCTTTGAAACTTTTACAACAAGACAAAAGACTTCAAGCCCAGATTTTAGTGATTTTTTTAAGTTTTAGCTACTATTTGGCGATGCCCTTTGTCATCTTAAACGCCAAAAATCTCTTTCCTCTTACAGGGTGGATACTTGGGGGTTTTATCACTGTTCAAATGTTGGGAAGTATTGTTGGAAGCACGCTATTGTGGCGAAAAATTCATAATTATGAAAAAATGCTCTCAGTGAGTTTTATTTTTATGATTTTAGCTTTTGTTGTTGCTTTGTTTGCAACAAATGTTTCCATGTATGCACTTATATTTTTCCTCTTTGGTATTGGGCTTGATGGACTTAACATTAGCGGGATGAATTTAGTTATAGAGATAGCACCTGAAGATAAACGCCCAACATACACTGCGCTACAAACAAATATCACTTCATTTGGACTTTTTTTCCCTATCCTCGGAGGCGTTTTACTAAAATATTTCCAGAGCTACACCCTTATCTACAGCCTCAGTATCGGACTCCTAGCACTTGGGCTTTTTCTAAGCTTTAAACTCAAGAGCAACCCCCTTTAGGATTGATTTTAAGCTAAATTCTGCAAAGTCATTTTTAGCTTAAGTCCTTTCTTATCAACATTTGCTTACTCTTAAGTCCAATAAAATAATCAAGGAATGAATATGTCAAACAGATTGGCTATGGAAGATAGTCCTTACTTACAACAACACAAAGACAATCCCGTCGATTGGTTTGCTTGGGGTGAAGAGGCGTTTACTAAGGCAAAAGCAGAAAATAAAGCTATTTTTATCAGTATCGGATATAGCTCATGCCATTGGTGCCACGTGATGGAGGAGACTGTTTTTGAAAATCAAGAGTGTGCCGCTATTTTAAATGAGAGTTTTGTCTGTATAAAAGTTGACCGCGAAGAGAGACCTGATATCGACAAACATTACCAAGAGGTGCATATGCTCCTTAACCGTCGCTCTGGTGGTTGGCCCACTTCTATTTTTTGCACACCCCAGAATAAGCCATTTTTTGCAGGAACCTATATACCGCCTGAACCTCGCATGGCAAATGTTGAAGGGATGGGTTTTAAACAACTCACGACTATTATCGCCGCAAAAGTGAAAGAAAATGATCCAAAACTTTTTCAAAATGCAGATGAAATAAGTGCTTTTTTAAACCATCATGAACAGCCAAAAGAGGCGAGTATTTTGAAAGAAGAGTTTGTGAAAAACTTTATGTTGCAGGCAAAAAACAACTACGAGCCAAAAGAGGGTGGCTTTTCAGTAGCCCCAAAGTTTCCCCATGCAAGTACCTTGAATGCACTCTTGAGTATCGAGAGACTCTACCAAGACACATCAGCTAAAGCTATGATTTTGCATACCCTCAAATCTATGAAAAAAGGGGGAATGTATGATTTGGTTGATGGCGGTTTTTGCCGCTACAGTGTCGATAATGTATGGAAAGTTCCTCACTTTGAAAAGATGCTTTATGATAACGCTCTGCTTTGTGAGTTGTATGCGCAAACGTATCTTATGTATCAAGAGGAGAGCTTTTTAGATACAGCAAAAGAGATTGCAGATTTTTGGCATGACTTTATGAGTGAAGAGGCGCTCTTTTATTCCGCAAGTGACGCTGATTCTGAGGGGGAAGAGGGGACTTATTTTATCTACACATACGAGGAAGTGTATGAAGTTTTGGCGCGTCATGGGTACAAAAACATCGAGCACATGATGGAGGAGATGCAAGTTACACATCATGGCAATTTTGAGGGGAAAAACATCATCAGATTTGAGAGTGGAGAAAAACCTGCGTATTTTGAAGCGGTAAAAATTTTGCTTCAAGGGCTTAGAAAAACACGAGCCTATCCATTTATAGACAAAAAAATCCAGACTTCATGGTCTAGCATGATGATAAATGCCCTTTTTACGTTGGGGTCGATTGATGCCAAATACACCCACAGAGCCATAAAAAGTTTAGATGCACTTCTTGAGACAATGTATAGCAACAATACCCTTTTTCACACAACACTTATCCATAAAACACCAAAAATTGAAGCCTTTTTAGAGGACTACGCATTTCTCTCAAAAGCACTCCTCAGTGCGTATAAATTTACACAAGAGGAGAATTATCTCATCCATGCGCAACGCCTTGCAAACAAAGCATTGGAGGAGTTTTATCATAAAGGGGATTGGCATTTCAGTACAGGTGAATTTGTGACAAAAGCCGACACAGCAGACAATACGTATACAAGTCCTGTGAGTATCATGGTGGATGTTTTGCTCTCTCTTGGGTCTTTGCTCGAAGATGAAAAGTACACCCATTTTGCTTTTAAAACACTTGAGTACAACTCCTATGATTTAGGGAGAAGACCTATTTATTCTCCGTATTTACTTCAAGAGATGTTACGTTACCTCAAGGGTGAGCGAGTTATAAAATCAAATGGAGATAATTTACAATCAAACTCTTTTGAGTTGGCTTCTTTGAAGTACCCTTTTATACAACTCAAACAGAGTGAGGATAGAAATTTTATGGTTTGTGGAGATAAAAGCTGTTTTGCAAATACAGAGAATGTAAATGCCTTGGATGAACTTATTCAAAACTCTTTTTAATCTTTTTTTATTTATAATCAAGCAAGAAAGAAATTGAAAAAGGAGTGAACATGGGGTCAAAAAGAAAAATACTCGATGATGAACTTGCAAATAACATAAAACTTACAGAGATAGTGCATTCTGATAGACGAAAAAGTAAAAAAGAACAAAATGAAGAGTTTGACCAAAGAAATGCGGTAGGCAAAAAAAGAAGGGTTGCTGTTTGGGTTAAAGAGGAGCTTCTTGAGTACGAGGATGAGCTTCAGAGGCTTCAAATTGAGCTCTTAAAGATGCAAAACTTTGTTAAAGAGAGCGGTAAAAAGTTGTTGATTATTTTTGAAGGGCGTGACGCTGCAGGCAAAGGGGGGACGATTAAGAGAATTACCGAACACTTAAACCCTCGTGGAGCAAGGATTGTCGCACTAGGCAAGCCGAGTGATACAGAAAAATCACAATGGTATTTTCAAAGATACATACAACACTTGCCCTCTGCAGGTGAGATAGTTCTTTTTGATCGAAGCTGGTATAACCGTGGGGGAGTAGAGCCTGTTATGGGGTTTTGTACACCCAAAGAGCATAAAGAGTTTCTTCATGACATCCCAGAGTTTGAAAAAATGCTTATAAACTCAGGTATTGAGTTGTTTAAATTTTATTTTTCTGTTTCAAAAAATGAGCAAGGAAAAAGATTTGAGCAAAGAAAAACAGACCCGCTTAAGCAGTATAAACTCTCTTCGGTGGATGAGCAGTCGCAAATTTTATGGAACGAATATACAGCCGCAAAATATTCCATGCTTGTTGCCTCACATACAAAAAGCTGCCCATGGATTATCATCCGTTCAGACGATAAGAAAAAAGCTAGAATAAATTGCATAAAGTATATTTTGCAGCATGTTGATTATCCAGATAAAATCAACTCAAAAAAGCTTCAAATTGATGATAAAATAAGAATTTCAGCTGACGATGTTCTCAAACAAATGCACTCTGAAATGAGTTCAAAAAAATAAAATTTATCAAGGAGGAACTATGAAAGGAGTATTTTTTAGTATGTCTTATCACACTCAGTTGTGCCACTTTTTTCACAGCTTGTGAAAGAAATGACTACCAGCATCCAGGACATAGAAGCGCAAATAAGTAAAAATTGTGGCATCTGGAAATTTTCCACATGCCACAACTCCCACAATGAATTCTACGCTCATTCAATCTACATAAATAAAGAGATTTTAAAGATTAATTCTATCTTCAATTGCTATAATGAAGCTAAGATATAAATACGCCATCAAAGGATTTGCGTGGATGAATTAACATTAAAGGAACTTGCTTTACCTCTGAAGCATTCACAATAATTCATGAAAGCATCGCTCCAAAAATCTCTATCGCAATGTTTGATACTATAAAAAAACATAAAGTTGAAATGAATAATTTAGTAAGAAAATGTCAACAATACAAATTTGATGATTATAAATAAATATATTGGGGCAGTTACATGATGACTTTAGATAAGATTAAACTTCTAAGAGACGAATGTGCCATGAACACCTTGGAGTGTGAAGTTTTGAGTCAAATTGATGCTCTTATTGTGTACAAAGAAGCGCTGAAGTGAAAATGCTCTGATGAAAGCAAGAGATTTAGCGCATTGCTTTTATGAGTGGGAAGGGGATGTTTTGGTTTTAAATATTTTAGGAACTCCTGCTGCAAAAAGAGATGTTGTGGGAAAACCAAAAGGCAATCAGCTTAAAATAAGTGTCAAAGCACAACCGCAAAAAGGCAAAGCAACAGACTATATGGTCGCTTTTTTGGCAAACGAGTTTGGAGTGAGCGCCTCTGCAATCGAGGTAGTTTATGGGCGAGAGAGCATCCATAAACAGCTCCGCATCAAAGCACCAAAAAGTGTTCCAAGCGAAGTAAAATTTGAGTAAAATCACCTCACATTAAGCCCTTTTTACTATAATTCACTCCACTAACTTCTTTGAAAAAACTTTTACAATACAGGTATTATCATGAGTATTCAACCCTTTACACATCTGCATCTTCACACCGAATACTCCCTTCTTGATGGGGCGAACAAAATTTCAAATCTTGTTTCAAGGCTTAAAGAACTTGGGATGACAAGTGTTGCTATGACGGATCATGGCAATATGTTTGGTGCGATTGACTTTTATAGACAAATGAGCGCTGCGGGGATTAAGCCTATTATTGGGATGGAAGGGTATATTCATAACGGGGAAACGCTTGACGATAAAAGTACGAAACAGCGTTTTCATATCTGTTTATACGCCAAAAATCAAAAAGGGTATGAGAACCTCATGTACCTCTCTTCAAAAGCTTTTATAGAAGGCTTTTACTATTTTCCCCGTATCAACAAAAAAGAGCTTCGTGAACACAGTGAGGGGCTTATTTGCTCCTCTGCATGTTTGCAGGGTGAGGTAAATTGGCACTTAAACTTGAGTGAAAAAAATCTTAAAAACGGTGCGTTAGGGTACGAGGCGGCTAAAAATATTGCCCTTGATTATAAAGATATTTTCGGCGATGATTTTTACCTTGAACTCATGCGTCACGGCATAGGCGACCAACTCTCTATAGATGAGCAAATTCTCAAAATCTCTCATGAGACGGGGATAAAAGTTATCGCGACAAACGATACACACTACACCTATCCAGGCGATGCGCAGTACCATGAAGCTTTTATGTGTATTGGGATGAACAAACTTTATGACGACCCCGACCGTATGCGTCACTCCGTTCATGAGTTTTACCTCAAAAGCCCAGAGCAAATGGCACGGCTTTTTGTCGATATTCCTGAGGCACTCGCCCATACCCAAGAGATTGTGGACAAGTGCGATTTAAAACTCAAACTCGGTGACCCGATTCCGCCAAATTTCAAGTTTACCCGTGAATATGCCAAAAATGAGGGACTCGACATCAACCATGAAAATGATGCCCCTTTACCACAAAACGCGACGCAAGAGGATAAAAAACATTGGTTTAGTGCGATTGATAAAAACGATGCGGAGTACTTTATATTTTGTTGTGAGCGCGGGCTTGAAAATCGTCTAAAAATAGTCCCTAAAGAGAGACATGAAGAGTATAGAGAGCGACTCAAGTTTGAGATGCAAGTCATCAACTCCATGAAGTTTCCCGGCTACATGCTCATCGTTTGGGATTTCGTAAAAGTTGCCAAAGAGATGGGTATCGCAGTAGGACCTGGACGTGGTTCTGCGGCGGGGAGTTTAGTGGCGTATTCCCTCGATATCACCGACATTGACCCCATGAAGTATGACTTGCTTTTTGAGCGATTTTTAAATCCTGAGCGTGTAAGTATGCCCGATATCGACATGGATTTTATGCAGGCACGCCGCGGCGAAGTCATCGACTATGTGGTTGCAAAATACGGTCGTAACCAAGTCGCACAAATCATCACCTTTGGCTCGCTTCTTGCAAAAGGGGTCATTCGAGATGTGGCACGCGTTTTAGATATGCCACTCTCTCAAGCCGATAAACTCGCAAAACTCATCCCCGATGAGCTTGGCATCACGCTCAACGGTAAGACGAAAAACGGCGAAAAAATCGATGGCGCTTTTCAAAAAGAGCCAAAAATCAATGAACTCATCCAAGGCGATGCAAACGCACAAAGAGTTTGGGAATTTGCTAAAAAGCTCGAAGGACTCAAACGAAACGCAGGTATTCATGCCGCAGGTGTTGTGATAAGCAACGAAGAGTTATGGAAAAAAACACCTATCTATAAGGCTTCAGGCGATACGACTTTTGTGACGCAGTATTCGCTCAATTATCTTGAAGATGTGGATCTCATCAAGTTCGACTTTTTGGGTTTAAAAACCCTTGATGTGATCGACAATGCTATAAAACTCATAAAAAGAAGATATGACAAAGAGGTTATTTGGCATGAGATAGACGAAAATGACCAAAAAGTGTATGAAGTCATCCGTACAGGCGAGACGGTGGGAATGTTCCAAATAGAGAGTTCGGGCATGCAAGACTTGAATAAACGTCTCAAACCTGATAACTTTGAAGACTTGATTGCAGTTTTGGCACTCTACCGTCCAGGACCGATGGACTCGGGAATGCTTGAGAGTTTCATTGAGCGAAAGCACGGGCGTGAGGCAATAGAATACACCTTTGATGCAATGCAGAGTATTCTTGGAAAAACTTATGGGGTTATCGTGTATCAAGAGCAGGTTATGCAAATTGTTCAGACTATCGGCGGTTTTTCACTCGGCTACTCCGACATTATTCGCCGTGCGATGGGAAAGAAAAAAGACATGAGTGTTTACAATGACGAGTTTGCAAGGGGCGCACAAAAACAAGGCTATGACTACGCCAAAGCCTCCAACCTTTTTGACCTCATAGAAAAATTTGCAGGCTACGGTTTTAACAAGTCGCACTCTGCGGCGTACGCGATGATAACCTTTCAAACGGCGTGGCTGAAGACCTACTATCCAAACGAGTTTATGGCGGCACTTTTAACCTCAGACAAGGACAACACGGACAAAGTTGTTCGCTATATTGATGAGGTGCGACGCATGGGCATTGAGCTCTCTCCTCCTGATGTCAATGACTCGTATCTCGAATTTTCTGCCATTACAAAAAATGACAAAGATATTATTCTTTTTGGTTTGGGTGCGATTAAGGGAGTCGGTGAGGCGGCGGTTGAGTCCATTATTCACACGCGAGAAGAAGAGGGTGCATTCACCTCAATAGAGAATTTTGTAAACCGCATAGACCCTTCAAAAGTCAACAAGCGTTTTGTGGAGTCGAGCATAAAGTCAGGCGGTTTTGACCGCTTCGGCTACTCAAGAAAGGCACTCCTAGACCAGATAGAACTCATAGTTGAGACCGCAAAAAAAGCGAGTGATGCCAAAAAAAATGCGGCAGGCTCGCTTTTTGGGGACGATATGGAGATAACAGCCGTGAGGTTAAACCTCACAAACTCGGATGAATACACACTTAAAGAGATACTGGAGTTTGAAAAAGAGACTTTAGGTTTTTATGTCTCAGGACATCCTTTGGATGAATTTAGAGCCGACATGGAGGAGCTAAGTTATACGCTCTCTTCAGAACTTGAAAACATAAAAGACGGCTCCACTGCGATTTTTATAGGTAAAGTCGAAGAGATAACGAAAAAGACTTCTAAAAAAGGGTCACAGTTTGGTATCGTGAGTCTTATGGACTTTCATGGAAACATAGAAATCATGCTTTTTTCAGATAAACTCGATGAACTCGCACAAATGGATTTAAGTGAACCTGTAGCCTTTAAGGTAAAAGTGACTCAAACAGAGATGTTTACTCGCACAAATGTCCTCAAAATCATGACACTCAAAGAGGCAAAGAAAGAGACGAAAAAGGTGAAAAAAGAGGTGAGAGAAGCGCCGCCTGAGCCTATAAATCTTGCCGTAAGACTTGATTCAAACATGAGAATTTTGGAAGATTTATACACTCTTGTGAGAAAAAATCCCGGCAACCGCCCGCTTACCGTGACCATCATCTCCAAGCTCCATAACGTAGTCATAGACTCGGCGATAAGGGTCGATACGAAGATAATCACGGCTTTAGAAAATAATCAGCATGTGGATATTTTAGGCTAAAAAATGAATAAAAGTTATACTAACAAATTTTTAAACATAAAACTACGAGGTAAAAAATGACAAAACAAGATTTTAACGATGGACTTTTAGGGTTTTTGGATGCTTCGCCTACACCTTTTCATGCGACGCAAAATATGTC
>JFJP01037656.1_pt1 | contig 24646 bp, 12 predicted proteins | sample 431651 | NCBI WGS metagenome assembly JFJP01 (sample SAMN02602958, study PRJNA72255) | Microbial mat metagenome, whole genome shotgun sequencing project. | biome: fresh water; feature: sink hole; material: water; isolation source: purple microbial (photo- and chemosynthetic) mats found in...
TTTCTTGATTTGATAAGTGAAGCAAGTTCACCAACAGAATAGAATGCAAGATCATTTATGTCTTTAGGTAAGGAAACATTCATCGAACCTATCGGAGCAAATTTACTTTTTCCGTTTGGAAGCTTCATTCCGGTTGGAATTGGGTTGAATAAAATCGCCGGCATAACATCGTAGGGTATTTGTACGGATCGCATACGAATATAACTATCTCGCCGGTATGTCAGGTCGGCAAGCATAGAGTCACGCTGAGCTTCACTGAATTGTAACCCGATAATTTTTTCGGCGGACAAGATATCACGAGTGGTGATTGAATCTTGGGGTAAAACATACAAGCTCAAAAAAATTATCAATGCAAAAAATTGTTTCATGCGAACTCCTTAAAATATTTATCTCAATTCTAATCTCATTGTTTGAATTTTATCGCGATAAAAACCGAGCGCACGAAGCATCTCTGAATAACCGGATTCGGATGGACGGAGGTTATTGCAATATTCAACAACAATATCATTTCGATCGGGGTATGACGAACGGATATGATTGATGAATTGTAATAATCCTTGCGAGAATACACCACCGGCTGAATTTGTGAGAAAGAAAATTCTCAATCCATAGTTCTCGATCCAAATAATTGGCAGCCCGCTGCTAAAGATAATATAATTCCCGGATAAACGTGAAACGCGAATAGATAATTCTGGTGAATTGTTCAGCTCTACGCCAATACCAAAAGGATTAGCAGGATCAGATGCGTTTACAACAATAGGCATTTCATTGATCTGTTTTCTCGATTTAATTTCATCAAGCATTTGAACGGCGGCGGGGAGTGCAAACTGCATTCCTGATAATCCTTCAACAAAATAACCGCGCCGAATCTCTCCGCGCATTTCCATTCTCTGAAATTCCATTGCAAGTACCGACCATGGTAAAGTATTCTCCTCACGTTTCGCAATTTCTCGCGCAACAATTCCATATCGAAGCAATATCTGCTGCGCCTGTCGTTCAATCCTTTCAGCATCAGAAACAAGCGGGCCGATAATACTTTTAGTATGTACCAGCGACCATCGTCCATTCCAACCGGGAACTTGTTTGAATGCTTGTCGGACACTTTTCATCGCGACTGATTTCAAAGGGTTCCTTCGCGGATTAACAATTTCAATTCGTTCAGCAGGAAGTTCGGATTCTGAAATGCGATATCGTTTGATATTTAAAACTTCATCAACAGCATCGTTGGTAACAAGCCCACGCCAAAACAGTTCCGATAATGTGCGGTTGATCGTGGAAAGGGAATATGATGTATGTTCTCTTATATCAGAAAGGAATGATGCGCCATTTTCTTTGAAAAATTCATATACATCCAAGGCAGGTTTCGACAATCCATCAAACGATTGTTCTTGTGGTTCAAGAAAATATTGTCCTTCTCCGCGTCCGATCCACTGCGATCTTCCGGAATTTGTTCCGATACAAAAAAATTCTCCTCGTTGTGTAAGTTGACGAATCAGTTTTCCATCATACCGTTGAAGTCGCGAGCGGAAAATCTCTGACTCCCATAATTCTGATGAAAGTGCAAATCCCTGAAATTTATCAAGCACGGTACGCAACCCTTCATCATCCCGTTCTTGTGTTGAAGGATCGCAATGCTGCCATTGTAAGAGCAATTGTGTGAAATGACCGATCGTTGCCGGTTTGATCTCTTTGCGAAGAATAGAGATGGATGCCCGATGGATCCGTTCAAAATTCGGACGGTAGCACCATTGTTCTTCAACAGAATCATTTGTCAAAATTCCGTTTACAATATTTTGAGTTTTTGACAATGTTTGAAGAATTTGATGACATTCATCATGTTCAATTCCGAATCGCTCGGCGATCGTTGTTGTCGTCAGAGTTCCATGAGAAAATAACATTCTCTGCAAAACATATCGAAGAGATTCTTCTCTGGAAAATTCCTTATCCGTGTCAATTCCGGCGAAGATTAAAATCCATTCTTTAGGAAAAACCGCTATAGGTCTGTAGATCGGTAATTCTTCGGTTAAGACAAAATATTCTTTGTTGCCGATCCAAATTGGTGAAATAATATTCTTCGATTGTAAATGCACGATAAATTCTTTGTTATCAACGCGACTCAACAATTCTGATTCAGTTAATTCTCCCAACCGTAGAAGAATCTCCATCAGTTCTTCCGGTGTTCGTGCTCTTCGTGTTGGTGCAGTGAATTGTAATTGTTCTTCGACCTTTTCTACAGCATCGGTTCGAACCACTGTTTTTAGTTCTTCTATATTTACAACTTTGGAGATCAATTCTCTGTTCAATGATGCGAATTGTTGTTTAACGGAATCTTTCGGGTCATCCCCTTGGTACATATATACTGCTGCAAAATCGAATAATAATGTTGATGCGAACGGAGAAGGAACTTCATTTTGGACAGTGTGAATGCGGATCTCTTCGGTTTCAATTTTAGTGATGATCTCCTTGAAATGCTCAAAGTCCAACACATCGGTTAAGCATTCGCGGATCGTTTCGATGACAATTGGAAAATCATTGTATTGACGCACTATTTGAAGTAAGTCGGCAGATTTTAATCGCTGCAGGAAGAATGGTCTTCGTTTGCCGGGCGTTCCTTTTAGAAGAAGAAGTGAACGCTCCGCATTTTGTCTAAAGAGAGCACCGAATAGTGGGGACGATGGAATTTCTTCCAAAATAATTTGTTGTGCAGTTTGTAATGTGATATTTGAAAAAAGATCCAATGGCAACCGTTCTGCATCGGAACAACGGAAGAGAATTCCGTTGTCATTATACAGCATTTGAATATCGATGCCCAGTCGCTGTTTGAGAGTGTAGGTCAGAACAATTCCGAGAAGTCCATTCACTCCTTTTCCATAACAAGAATGAACGACGATGCGAGGATCACCGACTTCATCACGAAATCCTTCTATAACAATTGTCTTATGGGTAGGAACAATCTGGGTTGAAGAACGTTGCTCTTCAATATATTCGATTATATTACGGATTGAGTTAGAATCAATCGGGAAATCTTCCAGACCCCATCCTAATCCCCCCCTTGAAGGGGAGGTATTTGTGGAAAGTTGTTCTAAAAATTCACCAACTCGAACACCAAGTTCATATGTTCGACCAATTCCTTCGCCGCGCCAGAACGGCATTCGAGCGGGCTGACCTGGAGCAGGAGAAACAATCACTTTGTTTGCATCAATATCCATCATTCGCCAAACATTGGAGCCAAGAATGAATGTGTCTCCGGCACGGCTTTCATAAATAAATTCTTCGTCAACCTCACCGACTTTTGTTTTTAGATCTTCAAGATACACTCCGAAATATCCGCGATCGGGAATCGTTCCGGCGTTCATAATTGCGAGAAGTGAAGACCCAGGAAGAGCAGAAAGCAGATTATGTAACTTGTTCCACATTATACGAGCGCGAAGTTCTCGGAATGCGTCATTCATGTACCGTCCGGCAAGCATTTCAAGAACGGAGTGAAACACTCTTTCATTTAATGTGCGATAACAATATGACTGACGAATGAGATCGAAAATCTCTTCAACATTCCATTCTTCAATTCCGACCATTGCAACGATCTGCTGTGCAAGAACATCAAGACAGTTTTGAGGAATGAACGTCTGTTCAATATTGTGATCGATCATTCCTTTTGTAACAACGGCACTTTCAATCAGGTCTTCTCGGTGAGTGACAAATAATCGTCCTTTGCTGTTTGCATTGACCAAATGTCCTGAACGTCCGACGCGCTGCAAACCACGTGCAACACCTTTGGGTGATTGTATTTGTACTACAAGATCTACTGTTCCGATGTCGATCCCAAGTTCGAGTGCGGAAGTAGTGATGAGTGCACGAAGTTTTCCAAGTTTTAGATCGGTCTCTAATTGTTCACGAACCGTCCGGGACATGCTTCCATGGTATGCGAAGACTTTTAAGTGGTTTATGTCATCCTCGAACGTCCCGCTTTTTGGATTCCGTTCATCGTGGGAATGACTAACCTTAGGATAGAACGGCACAGCATAATTATTTGTTGTATCCTGCACACCTTCAATCAATTCATTCAATCGTGCAGCAATTCGTTCTGCAAGTCTTCTATTGTTGACAAAAATAAGCGTTGTTCGATGTTCGTGAATGAGCTGCAATAATTGCGGAAAGACGAGTGACCAAATACTATCCATCGGCATATCGGAAAAATCTCGCACGGCACAGACAACTTTTAAATCAACACTTTTTTTATATCCAGCGTCAATAATATTGACATTGCGTGGAATAAGCTTCTCATTGCTCCAGTTCATTCCGCCAAGAAATTGTGCGACTGCTTCCAATGGCTTTTGTGTGGCTGAAAGTCCTATGCGGACAAAGGATTGCCGTTGATCATTCGTTCGCGTCTTACGAACCAAATGTTCCAATCGTTCTAACGATAACGAAAGATGCACTCCTCGTTTTGTATTACTGATGGAATGAATTTCATCAACAATAACATATTGAACGGAATGGAACAGTGCTCGTGATTTTTCGGAAGACAACATCAAGAACAATGATTCTGGAGTGGTGATCAGAATGTCCGGCGGATGTTTTATCATCCGTGCGCGTTCGGTTTGCGTGGTGTCGCCCGTCCGGACCGCGCTGCGAATTTCCGGCATTACGATTCCTTGTGCTTCAGCTTCATTCAAGATTCCGTTTAGCGGGATCTCAAGATTACGATGAATATCGTTGTTCAGTGCCTTTAGGGGGGATATATAAAGCACACGAATTCCATTGATCGGACTGGCATTGTGAATATCGTTTTCTTTTTTTTTAGATTTCCTAAGTTTTTTCCCCTTGGGTACTAAAGATTGGTCCGTTTCGATCGTCACTGATTCTGCAAGAATGTCCGCAAAAGTAATATTCTCTTCAACTATATGATTGATGCACCACAAAAAAGCAGCAAGTGTTTTGCCAGAGCCTGTTGGTGCCACGATCAGAGTATGGCTGCCATCAGATATGGATGGCCAGCCCTGTTGCTGAGGAGGAGACGGCAAACCGAACGATCGAGTAAACCACGAGCGAACGATTGGATGAAATTTTTCGAGGATGTTTTCTGACATTACGACCAATGTAAGCAAAAAGGAGTTAAGAGAAAAAATGGAAATTGATTCTCACACTGAAAGTCGTGGATTTTCATAAATTGATTTTCTCTCAAACAATCGCTATACTTTGCTGTAATTCCCAAAATTTATTGAACAACAGTGAACAATGGCGCAACCGACACGAATTTTATTTATTGAGAACAATAAGAAAAGCATCGTATTGTTTAACGACGAGATGCGGAAATCCGGCATTATTCACACACTGCGTCATATTGCCTCATTTGATCTGATTCCTGAAACAATTGAAGAATTTTTACCCGAGATAGTAATTTTTGATTATGCTAATATAGAGATACAACCTTCCGATACAATCACGATTTTAAAGAATTTGATTACAACAATCCCACTCATCATCTATTCCGATGTGCTGGACGAGGAGAAGGTTGTTGAATGCATGCGTTCCGGTGCAGCAGATTATGTCTTCAAACAACACTCCGCGCGACTCGGCTCAGCAATTGAAAACGCTATCGATAAGCGCCGCGTGCAGGAAGAATTACGATTAAGCAAAGAGCGGTTCAACACACTTGCGAAAGTTTCAACGGTAGGAATTTTTCTTGCTTCGGCAGACGGACTTTACCTTTATGTCAATGAGCGATGGACAGACATTGCAGGACTTGGATACGATGAAGCATTTGGGGAAGGTTTTTTGAAGGCTATTCATACACATGACAAAAAAAGGATTCGTACCGAATGGCACCGGTGTGTGCGTGAACAAAGTGCCTTCCAATCAGAATACAGAATATTCAGAGAAAATGATAAAAAAGAATTGTGGGTGTTCGGTCAGGCATTGCCGGAATTGAATGCAAATGGTACGCTTGCAGGTTTCGTCGGAACGATCACCGATATTACGGATCGAATGAATTCCGAAATTGAAATTGACAATTCGCGTAAACAATTACGTGCATTAACCGTTCGTTTACAGAATATCCAGGAAGAAGAACGAACGCATATTGCACGTGAACTTCATGACGATCTCGGACAGGCTTTGACGGGATTAAAGATGGATCTGGTTTGGTTAACTAATAAATTCTCGAATGCTGATGAATCGGTGCAAAAACGCATGAAGTCGATGATTTCGCTTGCTGATTCCACAATTCACAAAGTGCGAAAGTTTGCTGCTGATCTTCGTCCCGGAATTTTGGACGATATTGGCCTTGCCGCTGCAATCGAATGGCAGGGGAAAGAATTTAGCGAGCGGTCGGGAATTAATATTTCATTCCATCTCGCCGAGGAACTTCAAATGGATGAGAAACGTTCTACGGCACTCTTCAGAATATTTCAAGAAGCATTGACGAATGTTATTCGTCATGCCAATGCAAAAAATGTTTCCGTTTCGCTTCGCAAAGATTCAAATACTGTAATTCTTATGATTGAAGATGACGGCAGAGGAATTACGTACCATGAAATTGTCAATCCGCGTTCAGTGGGACTGTTAGATATGAAAGAACGCGCGGCAAGTTTCAACGGTGAAACCCAATTATTGGGGGAACAGGGCGTCGGAACAACCGTCCGCGTTCGGATTCCTCTCTGAGGACCTTTGATGTAAGAATTTTATGGGTGCTAATCAATTAGCAAATCTTCAATTGTTTTATAATGTGCCATTTTGTAACTATGCCGACAGGTGACCAGTCCTCAAAAATTAGTGTTTTCGTTGTTGATGATTCTGAGATTGTTCGGGATAGAATCATCTCCTTGCTTTTAGAGATTCCGGCAGTCTCTATTTCTGGTTTTGCTGATAATCCTAATACTGCAATGGAATTGATCGTCAAATTAAATCCGGATGTTATTATTCTCGACATTTTTCTCGCCGGTGGAAGCGGAATTCAAGTGCTTAAAAGTATTCGAGAAAAACAAATCACTGCTAAAGTCATTATGCTGACAAATTATGAGCAGGAAGCATATCGAAAAAAATGTTTTGAAGAGGGTGCGGATTTTTTCTTTGATAAATCGATTGAGTTTATGCGTGTCGTTGATATAATTTCCATGCTATCAAAGGCGGCTTAGAAAATTTTTAATTTACTGTCAAATTTTACTTATTAAATAACGGAGTTATCATATGAGAGAAACAATCTTCCGTGCCGGCGCACTGTTAATGAATCGCCTGAACTTTCTGCAAAAATTTGCGATTGTTGCGTTGCTGCTGTTGATTCCGAGTTTCGGTTTATTGTATGTCGTAACAACACAGATAAACAAGAGTGTTGAATACTCTCAAAAAGAATTAACAGGAATCACTTATAACAGTGCACTTCGCCAGTTCTTTGAATCGGTACAGATCCATCGTGAGCACTCCGTACACTTCTTTTTATTGGATTCTACAGCTCAACAATCGATGGTGCAGGCTCAACAGCTTATTGAAGATGCTGTTGTCAGTGTTGATTCTGTCGATACGCATATTGGAGATGCATTATCGGTACGAGAATCATGGAAAAACATTAAGATCGACTGGAAGAACTTAAAAAGTCGATCTTTTACCCATAAGATGGAAAAAAGTGAAGAGCTGCATAATAAATTAACGTCTGATATTTTAGCACTGATGGTTGACGTTGCGGATAACTCCAACTTAACATTGGATACGGATATCGAAACATATTATTTGATGAACATTACAAATTTTAAGATTCTTCAAATGACTGAGGCGTTGAGTCGATCGAAAAATTTGCTGCTAACGATTGACTCTGTGTTGATTCTTTCTTCAGACCAACGAAATTTACTGACGGTGCAGACGGGCAATATTCAACCATTATTATCGGATATAGCCGACGGTGTTAACAGAATCAATACGTACAATCCAGCAGTATCACCGTTGGTTGAACCCTCGTATGTCGATCTTAAATCAACGACGGACCAATATCTTGAAATCCTTCAATCTGAAATATTGATAGATAGTATTCGTACGAGTCGCGGCATCGATATAACTGTTCTTGATCGTCCGATCAAAGCTGGTCTGAATGTGTTCGATGTTCAAGTTCCGATCTTGAAGAATTTGATCGAACTGCGAATCAAGACGTTGGAAAACCAGGTAATGGTGTATATTGCAGGTTCATTGATAATGCTTCTCTTTGTATCGTACTTGTTGGGTGGATTCTATAGTTCAGTGATCGGTACAGTGCGAACATTGGAAGATGTAGCAACACAGCTAAATGAAGGAAAGATCACCGAGGTTGTCGAAGTTGAAACACGGGATGAGTTGGGCCGTGTGGCTCGATCGTTCAACCAGATCGCATTAAGCTTATTGCAAAGGAACAAAGAACTTGAAGACAATCGAGTACAGATTGAGGAGACGAATAGAGCATTGCGTGATACACAAACGGCTCTTGTGCAAGGTGAGAAAATGGCATCGCTCGGACAAATGGTAGCCGGTCTTGCACACGAAATCAATACACCGCTCGGTTACGTAAAGAACAATATCGAGATGATGATCAACAATCAACAAACCATCAATGAAGCAGTTGAAAAATATCAAAAACTATTGGATCTGCTGGTGAATGGTGTTGAAGATGGTTTGGAAGAGACGGTGACCGATCTTGCAATGCTCTCAACGGAACTTGAGCGGAATACAGTCTTGGAAGACAGTAAAACAATGTTATCGCAGGCGCTTGTTGGAACAGAACGGATCCAAGAATTGATCAGTAACCTGCGCGAATTTTCGCGTCTTGATGAAGCGGATCTTGCAAAGATCGATCTTAATAATGCATTAGAAGCGACGCTTGTTATTGCGAACAACGTTATTAAAAACAAAGCAGTCGTGAAGAAAGATTTTACTGCAAATCTTATTGCAGAATGTTATCCGGCACAATACAATCAAGTTATTTTGAATTTATTGACGAATGCGGCTCAAGCAATTGAAGGACAAGGCACAATTACAATTCGCACATACAAAGAACCGGGCAACCCCGATGTGGCAGTTGTGAAGATCTCCGATACAGGAAAAGGGATTCCCAAAGAGAATCTCGGGAAGATCTTCGAACCGTTCTTTACGACAAAGAAGATTGGTGAAGGAACCGGGTTGGGACTATCGATATCCTATAAGATCATTGAAAAACATGGCGGATCAATAAAGGTAGAAAGTGACGTCGGACGCGGATCGGATTTCTATGTGCGAATTCCCGTTGTTCAATCAAAAGTAAGAAATTAATGAAGCACCTTATTGTTGATGATCATAATAGAACATCAGCGTAAAGCGATCAGCAACCGCGACTGGAGAAAAAGAAATGTCAAAGATACCGATCCCGATATCGGAAAAACCAAATATTCTTTTTGTTGATGACGAACCAATGATCTTATCGTCATTGAACATGTTATTTAAAAATAAATATAAAGTCTATCTTGCAGAGAATGGATTTGATGCATTGGAGATCATCAAATCAGTTCCAATCAAAGTGATTGTGAGCGACCAGCGTATGCCCGGAATGCTTGGGCATGAGTTGTTACGTCAGGTGAAAGAGATGAGTCCGAATACGGTGCGCATGCTGTTGACGGGATACTCCGATCTTGATGCGATCATCGGTTCGGTGAATGCCGGAGAAGTTTTTCGATTCATCAACAAACCCTGGCAGGGCGAGTTCATGTTGTATGTAATGAAACTGGGAGTGGAAATTTACGACAAGGTTACAAAATTGCAGAAAGACGAGATGCAGAAAAACGAAGAACCGATCACCGCTGAAAATCCCGTGACCGGACATCGTGTGCATATCGAAGTTGAAGAGGAAAGTTCGACAGTGTTGTTTGTTGATTACAGTCAGGAAGAGACAGGAAAACTTGTCGATAAATACGGCAGCTTATTCAATACCGTTGCAGTGAACTCTATTGATGCAGCATTCCAAGAAATGGCAAAGAAACCTGTTTCGGTCATCGTGAGCAATATTAATTTTAGTGATGTGGATGGTGTCAGTTTTCTTGATACGGTTCGTCGTGAATATCCAAATACGGTATCGGTCATCCTCACCGAAGTGAAAGATGCGCAGCTGGCAATTCGATCCATCAATGAACTGAATGTGTTCCGTTATCTTGTTAAGCCAATGCCGGAAGACCAAATATCAAACACATTGGAAAAAGCGATTGAGCGCAGTAAAGCGATTAAAGCAACTCCGCACAAAAATGTATTGAAGATGGCGGAAGAGATTGCTCCCGATCGTGCCGTAAAAATTGAAGAGAGTACATTACGGCTGCGATTACGTGCAGCTCAGGCACTGCTGTCAAAGATCAAATCTAAATAAATGAAGTACCTTAATTATTGAAGAGCGTATGACTATGGTGTAAACAATATGCCCCGCAATTCCATGGCGGGGTTTATTATTTCATCAACGAAAGAAATGCACTAACGGTATGCAAAATATCTCTCAAAAAATAATCGGAGCTGAACATTTGACGGAAGTGATCATGTTCTTGAAGAATGCCGATCGATTCGCACGTCAAGGTGATCTGAACCGTGCGCTTGATGAGATCATCCGTGCTCGTGAAATAAATCCGACCATCATGTACGCTCGTGCGTATGAAGAGTATATTCGTTCGGTAATAGTAAAACATGGTGATCAGGATGAAAACGGCAGCGTTAGTGCCAATGAAGTGCAAACAATGATGAATGATCTGTTACCGACCCTTGAAAAAATATTGGATCTTGCACTAAAAGAGGTAAAACGCAGCGCTATCTCTGCATACAAAGAAAAAGAAATGCTGGCAATTCAACATCACCAATTACAGGAAGAACAGAACGAAGAAGTGCTTCGTTCTTTAGGTCTCGCAAAAAAAATTTCTTATTATTTGGACCGTGCAAAAGCCTTTGAAGAGAAGAATAATTTTCATTTTGCATTGGATGAAGTTGCCAGATGTTTCTTGCTTGATCCCACCGACGAACGGATTCATTTGGCTGAAGAACACATCAAAGTATCGCAGGAAAAATTCCAGCAGCACGAAGAATCCGAGAATAAGCGAAAACAGGATTTAGAACAGATACAGCGCGAACAATTATCCGAGGAATGGCAGCGCAAACGTCTTGATGAAAAGACGCCTGAAGAGCAGCAAAGAGAAGAAGCGTATCAACAAGCCCGGTCGCAGAAAATTAAGCAATACGTTCATCAGGCACGGTCTCTCTATTCGGAGAACAAGATCGATGATGCGTTAAGCCAGCTTGCATTCGTTTTAGTGCTCGATCCGTTGAACGACGATGTGCTTGAACTTAATGATAAGATCCGCGAAGCGCAGTCCAGAAAGCACGAAGAGAATCTGACACAAAAAAACCAGGAGAGAGAGTCGGCACAACAAAGGGCTGAAGCGATACGGAATACCGTTCAAAAGAATCTTGAAAAAGCGGAAGGGTTGCTCCAATCGCAGCGGTTTTCAGAAGCACTGCGCATCACCACCCAGGCATACTTCATCGATCCAACAAATGAAGAAATAGTCGCGCTCGAAAAAAGAATATTGGAAGCAGAAGAGAGGACACTTCAACAGGAAAACGAAATTCGAAAACAGCAGGAGGAGGAGAGTCGTCGAAGACATGAAACTGAAATGCACCGCCTTGCAATTCAACAGGAAAAAAGAGAGCAGATCCGTGAACGAGTTGAGGCAGAAACGAAATTATTACATACTGAAGAAGAAGTTTTATTATGTCTTTCGAAAGCACGCGGGTTCTTAAGTATATCCAATTTTGAAGAAGCACTCGTGCATATTGGGAAAGCATTCTCGATCAATCCATTTGACGAAGAGATCGCTAAACTCCAGCGTGAAATAATTGATTCGGAGAGAGCAGCAAAACTCTCACGCCAATCGGAATTGACTCTGGATGTTGATCCAAAGGATCCGATCAATGAAGCATCAATGCCGTTGATACGGGAAGCTATTGTCAAAGCAGAGGAACTGAGGAGATCCTTCCATTATCAGGAAGCATTACATGTCATTGCACAGGCGTATCGGCACGATCCAATGAACGAAGAACTCTTCGCTCTTGAAGCAGAAGTTCAACAAGAATATCTGCGCTATGATGAACAGCAACAGCTAGAACTTGTTTCATCAAAGAACAATCAAGGTATACGAAAAAGTTTGGCAATGGCAAGAGAAAGTCTTTCCCGCGATGCATTCGGCGAAGCTTTAGCCTGGGTGGACTATGCACTGAGTTTTGATATGAAGCGAACAGAAACATTACGTCTTCGTGATGAAATTGAAAAAGCAGAACGTTTACGGGATGAAAAAAAAGCAAACGAGAACAAGGAATTGATGGTACAGGTTCATATAAGCAGGGCGATGGAACGAATTTCTGAAAAACGAACTGTTGAAGCACTGCTCGAAGTCGATCTTGCGTTGCAGCTGGACCCATCGCATCATGACGCTTTGGTTTTGCGAGAACAACTCAATGAAATGACGAACAATCACTGAACCATTGGGCGGACACTCCTGCCGCGAAGTGGTCACTCGGACACGTTGCGGGGAATTATACTTTAAGAGATTACAATTAATTATAATATTCTAATCGTTTTGATTGTTGCATTGGCTGAAGAATTTTTCTAAAATTGTAGAAATTGCTGCGGAAATAATTACCAAAAAAAAATGTCAACATCTCCTGAAAATACAACGATGCCAATGTCCGAGCGATTGAAGGAAGTCGCGCTTCTTTTAAAACAAGCTGATAAACTTGTCAAAGAGGGTGACTTCGCTGCAGCGTTGGTATTGATTGCAAAAGCGCGTTCGTATGATTCACGGCATTTGTATGCACTAGCATATGAAGAACGAGTTCGTACGTTGTTGAACGCAAAGAATCAGGAAGATGCAAAGAAAAAAATATCTGGTGAAACGACAGACTCTTCATCGGAGAACGAACAGAAAATTTCTCCCGCACTCCAGCACCTTTCTACTCTAGCGATTAATGAAGCTCAACACAGTGCAACAGTTGCTGCCCAACAAGAGCAAGCAGCAGAACTTCAAAAAAAGGAAGAGGAACAACGATCGAAGAATGATGAACTGCGGCGCAACGCAATTGAAGCAAAGATTGCTTCATTCCTTGCTCGAGCAAATGAATTTTTTCAACGCAAAGAATTTGATCGGGCGCTTGATGAGATTAGCCGCGCAAATCTTCTTGACCCGGTGAATGAGAAAATTCAGTTGTTGGATGAGACTATTCGAAAGAAACAGGAAGAAACCCGGCGCGAAGAAGAATTTGAACGGCAGCGAAAGACAGAAGAAGAACGGCTGCGCAGACAAGAACTCCTTAAGAATCAGTCGATACAACTTCAAAAAGAAAAAGATGACAAGCGTCAACGCGAAGAACAAGACCGTAAGAATGCCCAAGAGGAAAAAGTAAAGCAATACCTGCTGCATATCAATGAACTATGCGAGGCAAATAAACTCGATGAAGCGTTGAGTGAGCTGGCATTTGTCGTCGTCATCGATCCTTTGAATGAGGAAGTGCTCCGTTTAGAACAAACAATTTTAGAATTACAGGAACACCGGCAAAAGGTTCAGTTAGAGCACTATCAACGCCAGTTGGCTGAGCGTCAAAAGAAACGAGAAATGATCGTTGCGACTATACGGAAGCACATTTCTAATGCCGAGACCTTAGCGAGCCAACAGAAATTTAACGATGCTCTTAGCACAATTGCCCGTGCAACAGTTTTGGATCCGATCAATGAAGAACTGCAAGATTGCGAACGACGGATCCTTGCACTTCAGGATGAATATTCCCGTCAGGAAGAAGAGGCCAAGCGGTCTCTGCAGGCACAAATACGCAGTCAACAAGAAGAAGAACTGAAGCGTATTGAAATTAGCGACCGTGAAAGACTATTGCTGGGTGAGACAGAAGAGACACGTGAGCTTCAGCATGAAGATAAACAGAAGATATTGCACTATCTAGAGAGAGCAAAACAATTCCTTGGTGAACATCATTTTGAAGCAGCATTGGGAGAGGTTGCTCTTGCTTTTATCATCAATCCGTTTGATGATGATGTGAAGAATATAGAGCACGAAATAATGACCGAGCGAGAAGTATTTCAACATCATGAACAAGTCCAGATCCGGCAGGCTCAAGATGAACAACAGAAAAGTAAAAATTCGGCAAACGCCAAGATCAATATGCATCTTATGGAAGCGGAACGTCTCCGATCGGAACGACAATTCAGCAAGGCATTTAATGAAGTTGCAAAAGCATTCATTCTCGATCCGTTGAACGATGAGGTTCGGGAATATGAACAGTATCTTCAAGTTGAATTTGATGCATTCCTTTCGGTAGAACATCAACGGCGTGAAGACGAGAAAAATACAACCATCATTAATCGACATCTTCAACATGCCGCTGAAATGGTTGAACGGGAACTTTTTGAAGAGGCATTAGCTGAAGTTTCAAGCGGGCTTGGTATCAGTGAGAATAATCAACAACTATTGGAGATGAAAGATCAAATCACCGATGCTAGTCATCGATGGCAGCAACGGCAACGTGAAGCAACTCGTCGGTTGGAGATACAAAAATTGTTGGTGATAGCGAGAGAATATTTAGTGGTAGAAAAGTTTGACGAAGCGAGGATTGCCGTGAACAAAGTGTTAGAGTTATTTCCGGAACACGCTGAGTCATTGTTGTTATTGTCCGAGATCGATTCTGTTTCATTCCATGCAAATGAACACCGCAACGACTAGATACATCGTGAACAGTTTATTGTTCACGATGCAAAACTGATATCAATCAGGTACCGCGCCGCTATTTTGCTATCGAAAGCAGCCGAGCCAATGTCCGGATCGATTTTGGATCGATCGTAAACGATTTAACATCGATCTTTTCATTGTTCATATCTCTGAAGTACAACAATCCTCGAACCGACCGTGCAGTGGTCATCCTCTCGATAACCTGTTTGCTGGCAACCACCAAAAATTTTATCACATGTTTCGCATCATTTTCATTTCGGAATCCTGTCTTTTGTATCTTAAATTCAATGGACGGTTTACCGTCAATGATAAACTGCATATGAGTATTTGCCGGTAAAGTTGGTTTTAATGCAGCATTGAACTTTCCAATCTCTTCAAACCGGATCGCATACAGCGGATCCGTTCCTTGCCGAATCTCGAAATCAGGATTGAATACCAGTTCGTAACCTAAGAGCCCGTGTGTTGCCAGTGTATGCTGTACAGCTACCGGTGAAGAAAAAGTCATCCATCGGCCGGGACCATGTTCTTGTATCGTAAAGATATCTTCGTTTTGAGAAAATCCTGCAGAAGTAAACAGACAAAACAGTGAAATAAATAGTGAAAGGTTTTTCATAGAGCGGCTCCAAATCAAAAAGCGGTGTAAAGATGGTCGTTGATATGTGCTTCCTCAAAACTGCTGGGGAAGAATGCCACCAACACACCAAAAGGGTTGAGTGTGGTGTTGTTTTTTTGCAAATTTCCATTAAATATGAACTATAATAATGAAAATGCTGTACATTGTAAAGAAGCAGAATTTTTTTGTAAACTCTATCTGTTTGTTTGCGTAACTTAATGCGGTTTAAGGCCGTATTACTTCAACCCATTTCTTCCTTCGATAATTGAATGACAACTCTTTTCCACAGAACGAATTTTTACAGAATACTGCTGGTATTGCTGTTATCATTCCTCTTTGTCCTTTCCGGGATAACATTTTACACGTTCTTCAGCACACCAACAGATGAGAATGTCTTTCGCAGTTCTCTGTCGAATCTAATGGTGGTGAAAGATTTTTCGGCAGAGTATCTAGGTCATCGCGCCCTCCAAAACAGCCGTCCATTACCGATACGTTCAACGCTGGATTCCGTGATTACCGGCGATCTGATCATTTCAATCAATAGCGGCACCGTGCGAACTATGAAAGATGTTGCTCAGGCACTCGATGAAAGTCCGCAGAACGATATCAGATTTGAAGTGCTGAGACCTTCAACGAATTCAATTCTTTCCTTCAATGTTAAACGTTCTTCAATACAAACGGAATTTTTGGTTTTTCTCCCTTCGCATGTACTGGTGACCGACGTTACTGCGGGTGGTGCTTCGGATAGAGCAGGTATGAAGATCGGTGATCTCATACTGAGGATCAATGAAAAAGAATTTAAGACCGATATCGAAGCTGATAGAATACTTCGGCAAGACCAGATCGGTAGATCCTTGAAATATGAAATTCTTCGCAACAACCGTTTTGTAGAATTGAATGTTGAACTTGCAAAGTTTGGAATCCCGATTTCAGTACTGATTTTTTGTCTTGCCGGAGCATTGTGGATGTGTATTGGCGGATTTATTATTATTTCAAGACCAAATATCATTGCGGCACGACTGATCGGTTCATCATTTCTGTTTATCGGTTTTTTTATGACCGTCCTTATCGTGCGGAGGGATTTTGATCTGACTCCATTTATCATTATCAGAAATATTATAATGAACGGCGGTGTTATTTTTGGCGTGACCGCAATGTTCCATTCATTCCATTATTTTCCGCTCGAACGAACTGATCTTACGAATAAAAAATGGATCATTCCCGGATATTACATTACGGGAATTGTATCGGCGTTGATTTCGTATTTCGTCAATTCTCCGTTGCCGTTATCCCTGATAGTGTTCTACAGTATTTATATTTATATCCGTTACCGTAAAGGAATTTCAAACGAATACAAACGACTTAATCGTGTGATCAAATGGACTTCGATTATCTCCGGTGTTGCTGCCGGGATCATTTCTCTCTTTTTCGGAAATGCGTTGCAGGTGATTATCGTGGGTATCATCGGTATTGTTCTAACGGCAATTCCGCTCTCATATCTTTTCACCATTGGCCGGTATCGATTGCTGGATCTGAACTTTACGGTTCGACGAAACACACAATACAGCATCGTTACCATCCTCTGGGGAATTCTGATTTTTTATTTTTTAACATGGTCTTTTTTCAAATTACCATTGCTCGAACTTCCGCAGGCAAATATTATTTTTACCGGAACGGCTATTGAAATAACCGATACTCCAGCATTGGCATCTGAGCGGGAAGCGTCGGAACATATTATGTTGATGGTTATTGCAATTGGTTTAATGTTTTTCGTATTGCGTGTACGAAAAACTGGTCAGCAGTTTATTGATAAAAAATATTACCGTCAGCAATACGACTATCGCCGCGCTTCGCTTGAATTAGGAGAAATTCTTGCAACGACGCTAACAATGGAAGATCTCGCGCGCGGACTTGTTCGTAAACTGAGCGAGCTGATGAAATTAAAACGAGTCGGAGTGTTGTTCTTCCGTGAAGAAAAAAAATGCTCCTGTCTATCGGCATACGGATTCGACGGAAAGATCTGGGAAGAATTTTGTATAATCAACGAACGTGAATTGATCACGAGCATTCGTCAGTTCAGCAATGAATTTAGGATTGATTATTTACCGGCTCCGCTGAAAGATGAGTTTCTTCGCGAGGGATTTCAATATGGTGTGCCGATCCGGTCAAAAGACAGACTGATTGGCGTGTTGTTGGTTGGTGAAAAAGAATCGGAAACAACATTCCGCCAAGAAGATCTGGCATTCCTTTCAACAACAGCGAAGCAGGCATCGGTTGCGATTGAAAATGCATTTCTCTATGAAGAGCTTGCAGAAAAAGAAAGAATGAAGCACGAGCTTCAGATCGCACGACGAATTCAGTTGGATTCGCTGCCGCAAACCACACCGAATATTCAAGGCTTAGAGATTTCCGGAACTTCTATTCCTGCAATGGAAGTCGGCGGAGATTTTTTTGATTATCTCTCCAATGGGAACGGAGTACTCACGGTGGTCATTGGGGATGTCAGCGGGAAAGGGACTTCGGCGGCACTGTATATGTCCAAAGTACAGGGAATTATGCGATCGCTTCACGGATTTGATCTTTCACCCAAGGAATTATTTCAGCGTGCAAATAAACTATTGTGTCAGGACCTTGAAAAGCGATCCTTTGTTACGGTGCTGGGAGTGGAATTTAAACCAAAAGAACAATCCGCAATCGTATCAAGAGCAGGACATTTGCCATTGTGGCACTTTGAGTTCAAAACGAAAACCGTGAAAAAAATATTACCGCGCGGACTCGGATTGGGATTGAACAACGCGTCTGTTTTTACCGCTGAGATGAAAGAGAAAAAGATAGTATATAAGAAGGGGGATGTTTTTCTGTTTGCAACGGACGGAGTGACCGAAGCTCATAATTCCGGCGGAGATTTTGGCGAAGAACGATTGCAGGAAATCTTGATCAAATATTCTGGCAGTACATCGAAAGAAATCCAAACTCATATCATTAACGAACTTGCATCATTTGTTGGTGAACATGAGCAGCACGACGATCAGACGGTTGTGGTTGTAAAGGCAGTATAATACAATTGAAAAATTCGTTTGAAACAAACGATATGATTATGGTAATCAAAAACGCTGCTTTCCGCGGCGTTTTTGTTTGTAGCGCGTACGGGAATCGAACCCGTATTTAAGCCTTGAGAGGGCTCCGTCCTAACCGTTAGACGAACGCGCCGGTTAATTTCCTACAAAATTCTTGAAAAATCGATAGTTTGAACTAGACACATTAAGAAAAACTACAAAAATTCCCCTCGTTTTTACTGAATTGGTAACCACTTAGTAACCACTTCAACCAGAACAAAATCTGATTTTATAATTTACGAAATGAATGCCTGGAGTGCAATAATCCTTACTGTTCATTATTTTTAATTGGAAATGATAATTAAGCCGAAACAAAACCAGAATTGAATTCTTCTGGTTACCATGTTTCGAATATCAAAAAAATTTGAATTGCACACTATTTTACTTAAATTGTCTGTGAGACAATTAGAGCGAAATACAATACAATCATGAAAAAGCGACTTGGAAACCTTGAAAGGCAGTTATTTGCATATGTTCAGATGCGTGGGAAGCGTACGCTACAGTCTGGCGATCTGTTAAATTTTTTACAAATAACGCCTGTTCAAGAAAGAGAACTATTGGACCGACTCAACAGTGTTGGTGCCATAGCACAAGTACGCCGTGGATTGTATTTAGTCCCGGAAAAACTTCCGCTGGGCGGCAAATGGAGTCCAACGGACATACTTGCTATTAATACATTAGTTGAAGATCAAAAAGGGAAGTACCAAATTTGTGGTCCGAACGCTTTTAATCGGTACGGATTTGACGAACAAATTCCTACGCGAATGTATGTTTACAATAACCGTTTGTCAGAAGAGCGTGCGATTGGTTCAATTGCAATCACATTGATAAAAGTGAATGATAACCGTCTTGGTGATATTGAAGAAATGAAAACTAGAGAGGGTGAAATCGGATTCTATTCTTCACGGAGAAGATCGTTGCTTGATGCCGTGTATGATTGGTCCCGATTTAATACACTTCCTCGCGCTTATCAATGGATTGAAAAAGAAATTACTGCTAAGCGTGTATTACCAAAAGATCTTGTTGAGGTGACTCTGAGATATGCAGATGTAGGAACGATGCGTAGGATCGGTTTCGTGCTCGATAAATTGGGAGTGCAAAAAACATTGTTAGCTAAATTCCGAAAAGTGCTCAAACCATCAACATCATTTATTTCATTAATTCCATCGTTGCCAAAGCGAGGAATCATTGATCGTCAATGGGGTATCCTTATCAACGGAGAGTGGTAGAATGTCATATTTTACTCTTCACAATGACCCAGATCTATTTCGAGCTTCTGTAAACCACACAGCAGCCGAAACGAAATTTCTCGAACGACTGATCGAAAAGGATTATTTTTGTTCGTTGCTTCTTGAATATTTTTCAACTATTCCCGATTTGGTATTTAAAGGTGGAACATGTCTTGCAAAAGTACATGCAGATTTTTACCGATTAAGTGAAGATTTAGACTTTACAATACCGATGCCGGTTGATTCTACACGAAAAGATCGACAGGAAAAAATTAAACCAACAAAAGAAGCGTTTAAGAAAATACAGACAGAATTACCGGATATTAGAATTAAAGAAGATTTGACCGGTGCAAATAGTTCGATGCAATACTTGGCTACTTTGGAGTATACTTCACTCATTACCGGTAACGCAGAATCAATTAAATTTGAAGTTAGTCTTCGCGAGCCATTACTCGAAAAAATCAACAGCTATGATTCACACACCATTTTGCTGAATCCAGTAAATAGTAAACGGGCTTGTTCTGTAATTCAATTACCATGTATTGCAAAACGTGAAGCATATTCTGAAAAGTTTAGAGCGGCATTAACACGACGTGAGCCCGCCATAAGAGATTATTTTGATATTGATTTTGCGGTATTGAAAGGTGGATTGAAAATTGGAGAACCGGAACTCATTGAACTAGTGAAATATAAAGTAGGCATTCCGGGTAATGATAAATTAAACGTGGCCGATAAACGGTTGAAGGCTTTAGATGAACAGATTGATTCACAGTTGAAGCCAGTACTTCGGGAAAAAGATTTTCGTCAATTTGACCTTAAGAGATCATTTGAATTTGTGGTTGAAATGCACTTTAAAGTATCATAAATCAATTAATCAATGGATACGTCAATTCTGTCTGAACGAGATATTTGCACAAAATTTATAACACCGGCAATTGAAAAAGATGCAAGGGATTTGAATACTCAGGTGCGGAAGAGTTCCCTCTGACAAACGGTCGTATTATTGTGCGTGGTAAATTGCATACCCTTACAAAAAATAAACTTGTAGATTATGTCTTTTCTTAAAAACCCAGTATTTCTATCGCAAATATCGAAGACAATGATAACACCCAGAGACATCTGAAAAATGTTTCCGTACGCTTTATGCGTGCGTTAAAGAACTCAAAAATATTTGCCTTCCGCAACCAAAAAGATTCCAGACTATGGATCAGAAGGTCTTCAGTTGTCCCACCCACTTAATTGCAGAAGCTATGCAGCATGGACTCGTCTATGGTGAATTAATACAAATTCCCTTTGTTATTTAGTTCTAATGGAGATGGATTTTTAATCCACTATAAATTTGCACCAGATGGTATTTTAGCAAAAGAAATTAATCTTGAAGAGTTCCTATGTCGGATGTTATTGTCTGTTTACTTTGAAAACGATAAGAATAACTAATGGTTTTGTGTTGACGTTGTTCATATCATTCCATACATTTTTGGTATTGATATGAGAGAGATAAAAGGAAAACGTCAATGAAAATTAAATCATCCTCCATTCCTCTGCAAACCGCCGTAATCTACCTAATTATTGCCGGATCTTGGATTTTCTTTTCTGATCGCTTTCTGGCATTGTTTTCAACGGATGTTACCACGATTAACATATTGCAAACGTATAAAGGATTCTTTTTTGTTATTCTTACCTCAACACTGCTGTTCTTTACATTACGCACTAAATTAAGAATGGTAGAACGAGAACGGATTCAACGAACACGAACAGAGAATACATTTTATGAGAATGAAGCAGAATATTCTTTAATGATTGAACATAGCGGAGAAGCAATTCTCTTGACAGATCAAAGTGGAATGATATTTTCTGCAAATCCGGCTGCGTGTAAAATGTTTGGAAGAAGCAGAGAAGAAATTTGTGCAAATGGCAGAGCAGGAATAGTAGATGCAAATGATCCTCGTTTGCAGCAGGCACTTGATGAAAGAAAACGGACAGGGATATTGAAAGGGGTGTTAAATTTTATCCGAAGTGATGGTACGATTTTTCCCGGAGAAATATCGTCAAATGTTTTCAAGGACGTTCATGGGAATGAGCGAACAAGCATCATCATTCGAGATATTACCGAACGCAATCGTAAAGAAGAATCGTTGCGCAAAAGTGAAATGCGTTTACGCCGCGCTGAAAACATAGCACGCTTCGGAAATTGGGAATTTTCGCTGATCGATAAAATAATGCACGCATCAGACGGTGCAAAAAGCATTTATGGCTTTGCACAGAATGAAATGTCATTGGCGGATGCACAGAAAGTTCCTTTACCGGAGTATCGTTCATATTTAGACAGCGCATTAAAAGATCTTATTGAACAGAACAAACCGTACGATGTGGCATTTAAGATCCGCAGAGCAAACGACGGAAAAATTGTTGATATCCATTCCAAAGCAGAATATGATGCAGACAATAAAATTATCTTTGGTGTTTTTCACGATATCACCGAACAAAAACGTGCGGAAGAAGCATTGATGCTCTCAGAATCAAATTTACAAACGGTCATTAACCGAGAAGAATCTATTTGGTCACTCGATAAAAATTATAACCTGATTATTTGCAATGATTTTTTTAGAAATGCTTATCGTGCGGCCTATAATATTGAAATTAACGTCGGAACAAATTTAGTAGATATCCTTTCACCGGAATTGAAAGCATTTTGGAAACCGAAATACGATGCTGCCCTTTCCGGACAAAGGATTTCGTTTGAGTTCCAGGAGACAATTCAGGGTAATCACTACTATTTTGAAAACTTTCTCAATCCAATTACTTCAAATGGTTTCGTCACCGTTGTAACGGCACTAAGCGTAAACATCACCGAACGTAAACGGGCAGAAGAGGCGCTTAAAGAAAGTGAAAAATATTTAAGAGATACTCAAATCATTGCTGAGCTTGGTACGTATACACTGGATATTGCATCGGGCAAATGGAAAAGTTCTGAAATTCTTGATGCCATTTTTGGAATTGATGTTGATTATGACAAATCAGTTGAAGGATGGGGTTCAATTGTCCATCCTGAATGGCAGCAAATGATGACGGATTATTTTATCCAAGAAGTAGTCGGAAACAAATCCAGATTTGACAAAGAATATAAAATTATCCGGAAGAATGATAACAAAGAGCGATGGGTTCATGGAATTGGAGAACTTAAATTAAATACTGCCGGTGAACCAATAATAATGGTTGGAACAATTAAGGACATTACCGAACGCAAGCAGGCGGAAGAGGCATTGCGGCAAAGCGAGGCACGATTCCGGAATTTACTACAGGATGTTAATTCGGTTGCAGTGCAAGGATATTCACCGGATGGCACCACGCAATACTGGAATAAAGCGTCCGAACGGTTGTATGGTTTCACTTCCCAAGAAGCGATTGGGCGCAACCTGCTGGACCTGATCATTCCGTCCGAAATACGAAGTGATGTTGAGAAAGCGATACGGCAAATGGCGGAGACGGGGGAGCCGATACCGGCTTCAGAACTATCGTTGCAGCGAAAAGATGGAACTCGAGTCTCTGTTCTATCAAGTCATTCCATTGTGCAAATTCAGGGAAGACAACAGGAATTGTTCTGCATCGATATTGATTTGACAGAGCGTAAACAGTCGGAAGAAGCATTACGACAGGCTCAGAAAATGGAAAGTATCGGTACGCTGGCGGGGGGCATTGCCCACGACTTTAACAATCTCTTAAATGCTGTCCTGGGACAATCAGCTCTTGCCATCAATAAACTTCCGAAAGAAAGTCCTGCAGTAAGCAATATCACAAAAGCCATTCAAGCATCCGAGCGGGCAGCCGATCTTACACGACAACTGTTAGCGTATTCCGGCAAAGGAAAGTTCTTTACCGTAGAGATCGATCTTAATAAATTGGTCAATGAAAATATTCAAATGCTTGAAGTATCAATTCCTAAGACAACACAATTACGGTACGAACTCTGTTCTCCGTCACCTCGTATCATTGGCGATATCGGTCAGATCCAACAAGTGATTATGAATCTTATCATCAATGCCGGTGAAGCAATGGGACCGAATCCAGGGTACATTACAATTCGGACAAGCAGAATTGAACTGCCGGAAAATAATACGAAGTATACAAAATACACCACCACTCCGCTTGCAGAAGGCAGTTATGCAATGTTACAGGTAAGTGATACCGGCAGCGGCATCAGCCAGGAAACACTCGAACGTATCTTCGATCCATTCTTCACCACGAAATTCACCGGTCGCGGACTTGGACTTGCAGCTGTTCTTGGTATTATTAAAGGACATAAGGGTGGTCTTCATATTGAGAGTGAAGAAAGAAAAGGAACTATGTTCGAGATCGTTTGGCCTTTAGCGGAACAATCGACGATTTCCAAAGTTCAGGAGAAGAACGACGCAACAGTGCCAGAAGGAGAAGGGAAAACCATTTTGATCATCGATGATGATCCTTTTGTATTTCAACTTCTGGAAGATGTCTTGGGTGAAGTAAAATTTACGGTGATCGGAACAACCGATCCGTTGAAGGGGATAGAGCTATATCGCAAAGAACAACAGAACATATCTATGGTTATTCTGGATTTTTCGATGCCGACCATGAATGGCAAGGATGCGTTCGAGATGCTTTTACAGATCAACGACAACGTAAAAGTTCTTCTCTGTTCGGGATATCCCGAAGAAGATACGTTATCACTATTTGGAAAAGTGAGGCCGACAGGTTTTCTCCAAAAGCCATACAAACCGGAAGTGTTGGTAGAGTGGGTGTCGCGGAATTGTTAGAAGAGACATCTGAAAAATTGATTGACTTTTGTCATTCTGACACTGAGCGCAGCGAAGTGGAAGAATCTTGTTCTTGATATTGAGTTGAAAAGCGAGATTCCTCGTTGCTCCGCAACTCGGAATGACAATGATTGTAGATTTTTCA
>JFJP01038524.1_pt1 | contig 24646 bp, 29 predicted proteins | sample 431651 | NCBI WGS metagenome assembly JFJP01 (sample SAMN02602958, study PRJNA72255) | Microbial mat metagenome, whole genome shotgun sequencing project. | biome: fresh water; feature: sink hole; material: water; isolation source: purple microbial (photo- and chemosynthetic) mats found in...
GTTTCTGTCCAGCGCATTGTGCTGGTAGCCATTCTCAGGTAGGCTTCAAAAGGTTGCGAGCGTTGAAGTTGGGTGCCGTTGACATCATCTTGACTTGCAGCCACAACGCCACCGTAAGTGTCTGTTGGTAGCTCAGTCGTGATGAAACTGCCGAGCATCTCCCAAAAGTCAACGTAAGGGATATCAAGGCAGTTCATAACGGTGATGATAGGGTATCGCGTCCCCATTCTTGACCAAATTTGCATTGCGTACCTGATAAGCCTCTGCTTATGGAAGATAGACCATCTAACGTCCCAAAAGCCGTAACCCCTGTACCCTATCAACAGTGCAAGGTAGTCTAACCACATATGAGAAGAAGAGGTATGAGAGAGGTTGTCCGCCATATCCAGAATTGTCTGGGAGTCTTTACTGATAATGCCGTCAAAAGCGTTAGAAATAGCAAGTGAGACATCATTGTTCTGGTAGCCGTCATAAGGTAGGTTATTGGTAAAAGGTGCGTTAACTGGTTTGTTTAGACCCTCTAACATAGAGAGTGCATCAGCGGTGATGCCGTAACTAGCAGGGAGAATGTCTTTAAGGTTTTCCATTATCATTGCCTCCCTATGACTTGCCAGTAGAACTCAAGTGTCGTACCGTAATAGGAGTTTGAGGACATAGCACGAATATTGAAAGTTGACTCGCTAGTCTGATATGCGTGAAACTTCATGTAGTCAGTGGTGTCAGAATTGCCTGTTTTCCAAGTAACTTGCAGGTTGTCCCAAATGCTCAGTGCATAAGGGATGGTCACAGATATCGTGTTCCAAGTAAGGTAGTTCCAGGATGCCCGGTAAACTGCCTCTGTACCCATCATTATCAAGTTACTGTTACCGAGGTTGATGGTGGTATCACCCGACGCTCGGGATACGGTTACACCCGATGTGGATAGCGTAGCCAGCTTCTCCGTGACAAACTTTGTAGTGGCTAGGGTATTTGAATTGTCAGATACGGGTTTTGTCGGAGCTGTAGGTGTACCTGTGAAAGCTGGTGATGCCAACTGAGAATAACCTGACAGGTCAATTGTGCCTCCACTGCCAAAGCCACCCGCTGCACTTATCTCATTACCTACCCACTCAGTCGTTGCGATACTCTTGGTACGACTACCCACGTTAGGTGAGGCTGCTAATACCGGGTTAAGTTTGGGAAGTGCGTAATTGTTGACCCATTGTGTAGTGGCTAGTTGAGATGTGCTATCGGTGAGACTAGCTGTAGGGGCGGTAGGTATGCCTGAGAAGTTAGGTGATGCGAGCTGAGCTAGACCGGATACTTCGGACTTAAGAGCTACCGATGACTGAACAAAGTTGCGTAGGGAGCCTCTAGAAGGTGCATCCATTGCACCATCCCACGACACACCATATGCCGTATCATTGCCGGCTGTACCTACACCCGCAGCTCCGCGAGATGCTAGAAGTTGCCAAAACTGGATATCCTCTACAGACTTCCCTATTGTGGGAGTTGCTACGCGGTAGACATAAGACGCGCCGTCTAACTCCACAACATCCCCTCGGTAGTAAAGCACATCAGGACGGTATGTTCCAACAAAGTTTAGTGCATTTAGCTTGCTTGCGTAATACGCATTTGTGGACAATAAGTCTGCAAGCCTAATTAGTGATGTGTCTACACTCTCTCTCACCACTCCCGTAGGTATGATGTCAGTTATTCCTACCTCGGATACCGCTGGTAACAAGGCGTGAAAGTCCAGCCAGACCGTCTCAATATTTTCTGACACCGTGTAAAACGTGAGCCTGTAAGATATCTCTCCTGACGGCTCTAAAACGATGTTCGCAGCGGTCAAGTCGCCACCAGCTACCGTAAATACTTTTGCAAATAATACGAGCGTTTTTGAGCCTGTTGAGAGGGGACTGTCTAACCTCACTCTCAAAAACCCTGTTAGACCGGTACCCGCACTGTCATTAACCGTCCCGACTATCTTGACCATATTAAACCCTCTCTGTCTCTCTGGTATCCCTTATGCCAGAGTAAACCATTCTCATCACCTACTTATCCCTTCTCAATAAGCCTACCTTCATTGTCAATAAGAGTCCTCACTTTTCATAGGTAAATTCTCAAAGCCTTGCTACCTATGCTCAAATTACCTACGGTTTTTATCTTCCTTTGTCAGAGTCTATTCTCAATGTATTCACTTATCCCTATTCTCTCTGGTGAGAAGATATAACTACCCCATTATAGCTTATAGTTAATAATTAACCTAACATACATCCAAGGCAGTTGTCAAGAGAGCTGAGGATAATTTATGAGAAGCGGCCTCTTGCAGAATGTTGTGAGAATAGACTCTGACAAAGGAAGATAAAAACCGTAGGTAATTTGAGCATACGCAGTAAGGCTTTGAGAATTTACCTACGAAAAGTGAGAACTCTTATTGACAATGAAAGCAGGTTTATTGAGAATGGGTGTGAGGAGAATGAGAATGGTAGAGGTTGCTAGCCAGGATGGTTTACTTGCTTACTGAGTTGGCTTGTGTTAAAATGGAGGGGTACACAAAAGGACGCTTTATGAGTAAGTTTGCAGTAGTCATCACGGGTTTAGACGGGACGGGAAAAAGTACGACTGCAAGGCACATTGCGGATATGTTGCCGGGTGAGGTACGACCAATTGCAGAGAGTTTGAGAAGGGAGATGTCTGTCAAGTTTCCCGAAATTGACTTTTGGGTTAAACCGACACCACCAAAAGTCAGGAAGATGATGATACACTACGGGGACATCAGGAGAAGTGAGGACTTGAACTACTTCATAAAGAAGTGGCACAAGAGCGTGGGAGAAGGCACACCCATTATTGACGACCTGAGATACGCAAACGAACTCAACTATGTTATGGAGTATTTCGATATTTACCACGTCCACCTGCACCGTGAATGTACTCGTGACGAGCGGTTAGGTGCCTTCTACCACGCAAAGCACAATAGCTTGTTCAGCCCCGCAGCAGACCGTGTAATTAAGTCTAAAAGTGCTACAGCTTTAGAAATTGCGACATCAATTATCCTTGACATCTAGAATAGGGGGAAAAATGGGTAGACAAGACATAAGGTATCGCATCATATCTGTGTTAGCAGAAGTCGATAAGGGCGCTATAACTAGGGAGGGCCTAGCTAGGCTCTTAAACGTCGCTGAGGACGTATTAATGGAGGGTGATGATACAAGAGCTATTATTCTGCACCATGCCCTTAATGGCTCGTCTAGAGTCGCTACGGAGTTAATACGCTACCACCCGGATGCAGGCACTTACGGCTGGTTCAAGTACATCTCAGGTCAATGACTGTACGGTTTTCTCTACTTGCGTGTACGGTCAACGACTAGCTACAATTTGGACAACAGTAAAGGAAAGTTACCATGAATTACGTACAACAAGACATAAGCTCCGAAATTAGCGTTGATGCTTACGGCTTTGGCACCATCACTTTAAAGGGTCTTTGCATGATGCTATGTGTTTCTCCAAAACCACCCTACCTCGAAACAGTCCTGAGTGAATTAGGCTTTGCTTTTCACGACTTAGATGATGGCATCCCAGACTTGCTCGTACCCTACATTTTAGATGTCTACGCAACCACCGAAGTATCAGAGAGGGCTAAAGTGTTGCGTAGCACCTTCTGCACGTTAGGAGTAAGGGCATGGTTTAAAGCTGTGAAAGAAAACCCGGATGATGCCATACGGTCGATAAACCATGTAATGCTCTTGCACACTCACTTTAACAGCAAGCTAACCTCGAAATAAGAAACAGCCCGCTCTCCAAATTAAGGAGGCGGGCTTTTTAGTGTCCAATTTTCTTTTCGATAGTCCTTGACAGCCTAACTACTATCAGTTAGAATGAAGATGAGCATCAAGGCTCACTGTACCTTTACAACATAATAAAATATGTCTGACTTAGCTGTCGCTATCCAGTCTATACTAGCTGATGTATCTGTTGATGCTGATGGCGTTGTACGGATGACTAAAAACGCTTTGTGCAATTTGTTACAGATAAGCAGGTCATCTTTCAGTGTTCCGAAATTGTCAGCCCTGTTGAGAGAAAGCCTTACTGCAAACGGCTTCCAAGTCATAGAGGATGTTCCGATGTTTGAGAACGGCATCCCCGACACCGCGCTGGTTTGTATAATATCACACTACGCTCAAAGAGCTAAAGTAAAGTCACCAATTGCTCAACAGTTGCTAATGACTTTTGGTGCTGTAGGTATCAGGGCATTTTTTCAGGATGCTACCGGGTGGAAGCGGGCGAAAGTCCCTACTGAGATGACTCAACCAGAGGTGGTGGGGGAGTTGATAAAAATTGCCTCTCAATTCCGAGCTATCGGGGAATATGCCTCTAATAAACCAGGTTTGAAACATCAGCTAGACTCCGCCATCAAAACAGGTGGTGAGCTGTTACCCGGATACACCACGGTTAACAACATTCTCCGTACCACGGGACGTGAGTTCACAATATCCGACCGCAAGGCTATAGGGATGTACGCTTCTACTGCATACAGAAACTTTACGGGGAAGCGCCCTGAGAAGGTTATAGAGAGGCGAACAGATAAAAATGGTAAAATGCAGACTTCATGGGTATCAGCTTACCCGCTAGACTTTCTCCCAGTTATCGTAATTGAACTAGGTTTTGGAAGTTCTCACTAATAAAACAGCCCGTCTTCCTTGGTTTGGAGGGCGGGCTTTTTAGTGTCTAATTTTCTTTTCAACAACTCTTGACACTGTTTGTAAGGAGAGTTACAATGAACACGAGCATCAAAGCACATTGACAAGGTAATAATTTATGTCTCAGTTCAACATTGAACAAGTTGTAGCAGATATCGCATCAGAGGTGACTGTCAATAAGGACGGTCAAGGGACTATTTCAGGTCGTGGTTTAGCTCGGTTATTAGGTGTGAGTCCTTCTACATTCTCTGTTGCACGTTTCCCACAAAAGTTGTCTGAAAAGCTTACTGAGAGAGGGTTTGACCCCGTTGCAGGTTTTTCAAAAAACGGCGTTTCACCGGCTCAGTTCCCTGATGCAAGTGTACCAATTTTTGCCCTGTACTTTGCAGCTCAATGTCAACAACCATCTAAGCAGGCAGAGGCGGTTCTATTAGCAGGTTCCGCTGTATTTTTCCGTCAACTGTTCCAGAAGGTCAAGGGATGGCAACCTGAGAATAAGCTGATGACTAAGGATGAGGCGCTCAAAGCCCTAGTTCAAGAGGTGCAGAATTTGATAGCCATCCACAACTACGCATCCGACAAACCAGGTCAAGAACACATAAATTCTTTTGCCATAGGTCAAGGTGGTCAAAAAAAGCCGGGTCTAATTACTTTAGAGGATGTGTTGGATGGTCGTGAGTTTACACAAGGTGAGAAGTCGATGATAGGTCGTATTGCAGCTAGCAACTACCGTTCATTGACGGGTAAGGAACCTGATAAGACTCGCGTCAAAGTCAAAGGTAAGAAGGGCAAGTTAGTATGGCGTCTCTGCTTACCCGCTAGACTTTCTCCCAGTTATCGAGAATGCAATTGAGTTAGGTTTTGGAAGTTCTCACTAATAAAATGGCCCGCCGTCCTTAACTTGGATAGCGGGCTTTTTAGTGTCCAGTAAGCAAACGCTACTGTGTTATGAGAGGTCTGATGATGTGAGACAAGGAATAGTACCCGGTAACTTCCTACAAAACCTCTTGTAGCAGTAGTGGTTGCTTAAAGTAGGCTGAACAGTTCGGGTGTGTCCCTAGGGTCTAGTCCACTGCCGTAGCTATATTCCCCAAGGTTATTTACCATATCTACCGTGAGGTGAACTAGCCGTGGTAAAGTGTACTTGTTGGGGAGTTGGATATTGAGGGAGGTGAACATCTCGGAATTTTCAGGTTTGAGGTAGCAACCTTGCACGGTGTCCACAAAGACATTATCTCTTGCCAGATACTCAAGCTCTTTGATAAGAAGGGAGGTGCGCTTGTTGCTCCATTTAAATGGGTCTAGGTAGTCACTTAAAGCAGCTTTAATGGTGTCAAAAGCATCATCAGGACTTACGCCGTCTTTGAGCCTCACAATGACCTTCAGGTAGACCTCAAATAGTTCAATTTCAGATACGTAAACGGTAGTCCCGGCCACCACAGAGAGAGACATCGCGTTTTCAATTGCCACTAGCTGTGACCGGTTAGCTGGTACTAAGTTGGAGTTAAGGATGAACACGTGAACCGCACCCGCCTCCTTATCAATTTTGTTAGCTCCTAGGGATGGGATGGCAATTGCCCTACCGTCACCGCCTATAAGGCTCGTGGCGCTCGTCTCATAGTCAGGTATGGTAATTAGTGCATCCCGGCTATGGAGGAGAGCTGTCGCTCTTAAAATGGCTTGTTCGACACTTTCTGCACTACTACCACCAGAAGTGCCAACTGTGTTTGTAATTGTCGCTATGAACGGTGAGTAAGCTGATAACGGTGCAACCGCGTTGATAGCGCCGGGCTGGACGTTGTATACAATTCCGGTTCCTTCTGACACCACTGAGCAATAACCAACAATTGACCCGGCGGGTATGCTCAGGGTGGATGTCGATACGAATACTAAACTACCGGCGGTTAAACGCCAGCCAGCCGGCATAGTGATGCTTGAACCTATGGGAGATGATAGGGTCACTGTGACTTCCCCTATGGATGCTGAACCGAGGCTTAGCCTGTAACCATAAGTGTTCAGCATGGCAAGTAGTAGTGCTTGAGGCAGTTGGTTCAGCACTTCGATATACTCCAACTCTGTCCAAACAAGCCCCTCAACTAAGCATACAAGCGGACTATGGACTGAGAAGTCTGTCAATTGACCTTGACTATTTTCCCCTATGACAGTGAGTGCGCGTGACACCATACTTTCGGCAGTGTCGGGGAATTTCAAGGTAGGGAGAGTGAATGATGTTTCCATAATGGTTTTCTTTCTCAAAAAGGTTAAAGGAACACGGCTTTATACCATCGGTTAAAGGCTTACGAACGTTATACCATCAGTTAAAGGCTTACGAACGTTATACCATCAGTTAAAGGCTTACGAACGTTATACCATCAGTTAAAGGCTTACGAACGTTATACCATCGGTTAAAGGCTTACGAACGTTATAGCTACCCTACGGCGTTAATACCTACCATCACGTAGGTTATAGCTACGCGCACAGAGACGGTGTTAGAGAACTTAACCCTCAACTGTTGGGAGGCACCTGCTTTGACCATAACCAGGGCATCAGGTTCAGGGCTTGCTAGTGTCACGCCGTCACTCTGATAAGAGGCTTTAAAGGTAGCCTGCATATGGTATACGGTGTTAGTGCCGGTAGTGGGGACATCCAAAAGGTTAAAAGTGGCGGGGCTTACCCAGACACCAGCCGTGTAGGTTGTGTACGCAGTTACTTCTTCTCCATACCAAATTGTAAAACCGTTACTAAACCTAGCGCTCATGTGACTACCCACTGTCCCTAGCACCAGTCCGGTTTTTGTCTCAACCACATCGTAAACAGCATTCTGAGTAGGGGCTACCAGAGAGTTATTCCATCCATCACCATAAGGGGTGTCATCCGTCGTAGTGGATGCTATACTCTGCCACGTCCTGCTGTCTAGTAAGTCTGAGCCTATAGAAGGCTCCCGTCCAACATATAGGAAACTTCCAATTGGGCTGCTTACAACGTCATTCAGACTGTAGAGAGTGGATGGTGAAAATATTCCTTTACCCTGGAACCCCACTCGCAGCCTCACAGAGAATATCGGACTGTCAGTTATGTAGTCGGCAAGTCTGCGTACGCTAGAGTCCAGCACGTCCTCTACAATTGCGGTAGGTATGAGGGAGTTAAAATTTATAGGAGATGCGGACGTGGGTACCACCGCATTAAAGTCAAGAACTAAGGACTCCCCCGCGTAAGCTCTAAATGAATAGGGAGTCTCATCAGAAGCGGGTAAGTCAATGTTTACAACTCCACTTGTAATGGTGAATGAGGCTAATTTTGTAGTGACTACAGAGGACGGGGGGACAGGTATATCACGGGATAAAGTCACGTCTAGCCTACCGTTTATGGGCGCGTTGCCTGAGTCAAGTATGGAGCCTACTAAGTTGACCATTAATTTTAAAAACTGGGTTACGTTGTTGAGGGTGTAAATTATGGTGTTTATAGACACGGTTATGGCAGAATTGAAAGACAACCCATTACCCGTACAACCTGTAATTGATGGCATTCAGGGGGGTTCATGGGCAATTATTCTGTCATTGTTAGTTTTCGGATATCTTTCTAGAGGGAAGATAGAGGCTTTTGCGGACGCTATGATAAAAACTATGCTCACTATCAACGAGACAATAGAGCAGAACAAGCGTACATCAGAGAAGATAGCTAAAGAGCTGGAAAACATCAGAAAGCTCCATAATGCAGAGGCTTACATGATGCGAGAATTAACAGAAGTGTCACGTTCTCAAATTATTGCCATCGGAAGACTTATAAAATTGGTAGAGGATAGAGGTAATGGTTGACAAGAGCATAGGTGCAGGGTACCCACTCTCTATCACGGGAGGCGGTTTATCTATGAACGGCAATTTAGGAGTAGAACGAGTGCTGTCTGTACTCAAAACGCGAAAAAGAGAACGTCCGTTCCATCTAGACTACGGTACACCCGCCCCAATTTTCACAGCTATTGATAGGAGTTCCTATACTCTACAGCCTATTGAGGGTGTGGAGAGTGATGTGGAAGTCCTTATCAACGGTCTTATTATCAATGTTAGTGAGAGTTAATTATGCCTCAAATAGAAGCTTTGCTTTCTCCCGGTGTCTACGTTCAAGACAGTCCCTCAAATAAGAGTGTAGAACTCGTTGCTCCCTCTGTAGCTTATATGTTAGGGACTTCAACAAACGTAGCCGACATCAACGCGCCCAAAGAGGTCTCCTCTACCAGCGACTTCTCTGTGAAATTCCCAAGTTCACCATCCCTAGTCTATGTAGAGATGTATTTCGCACAAACTAACCACCCTCTACTTTTTATCAATGTCGCTAGAACGGGTTTTCTAGCTCCCACACTCAGTGAAATTAACGCAGCCCTGAGCCAACTATCTGAGAGATATGAACCGGGCATCCTGTTCGCACCTGAGCTATTAGCCGACGCAGACAGAACAGATAGCGTGGGAGTAGCCAATGCCATCGGGTCTAAAGCTGTAGAGTTACAGTGGTTGTCCGTAATTGACACGCCATACGCTACGCGGTCAACAGTGGGAAGTGATGACGTAACACCCGGCTCTATCCGAGCTTTTGCAGGGAGTTTGTCCGCCTCAGCTAAGCCATCAATTAATTTCATCGGGACTTGGCTAAAGAATAATGCTGGAACAGAGGTAGCAGCGTCCGGTGCGGTAGTCGGGATGAACATTTATGTTTGGACTAGGTTTGGTTTTGCCACCCCCCCCGCAGGGACGGAATACCCCCTGAATGGCGTCTCATCCACATTACTTGACATCACAAAGTCTTTGCATGATGTGTTGAACCCTAAAAATATCAACGTTATCCGGTATTTTCGCAATTCTGGCTGGTGCCTTTATGGTAGCAGGATGATGGATGGTACGTTTGTAAACACAAAGGTAGTGTTAAATGTCATCTCTGCCAGTATGGCCTCTGCCGTGCAACGGCTGGTTTTTGCTAACATAGACTCCCAAGGGATGCTGTTTATCCGAGCGCGTGAACTCGCAGAGTCTGTACTATACAGAGTCTGGACTAGCGGTGGACTCGCCGGCAACAGCCCGCAGGATGCTTATGCCGTTGTGTGCGACTCCACAAATAACACGCCCTCTAACTTGCAGAGTGGGCGGTTAGTTATTGACATCTACCAGGCACCGTCTTCCACTGTTGAAGTCGTACTGGTAGTCCCCCACCGCGTAGTCATCGGTGGACTTGCTAACACTTTAGAAAACCTGAGATAACCCATGCCACGACAACTTAACCCGTTAATGATGAGTCAGTTTAAAGTGACTTGCAGCCGACTACCTGATACTTATTTCACTAAGTTCTCAGGCATAGAAGAAACTCGCACTGTCACCACATACTCTGATGGATACTCGCAAGTAAAGCAGCGCCGTGTAGGTGCTTCTGAGCTGAGCAACATCACCCTGAGCAAGCCTTTTGATGTTGACACTGATGCTACGCTATTGCGCTTGCTGCAAGGATACTGTGAGGGAGGGGACGGGGCTACGTTTGACATTACGGTAACTCCCGTACGCATATGCAACAATGTAGAACGCAAGGGGAACCTCGTATTCACCGCGTTAGGGTGCCGTCCTGTTCGTTACAAACTTCTAGAGGTGGATGCCGACTCGACAGAAGGGATATCTATGCTTGAGATGGAATTAACTGTGAGCAGCGTCCGGTTCTAATGGAATAGGGCCATATTAGTCTATTTCTGAGCAAAATAAAACCCGCTATCCAGTTAAGGATGGCGGGCTATTTTGTTGGTTAATGAGAACTGCCGAAACCTAACTCAATTGCATTCTCGATAACTGGGAGAAAGTCTATCGGATAGCTAGGGACTTTACGACGGTAGTTGTATTTTCCCGTCTCATCCGTCCAGCTCTCTGCGACCATCACGGGCGCTCTACCAGTCAGGTTACGGTAGGCAGTGGAGATGTACATCCCGATAGCGGACTTGTCTTTATGGTCAAAGTCTAGACCCTTATTGATAAGGACTTGACGTAACGTAGTATATCCTGGTAACGCCTGTGAGTCCTTATGTATAGCGTAGTCGTTTATGCGCTGTTGACCAGGCTTATCCGAGGCATACTCCATAACAGCTATCATCTTACCCATGTACTCGTAAGCAAGTTTGGCTCGTTCTAGCTCAGTTTGTGGCTTGGTTTGCTGATACCCTGTGACATCTTGGAACCAAGCACGAATACCTACGGCAGAGAATGCACGGAATAGTGTGCGCGCAACGTCGGATGTTTGGTTAGCATCAAATGCGTAGTATTCGATGATACATCCCACAGCCATATCTGGAATAGCGTCACTCGCAAAAATGTCATCATACGCAAACCCAGCCTGTGAAAGACTTTCAGCCAATTTTTTAGTCGGCCGGTCAACACGGAACGAGCTACGGGATATACATAGAAGAACGCACAGCCCGTTACGAGTTATACTCCCCTTGCCTTCTGCATCAACCGTAATTTCTGAACGGATGCCTGTGAGGACTTCTGTCAATTGGGCGTTCATGTTGCTCATGGTCTTAAATTGTAAAGGTACAGTGCGCTTTGATGCTCGTCTTCATTGTAGCTAGTTGAATATGACGTGTCAAGGGTTATTGAGAAGAAATTTAGACAAAATAAAACCCGCTATTCCGGTTAAGGGGCGGGTTTTATCTTATGACTTCTCTAACCAGAGGCGGGGCTTGACTTTCTGCTAGTTCTTCCATAAATTCTAACAAGTCAATGACAGCCCAACTCTGTACAGTATCCCATGCGTGGAATGGAGTTGAGGGTTGCCAAGAAACAACGCATTTACGCAGTTCTTTCAGGGTGAATACCCGGTTATACGCAACAAACCTCACATCCCATAGCTCAAACTCGTTTGAAAACCGATGCAATTTGAGTCCGAAATTGGGCGGTTAGCTCGTCTATCTCCTTAAACGCCGTGAATGGTAAGTCCATAATTTCATCGGGAGTCATCACGGGTTCTAAAGTCTGTGAGGCTAGAATAGCTACCAGTTCAATTTCTGTCGCGCCCTCTAAAGAAGCAGAACCTAACTTTGTTAAGTCTCTGATAGAAGGCTCACGTAACACTTTGAATGTTGTCTTGCTGTCTTTCATAGTTTCACTTACGCTTTACAGTTTTGCTAATGTAAACAAATAATGAAGAGAGAAAAACTCCAAGAGCTAGCATGAATAGTAGGCTGAAAGTGTTCAACATCTCTACTCTACCGACCTGTACAGCGTAAGTGTTCTGCATGACTTCCATGCACTGCACCTGTTCCGGTGACAGTCGGGACAAGTCAGGTTCGGGGTAGAAGTCGGGAATTATGACATTAGAAGTTGTAGCGTAGTTTGTATTTTCAGACATATCCAAAAACCCCTATAATAAGCTGACGGTAGGCAGAGTCCGCACTCTGCCTTACAACGGTCTGGAGGTTTACCTAGCCGTTGCCTCTGTTTCATGCTACAATTTTGAGCCTGTTGATAGAACGAGTGTCTTCAATGACTAACTGTGGTACGGAGTATGTCTCGTAAGATGAGACGGTGGCACCCGACTTACCCAGAGCTCCAACACCAAAACTCAAACCAGCCTCAGTGAGAGGTTCTAGGTCATCCATGGGTAGCGCACCGCCAACACGGAGTGATGCGAGATAGACCCCTTGCAGGTCAAGGAAGTAAATTGTATTAGCTGGCAGTCCGAGTGTCGTGGCAATTGGGCGGCCACGGTAGGTGGGAGTCGTAACCCCCATCTCAGCGCGTCCGACTTGACCATTAGTGATGCTGTATACAGCCTCTGAACGGTATAGTCCAGAGTAGTTTACGGCAATTTCTGGTGTAGTCAAGATGGTGCTATAAGTACGACCTTTTAGTTGCAACTGCAAGTCGAAAGCATCCAAAGCATCTACGATATTAGCACCACTACGCAGAGTGTGAGCCGTAGCCGGTTCTGAGCCGTGAGCATCATTACCTGTAACTGTCAAACCGCCAAGTGAGTATTCAGCGCTGTAAGGTCTCCAAAAGCTGTAATAGTCAACGTTATCAACCTTACCCAAATAGCTACCTAGCGTGTGAATTAACCCGGCGTAAGACGTTTGAGAGAACAATTGGTCTAGGCCCTGGAACCAACTGTTGCCGTTTATCATCAGCGAGTTGATGTGGTTTAAAATACGACTGATAGATGCTGTTAACCCTTTTTGGTAGAGGTTTTGCAGTCCAAACTTCCCTCGTGCAGCGTACTCTACCACGTCAGCATCAAGTAGTTTCATTAAGTCGTAGACGCGGTTTTGGCCCAACTGTACTTGTCCAGAGATATACCTATCCCAACTATATTGAGAAGGGTCTGGAGTCGCGGGGAAAGTAGAATAGAGAGACGGCGCGTCAATAGCAGCAACTGTAGGCGCTCCTACTGGGATGGATACGTCAAAAGTGATGAGTCGCGTGTCCACAATACGCTTCTCAAACATACCGACAAGAGTTGGAATTTTATTACGTTGTGCTAAGTCGATGTATGCACTAGAAGCGACTGCACTCAGCACCGCTCCCATATCAGAGAATGTGTTAGGCATAGAGTCCTCACGATAGAGTTATGGGAATTTTTATTAATTCCTAACATTGACCACGTAAACAAATAAAACGCATAAGGAGAACGACTCCCTAGGCGTTTAAGTTATTAGGAATTGGACGTTACAAACTTGAACAAGGCATCGGCGACTGAGTTACCAGGGCGGGCGGTGTCTTGACCCTTCAAAGCTTCTGTGCCTACCGCGCGCTCCGACTTAAGACGCTTTCCGTCATCGGATGCTGCATAATTCTCAACCCATCGCTCAATGGTAGTATCGCCAACTGTCAGCACCCCGTCTAATTCTGACACTTCGTGCTTATTCAGCACTAATTGGAGCAAGTCCGGGTATAGCTTGTGCTGAACTGCCAATTTAGCAACTGCACTGTTTACTTTCTCCGTTTTCAATTGATGTTTAAGTGCCTCCAGCTCGTTCTTAAGAGCCGACACCGCATCACCCTTTTTTGGTTCAGGTTGCTTAGCAGGAGTTGCCGAAATTTGACGTTGCACGTCTACCATCAGTTCACGTCGGAAAGTCTCCAAAATTCCGTTGATAGTTTCCAAGAATGCTGAGTCGTCAGTCTCTTGTAATTGAGTTTCATCAGTCATGTGTTTCACCTACAATAAACGAGTGGAATTGACGGGCGCTAAACCGTGGGGGCCTAGCAAATTCAAACTGGCTGCTTTCAACCTAGACCGCTTGCTTTCAGGTGGGCTTGCTTCTTCCGTAGTGGCCACTTTCACTACCTTAGTTTTCTTTTTGTCCATGGGTTAGACCTCTTAGTGCTAATTCATCGAGACTTTTTTCATCATAACCCGCTGTCCCTTGATACTTTGACATCAGGAGAAAGTGTAGCACCTAATTTATCGTACCACGCTCTCACATATGCCTCTGTCAACCTCTCGGACGCGCTCGCAACAAATGGCTCTAATTCTAGCATGGAGCCTAGGGAGTCCAGCTCGAAAGTATCAAGCCCTGTTACCTCTACCTCATACCCCTCAAATTTGCTCAGTATTCCCGACAGTCCTCGGACTATGTGACGACCGTAAGATGCCAGCATATCACCATACTCTTTCAAGTCGTACCTCTTACTTAGCCCACTTTCTACAGAGTTAGTGCTACTTTTAGCCTCTAAACCGAATAGTCCATAAATTTGGGCTTCTATAGTTGAGATGAGAGCCATATTGACAGATACTGATGAGCCTGTAGCCTCAGAGAATGAGAACTTACCAGAATAGACATAGGCATTGGACGTATACAGGGCATCGGGTCTAGCGTTTGTGTAAGTCTCACTTAGGTCGTCATCCGGTAGAGGTTTTGTGTTTTCCACCGTCCTTTGGATGTACAGGTTACTTGCAGCTTCTGATACCGCACTTTCGATGTTTATTAGCTGCTTAAGCTTAGTAAAGGTCACTCGGCCTAGCCATTGCTCCGATGGTGCCTCTATCCTCACAAAAGGTATGACCGGAATAGGGACGGCAGACTGTAGCCGGTGAACCCCGTCGGTGCCTTTTACATACGTGGCATAGTATCCATCAGCCCAAAAGTGGTATGTGTCAACACTCACGGCATCTAAGAAGGGTGACAAGGCTGAGCGCTTGATACTTTGGGTTTTCACCCATAGCAGGTTATCGCCATCACCCTCCCAGTCGGTTATAAAACCCGGGTCTAGTAGGTAGGGGGTGCCGTCACTCGTGTAGCTTACCCAGCAACTCCCCAAATTGGCCAAGGACACCGCGACTTCGCTGCACAGTAAGAGTAAGGACTCAGGCTGAATGGATGAACCGGATATTTTCAGGGTGCCTTTGTTCACCCCCTTTTTAAGAGCTGCTAGGCATTGAACGTATACAGGGTTGTAAGTAAACCGTTTAACCCGGTTAAGGTACAACTCAGGTTCTTCTCCCACGCGCTTTTGCAGCCATAGAGAAGGGTGCGGGAACCTACCGCTAGCCAATTGTTTCAAGTCTTCCCATACCGCCACGTTCTCTTTAAAGTACGGGTTCTGAGAATTTACTGTCGAGGGTGAAAGAACGTCGGGAAAATTCATAATTTTAATAAGCGGGCGCTACTATGTTCTTTTTATTTTATGATAGCAACCCGGTGAATGGTTATACGGGAGTGAATTCAGAAATTACGAGAGTGCCATTGCTACCGTTAGAGTTGGAGGCACCACCAACACCTGCATAAGAGCCACCTGGACTACCCGATAGGGTGTTAGCACCTGGGCCTGTGGTAGCACCCTTGACACCGCCCGTCAATTTCACGTTTGTTGAACCGGAAGTGTCAAACCCGGCAGTGTTAACGACTGGTGCATATAGTGCTACCCAACCGCCACCACCACCACCACCGCCTGCTGTAGCAAACGTGTTTTCTCCTACTGTTAAGCCTCCAATAAGTCCCGTGCCTCCTGTACCTCCCATGACTTCCAGTTGCGTAGCACCGGATACGGTAATGGCTACAGCCGACTTTAACCAGATAGAACCGCCACTCCCACCGCCAGCCCCGCTACACATAAACCACTGGTTTGTACCGGGTGTACCTGATGTGGGAGTAGTGGCATTACCGCCGTTAGCTTTAATAGTGCCGTTAATGAGAATGGAACCGCCCGCTTCTAGTTCAAAATATCCACCACCAGCGCCCCCTTGACCCGTGGTTAGAGTGAATTCTCCAAAGTTTGAAACAGTCGCACCTGACTTTAGCCTGGTTTTGCAATAACTACTAGCACCCCCGCTACCTGTATTAGACACAAGGAAGTGGTAGCCAGAAGAGGGAGTGGGGTTGTGTCCAGATGCACCACCTAACCCGTTACCGCTTGAGGCTGCATAGTCAGAGGGACAATAGACAGAACCGCCAAACCTCCCGCCCCCCGCAATTGCGGTTGAAACTGTGATAGTGCCATTAATTATGACCTCACCAGACACATAAATAGTCGCACCCTGCTGTACTGACACATGAGAGTTAGCTTCTATCGTCATTGACGTTAGATACCTCACGCCTCTCATAACATATGGAGAACCAAGAGAACCTACTGCTGTGTACTCTGTCAGCTCCGTATTCCAGCCAGCACTCCCTGTGGGCTTAACTACCAGTGCCTTCTCTCCACCTTGACCACCAAACACTCGGGTAGCAAGAGGTGAGCTTTGGATGGTGTAGCGGGGTCTCAAGTCTATGATGCTGTTTTCATTTGGTATCGTACCACTACTGGTAGTCACTTTAGCTAACACTAACCCTACGGGCGGTCTAATGCTGTTAGCTGCTAACACACCCGCAGAGTTGAAAAACACAAAATGCTCACCGTCCGCAGGAAGAGTTATGTTGGCCCCGCCGTACACAATGAGCGTACCGTCCGCTTTCTGTAACGTACCCGGCATAACATTGACTGTCACCCCCGACACTAATGATACCTTCAAACTATCAAGAAATTGGTCGGCTCGCAGCTTTAACCCGACGTCTGATAACTCAGCATCAGATATTTGCTCACGGCTACCGTCCGTATCTAAGCCTAAGAAATTCGGGTTAGAGACTGAGTTTAAGAAAGCTGCTGTCACCCTACTACCCGGCGTGAATACTGTTTTTGGCATGATACTATACTCTATGGGTCAATTTTGGCACTGTAAACCATCCTGCCTACCAGCCTCTTCCATTCTCATTTTCCTCACACCCATTCTCAATAAACCTGCTTTCATTGTCAATAAGAGTCCTCACTTTTCGTAGGTGAATTCTCAAAGCCTTACTACGTATACCCAAATTACCTACGGTTTTTATCTTCCTTTGTCAGAGTCTATTCTCACTATATTCTCTCATCCCTTTTCTCTCTGGTGAGAAGATATAACTACCCCATTATAGCTTATAGTTAGTATAGTGAGAATAGACTCTGACAAAGGAAGATAAAAACCGTAGGTAATTTGGGTATACGTAGTAAGGCTTTGAGAATTCACCTATGAAAAGTGAGGACTCTTATTGACAATGAAAGCAGGTTTATTGAGAATGGGTGTGAGGAAAATGAGAATGGAAGAGGCTGCTAACCAGGATGGTTTACACGGGCTATAGTAGAATAGAGGACGCAAGAGGGTATAATTATGACTGTTGAGAGTGACGACCTGGATGAGGCTTTAGCTGAGCTAGGAGCGCTGGCTATCGGGCTGTCAGAAGAACTCGATATCGACTTTGAAGAGTTTCTTGAACTTATGGAAGCGCTGGCAGAAGATAAGTCGAGAGAGAGTGAGTAACCTAATAACCCTGTAACCCTTGACGTTACGGGGTTTTCTTCTAGTTACTTGAGAAGTAACTACATAAGGTGATGGTCATGGCAATTGTCAAATTCCAAACTGAGTCTGGTATTGAAGTCTACATTGATAACGAGACTGGAGAAGCATTCACGACTGTTTCAGGATACGCAAGGATGTCTGGTGTAAATAAAAGCACCGTGTCACGCCGGCTAGAGACCGTTGCGTTTCAGAGTCAAAAAACGGCTGAAATTCATACTGTGACTGGGCTTAAAACCGTTGCGAAAGTATCCGTACAGTTCATTGCAAAATACTTACCGTGTGACAATTCAGACTTAGCAACAGAGATGCTGATGTTTGGTGCTACCGGTTATCTGTACAAAATTGCCGGTTACAGGGTGAAGGCAGAGAAAGTAGAACAACCCTCACTACCACCTTCTGACATCCGACTTGACAAGATGGTGAGTAACCTTGAGAAGCTAGGCATCGAGCTAGACAACCCACGATACTCTCAACTGTTGAAAGACTCTGCACTGACCATCCTCGGAGTCGGTAAAGTTGAGAGCGTTACTCAAAAGTATTGCGGAGTTGTAGAACGTGCTGAACAATTAGGTTATTCCACCAAACAAATTAATGGTGGTTCTCAACTAGGGAAGTTTGTTAACAAGCACGTACAGCCTGCTCATAAAGAGAACAGGCTATGTCAAGGTACATTAAGACCAATTAATGTATTTGAGGTGAATGACACCCTAGATGACGCGATAAGAGCCTGGTTTGAATAAATGATAATTTGCCCCTTTGACAGATAGGGGCTTTTTAGTGTTAAAATTGAGAAGTAACTACAGAGGACTGACTTATGAAACTCTCGCCGTATAAGTCTCAAGATGGTCTAGAATTTCACATTGATGAGAAGGGTGATATCTTTGCATCAGTTTCAGCAATGGCTCGCATGATAGATAAGGAAAACATATATGTCCGCCGTCACGTAGATGCGCTGTTACAAAGGGGGGACAAACTCGATGTTTTAGAGGCTGAAACACTTACACCGCAAGGTTTACGAATGGGGACATTTTACGGTGAAAATTTCATAGTTTCTTTACTGGAAAAGCATAAGCCTAGCTTATTAATTAAGATGGCCCGTCTCGGTTTACGCCTCTTTGTTTACGAATTGGTAGGTTACTCGCAAGTCAAAGAACAACCATCACTACCGCCAGCTCACATTCAAGTCCACAACTTAGTCAGTGACCTCAAGTGGCTAGGTATTGAGAGTGATAACCCACGATACTCCCAACTGTTGAAGGACTCTGCATTGACTATTCTGGGAGTCGGTAAAGTAGAGACTATTACTCAAAAGTATTGCGGAGTTGTAGAACGTGCTGAACAATTAGGTTATTCCACCAAACAAATTAATGGTGGTTCTCAACTTGGTAAGTTTGTTAATAAGCACTTAAGACCCGCTCATAAAGAGAACAGGCTATGTCAAGGTACATTAAGACCAATTAATGTATTTGAGGTAAATGACTCTCTAGACTGTGCAATAAGAGCTTATTTTGATGACTAACCGCTTCTATAAACGGTTCCATAAACGGTTATATAAACGGTCTCCTATAAAGGGGGCTTTTTTTTTACAGCCTGTGCTATGATAGAGGGGTAAGACAAAAGGAGACGGTATGAAGAGACTCTCTATGGAATTGGGCAATATGACATTGCGGGCGTTTGAGGATAACGGACGGTTCTGGTATGATGTCGATGTTGTAGCTCTTGCTATCGATATGCCTGAGCAATGGGTTTTCGAGTTCATCTATAAGCACGGACTCGATAGCCGCCTGATAACCTATTACGGGTACGGGTATGAGACTATGGACAGTGACGGCTTAGCAATGCTGATAAGTCTTCTGCCAAGAACATCTGCCCTCTGATAATTTAGGCCGGTGAGATGATAGAGTTGGATAACTAATTACCCCGTAACGTCAAGGGTTACAGGGTTTTCTCGTTAAAATTGAGAAGTAACTACAGAGGACTGACTTATGAAACTCTCGCCATACAAGTCTCAAGACGGTTTAGAATTCCACATTAATGAGAAGGGTGACATCTTTGCATCAGTTTCAGCAATGGCTCGCATGATAGATAAGCAAAACGTATATGTGTATCGTCACGCAGATGCGCTGTTACAGAATGGGTACAAACTCGATGTTTTAGAGGCTGAGACCCTTACTCCGCAAGGGCCACGAATGGGTACATTTTATGGAGAAAATTTCATAGTTTCTTTGCTGGAAAAGCATAAGCCTAGCTTATTAATTAAGATGTCCCGTCTCGGTCTACGCCTTTTTGTTTATGAATTGGTAGGTTACTCGCAAGTCAAAGAACAACCCTCACTACCACCGGCTCACATCCAAGTCACAAACTATGTTGACGCGCTTAAGTGGCTAGGTATTGAGAGTGATAACCCACGATACTCCCAACTGTTGAAGGACTCTGCACTGACCATCCTCGGAGTCGGTAAAGTTGAGAGTGTTACTCAAAAGTATTGCGGAGTTGTAGAACGTGCTGAACAATTAGGTTATTCTACCAAACAAATTAATGGAGGCTCTCAACTTGGTAAGTTTGTTAATAAGCACTTAAGACCCGCTCATAAAGAGAACAGGCTATGTCAAGGTACGCTAAGACCGATTAATGTGTTTGAAGTGAATGACTCTCTAGACTGTGCAATAAGAGCTTATTTTGATGACTAACCGTCTCCATAAACGGTTCCATAAACGGTTATATAAATGGTCTCCTATAAAGGGGGCTTTTTAGTACCCACTGATGACGACATTACATCAACGAACACTACGGTGTTATGAGAATTTACGGGGTCATTTAGGATATGTAGGGGGCAAAGAAGTGAAAGTAGAAATTCATAATTTGGATGTCAGCAATTCAATAATTAGTCTCGATGTGACTCTGGGTAGTGGGGAGGCTCAGTCTAGCTGCAAGATGAGCCTATTGGACATTGACGGTAAGATACGAGATGTTCTCACAAAGCGAACTCTTGAGACTAAAGGAATTGTGGGTGTCCCTAAGCCTAAGCAAGCTATCGTCATCCCTACCGCCTCACCCGGTACTACTGCCTCAGCTACTAGCGGGACAATATCGAGTACGGTGACGGGATACTCTCTAGGTTCAGGTGGAATACCAAGCTATCCTCAACCGCAAGATGTGAAAGCTCGCATCACGGGCATCGTCAAAGAGTGCTTGAGACAGGGTGTAACTGATATTGGTCAAATAGCATACATCCTAGCCACAGTAAGAGGTGAATGTGGCCCCGGTGGATATGCCGGTGCGTTGCCGGGAGGTTACTCGCCAGTTAAAGAAGTGGGTAGCAATTTTAGGTATGACCCGTGGCGTGGTAGAGGGTTAATACAAGTCACGTGGCAGAACAACTATGAGAAGGTGAAAGCAGCCTCTGGTAGGGACGTTATAGCAGACCCTGACTTGTTAATTAAAGACTTTGGACTATCTTGTTGGGCGATAGTCTGGGGTATGAAGGGAGGTATTTACACTGGGAAGAAGTTATCAGACTATATCAACGGGTCTAGCAGAGACTTCATAGGAGCGCGCCGTATTGTAAACGGAACAGACAAAGCCTCTTTGTTTGATGGATATGCTAGACAGTGGTTAATTGACCTCCCCCCGTACATATCAGCAGCTCAGGGTAGCGTTGCAGCGGTGGCAACATCAACTACCGCGACTCCTGCTACTACTACCGCTACTGCTACTACTACCGCTACTGCTACTACTACCGCTACTGCTACTACTACTACTACTACTGCCTCGGAACCGCTACCAGAGGCAGACAAAATTAGCATAGAGTATGACGGAATTAAATTCGAGTTTGTTTATGGTGGTTTTACCAGCACACAAGAGAGCGCCACTGTTGAGGTGGTTGGTATAGGCGTGAGAAGGGGGGCAGACAATAGCGTCTCACTCCCGCAAACAATTACTAATGCGTCAGTTTCTGACATTGCCACGGGTATAGCTAATGCCACGGGTAAGACGGTCAAAGTTACCGGCTCTACTCCGACAAAAAAAGAAGAGGTCGTGGTAGGTTCTCTGACTCCAACTCAACTATTGGCTCAGGAGGCTAATAGCGCGGGTAAGACCGTCACGGACAACGGCAGTATTATCATCATTAAGGACAAACCAAACTCCGGTTCAACGCATGAGCTGCTATACTCTATAGGCATATCAGCATCAGATAAACCAGTCTCTGAGTTAACGGTAGTCACAGGCAACACCGTGAAAGCTTTCCCTACGGTGGTGAGTATCCCTTTAAACCTTGAGATAGAGGCGGGCGACGGTGTAAAGAGTGCGTTGCTATACCCACCTGGAAGAGACTGGGTTGTAGATATGGTGACACATTCAATAGTGACTGGGAGAACTTCCATTAACGTCTATTCCGAGATGGAAGCTAACCCGGTGCTTATCAACATCCCGCAACCGGTACCTATATCGGGGGCTGCACTACCAGCCGGCACTGTCACCGCATCTCCTAACGTCAATGCTACCGTAGCCGTGAATGCAGCTAGTGGGTATCTTGCAAAAATGCTCGCGTCCGCTCTTGCTAACAGAGGTGCATCATCAGCGTCGGGGCCGGGAGGCGGTCGTGTTGCCTGTGCATGGGCTGTAAACCGATGGGTTCTACTCCCTGTACTAGGGAGGAATTATGGTGGTGCAGGCAAGGACATGGTAGTTGAGGTAATTGCTGATATGAAGCGTGAGGGATGGGCTGATGTCCCCGCAGGTCAAGCCCCGCCCGGTGCTATCTGTGCAGCTTGGAATAGCAGCGGCGGACACATCGGCATTATCATCAGGAGTGGTGCAGACCCTATTGCTCTATCAAACTCGTCATCAAGAGCGTCTTGGAGTGGGGAATACCCGTGGGTGGCACAAATGTCTAGCACTTACAGAGGTTGCGAGTTTCACTTCATGGTAATTAACAAGTAGGTTACTATATATATGGATGAAGATGAAGTTTATGACTGGAAGACGGGTGAACAAAGACCCCGATGATGAGCCACAAGATGAATGATAACGTATGAGGGGAATATGGATGACGAGACTAACGAGCCACCCCATGACGAGCGGTTCTTTGATGAAATAGACCGTGAGGTGATGTTTAGACACCATGCTGAGGTGCTTATGCTAGAGATGGCTCGGATGAAAGCTCTACTTAAGCAAGCATTAAAAACTATGGGCTGTTGACAAACCAACTCTAGCCAGTTATACTGTAGGAAAAGAGGTTTGGATAATAGTATGAGCAACCCAAAGGCCGAGGAATTGAAAAAGCGCATTGAAAGTGAGTATTCTGTTTATGAGCGCCAAAATGAAGAATTAGACGAGGTTTTGAAGCGCTTGGCGAAAAACAAGCTTGAGTATGCCGAACTACACGCGAGACGGCGTGAATTGTCTGAAGAACCCGGGAACCTTATGGAGAAAAAGTTGGATGAGATACGGGAGTTACAACAGCAATTATCAGATATAGGTCTACCACGTGTTGAGTTCTTAAGCCACCCGTTCAAAGGGGAATGGGTTGTGGATAAAGTAACTCCTAAGAGAGTCTACTTGCGCAAAGCAGGAACATCCTTAGTGGTAATTTTCCATCCAAACGGCTATACTTCTCTCGCAGAACCGTCCGGCACGCAGATAGACTACGAGAAAACCAGAAGTTTATAGCCTCCAATTGACCCGCCCACTGAGCGGGTTTTTCTTTCTTATAAATAGACCAATACTTGTCTATATATAAATAAAAAAAAGCACCCGTTGAGGTGCTTCTGTGTTTCTAGTTTCGGTCGTCTTCTGTGTAGCCGTCATTGATATAGAGCGTGGTTTTAACGAGCCACTCTGTATCTGACTCTTTATGACCTAGCATCTCGTTGAATGCACGTACGGCTTCTTCATCATCATCATCATAATTATTCATCGCTACCACCTTTGCTTTCTTTAACTTCTACTGCTTTGACGGTCACAGTCTGATATTCTGCGTGTATCACAGGTAATTGAACATCCGCGTGAGTTTTAGCCATATTTTTATTTTCCTTGTTCAGAGTAGAGTTTTTCCATCATCTCGCGATAGTCCTCTTCAACTTGTCGTTGATAGGTATCTTCTAACTCTTGCTTCTCATCCATCACAGCCATCCTCAACCTAGTACACTCAAATTATAGCAGTTTATGGTGAGATGTGTCAAGGGGTTTTACCCGTAAGCTACAAAAGATGACGCGGTAGACTTACCCCCGAAGTAAGATGTTTTGATAGGGATACCCGTCAACTGAGAGAGTAAACTTTCGAGTCGCTTTCCGTCGGACTTGAGACGCTGAAAGAATACGGTATAGTTCAATGTCATCCCGTCTACTTCTATGGCTACAGAGTCAGCTAAAGACGCTCTCCACTGTGCCTTGATAGTCAATAGGTCTGTAGCAGCATCGGTTATCTGCATGACCTCTGCTGAGCTAAAAAGGCGAGTAGAGAGGTATGTGGTAACTGATGGACTATCTTCAACTAGGAGTTGGGAGAGGACAAGAGCCTGAGTTTCTGAGTTTAGGAGCATAGCATTCACTCGGTAATTACAATTATGGTCGTGTAAGCAGTCACTTCTATGTTACGAGAGTTTCTAATGTGGAGGAAGTGTTATACTACCCGGTTAAACTTAGCAAAACTGTCGTGGTTTGGTTACATCGAAAGTTGGTATTGTCGGTAAAGGTTCTCAATTTGAGAGAGTACAGCATTTGCTATCTCCTGAGTATTACCACCCGCTGTGATGTTTATGACCGGACTGAACCCTCCCATCCCTTTAACCAGGTTTGTCGTTTGAGTTTTATTGAGAATTGTCTCTGTGGAATTGGCGATAAGCGCGCGTCCGCCAGACACTTCTTCTTCTCTCCTAACGGCTGAGAGCAACGGTTCCAAACTACCACTCGCTGCTGTTACAGGTTTTGATAGTGAACTACTCAAGTTTGGAACCGAAACTCCCGTAGCTTTTGAGAGTGGTTCCAAACTACCAGTCACTGCTGTTACAGGTTTTGATAGTGAACTACTCAAGTTTGGAATAGAAACTCCCGTAGCTTTTGAGAGTGGTTCCAAACTACCAGTCACTGCTGTTACAGGTTTTGATAGTGAACTACTCAAGTTTGGAACAGAA
>JFJP01020377.1_pt1 | contig 24639 bp, 17 predicted proteins | sample 431651 | NCBI WGS metagenome assembly JFJP01 (sample SAMN02602958, study PRJNA72255) | Microbial mat metagenome, whole genome shotgun sequencing project. | biome: fresh water; feature: sink hole; material: water; isolation source: purple microbial (photo- and chemosynthetic) mats found in...
CGCATCCAGCGCCGGTCGGTGCCGATGACCACCGCACCCTGGCCTGGCGAACTGGCGGCGCGGCCGTGGCTGCCGCGCACCAGGCGTGCGTTGGTGCTGATCGGCTCGAGAACATAGCGCAGGCCGAGCATTTTACGGGTCAGCGCCCAGGCGGCGCGGCCCTTGCCGCCGGATGGATCCCACAGCAGTTCACGCGGATCGTAACCCGGCTTCTTGTGGATCTCGACGCAGCGCGCGAAATCGGGGCGGAGCGCGTCGTCCAGCCAGTAGTCGTGCGCGAACCACGCGCCCTTGGCGGCAAGCAGGATCAGTTCGCCCGAACGCGCATGGTCGAGGCCGATCTCGCGCCGCTGGGTACCGGCGTAGATGCGCTCGATGCCGGGCTCGCGGCCGAGCACCTGCACGGCGCGGCCAGCCGCCGCCTCGTCGGCGCAGTAGACATGCGCGACACCGCGAAGGCGCGGCTGGCGCCGGGGTCGAGCAGTTCGCCGGCAGCGTTGCGCACCGCCGCCAGTAGTCCGTTACGGCGCAGCACCTGGTTGGGGAAGATCGGCTGATCGACCGCCTCGATGCCGTACTCGCTGACCACCAGCACCTCGCTGCCCTGGGCGCGGGCGTGGGCGATGACCTTGCCGGCCTCGCGGTCGAGGTCGCGCAGGTTGCGGCGCAGATGCGGCCCGGTGGGGCCGAAGCGCTGCAGGTCGTAGTCGAGGTGCGGCAGGTAGCACAGCGCCAGCTCGGGCCGGGTCGCCTCGTAGGCGGTGGCGAAGCTGTCGGCGATCCAGCGCGTCGAGCGGATCGAGGCGGTCGGACCCCAGAAGTTGAACAGCGGGAAGGTGCCATGCGCCTTGGTCAACTGGTCCTTCAGCTCGTAGGGCCAGGCGTAGCAGTCCGGCGACTTGCGTCCGTCGTGGTGATAGACCGGGCGCGGCGTCACCGTCGCGGCGACGCCGGTGTTCATCGCGTACCACCAGAAGTGCTTGAGTGTGCGTGGCCCGCCGCGCCGCTGCCATGGCAGTTCGGCCTGCACCAGGCGCTCCGACTGCAGCCAGAAGCGTACCTCGCCGGTCTCGCGGAAGTACCAGCCGTTGCCGACGATGCCGTGCCCGCTGGGCAGGACGCCGGTCAGCATCGTGGTCTGCGCCGTTGTGGTCACCGCCGGGATCGCGGTCAACATCGGCGCCATGAAGCCGTCGGAAGCTAGCTTGGTGAGGTGCGGGGTATCTGTGCCGAGGTGATCGGGAGTCAGGCCGACGCAGCAGATGATGGTCAGGGGGCGCATGGGGGATCCCAAGGCAGGTTCGGCGTTCGGCGTTCGACGTTCGGCGTTTCGAGACGTCGCTCAGAGCAAGGCAGGTTCGGCGTTCGGCGTTCGGCGTTCGGCGTTTCGAGAACTTTGCGGACAGGTCGCCAGTCTGGAACAGCTGTCCTGCCCTGCGCAGCGCTGTGCGGGACATCGAACGCCGAACGCCGAACGCCGAACGGCGTCCCATGCGGAACGCCGAACGCCGAACGTCGAACGCCGAACGGTTGCATGACCCTACCTGTATGTCGCCACGCCATCCGGCGTCGTGATTGCCACCTCGCGCCCCTGCGCGCCGCCCTCGATCCGCCCGATGATGCGCGCCTCGATGCCGCACGAGCGGGCGATGCGGATGCACGCTTCGGCGCGCGCCTGCGGTACCGCCGCCTCAAGCCGCCAGCCCATGTTGTAGGTGCCGTACATCTCGGCCCAGCTCATCCCGGTCGCCTGCTTGATCGCGGCGAACAGTGGCGGCACCGGGAAGGGTGCGTCCTTGATGTAGCGGTTGCCGGCGGCGCCGAACTTGACGATCTTCGACTGGCCGCCGCCGCTGCAGTGGATCAACCCATGCAGGTCGGTGCGCGGCAGTTCGGCCAGCAGCGCCTTGATCAGCGGCAGGTAGGTGCGGGTCGGAGACAGCACCGCCGCGCCGACGGTGAAGGCCGGATCGCCGGGCAGGGGGTCGCTGACGCGGTGTGGGCCGCAATAGACCAGCTTGGCATCGGTCTCGGGCGCGTAGGTCTCGGGATACGTGGCGCGGTAGTCGGCGCCGAACAGGTCGTGGCGTGCGCCGGTCAGCCCGTTCGAGCCCATGCCGGCATTCGGCACGCTCTCCCAGGCCGCCTTGCCAGTCGAGCTGAAACCCAGCAGCGCATCGCCGGGAACCATGCGCGCAGCATCGATCACCTCGTCACGGCGCAGGCGCGTGGCGATGGTCGAATCGACCACGGCCGTGCGCACCAGGTCGCCGAGGTCGGCGGTCTCGCCGCCAGTCATCACGCAGCGGATGCCCTGCGTGGTCAGCAGGTCGCACACCTCCTGGTAGCCGGCAACGATCTGCGCGATCGCTTCGCCCGGCACCCGGCGGGCGTTGCGCCCGATGGTGTTGGAGACGAGATACGGGCCCAGGGCGCCGACGCAGGCGCAGTCGTCGAGATTCATCACCAGGCTGTCCTGGGCGATGCCGCGCCAGGTCGAGAGGGGGAAACCCTCTTTCCACGCCAGGTAGGCGAGGGCCGACTTGGTGCCGGCGCCGTCGGCGTGCAGCACGACGCAGTGCTCGGCCGAGGCGCTCAGTTCGTCGGCGACCACCTTGCAGAAGGCGCCGGGGAAGAGTCCGACGTCCTGCTTCTCGATCGCGGCGTGGACTTCGGCCTTGCTGGCGGAGGCTCCGCGCGCGAGGTAGCGGGCATCGTGGCGCTGGTCGGTCATGGCGGGGGCATGGTCGGCGTCCGATCCGGGCTGCAAGGCGGCGGGTTGCCGAGTCCAACCCGATGGGCAACCTCATGCCATGCGCGCCTTTCTGCGGTGGATGGTATTCATCATCGGCATCGGCCTGGGTGGCCTGCTCGGCTGCTTCACGCTCTTCCCCGAGACGGTCGAACCGGTGATGTTCTGGCTGCGCGACAGTTTCGCCGGCAAGATGACCGCCTCGACCATGGCAGGCGTGTTGCTGTCCAGTCCGCTGCTGTGGCTGCTACGTTGGCTGCAGGCGATGCGGCGCAGCCGCGAGATCAGCTACAACACCGACAACGGGCGCATCTCGGTCAACCTGGTGGCGATCGAAGAGGCGCTGACCCGGGCGATCGAGGGTGAGACCGAGATCCGCAAGGCGCGCGTCTCGGTGTACGAGGACCGGGTCAAGCGCGGCATCGTCATCGATGCCGTCGTGACACTCTGGGAAGTGCCCAACGTGACCGAACGTAACTTATTTTGTCAAAGGCTTTTACGTCGTCGATTCGCCGAGCTGATGCCGGAGCGTAGCGACGTCTCGGTGAACCTGGCGGTGCATCGCCTGACCGTCCGGCCGCCCAACAAGGTGCCGACCACGGTCGTTGCTCCGGCAGTGGCAGCTGCCGCGGCTCTGCCCGCCAGCGCGGCTGCAACCGCCTTCGAGCGCAGCCCGCTTGGCGTACCCAAGCTGCCGACCCGCGAGCCCGAGCACCTGCCGCATTCAGCCGAGCCGAAGGACGAGGATGACCTCTACGTCGGCCCGTCCTACCCGGTCACCCGCGAGGACGAAGACGAGGCGACCGGCGTCTTCGCCAGGCCCGCACCGAAGCGTTGACCCGCGCTGCTGGGTCGGACCATCCCGCCCCCATGACTCCGATCATCGTCAACGGCGCCGCCGGCCGCATGGGCCGCCGCATCCTCACCCTGGCCGCCGAGCAGCCCGAGACCTACCGCATCGTCGCTGGGGTGGATCGTACCGCCGGCAGCTTGCGCGACCTCGGCGTGCCGGCCGACGGCCACGTGCTGACCGCCCTGCCGGTCGCCCCCGGCGCGGTGGTCATCGACTTCAGCCATCACGCGGTCTTCCCGGCCGTCGCTCAGCATTGCCGCCAGCATGGCATGGCGCTGGCCAGCGGCACCACCGGGCTGACTCCCGAGGTGCTCGACCGCGAGCTGGGTGGGCTGGCCGCGAGCCGCGCCTGCCTGCACGCCGGCAACATGAGCGTCGGCGTCAATGTCCTGCTCGATGTCGCCGCCCGCCTGGCCAAGGCGCTGGGCGTCGAGTACGACATCGAGATCATCGAGGCGCACCACAACCAGAAGATCGACGCCCCGTCCGGCACCGCCTTCGCCCTGGCCGATGCGATCACCGCCGCCACCGGGCGTAGCCGTGCCGACCATGTCTATGGCCGCGAAGGCAATACCGGCAAGCGGCGCCAGGGCGAGATCGGCGTGCACGCTGTACGCATGGGTGATGTGGTCGGCGACCACACCATCTACTTCGTCGGCGGTGGCGAGCGCATCCTGCTTGGCCACGTCGCGCACAACCGCGACATCTTCGCCCGCGGCGCCCTGCGCGCCGCCACCTTCCTGGCCGCGGCCAGTCCTGGCCGCTACACCATGCGGGATGTCCTGGGCCTGGCGTGAGCGAAGCGCTGGCCGTGGTCCTGCCCGACGGCGTGGCCGAACTGGGCTGCGCGCTGCCCGCCCTCGCGCGTCTGCGCGCGGCCGGCTTCACCCTGCATGCGCTCGCCCCAGCCTGGGCGGGCGGACTGCTTGCCGCGAGCGGCGATCGGGTGCTGGTCCGCTCTGCCGGTCGAGGTGCAACGGTAGCCGCCTTGCGCGCCAGCGGTGCGCGGCGCGGGGTGCTATTTGATGACCGCTTCTCGTCCGCGTTGCTGCTGCATCGCGCCGGGATCGCTGCCGTCGGGCACGGCGGTTGGCGCCGCTGGTGGGTGGCCCGGGTGCTGCCGCGTGATCGCAGGGCGCATCCGGTCGAAGCCTGCTGGGCCCTGGCCGGGGCGTGGTGCGCGGACGGGGCCACCGTCCCCAGCACCTGCACCGTACCGATCTCCGGCCCAGCCCAGGCCGGGCTGCCGGCAGAGTACGTCGTGCTGGTCAGCACCCCGGGCTGGCCGGGTCGCCGCCTGCTCGTGCGCCTGCTTGCAGAACGTCTCGCGGTGATCGGATTGGGCGGATGCAAGGCCCAGCCAGGACTGCAGTTGCTCAACGTCGAGGGTGCGGTGGCGTACCTCTCGGTGATGGCCGGAGCGCGCGTCGTGATCGGTGCCGATGCTGGACTGCTGCAGCTGGCTGCGCTGGCCGGTGCGCGCGTGGTCTCGGTCTCCGGTCCCGGCCACCTGGTCGAGCCGCGCCCGTGGACGCGTCGCGTCCGCCCGCTCGGCGATGCCCACGGCTGGCCTTCGGTCGATGCCGTCGCCGCGGCCGCCCTGGCGGAGGCGGCATGAGGTTCCTCGTCGTCCTGCTCTGCCTGGTCTGCGCGCTTTCGGCCGCCGAATGGCGCCTGGAGTCGGTCGATGGCCGGGTCGCCGTCCAGCCGCTCGACCTGCGCGCCCTGGCGGCGGTGTCGGCCCTGCGTGTCGAGGCGGCGCGTGATCCGGTCGATGAATCCGATGTCTGGGTCGAGGTGCGCCTGGTCACCGCCGACGGCCGGCGTTTCGCCCAGGCCTCGCCGCTGCGTTTGTCGGCTGGCGAGCGCCGCGCTGAGATGGTGGTCGGCTTCGATGCTGGTTCGTGGGCCGGCCAGGACGGGGTGATCAGTGCCGATGCGCTGCAGGCGATGGCCGCCTGCGAGGTCGCGGTGCATGGCTGGAACGGACGAGTGTCGGCGCGCCTGTCCACCCTCGCCACGCCGGTGGGCTCGCCTGCTTTCACCGTCGTCGCGCTGCAGTCCGGCCTGGTCGAGGTCGGGCCGTGGCGCGAGTGGCATCTGCGCCTGGCTGGTGGCTACCAGGCCGAACTGGGCCAGGTGGCTGCACTCGACGCTGCCGGTCGGCTGTGGCCGATGTTCCTCGATCAACCGGGCGCCAACGATGCCGCCGGCCGCTGGCGGCCCAGCGGCCCGGCCCGCTGGACCCTGCGCCTGCGACCCGACGAGTCACCCGCCGCGCCGGTGCGGCTGCAGTGGGAACACGCCGAAGCGCGCTGGGAAAGCGTTCCGTTGACCCCGCCGACCCAGGTGGTCATGCGCAGCGGGCTGCAGGCCTTGGCTTCGTGGGTCCTGCCCACTCCCGTTGCCGAGGCGTGGTCGGGCGAGGCGCTGCTCTACGACAGCGGTTCGTGGGTGCGCGTCGGTCGGCGCACCGTGCCCCCGGCCGTCGCTCCGGTGCTCGCCTGGCGCAGCGGTTGGACCGGCTTCCGTGGGGCTGAATCGTTGTCGTGGCAGCAGGCAGCGGCGCTCGATCAGCTGGTTGCGGCCGGGGTCGAGGCCATCGATCTCCTGCCCGAAGGCCTGGCCGACGAGCAGGGACCATTCCGTTTCGGCCTGTCGCCGTGGACGGCCCAGGACGGCCCGTGGCGGCATCCGCGCGATCTGTGGAATGAGGCCGAGCCCTGGCGCGCCTGGCAGCGCCAGGTCCGTGAGGTCGTGGCGCGGACGCGGGCCGCGCCTGGTCTGCGTCAGTGGGTCCTGGGTCTTGCGCGGCTGGCCAACCAGGATGCCGGTCGCGACCGTCTGCAGGCCCTGGCCGGGGCGTTGGCCGGACTGGTGGCGCGCTATGACGGACGTCCACTGGTCGCCCGGCACCCGCAGCTCGCCAGCTTCGGCCGCACCGATCCCGAGGGCGCCTGGTACGCCTTTGCCGACGGCGCACGCGGCTGGACCCAGGGCCCGGTGCCGCTGACTGGGCCGGTCATGGTGGAACGCAGCGGCAGTGACGGCAACGGCTGCATCGCCGTGCCGGTCGCCCCGGGCGGCGAGGTGCGCCTCGCCGGAGCGCAGGTCGCTCTCGACACCAACCTGTTCAACCTCGACCGCCTCGAACTCGATGCCGCGCTCGACGGCGGCGGCGAGGCGACGCTGTACGCCTGGGTCACCGACCATCACCACCGCTGGTGGCAGCAGCGCCTGGAGCGCATCCCTGGCGACGGCGGCTGGCAGACGGTCGGCGTCGATTTCTCTGTCACCGGGGCGTGGACGCTGGCGGGCGGCGAGGTCGCCTGGAGCGACGACATCCGGCGGCGCATCCGCGCCTTCGGCGTGGTCGCGTATGTACGCGGTGCAGGCGCCCAGGCCCGGCTGCGCCTCGATCGCCTGCGCCGGCTCGGCTGGCCGCGCGCTGGTGAGACGGCCCTGGCCATCGCCGTGGCGCAGGCGCCGACCGCGAAGCTCTCGCGCTGGCAGCCGATCGACTACGCGTTCAACCTCAACCAGACGGCGCAGAATCCCTACGATCCTGAGGCGGCGGACGTGATCGGCGAGGTCATGGCCGAGGATGGCAGCCTGGTGCGCCATCCGGCCTACTGGGACGAGCCCTATCGGCTGGTATTCGATGGCACGACCGAGCGTGCCGTACCGGCAGGTGCTGGAGGTTGGCGTTGGCGTTGGACCCCGCCGGCCGCGGGAGTCTGGCGAACCCGCCTGATCGCGCGCCTGAAGGTGCGCGGCGCGTGGCTACAGACCGAGACGGGTTGGAGCACGACGACCGTGGATGCGGCGCGCGGCGGCATGCCGACGGTCGGGGTCGATGCCGGTGATCCACGCTGGTTCTCGACCGCCGAGGGCAAGTTGTGGTATCCCATCGGGGTGAACCTGCGCTCGCCCGGCGACGAGCGCCAGGACGACCTGCTGGCCAAGGAACGCCTGTTCAAGCCGCAGGACGAGGAACCGGCAGCGGTGCGCGGCTGGAATTCGCTCGACTGGGAACGCCGCGGCACGCGCGCCTACGAACGCTGGTTTCCGCTCATGCGCGAGAACGGGATGGATTTCGCGCGCGTCTGGATGTGCCCGTGGTGGGCTGGCCTGGAATGGCGGCGCGATTGGGACGACTACGGCGGACTGACCTGGTTCAACCAGCCCAATGCCGCGCGCATGGACCGGGTGATGGAACTGGCGGCCGAGAACGGCGTCTATGTCCAGGTCGAGCTGATGAACCACGGCATGGTCGGCGAGTTCGCCGACAAGCAGTGGCAGGACAGCCCCTACAACCGCGCCAACGGTGGGCCGTGCCGCAACGTCGCCGAATGGTTCCGCTCCGACGAGGTGTGGAAGACGCACGAGAAGCGGCTGCGCTACACCCTCGCGCGCTGGGGTTGGCGCACCAACCTGGCGGCCTGGGTGCTGTGCTCCGAGCTGGAGTTCACCGGCACCTTCGACCAGGAGACGCGGCGCAACGATCGTGGCTTCAGCCCCGGTCTGCAGCGCTGGCTGGAACGCAGCCTGGCATGGATGCAGGCCAACGATCCGCAGCGCAACCGCCTGGTGACCATGCACTGGAGCCACCCGTGGGCCGGTCCGCAGCATTGGCAGACTCCAGGCCTGGGCTTCTCGTATTCCAACGCCTACACCGCCTTCCAGGACTTCGATACCAGCCTGGGCAAGGGCAAGCGCGTGCCGCGCAGCCTCCCCATCGCCCTCGATGCCTACCTGAACGACCTCTTCCCAGCCGACCAGTTGCGCCGTCCGACCCTGCTCGGCGAATGGGGCGGCCACTGGTCGGACAATGAACCCTGGGTCATGCGCGGCGAACTGCGCACCGGCTGCTGGCTGCAGGCGGTGACGCCCTATGCCGGCAACACCGGCTTCTGGTGGTGGTTGTGGCTGGAGACCAGCGACCAGTGGAAGCAGTACGCCGCGATTGCGCGCTTCATGCAGGGCGAGGAGCGGCGCGGCCAGACCTGGACCCCGATCCAGCCGCGCGTCCTGGGCGCCGACACGCGTCTGTTCGCCCAGGGCATGATCTCGCCGACGGCGGTGCGACTCTACGTCTGGCCGCGCGGCTATGACCAGGACAGCCGCCGGACCCAGCCCAAAGCCAGTGGCATGGTCCGTCTCGATGGCCTGGCGCCTGGCGCCTGGCGCATGCGCCGCTTTGACGGCGCCACCGGCGAGCAGGTCGCCGAGCGCGAGTTGACCGCCGATGCCCAGGGCCGCCTGGACCTGCCGGTGTCGGCCCTCGACCCCGACGCGGTGTTCAAGCTCGACCGGCGATGAACAGGCATCCCCTGGGACGGCGCATTGCTGGCGCGCTGTGGATGATTCGAGAGACTTACTCACATGCGCTGGCTTCTTCTCGCCCTCGTCCTCCTCACGCTCGCCGCCTGCGGCAACAGCAGCTTCCGCAGCGGTTGGGATGATACGCGCGACGCGATCAACAGGCCGTTCAAATAGTGCGTAGATACCTCGCCCCCGACGCCGTCCTGCCGCTGACCTGCACGCGCAGCGGCACCTGCTGCCACGGCAAGGATATCAGTCTGACGCCGGCCGAGCTGGCGCGGCTGGCCAGGGCCAATGGCATGTCGGCAAGCGCCTTCCGCGCGGCACACACCAGTGCCGGCGGCACACGCCTGCGCATGTCTGGCCCGCCGGGCTGGCGCGGTCTGGCCGCGTGCAGCCAGTACGACGCGCAGCGTGGTTGCCGCGTCCATCCCGCCCGTCCACTCGCCTGCCGGCTCTACCCACTCGGCCGCGAACGCTCTGGCGAGCGCGAACGCTTCTTCCACGAGGGCGAGCGTTTCCCCTGCCTCGACGGCTGTCCTGAGGTCACCTCGCTCCCCCGGCTCTCGGTCGCCGACTACCTGCGTGGCCAGGAGATCGCCGATCTGTGCCAGGTGCGCGACTCCTATCTGGAGATCGCCCAGGATCTCGCGGAGGGGGCCTTCGTGCTGGTATTCGACAGCGGGCTGGCCGAAAGCGGGAGTGGCGATTGGCGGCAGCGCTGGCAGGCGGTCGCGACAGGCGGTCCCGAGGCCTGGATCGCAGCGCTGGGCAGCGAGTGGCATGACCTGATCACGGTGCCTGACATCGGTAGCGTGAGCGAGGATGCATGGGTCCCGGCGCATGCCCGCCTGTTGCAGAGTCAGGCGCAGGAACGCCTGGCCTCCTTGACCGAGCAATCCCAGCTGGCTGCCGCCAGTGCCACGCTGCTGGCCGGGGCGGTCCTGCTGCTGCATGGGGTCGGAGCCGACAGCGCGGCCGTCGCGCGGGCCTGGCTGGTTAAGGCCGGTGAAGTACGGGGTTGAGCCACAGGCGTTATAGCAGCGTGCTGCAGACTTGACGATCCGTTGCCGCATGCCATGAATCACGGCGGAAACCCCAACCCCCCAAAGGGATTCACTGCATGCGCAAGCTCCTTCTCCCCGTCGCCGCCCTCGTCGCCTCGGTCAGCCTGCACGCTGCCGATGACCTCCGCTCGAACGTCGGCATCGGCGTCGGCACCATGATCTTCGAAGGCCAGAGCGGCCTGCTGTCGCAGATCTGCGCCGCGACCACCAACGGCTGCTTCGGCAACCAGACCTTCGCCATCACCACCGGCACCCTGGGCGCCAAGCCGTGGACCGGCATCGTCAGCAATGGCGAGGTCCAGAGCTTCGTCCGCGACAACATGGACCAGCTGGCCCGTGAGATGGCCGCCGGCCAGGGCGAGTCGATCGAGACCCTCGCCGAGCTGATCGCCGTCCCCGCCGCCGAGCGCGCGACCTTCGCGCAGAACCTGCAGGCGCACTTCGGCCAGATCTACGCCTCGCCGACCGTGACCTCGACCGAAGTGGTCGAGAATCTCGCCAAGGTCGTCGAGAAGGCCTGAGAGCACAAGTTTTGAGCTTTGAGCTTTGAGCTTTGAGCTTTGAGCCCGCATTGAGGGCATATGCCTGTTGAACAGCGACAGCCGGTGGCAAATGCCACCGGCTGTCGTATTTAGGGACCTCCGCATGCGCCGCCTGCTCCCGCTCCTCCTTGCCACCGCCCTGGCCGCCGCCGATCAGTACACAGTCGGTGAGGTACAGGCCTTCGCTACCGCCCGTGGCCTGGCCGAGGATCGCGAGTGGCTGACCCTGCTGCATGTCGAGCGTGCCTGGTATGGCTTCCGGCGCAGCCTGGTTGATGATCCCGCCTTCTTCCTGGCCGCCGAAGGCAGGCGCGATCCGCAGGCCGAACTGGACGCCTCGATCGCCGGGCTGCTGGCGGCGCCGATCGCTGATGCCAAGCACATGGTCGAGCGCTTTCCAGCCCGCGCCGAGTTCCTGATCCGCCGATTGGGCCTGGACCGGACGCGCCTGCCGGTGCCGCGCTCGCAGGAGTTCGAAGACGCCTACGCCGGCCTCGGTCCGCGCTCGGCCGCCCTGTGCTTCCCCACCGCGTACATGAACACGCCGGCCTCGATGTTCGGTCACACGCTGCTGCTCATCCGCAGCCGGGTGAAGACCGGCATGGCCAGCCAGGCGATCAACTATGCGGCCCTGACCGGCGATGACGGCGGCGTCGCATTCGCCCTCAAGGGCGTGCTTGGTGGCTATCCCGGCCATTTCTCGCTGATGCCGTACTGGCAGAAGCTCAACGAGTACAGCGATCTCGATCAGCGTGATGTGTGGGAGTACGAACTCGCGCTATCGCCCGAGGATCTGCGCCGGTTGCTGCTGCATGTCTGGGAGATGCGCGGCATCCGCTCCGACTACTGGTTCTTCGACGAGAACTGCGCCTACTACCTGCTCTATCTGCTGGACGCAGCGCGGCCGGAACTCGCCCTGCATGAGCAGGCCCCGCCGTGGGTCATCCCGCTCGACACGGTGCGCATCATGCGCGAGGCCGGTCTGGTCACTGGCGTGTCCTGGCGCCCGAGCCTGGCGACCAAGGTCAAGGCCCGTGCCGCACGCCTGCCTCCCGCGCGCGCCGAGCGCGCCCGGCGCATCGCCCTGGGTGAATTGCCGCCGTCGGCCGCCGTCGATGGCGATGTCGCGGCCAGCGCCGATGAACTCGACCTCGCCGCCGACTACCTGCAGGCGCTGCGCAACCGCAGCAAGGTCGATCAGGCCGCCTTCCAGCCGCGCTTTGTGCCGCTGCTGCAGGAGCGGGCCCGGCTTGGCGTGCCGGCGCAGGAGGCGATCAGCGCGCCGGTTGATGTGCCACCCGATCAAGGCCATGGTTCGCTACGCCTCGGTTTCGGTGGCGGCTACCACGGCGGGCTGCGCTACGTCGAGGCGGCGATCCGGCCGGCCTACCACGATCTGCTCGATCCGGCGGCCGGCTATACGGCGGGGGCGCAGATCGATTTCTGCTCGCTGGTCGGGCGCTGGTACGAGGACGGCCAGACGCCCGTGCTGGAGCGTTTCGATGCGATCGGCCTGCGTTCCTTCGCGGCCCGTGACGGGTTCTTCCACCAGCCGTCCTGGAAGGTCGACACCGGCCTGGTGCGCGAGCTGGTCGGCAACGAGCGCAACGACGAGTACCACGCCTTCGTCGATTTCGGGGTCGGCGCGAGCTGGGCCCTGGGCGGGGCCGGGCTGGTCTATGCACTGATCGACGCCGACCTGCGCGTGATTGACGCCGATCCGTCCCTGGCGATCGGCCTGGGTCCGGAAGTCGGAGCTATCCTGCGCTGGGATCGTCTGGCGATCCAGCCCGGTGCCCGCTGGGGCAGCTACGTCGGTGGACTGCACGAAGACAACTGGCGCCTCGGCCTGCGCGGCAGCTTCACCGTCCACCGCGACCTGGCGGTGGGTTTCGAGGCCGCGCGCTGGCGGTCGTGGGATGTGCTGGGCGACAGCCTGGGAATACGCATCAACGCGTATTTTTGAAGACCAGCGGGCGGGGGCGCCCGCGCCCCCGGGTCAGCCCTGCAACGCGCACTCCACGCCCTCGACCAGGGCGTTCCAGCTGGCGTCGATGATGTTCTCGCTGACCCCGATGGTGCCGAAAGTGCGGCCCTTGAACTGGTGCTCGATCAGCACGCGGACCTGGGCCGCGGTGCCTTCCTTGGAGTCGACGACGCGCACCTTGTAGTCGGCCAGGTGCAGGTCGGCCAACTGCGGGTAGGTGCCGCGCAGGGCGAGGTGCAGGGCGTGGTTCAGTGCATCGACCGGGCCGTGTCCTTCGGCGACGGTCAGACGCATTTCCCCGCCGACATCGACCTTCACCGTGCCCTCGACCAGATGATCGACGCCGGTATCGGTGCCCAGGCCGTGCACGCGGTAGTGGTGCAGCTTGAACGACGGCTTCCAGGTGCCGAGGTGGCGGCGCACCAGCAGTTCGAAGCTGCCCTCGGCGGCCTCGAAGGACCAGCCGCGGTTCTCCTTCTCGACGATCTCGTCGAGCACCGCCTTCTGCAGCGCGGGATCGGACAACTGGGGATAGCGCGCCGACAGCTTGGCCTGCACATTCGACCGTCCGGACAGTTCGGAGATGAGGATGCGGCGCTCGTTGCCGACCGACTCGGGCGTCACGTGCTCGTAGGTCAGACTGTTGCGCTGCACCGCGCTGACGTGGATGCCGCCCTTGTGGGCGAAGGCCGAACGTCCGACGTAGGGCTGGTTGGCGGGGCCTACCAGGTTGATGCGCTCCCACACCGCGCGGCTCGCCTCGGTCAGGCGTACGAGATGGCCGTCCGGCAGGCAACGCTTGCCCAGCTTCAGTTCGGCATTGGCGATGACAGCGCACAGATCGACGTTGCCGCAACGCTCGCCGACGCCGTTGATCGTGCCCTGCACCTGCACGCAGCCGGCACCGACCGCGGCCAGGGTGTTGGCGACCGCCAGGCAGCCGTCGTTGTGGACATGGATGCCCAGCTTGGCATCGGGCAGGCGTGCCTGCAGGGTGCGCACGGCGGCGACGACCTGCTCGGGCAGGCTGCCGCCGTTGGTGTCGCACAGCACCAGGCGCTCGGCGCCGGCGCGATGCGCGGCTTCGACCGTCTGCAGGGCGTACTCGGGATTGGCCTTGTAGCCGTCAAAGAAGTGCTCGGCGTCGTAGAACACCGGCTTGCCAGTCGCCTGCTTGAGGAAGGCCACCGAACTGCCGATCATCGCCAGGTTGTCCTCCAGCGAGACGCGCAGCGCTTCACGCACATGCAGGTCCCAGGTCTTGCCGAAGATGCAGCAGGCATCGGCCTGCGCTGCGACCAGGGCCTGCAGATTCGGATCATCCTGCGGCAGATTCTTGGCGTGGCGGGTCGAGCCGAAGGCGGAGATCTTCGCCGTGGTCAGCTTGAGTGAGCGGACGTCACGGAAGAATGCCTTGTCCTTGTCGTTGGACACCGGCCAGCCGCCTTCGATCCATGCCACACCGAGCCAATCCAGCACCTCGGCGAGGTGCAGCTTGTCGGCCAGGCTCAGATTGACGCCTTCGCCCTGCGAGCCGTCGCGCAGGGTGGTGTCGTAGATTTCGAGATTGCTGCTCATGGAGGTGCCTTGAAATAGAAAGGGGCCCTTCGCCAGCGGCGAAAGGCCCCAGATCGGGCTTCGCGCTGCGAAGTCGGATCACGTACGGGCGATAATTCGCACCAGTTGCATGCGCGGAATGCTAGTGATCAAAATTGGGCTGCAAGGCCCAGGAAGGGGCCGGACAGCGTGATGTTCGCCTCGGCCTTCTTGCCGCCATCCTCGATCTCGACGTCGATCATGGTCTGGCGCCAGCCACCGATCACGCCGATGTTCTCCATCGGGTAGTAGGACACCTGGATCTGGCCGGTCAGGTAGCTGCCGCTGATGTCGCCAAGCGGCAGAGCGAGGCCGTGTATCATCGCTTCGACCTCGATCATGTCGAGCGGAGCGGCGTAGGCGCGCAGGGCGAGCGTCGGGAGGATGGCGCTCTCGTCGAGTTTGGTGGTGACGCCGCTGCTCTCCAGGCTGGTCATGATGGTGAGTTGGTGCGCGGCCAGACCGATTGAGAAGCCGGCGACATTGAGGGCGATCGGGGCCCAGTTCACCTCGGCGTAGATGTCGGTCAGCTCAGCCTTGGAGTTGATGGCGCCGCTGAAGTTGGTGCCGCCGAAGTTGATAGGCGCACTCAGCGTCTTCGAGCCATCGGTCTCCCAGGCCTGATAGCCGAGGAAGGCGTGGAAGTCGAAGATCGGCGTGCCGGCTGAAAGTTCTAGGTTGGGTGTGACCTCGCTGCTGTCGAGTCCGACATCAGCCATCGAGAACGAGGTGCCGGTGACGCTTTGATCGGTGTACTTGGCATCGCCCGACAGGCCGATCAGGCCGCCCGAGACCTGGGCGCGAACCCAGTAGTCCCACGATCCGCCGTCAGCCGCCATAGCGGTGCCGGCACAGGCGAGCAGGGTGATGGAGATGAGGGCGCGGGTATGCATGGGCCGGATGCTAACGCGACCCAGCCCCGAGTTCCAGCGGCAGATGGCTTGCCTGGGCGGTGCGGCTCAGGGCACGAAGCTGGGCGCTTCCTCGGTTTCAAGCTGCGACACGGTGATCTTCAGCGTCGTGCCGAGGTGGTTGTTGAGGCTGTCCTGGATGAAGGTCAGGGTGCCGCCGATCGATGACGAGCAGCTGCCGCAGGCGCCGTGGTATTGCACGATCAGTTCGTCGCTCTGCAGATCGACCAGGTCGATGCCACCACCGTCGCTGGCCAGGGCCGGGCGTACATGCTGGTCGAGCACCGTTTCGATGCGGCGTACCTTCTCGAACAGGCCGATGTCGCCCCACGGCAACTGGTCGGCGGTGTGCGGCGCATCCTTCGGCTTCTCGTAGGCCTGCACCGCCTTGGTCAGGACATAGAACGGCTTGTCGGCGTCGAGCGCCATATCGAAGGCCGGCTGGTCGCCGGAACCGCGCAGCAGCGCCTCGACCCGGCGCGGGGTGATCTCCTTGGCATCGATCAGCAGGTGGCCTACCACCAGTTCGAGCATGCCATCGTAGGCCGCCAGCAGGTCGCCGGAGGCGGCGCTGCGGAAGCGGGCGCTGGTCACCAGGCCGCCCTGATCGACGAGCAGGCTCAGGGTGATGCGCTCCGGAGCGCCTTCCGCGCCATGCGAGGCGGTGATCAGTCGGCAGCCATGGCTGACGGCATCGGCCTCGGTGAGTTCACCGGCGAAGCGCAGGGCGGCGAGACGGGCGTTGACGGCGGCTGACGGCACGGGGGTGGCTCCGCAGGGGTCGTAACGCGGCGCGTGGGGCAGTCCATGCCGCTCGCTCCACCATTGGACGCCGGCCACGACCCGCATCATGGCAGGCATGGCCATAGGCTCGATGACACCCCTCCACCAGTGCTACTACCTGGGGCAGGAGGACGTCGATCCGGTCCACATCCTGACCCAATACCTGATCCGCAACCCGCAGTACGCGCGCCAGCGCGAGGCGGCCTGTCCGGTGCATATCTATGTGGTCGCCGCCCCGGTCGTGGACCGGTTGTCGGAACCGGCGCATTACCTGCGCAAGGTCACCACCACGATCGGCGCGATCCGCGCCGCGGCGCAGGCCGTCACTGGCGAGGATTTCAGCAAGCCGCCGCCGACCCCCGAACAAGTTGCGGTGCGCAAGGCGCGCAAAGCGGCCAAGAAGGCACGCAAGACGGATCCTTGATTCACCCGTTCGGTGTTCGGCGTTCGGCGTTCGGCGTTGACGACAGTAGGTTTACATGCATCGCTGTGTTCTGACAGGGGACAGATAGAGGATTCAGGGACATCCCTGCGGAACACCGAACGTCGAACGCCGAACGCCGAACATAAAGGGGCAATGACCAACCGCTCACGCCGGCGGCGTATCCCGATATCCCATGCGCGTCTGCTTGTCGGCCAGGCTGCGCAGGTCGCCGGCGATCGATTCCATCTTTTCGCGCGTCTGCTGGGTCGAGCCGACATAGCGGCCGAGCAGGTCGAGGACCGGGGCGAGCGAGGTCTCGACCACCTTGAGGTGATGGTCGAAGACCTGGGCGTAGTACTTGGGCAGGGTGTTGACTACCTCGACCTTCGGGGCGGCGGCCTTGATCGCCTCGGCGATCTGCCCGACCAGCGCCTCGATGCGCTCGGCCTGGGCGCTGCGCGCCGCACCGGCCTCGCTTGACAGGGCCTGCTGCAGCGCGGCGATGCGTTCGCCCAGCTTGGCGAGCTGCACCACCGCCTGGCTGGCCGGGTCGTCCTTGCCGGACAGCTCCTGACGGCGGACATAGACCACGCAGATCTCGGCCCAGCGCTTGGCCTCCTCGGGCGTCTGCACGCCCAGCAGAAGCCGTAGTTTGAGCAGATTGGCCTCGGCCCCGGTGGTCAGGGTCTGGGCCTCGGCGCGGTAGTGGCCGAGGATGAGCTGATCGACCTCGGGCTCGGTCATCGCCGGCACGACACGGGCCGCGATCTTGGACATGTTGCGGTAGCTGCCCTGCAGCTTGAAGGCCGGTTCGGTGCGGTATTCGTCGGCCTGTGCCGCCGAGGCGATGTAGGTCTGGTTGACCATCAGCAGGGCGCGCTGCACGCGCATCAGCAGGCGGACCACGGCGGTGATCTCGGCCACTTCGGCGGCGGCGTAGGGGTGCTCCAGCTCGCTGCGCGCGCCCTGGTCGCCAGAGGCCAGGCGCACGAAGCGGTGCACATCCGCCTGCGGCCGGGCGAGCAGCGGCTGCAGCACCGGGTTGACCGACAGGCAGTTCTCGAGGTAGGACAGGGCGAAGGCGTCGCCGTGCGCGCCGGCCGCGTCGCCCAGGTTGTGGGTGTCGGCACGGTTGGCGAGCATGTCGGGGATGCGGAACTTCTCGCCTGATTCGGTGTAGGGATTGCCCGCCATCACCACCACGACCTTCTTGCCGCGCAGGTCGAAGGTGCGCGTGACGCCGTCCCACACGCCCTCGATCTTGCGCTGGCCGTCGCACAGGCTGATGAACTTCTGCAGGAACTCGGGATCGCAGTGCTGGATGTCGTCCAGGTACAGCATCACGTTGTTGCCCATGGCGAATGCGAGGTTGACGCGTTCGACCTCCTGGCGGGCCTGGGCGTTGGGCGCTTCGGCCGGGTCGAGCGACTTGACGCGATGGCCGAGCGCCGGGCCGTTGACCTTGACGAAGGCCAGGCCGAGGACGCTGCATACATACTCCATCAGCGTGGTCTTGCCGTAGCCGGGCGGGCTGATCAGCAGCAGCATGCCCTGGAGATCCGTGCGCCGGCCTTCGCCCAGGGCACCGATCTGCTTCGCCAGGTTGTCACCGATCAGCGGCAGGAAGACCTCATTGATCAGCTTGTTGCGCACGAAAGTGGTCAGCACGCGCGGCTTGAACTCATCAAGGCGCAGGCGGGCCTTCTCGCGTTCGACCAGTTCGCGTCGGCTGCGGGCATAGGCGCGCCAGGCCGGGACATGCGCGCTGCACAACGCGGTCAGGCGGTCGGAGAGGTCGTCGATGCGCAGGTCGAGCTTCTTCTCGACGATGCGCGGATGGCTGCCGAGCAGGCCCTCGACCACGCAGGCGGTGCGCGCCGAGACGTCCTCGCGCGGCAGGTCCGGGGCGAGCAGCAAGGCGGCGACCTCGGGCACGGCGTGCGCCAAGTGCGGCTGCTCGCGGCGGGCAAAGGCCGCGACCCAGGCGGTGGCCAGACGCGACGCGGCGAGCGGATCGGCGGCCAGTTCGCGCAGATCGTGGGTCAGCGCCTCGGTGGCGGGATTCAGCCGCTGGTGGTCGGCGAAGCGGGCCGCCAGCTCGCCGGCGTCGCCCGAACGGACGAAGCGCAGGGGGCCGGGCTGGGCCAGCTCTTCGGCCAGGTAGGTGGCGGCCTGCTCCAGCACATGCGCCGGCTGATCGGTGGCGTGTGGCCGGATCAGTTCACGGCAGTCGGCGGCGACCACCGCCAGGGCGTCGCCGTCGCCGAAGCGGCTGCGTACCAGGGCGAGGGATTGCGCCTGGCGGCGCAGGCGGTCGGCCTGGGCGCGGTCGGGGCAGCGGGCCCAGGAGATGACCGCCAGGGCGCGGGCGCTGGCGGGATGGCGCAGCAGGCCGCAGGTATCGGCGAGGTGGAGCAGGGCGCGCAGGATGAGGGCCGCATCGGCGTCGTGTACGCCGCGTTCGTAGCCCTGGTCTACGCGCCGCGTGGCGGCCTCCTGGACCATCGCGGCCAAGCCATCGCCGGCCGTACGCAGGGCGGCGATGCTCATGCCTTCGGCGCCATGCTCGGCGGCCTGCAGGATCTGCCAGGCCAGGTATTCACCGCGATACACAGTGGGGGTCTCACCTTCGACCGGCAGTTCCCAGAAGGGGCGCGTGGCGGCGAAGCCGGGGTCGGCGACGGCGCGGGCGTAGTCGGTGCCGGTGAGGTGGAAGTGCATGCGCACGCCATCGGGCGTCGGGCGCGGGATCATCACCAGATCGAGGGGGGCGCTGTTGACGCTGAAACGGTGCCGGCCGAGCTTGAGCGCCGATCCGCCGTCGAACAGCTCGCCCTTGTCGCGCACGGCGCGCATGCCGTCTTCACGCACCGCCTTCAACCGGCCTTCGAGATCGTCGGCCTTCACCTGGTCGCCGAGACCGCGCAGGTCGGCGATGATGGCGCGCACCTTGGTGATCAGCGGATCGCTGCCGAACCAGGCGTTCAGCTCATCGATTTTGGCGAAGCCCACCGCCCGACCGGCCGCCGACTGCAGGATGCGCTCGGCGGCGCGCAGCCAGCCGTCGGCGCGGCGGTTGCGCTCATCGACCAGGGCCTGGCGCTTGGCGGCGATGCGCTCGGTGACATCGACCCGGCGGTTGGCCAGTTCCGTCGCGTACTGTTCGAAGTCGGCGAAGCGGCCTTCCAGCTCCTCGACCTGGATCATCAGCTTGGCGGCGAACTCATCGCATTTCGCCGGCGAGTCGCACAGCGCCAGGGCATTGGCCAAGGCCTGTGACAGCAGGCGGTCCTGGACCGCGAAGTCGGCTGCCGCCTCCTTGGCGCCCAGTTCGTTCTTGCGGCCCGCCAGCACGGCGCGGGCGCGGTTGAGGCTGGCGTAGGTCTCGCCGATGCGTTCCAGCACGGCCGTGCGCGCCGCCGCCTCGCTGAACTCCAGGGCGTTGACGATGCCGACCAGCTGGTCGAGGCCTTCGGCGGCGCGATCGATGCGCTCCAGCACCGGCTTGGCTTCGGCGACGGCGGTCAGGGCGGCGGCGTTGGCCTCGGTGGCGGCTATCTCGGCCTGCCAGGCAGCCAGGGCCTCGGGCTTGAGCAGCAGTTCGACTGCGCCGCGCGCCAGCTCATCGGCCAGCTTGGCGAGCCGGGCGTCGAGCTTCGCCAGGCGTGCCGCATCCACGTAGCGCACGCTCTTCAGTGTCTCGGCATGGCCGCGCGCCGCGCGCACCTCGGTGAGCGGGGCGACGAAGCCCTCGATCTTCGATTTGTCGCCCAGGGCGGTGCGGCGCACCAGCTCGTCGCAGGACTTCTCGGCGGCGGTGACCTTGGCGGCGGCCTGCGCGGTCAGCGCCACCACCTTCTCGAACTCGTCGATCACCCGCTCGGCAGTACCGCGCAGCGCGTCGAGGGCGGCGCGCAGGCCGAAGCCTTCGGCGCCGGCCAGCCACGGATAGGTGTCCACGACCTTGCCGACCGCCTTGAGCAGTTCCTCGTAGATCTGGCGGTTCGGCTTCTGCGCCGCCACCAGCCGGGTGAGGTGCATGAGGTCGGATACGGCGCGCACCAGTTCGCGGTTGCCCAGCTTGGCCAGTTCGCTGCTGGCGGGCGGGGCGGTGGCGGCGGCGACATCCTCGTCGAGGAAGGGGGTCTGCCAGATCTGCAGGGCGTGGACGCGGGTCGGTTCGGGTTCGGCCCGCAGCACCACCAGGCGACCGTCGGGCAGGCGGCAGTACGACGAGCAGGTCACCGGTGTGGCGACCTCGCGCGTGATCAGGTTGTACTGCAGGATGATGTAGGTGCCGCTGTCGCGCCGGTAAAAGACGTAGGCGACGTCCTCGCCGTTGGGGGCGCGGAAAGCGCGCTTGAACTCCATGCCGGCCGCGTCGATCGGGAAGATCTTATGCGTGCCGGTCGAGAGGTAGTAGCCGCCCGGGAAGACCAGGCCGTGGCCCTCGGGCAACTGCTGGCAGGACAGGCCGATGGCGTCGATACGCACCGCTTCATGGGTGGCTCGGTTGTACACGACATGGCGCCAGGCCGCCTCGCGGTAGGGGCGGACCTTCAGCAGGATGCACGACGGCAGGACGGCGTAGTGGATCTCGGCGTCGTCGAGTCCCTGGGTCGGGTCATCGACCGGTTCGGCGAAGATGCCGCTGCCGGTCGAGGTGTTGTCTTCGATCTTGATGGTGAAGTCGCCGCCCACGCACTCGACGAAGATCTCGTCGCCGATGTTGATGTGGGGATGCGCGCCCTGGATGTGCTGCTCGCGAGTGGTGCGCGTCCAGGCGAAATCGTGTGAGACCGGAAAGACGTAGTCGCGCTCGCCGCGGTTGTCGATGTAGCGTGGCGCCTCGTCGGCCCCGCGCCCGGTCAGTCCCCAGCGCAGCACGCGCATGTCGGAGATGCGCGAACCGGTCTGGAAGGCGGCCAGCATCAGCCGGTCGGTGCGCCGCAGATGCAGCAGCCGGGCGTCCTTGTAGTACTGGAAGACCTCGCTGAAGTCCTTGACGAAGCCAGCCTCGGCGAGCAGTCGGGGCGCGTGCTCGGGGTCGAGGTTGACGACGTTGGTCCCGTCGTCGCGCAGTTCGGTGAACACATCCGCCACCGACACCTGGCTCTTCAGGCCCATGAACACCTGGTAGCCGAGCAGCAGCCGGTCGCCGACATTGACGATGTCGCGCGGGATGCAGTTGTGTTCGGTGCGCACCCGGGCGCTGGCCAGCAGCCGTACGCTGACCCCGCCGAACAGTTCGAGCCGGCGCGCATTGAGCTGCTGCGCCGATGTGGCCAGGCCCTTGCCCTGCTCGTCGAGCCGGGCGCGGACGACCTCGAAGGTGCCTTGGTCGATCTCGGTCATTGCCACTTAGCTTTGAGCTTGGAGCTTGGAGCTTTGAGTCCAAATGCCGCAGTTCGGCGTTCGGCGTTCGGCGTTCGGCGTTGATCGCACGTGAGATACAGCGTCGGTCTGACATCACCCCCCGGGTGAGTCTCCCCAAACCGTGTTTTCCCCGCAAGTCCTTGCGGAACGGCGAACGGCGAACGGCGAACGGCGAACCAAATGCGTTGTTTAGGTTGAGTCCGCATGCGCATCACAGGCTGTGCTGTTTCATGACGGCGAGGATGCGCTGTTCGACCACGGGCGAAGGCTTGGCCATCAGCGCCTTGCGCGTGATGTTGCCCAGCACGCGCTTCTCATCGGCGTCCACAACCCCGTCGCGCAGCGCGAGGCCGAGCAGGAAGTTCAGTTCGGCCAGATCCATCTGCCCGTCGTCGGTGAAGACGCGGATGGAGGAGTAGGCGATCTCGATGTGGCTCTTGGGCGTGGTCATGTGGTCTTCCTGCGTGTGTTCTGCGTTCTGCGGACTCAAAGCTCCAAGCTCTAAGCTCAAAGCTATGTTGTGTTCTGCGTTCTGCGGACTCAAAGTCTGCGGACTCAAAGATCCAAGCTCTAAGCTCAAAGCTGTGTTGTGTTCTGCGTTCTGCGGACTCAAAGCTCCAAGCTCTAAGCTCAAAGCTATTTGAGCAGTCCCAGTTCCTTCGCCTTCCCCATCAGTTTGCTCACGACGGCCGGGTCCTTGCCGGCCGTCACCTTGGCCAGGGCCCCGGCGATGCCGAGGTTGGCGAGGTCGCCGCTGGAGATGCCGGAGAGGATCTCCTTCAGGTCGTCGGGCAGACTGCGGCCGTCGTGCAGGTATTCCTTGCCGACCGTCTGCAAGACATCGCTGTGATCGACCGTCGCATCGATGCGCTTGCCCATCGACACCGCATCGACGAAGCGGTCGAAGAACTGGCCGTCGCCGCCGACGATCTCGATCTTCGCCTTGCCCAGGCTTTCGCCCAGGACCTTGGCACGGGCGTGCGCGATCTGCACTTCGGCGTCGATCTGCACCTTCTTGAGCGAGACCTCCTGCTCGAGCTTGATACGGAACTCCTCGTGCTGGCGGGTCTCGCCGGTCAGCTTGGCCATCGCCAGCGCCTTCTCGGTCAAACCCTTCGACTCGGCCAGCATGCGGTTCTCGACCGCGCTGGCGTCGGCTTCGCCCTGGCGCTGGGTGGCGTCGGCGTGCGCGACATCGACCGCGACCCGGGCCAGGCCCTGCTTCTTCTCGGCCTCGGCCTTGGCCTCCATGATGCGGGCCTCGACGTTGCCGAGCTTTTCGGCGGCGATCGCGTCCGCTTCCTTGACCTTGGCGGCGGCAAGGCCGTTGGCGGCGGCTTCGGCCTGACGGCCTTCGGCGCGGCGGATCGCGGCCAGCGTCTCCTTCTCGGCCGCGGTCTGCTCGGCTTCGGCCAGGGTCAGCTTCTCCTTGGCGTGGAAGGTGGCGGCGGTGGCGGAGGCCTCGGCCTGCTTGACCTCCTTGATGCGGATCTGCTCGGCCTGCTGCTCGGCGTTGATCACCGCGGCGTCCTTGGTGCGCTGCGCCTCCATGACCAGGCGGACGCTCTTGATGCGCTCCTCCTCCTCGGCCACGGTGCGTTCGACGGCGACGCGTTCGCGGATGACCTCGGCGATCGCCTTGCGCTCCTGGGCGATGATCTTCTCCTTCTCGATCTCGGAGAGTTCGACGGCGCGTTCGCGCGCGACCTGTTCGAGGTGGCGCTCCTTCTGGATGCGCTCGTTCTCGACCATCACCGCGCCTTCGCGGTTCTTGCCCGCCACCTCGATCTCGCGGTGGGCGACCTGCTTCTTGACCTCCAGTTCCTGCTCGACCTGGATGCGCGTCTCCTCCGAGCGGCGGTGCTCTTCAGCCTCGACCTTGGCCTGCTCGGCAGCCTCGCGCGCCCGGCTGGTGCCGATCTCGCGCGCCTGCTTGGCTTCGGCCTCGGCCTGCTGGCGTTCGAGGGCGAGGATCGCCTCGCGCGCCTCGACGTCCTGCTTCTTGATCGTCTTCTGCGCCTCGCGCTCGATGTCATTGGCCTTGACGCGCTGCGAAGCGGTCAGCTCGATGATCTTCTTACGACCTTCGGCATCGAGGATGTTGTCGGGGTCGAGCAGTTTCAGCGGGGTCTGCTCGAGGTAGTCGATCGCCACGTCTTCGAGGCAGTAGCCGTTGAGATCGCGGCCGATGACCTTGATGATCTCCTCTTTGAACTGGTCGCGCTCGTTATAGAGCTGCACGAAGTCGAGGCGCTTGCCGACCGTCTTGAGGGCTTCCGAGAACTTGGCCTGGAAGAGGTTCTCCAGCGTGCCGCGGTCGGAGGCGCGGGCGACGCCGACCGTGGTGGCGACGCGGATGACGTTGTCGGCGCGGATGTTGTCCTTGCAGATCAGGCCGTTGATGCCCTTGCGGTCGACCTCGATGGTCTTGACCGAGATGTCCATGATCTCGGCCTTGTTGATCACCGGCACGACGATCGCGCCGCTGAACGAGACGGCCGGCTCGGAACGCAGCGCCGAGTTGATGATCAGCACCTGGCCCTGCTCGACCATGCGGTAGAAGGCCTTGATGGCCATGAGCAGGAACATCAGCGCCAGGAAGATGACGACGATGACCGGTAGCCAGAACCCGAAGAACGAGTTGCTGGCGGATGCAGCAGCCTCTTCGGCAGGCAGCACGGCGGCCAGGGTGAGGATGGCGAGGGTGCGCGGCAGCATGGCTGACTCCGGGGTCACTGGGCGGAACGGATGGGAGGGGTCGGCGGCGATTCGGCCGGCGGCGTCACCGCGTCGGATTCGGCGATGAATCCGGGGCGGGTATGGGGCAGGGGGGCGATGCGGTAGACCCCGGCGGCGCGGTCGTAGTCCATGACCACGGCCTGTTCGCCGCGCTTGAGCTGGTTTACCGGATCGCTGATCACATTGAGGATCACATCCTCGCCGCTCGGACGGTCGTAGCGGGCGGTACCGAACCGCGCATCGACAGTGGAACTGGTAACCTCGACCATCTTGCCGACCAGATC
>JFJP01022079.1_pt1 | contig 24634 bp, 19 predicted proteins | sample 431651 | NCBI WGS metagenome assembly JFJP01 (sample SAMN02602958, study PRJNA72255) | Microbial mat metagenome, whole genome shotgun sequencing project. | biome: fresh water; feature: sink hole; material: water; isolation source: purple microbial (photo- and chemosynthetic) mats found in...
CGTCTGCGGTGATAAAGTCAACAATCCGTTGCAGGGCATTTTTGCCGAGATCCAGATAAACAGCCTCAGCCTCGGTGATTTCTCTTTCTCCATCCCCATCCTCATGCTCCTCCGGCAGAGGCAGGCTGTCGGCTTCGGCTTCGTCCTCTTCCGGGGGAATAAGATCGTCTTCGATGTCTTCTTCATCGTCATAGAAATCGTCGTCGTCATCCGCATCATCATCCGCATCATCTTCTGGTTTATCTTCAATATCTTCAGAAACAGCCCTTCGGTTCCGCTCAGCCTTTCGGCTCCGTTCAGCCCTTCGGCTCCGCTCAGTCATTCGGCTCCGCTCAGTCCTTCGGCTCCGCTCAGTCATCTGCTCAGGCGCCTGCCCGTCTTTAACAAAAGGCTGGCTCACTGACGTTTGCTGCTCGGTTATCGGCTCTGAGCCGGGAGCCTCAGCGGTCTGCCCGTTTTGATAAGATGTATCTGCTGTTTTGCCGGGCGGCAGATGCGTGACCCTGATTCGTGCTTTTTTTATCCCCACCAATCCGAAAATACCGGTTGAACCGTAAGAAATCACATCATATTTAAGTTTTTCTCTGGGGATGTTCAATTCTTCACAAGCTTTTCCGACCGCCTTTTCCACGGTCTTGTCCTCAAACTCCAAATGAGGCGACATGATAACCTCCATTGATTGAGAATTGAGAAGTGAGAATTATTTCTCAATTCTCAATTCTCAATTCTCACTTATTTTAGGCTTTTTTCTTTGAAATGTAATACTGCTGCGAGATAGACAGGATGTTGTTTATGAGCCAGTATAAAACCAATCCCGATGAAAAATTGATAAAAATAACCGTAAAAATGACGGGCATAAACATCATCATTTTTGCCTGCGCCGGATCTCCGGGAGGCGGGGACATTTTCTGCTGCAACAACATCGTAGCACCCATAATAATGGTCAGTACCGGAATGCCGTAGGGCGGCTCCATAAAGGGAATTGCCATGTCAAAGGGAAACAGCCGGTCCGGCGCGGACAGGTCATTGATCCACCCGAAAAAAGGCGCATGTCTGAGTTCAATGGCATCATACAGCATCCGGTAAAGCGCAAAAAATACCGGAATCTGAGCCACCATCGGAAGACATCCGCCCATTGGATTTATCTTGTATGTCTTGTACAGGTTCATAACCTCCTGATTCATCCGATGTTTGTCATCTTTATATTTTTCTCTGATTTCAGTCATCAACGGCTGAATTTTTTTCATTTCGTTCATGGACTTGTAGCTGATGTTTCCGAGAGGCCACAGGACAGCTTTGACCAGAACCGTTAAAATGATAATGGCAACACCGTAATTGGGAATAAATCCGTAAAGAAAATTCAGCAGCCAGAGGCAGGGCTTGGCAATAAAGTCAAACCATCCGAAATTAATGGCTTTATCCAGATTGTTATTGAGTCTGTTCAGAATCTTCAAACTCTTGGGACCGAAAAAGAGATTAAAATCAAAATGCTGCTGCGCTCCGGGACCGATCAGCGCCGCCGGGCATACATAACGGCTTTCGATCAGACGGTCCGATTTGACAGAAAGACGCATAGTTGCAGGGATTCCGGATGTTGTATCAGGAGACACGGGAATAATGCCCGACATGAAATAATGACTTTCCAATGCCAGCCATTTCAGGGAACCGGTATAGGTGTTTTTATCTTTGATATCGCCAAGTTTAATCTGTTCCAGACTGTTGTTGATCAGCGCGCTGGGTCCCTCGAATCCGTAGGAGTTCTTTGCTGTCGGAACCGTTCCGGTCAGAGAAAGGGTCAGACTGTCCTGAACAGCTGTTGCCGAACCGTTTTTGATGTTCACCGTCAGACCTATCAGATAACTGTCCGGAGAAAAAACAAATTTTTTATCCACAGCCACACCCTGGGGGGATGTCCATGAAAAAGAGACCGTTTGCGCTTTGCTCCCCTGCTGAAGACGGATTTCCGGCTTGTCGGATTCAACCGCTGCCGCAAAAATCGCATTCTCTATGCCCGGCACACTGTTATTCTCAAAGCCTGCCTGAAGATTTCCCCCGGCAATGTCTGCGGAAATGAGTTCTTTGAGGGGCGAATTTTTATCTGCTTTTTCCCTGTATGCTTCCAAAACAAAACTGGTAAACACCGCGCCTTTTTCTGAAATTTTTACCGAGTACAGCGGCGTCGTTACCGTGACAGTTCGGGCATTCTGCTGTGAAACAGGCGCGGCAGGGGGCGTCTCCGGGACGGGAAGGGCATCCGAAGCTGCCGGTTTCTCTGCCTCAGCCTTTTTCATATCAGATTCTGCATGTTCCGACTGTATTGCCGGCTGCGGATTCGGTTTTTGCGGTGTATCCTGCGGAGCGAGAAAGACATTCCATACAATGAACACAAGAAAAGAAAGTGCTATTGCCAAAAAAAATCGGGTTTGTTCCATTCATATTCTCCTATCATTTATACAATATACAAAAAGGCTGACCTTATTTAAAATCAGACCTGCTCTTGTATTCGGTGCCGGGAAAGCAGGCAAAAAAATCTCCTGTTATACGGATAGATATTTCAGATAAATCAGATTTTAAAGGAGGGGACGAGTTAGGGAACAGGATCAAATCCTCCCGGATTAAAGGGATGACAGCGTAAAATTCTTTTTAAGGAAATCCATAATCCTTTAAGTATTCCGTAACGCTCAATCGCCTGATACGCATAATCAGAGCAGCTTGGATAAAAACGGCACCGGTCCCCCAGCATGGGGGACACAACAAACTGGTATGCTTTGATCAGTAATAGAAATATTTTTTTAATGATAAACACCTCTTAAGTGAGAAGTGAGAAGTGAGAATTGAAGCATGTCATTCTGAGCGAAGCGAAGAATCTCAGATTCCTCACTGCGTTCGGAATGACAAAAACAGAATTTTTCAATTCTCAATTCTCAATTCTCAATTCTCAATTTTAAGATTTTGTCAAAAAGATTCTGTAATGAAGAAAACACTGCGCTTGTCGGCAGAACTGCTGCCGGCGTTTTTGCAATGATATTTATATCCCAATGATCTGTCAGCCTGTGTTTGTGCAATCGGAAAAATTCACGGGAAAGCCGTTTGATCCTGTTGCGAATCACAGCATTCCCGACTTTTTTGGTAACTGTAATCCCTATACGGCTCTGTCCGCTGATGCCGGGTCCGAAAACCGCAAGAAAATGGCTGTTATGAAATTTTTTCCCGGTTTTTGACAGGCGGATAAAATCTGACCGCTTTAAGATTCTGTCTGCTTTGGTAAAAGCAAAAGGTTTCAATTGACCTTCCTGAACACAAATAATGCCGGATTTCCGGAGTGCGTCTCTTCGGAATGCTGTCATCTTATTAAAACCGGAGCCGCCGGGCGACCCATTTTATAAGATAGGTCAGCAAATGCTAAAATTTCGCTGCGCTCCGCTTTTAATAAGATGACAGCACTCCGGAACCGGTATTTCATGACCTGTCAATTGTAAAGCGTCCGGCTGAAAACAGGTCAATCCGCTTCAAAGCGATTTGCATCTGTTTTCAGCCGGGGCGCTTTACAGCGCCAGGCGTTTTCTGCCTTTGGCTCTGCGTCTGTTAATCACCTTTCTGCCCTGTTTGGTTGACATTCTTTCCAAAAAACCGTGTGTTCTTGCCCGTTTAAGTCTGCTTGGCTGATAAGTCCTTTTCATAATCCCTCAATCCTTCTGTTTAGAAATTCATAAGTTTAACCTTTCTATTTATGCACAAGCAAGTCACGATGTCAAGCCCCAAAATTTGTAAGCACGGATTCACCGTTTTTTACAGAACAGGCATCTTAAAAATTATTTTCGCTTGTCTGCTGTAAATAAAAAATTGAAAAACAAGAGGTTAAATATAAATCTTTTTTTCATGTTATATTCGGTTACTTTTTTCTTTAAATATAAAAAAATAATATTTTTGACAAATATAAAAAAATTTTTTATTTATATGCTATATAGAAAGAGTTATACAAAACAGCATAATAACAAATTAAGCGGAAATGAAAAAAAAAGAATGCACATTGTGTTTCATTTTTTTATAAAAAATAAAGGATAAGCCTTATGAAAATTATTACATGGGGCAGTCGGGGTTCTCTGCCTGCTTCGGTTCACTCAAAAATAATAAGACAGAAGATTTATGCCGCACTGAAAGCGGCAAAAGACTGTCAGTTCAAATCAGAAGCTGAAATGGATCATTTTATTGACACACAACTGCCTTTTTCTGTAACAGGCGGATACGGGACCAATACCTCCTGCGTCGAAATAAGAGACGGCAAAGAACTTATCGTGCTTGATGCCGGAACCGGTCTGCGGGATTTCGGGAATTATATCATGCAGTCAGGAAAGATTCCCTGTCATATCCATCTGTTTATGTCTCATGTCCACTGGGATCACATTTGCGGATTTCCTTTTTTTGTTCCCGCTTATATCAAGGGAAACCGCATCAGCATTTACGGATTTCATGAAAATATGAAACAGGTTTTTGTCAGCCAGCAAAATCCCCCGTGCTTTCCTGTACCCCTTGCCTATATGCAGGCAGAGAAACGCTTTTACCGTCTGAATCCGGAAAGAACATATAAGATTGCGGGCTTTTGTGTAAAGGGGATGAAACAGAACCATCCTCAGTTATCCTACGGTTACAGTTTTGAAAAAGACGGGAAAAAGATTGTTTATTCAACCGATTCGGAACATAAAGCCGATTCGGATAATGAAAATTATCCTTTCCTGCATTTTTTCAAAGACGCGGATCTGCTGATATTTGACACGCAGTATTCGCTTATGGACGCCATTTACATGAAAGAAGACTGGGGGCATTCCAGCAATATTCTCGGCGTGGAACTGTCCATACGGGCAAATGTGAAGCATCTGTGCATGTTCCACAGCGAACCGACCAGCAGCGATGAAACCTTGGACAAGATGCTCAGAGAAACAAAAAAATACGCGGCGATTTATGATGACAGTTATCTGCTCAAGGTCAGCATGGCTTATGACGGAATGGAAATTTCGGTCTGAGTGTTTTTTCTGTCATTCCGACGTATTTTTTCTGTCATTCCGACCGAAGGGAGCCGACCTATTTTAATAAAATCGGTATGAGATTGGCTGAGATTCCTCGCTGCGCTCGGAATGACAGGTATCTGCTCGGAATGACAGGGCTGATCTCCGGATCAGAGGGAAATCTCAGATTCCGCTTTCGGCTCTGCCACCAGCGTCAGAATATTTCTGTCTTTTTCGCGGCAATAGTGTATCTGGTCCATAAATTTTCTGGCAAGAAAAATGCCCAGCCCGCCGATGCTGCGTTCAGAAATATCGCTGTTGAGATCGGGTGCCGCGGCTGAAAGCGGATCAAAGCCCACCCCGGTGTCTTCAAATCGGATAAACATCCGGGAGCCGCGCTCAGAGCCTACGATGACCTTCACCTCTCCCTCTGTTTCCGGATAGGCATAATTAAAAACATTGACTAAAATTTCTTCTGCGGCTAATTCAATCTGCGAAATTCTTTTGGGGCAAAATCCCTGTTTTTCCGCATAATCTGTTATAAATTCAAGGCATTGTCTCAGATTTTCAAGTCTTGCAGGCAGTGTGATCTGTGAAAGCATTCTTTGTCATATCTGCTCAAGCGCAGATTTCTCCGTATCGAATATTTTCAGGAATGTGCTGAATCCTGCGATTTCAAATACTTCTCTGACAGTCTCCTGAACTTCCGCCAGCATCATATCCCCTTGCTTTTCCTTGAGTTTTTTTGCCGCTCCCAGCACTGCCCTCAGTCCCGCGCTGCTGATATAATAAAGTTCCTTCATATTGACGACAAGACTTTTTCCACTTTTATCTGCCTGTTCGGTGAGATACTTTTCAAAATCCGGCGCGGTGATCGCGTCAATTCTGCCTTTCACCGAGACCACAAGGGCATCGCCTTCTTTTCTCGCGTTTAATTCCATTTGTCAGCTCCTTATCGGAAACCGGAAAAAAAGGTTTCTCGCAAAGGCGCATCTGATTTCAGCCCGGGCGCAAAGAAAAAAAGAGTTACAGGTTTTTCTTGGCGATCTTTGCGTCAGGGCTAAAATCAGATATGAGAGATTCTGACCTTTATTTCCGAATTTTTAACTGTCTTTTAAAATTTCAAAAATATCAAATTCTTCCATGTGGAATTTCACATTCGGATAAATGATGATCTGTTTTCCGATAATGCGTTCCAATGAAAGAATAATATGATTTTCCTCTCCGTGAAGCAGTTCCGCTATTTCCGGATTGACCCTGATGGTCAGCTTGCCGCCCCCCATATCTATTCTGATGCTTTGGGCCGCTTCACGGAGAATTTCCCGATAGATATTGTAGCATATTGTCTGCCGGGAAATGAGATAGCCTTCTCCTTCGCAGTAAAAGCAGGGTTCGCACAGGGTACGGGTGAGAGACTGCTTGATGCGCTTGCGGGTCATCTGAATCAGTCCGATTTCGGACATGGGGAGAATATGGGTTTTGCTCCGGTCTTTTTTCACCGCTTCTTTAAGCGCATTAAAGACCTTTTCCTGATTTGCCTTTTTTCCCATGTCAATAAAATCAATAATAATAATGCCGCCGATGTCCCGCAGACGGATCTGATAGGCAATTTCCTTCACCGCTTCCAGATTGGTTTTCAGGATGGTTTCTTCCAGATTATGTTTTCCGACATATCTGCCCGTATTGACGTCAATCGCGACCAGTGCTTCGGTATGCTCGATCACGATATAACCGCCTGATTTCAGCCAGACTTTCCGTTTCAGCGCACGGGAAATATCTCCTTCGAGATTGAAAGCGTCAAAAATCGGCTCTGCGCCTTCATATAATTCCACAGAATCTTTGAGGCTCGGCATGAAAGTTTCCAGAAACCCGAGAATGGACTGATAAACGGTCCGGGAATCTATGATTAATTTTTCCGCCTCATGGACCAGCAGGTCCCGGACCGCTCTCAGACTCAGGCTCAGTTCCTGATGCAGCAGCGAGGGCACCGGCGCTCTGCGGTATTTGACCTGAATACTTTCCCACAGGTTTTTAAGAAAAGCGATTTCATAAACCAGCTTTTCTTCTTCAACTCCCTCAGCAGCAGTTCTGACAATATAACCGACCGGCATGTCTCTTAAAGACAGAATCAGATCCTTGAGACGGTTTCGCTCTTCTTCGCTCTCGATGCGCCGGGATACACCGATGTGGTCGGAAGTCGGCATCAGCACCAGAAACCGCCCCGGAAGTGAAATATATGATGTCACCCGTGCGCCTTTGGTCCCGATAGGAGACTTTGCCACCTGCACCATAATCTCCTGTCCTTCGGTCAGCACTTCCTCAATATGGCAGTCCCGCGATATTTCCTGTCGGACAGTAAGTCCTTCTGCGGGTTCGTCGCTGCTGTTTTTGTACGGGGGCGATTCCTCAGATTCGGGCTTTGGAAGCTCGTCTTCTGTCTCATCTGCCCTGTTTTCCGCAAAAAAATGTTCAAATTCCGCTTTTTCGCAGATCACATCGCCCACATGGATAAAAGCGGCCTGATTCAGCCCTATATCCACAAAAGCCGCCTGCATTCCGGGCAGAACCCGCTGCACCCTGCCTTTGAATACATTTCCGGCAATATCCGAATCATCTTTACGCTCAATAAAAAGCTCTGAAATATTTCCGTCTTCAAGCAGCGCGACACGGGTTTCATGTTCAGTCGCATTTATGACAATCTGTTTATACATTGACACGAATTCAGCATTCAAAGTTTCAAGTTGCAGGTAACAGGTAACAGGTAACAGGTTGCAGGTTGCAGGTTGCAAGTAACCTGCAACCTGTTACCTGTTACCTGTTTCAATTTTCAAGTTTCAGCACAGAAGCCTGTTTGATAACTTCATCAGGCAGATTGAAAATTTTTCTGACAGCATCTGCCGGCCTTACAGTTTTTCCCGGCTCTGATTTCAGTGTGATTTCCAATTCGCAGGGACCGGTCAGAATGATTTTTAACACTGCTTCTTTCAGGTTTATTTTCGTGAATTTTCCCTTGGGATTCACACGGGTAAAAAAGCATTCCGAAGCATCTGTAAAAGATTGTAGCTTATTTTTATCAAAAAGGCTATCACCAATTTTACTATCTGTTTTAAATCGGGCGGGCAACGTGATTCGCCAGATCATATACTCCGAAGATTTCCGCTGGGATTTGGGCGGCGCAATCCGGCATTTACGAATGATGAGACCTTCGGGCAGTTGCATGTTCAAAGCCTCTGTGACATTTTCCGGTGTCACGGTTTCAGGAACAGATAAATACATCAATTCATTCATGCTTTCGATTCCGAGGGGCAGCGGATCGTTAAAAGCGATTTTCGGCAGGGGATGAAAGCCCTCCGAATATTTCATCGAAATACCGGCTCGGTGGATAGCCCGAATGAAAATATTCACCAATTCAAGATGCCCGAAATATTTTGCCTCTCCGAGTTTGGAATAGGCGATCTCAATGGGTAGAGACGCACGGCCGTGCGTCTCTACGGTGTTTGTCTCTACGGTGTTTGTTTCTACGCCGTGCATTTCTGAGACGTGCGTATCTGCATCTTGCGTCTGAATCTGAGACGCACTGCCGTGCGTCTCTACTGAATGACACACCCTCGGTTTTACAGTCTCAAAATCGCAGACGCCGCAGGCATTGCAGTCCCCGTTCCGGCAATCCTGCGTGTGTTTTTCCGCAACGGCTTTTTCCCATTCTGTTTTCAGAAAATCCTTTGTGATTCCGGTGTCTATATGATCCCAAGGGAGCGGCTCCTGCATATCTCTTTTTCGGGTGGTGTAAAAATCAACATCCGTAACAGTTTCGGAAAAAGTTTCTTCCCATAAATCATACTGAAAACTGTCGGTCCACGCGTCAAATTTGCAGCCTTTTCTGTAAGCCGTTGCAAGCACACGGGAAAGCCGGCGGTCCCCCCGAGCGGTCAGCCCTTCAATCAGGCTGGTTTGCGGATGCTGCCATTTAAACTGAATCCCGGGCATTTTCAGTTCGTCTGAAAGCATGTAAATTTTTTCTTTTGATTCCGCAAGCGAAATCTGAGACGCCCATTGAAAAGGCGTGTGGGATTTCGGGATAAAAGTTCCCACGCTCACATTTATTTTGCCTTTCCTGCCCCCGGGAATTTTCATTTTCCAAAGTTTTTTGACAATATCAACAATGCCTTGTATATCTTCATCTGTTTCCGTGGGAAGACCGACCATAAAATAAAGCTTGATGACCTGCCACCCGCTGCGGAATGCCTCGGTTACGGTCTCTGCAATATCCTGTTCGGTAATGTTTTTGTTGATAACATCACGGAGACGCTGGGTTCCGGCTTCCGGAGCAATGGTAAATCCTGTTTTTCTCACCTGTTTGATAAATTCCATAAGCTGCGGCGTCAGGGTTCCGGCGCGGAGCGAGGGAAAAGAAACCGCCACATGCTCTGCGGCGTAGCGCACCATAAGCTGCTCCATCAGAGGCGCAATGCAACTGTAATCGCCGGTGCTTAACGACAGCAGAGATATGTCTTCATAGCCGGTTGCGGCAAGCGATGTTTCTGTGAGCCGGAGAATATTTTCCGGAGACCGCTCCCGGACCGGACGGTAAATCATGCCTGCCTGACAGAATCGGCAGCCTCGCGTGCATCCCCGGGCGATTTCAATTCTGAGACGGTCATGAACCGGCTTTCCGTAAGGCACTATCGGGGCATTCGGAAACGGCGCGGCGTCAAGATCATTGACAAGCGTTCTTTTTACATTTATATAGTTAGAAAAACGGGGTAAAAGCGTCTGCAAACTGGTATCCGAATATTGCGGCTCAAAAAAAGCGGGAACATAGACACCTTCAATACCGGACCATAATTTCAGAAGATTTTCTTTGTCTGTACTGCCGCTTTGTTTCCAGTTGAGCCATGCTTCTGTCATTTTCAGAATCACGGTTTCCCCGTCTCCGACCACCATGGCGTCGAAAAAATCCGCGACCGGTTCGGGGTTACAGGTGCAGGGACCTCCGGCAATAATGAGAGGATACCCATCGTCTCTTTCGGAAGCAAAAAAGGGAATGCCTGCCAGATCAAGCATCATCAGAATATTGGTGAAATTCAGTTCATACATAAGACTGAAGCCGATGATGTCAAAATGCCGGATCGGTTCACGGGATTCGCATGACAACAGCGGAATGCCCGAAGAACGCAGATGTGCTTCCATATCGGAACCGGGCGCAAAAACTCTTTCCGCGGCAATGTTTTTCTGCTGATTTAAAATGTGATAAAGAATCTGAAGCCCGAAATGCGATGTTCCGATTTCATACATATCGGGAAATGCCAGCGCGATGCGGAGTTCTGCTGCCCGCAAGTCCTTGCGGATGGCGTTGATTTCCGAACCGAGATAACGGCTGGGCTGTTCAATCAATGCTAAGATGTCTTGAATATTTTTCATTATGCTGATATAGAACCTTTTTGGAATACAAAAATATGAACAACAAAAGATGAACCACGAAGGATGAACCACGAAGGACACGAAAAGTACGAAGGACACGAAAAAGTATGAATGATACGAAAGGTATGAAAGAAATGAACACGATGATTTCTGATTTTAATAAGATGGTCGTGTTCTTCGTACCTGTTTTAATAAGATGGTCGTGTCCTTCGTGGTTTATCTTTAAAATATACGAAAAGAAATGAACACGATGCCTGATTTTAATAAGATGGTCGTGTCCTTCGTGGTTTATCTTTAATGATTCATCATTCTAAGATAAAAATACGGAAATGCCAATGCTAAAAAAACTCTTTTGCAAAAAATCGTTCTTTTCAATTCTTTTTATTATTATTTCAAACAGTCTGATTTTCAACGCCGCTGTCGGCGCGGAACGGGAAGACGCCATTGTCCGAGCCGTGCGGAAGGTCAGCCCTGCTGTCGTGAACATCAGCTCGGAATATGAGGTGCGTACCCGCGCCAATCCCTTTGCCGGCATGGACCCTTTTTTCGATTCTTTTTTCAGAGATTTTTTTGAGGGAGGCGTTGAACGGCAGTATAAAAAAAACAGTCTGGGTTCCGGCGTCATCATTGACGGAAAGCGGGGTTTTATTCTGACCAATGCCCATGTGATTGAAAGAACCGGAAAAATTTCTGTGATCTTAAAAGATGAACGGGAATTTGAGGCGCAGATTGTGGGCGCGGATCCGGATTCCGATCTGGCCGTGTTGCGGATTTCCTCCCAAGAAGCCCTTCCCGCGGCGGAAATGGGAATTTCCGATGATCTGATGATCGGGGAAACCGTGATTGCCATCGGCAATCCTTTCGGATTTTCCCACACGGTCACAACCGGCGTCATCAGTGCGGTCGGCAGAAGCATCCGCACCGAAGAGCGGGTGTATCACGATTTTATTCAGACCGACGCGTCCATCAATCCCGGAAACAGCGGGGGACCGCTTCTGAACGTCAACGGCGAACTCATCGGCGTCAATACAGCCATTTACGCCAAAGCACAGGGCATCGGTTTTGCCATTCCCGTTACCAAAGCCAAACGCATCATCGCCGATCTGATCAGCCACGGCGAGGTCGTGCAGGCATGGATCGGTCTCATGGTTCAGGACATTGACGCGGGCATGAGCCGATATTTGAAAACACCGGCAGGCCGCGGCGTCCTTGTCAGAGAAGTCGAAAGCGGCAGTCCCGCCGAAAAAGCGGACATCCGCGCCGGTGACATTGTTCTGTCTGTGGGAAAAGACGAGGTGGCTTCAAGCGAGGATTATCTTGCATCTGTCAAAGGCATTGCCGCCGGCGACACCGTGCTGATGCTGATACGGCGTAATAACAGCCCCATGACGGTTTCCGTAAAGACCGCTGCTTTTCCGGTTGAAAAGTCGGCGGACATTGCTTTCCGCCTGCTGGGCGTCAGAGTGGCGGAGGCAGCCCGCGCCGGTTCTTATGAGCGGGGCGTCGTGATTTCGGAAATCCGCCGGGATTGCTATCTTGCCGGCGTCGGCGTGCGTCCCGGCGATGTGATCCGGCAGTTGGATGACATAACGATCAATAATGTCAAAGATTTTGAAAAAGCCATTGTAAAGTATCGTAACAAGGCATCGGTGGTTATTCTTTTGCAAAGGGGGGATCAGGGCTACTACATCACTGTAAGACTCTGATTTTAAATAATGAAAGACGCAGACAATCCGAACAGGGACCGGGTGCATGGCATCGGGGAACTGGAAGTGGTTTTTTGGGAAATTTACGCCACAACAGCGTGTAATCTTCAATGCACCTATTGCTATAATGAAGATTTGCAGCATAAAAATTCGGAGCCGCAGTACACGGTGGATGAATTAGTTTCTTTTCTGAAGAAATACGGCAAAAAAGGGGATCATGTTTCTTTTATCGGGGGCGAGCCGTTAATCAGAACCAATCTCGGAAAACTTTTGCCCGGAAAATTTTCTCCCGATATTCTCAGCAAATTAAAGCACATTTTGATTTCCATTGACGGAGATGAGGAGCAAAACGACCGGTTCCGGGGACGGGGAACTTTTTCAAAAATCATCAAGCAGTTGGAAGCGATAAAGCCTCATTTTCATGGAAAAATCATTGCCCGCATGACCGCCGCTCCGGACAATGATCTGGAAAAATCTGTCAAAGCCCTTGCCGCATTGCCTTATTTTGATACGATTTACTGGCAGTATCAGAATATGAAAAATTTTGACAATTATCCTGCGGAGCGGAAGTGGAAAGAACTGCAAGGCTTGCTTGCATTCTGGTTAGAAAATCTGAAGCAGGGAAAATTTCTGCACATACAGACATTTGTTTCGATGGTGATCAGACTTTTAGATCAGGAGAATAATCAGAAGTATCACAATGTAAACTATACTCTGCCGGAAAACACGCTGGGCTGCGGCGCGGGAGATCATTATGTTCAGATTTTCACCACCGGCGATATTTATGCCTGCCCTGAAATCGTGGAGCAGAAAAATAATCTGATGGGAGATATTCGGAAGGGAATTTATCGCTCTATCGGATTGAAAGATTTTTCCAATACGGAAAAATGCTTCCGATGTGAGGAATTCAGGATTTGTCATTGCCGCTGTCTGCATTGTACGCCGGAAGCATACTGCACGCTGATTAAAAGAACCATTGCTGTTTTAAGAGATGCGCTTCCGTTGATCAAATCTCTGATTGACTCGGGAAAACTGAAACGGGAAGATTTTTACATCAGCGATCAGTTGGAAGAAATATTTTAAACATGAAAATATTAACAGCGAAAAATGAACCACGAATGGCACGAAAGGAACGAAGAACACGAAAAAAATAAGCCTTGTTCGTGCTTTCGTGTCAATCTTTTCGTGTCTTTCATAAATTTCGTGCTTTCGTGGTTCAGGATCACACAATGATTGTAACATGCGAAAATTGTCAGTCCCGTTTTCATCTCGACACCGGGCTTATTAAAGAAAAAGGCTCAAAGGTCAGATGCTCCAAATGCAGGCATATTTTCAGAATTTATCCGCCCGCGCCGGCTGTCGGTCCTCCGGTGCCGCCGAAATCCAGAGCCGTAAAGCCGAAAAGAATTAAAACCGCAAAAGGGAAATATATTCCTTTTAAAACAAAGCTCGTGGGTTTTGCCGCCATCATTATCTCATTCATCGGTCTGATTGTGATTCCTGTTGAATTGGTGTACCGTCCCATAGAAAAACTCTACACGCTCATCGGAAACACGGAAAATCTGCTGGGAGGCGTTCAGGCGGCTTTTGATCCCGAAGAACTGGCTGAAATGAATCAATTTGCAATGGATACGGTTAAGGGCGCGGAGAGTATTTTTATCCATGAGGACAAAAACAAGAACTACTACTTTCTTTCCCTGAACATGCTGCTGATTGAAGGAAAAATTCTTCCGCCGGAAGAACTCCCGAAAAATGAAGCCGGAGCATTTGAAATCGAAGGTTTTGAAGAAGACTTTGACTATGAAAAATTACATGAAACGCAATTCTACTGGAAACTGAGATTCACGAGCCATCCGGGGAGCGAGAACATTTTCCGAAAATACAAAAAGCTGCTGATGAAAGCTCAGGAAAATGCAGCCGAAGCAGGATTTGATATGTTCAGCGCAATTTATGTCATGCTGGACACCGGCAAAGAGGAAGGATTTTTTAAAGATCATATCGCGTTCCTGTTGGACGGCTATCATTGGAGCGAGGCGCCGTGTTATGCCGGGGAGCCGTATCAGATGACTTCCGCAAGCAGATATTGGCGGAGAATGTCTTTAAACGGCATGGAAGGATACGACACAAGCCCGGTGTCTGATCCTGATAATTTTTTTCTGCCCCGTTTTACCAAAGACGAATGGGGAACATGGTTTACCGTATGGCTGACCAAAAGAGACCTGTCCGGTCTTTATAATATGTTTTCTATTGATTTCAATGCAGATATTGTCAAAGACCTGCTGCTGAAGGTTTTTATGCTTGTGGGCGGCATTATCCTTGTCCTGTCTCTCATGGTGATGGGTATTACAAAGGTTCTCAGCGGTCTTGTGACTCGGCCCATTACAGAACTGACAAAAGGCGCGGAAGAAGTCGCGCACGGGAATTATGACTATGAGGTGCCGCTCCTCAAAGAAGACGAGTTCGGCGAACTCACCAAGCAGTTCAATCTTATGACAAAGGGGCAGAAAGAACGTCTCAATCTGATGGAGACATTGGAGAAATTCCTTTCAAAAGAATTGGCGGAAATGGCTGCCAAAGAAGGAATTGTACTCGGCGGCCAAACAGCGGACTGTACAGTGATGTTCACGGATTTTGCCGGTTTTTCCACCATCACGCAGAAAATGACAGCCAGCGAGGCTGTGGACGCGCTGAATACCTATTTCGGCACGCTGATCCCGATTATAAAGAAATACGGCGGATTCCCGGACAAATACATCGGTGATGCCATTGTGGCGCTGTTCGGCGCGCCGGTAAAAGTTGAGAATCATGCGGAAAGAGCAGTGATGGCAGCGATTGAAATGCAGAAGAAAATGCGGGAGATCAATGCCAAAAGACATCAGGAGGGCAAGCTTTTCTTTGAGATGCGGATCGGCTTAAACAGCGGAGAAGTCATTGCCGGTGCCATCGGATGCGATGCAAAGCTTGAATATACAAGCATCGGTGAAACCACCAATCTTGCCAACCGTATGGAAGCCGCCTGTCCCATTGCCCATATCAAGATTACCGAGGGGACATATATAAAAGTCAGAAGAATTTTTTTCAGGGGCGTTCATATCGCGGCAACGCCTGATTTTGTCACAGTCAAAGGCTATACCCATCCTGTTGCAACTTACAGTATTTATGTGGATAATCTGATAATTAAAAAAGATATGGATACCAAAGACATCAAAAAATTCTATGTCTATGAAACATCTGATGCGATCAGCGTCAAGAACCGGCCCGAAGATGTTCCCGAAGTAAAATTTGACTCAGTAGCGAAATTCATAGATGATTAATAGCAGGGTGGGCAGCCTGCTGCCCACCCTGCAATAAGAAGGAGAGAGGAAAACCTTGAAACAGCATATTTTAATTTTCAGCCCTATTCCTGAAGACGTTGAAACCCTTACGCGGGCTTTGGAACCTGAGTATAAAGTCAATTCCGCAGCCAGCAGAGACAACGCGCTCAAGATTGCCTTATCTGATTTTCGACCCGATCTCATTCTTCTGGACTTTACAACAGAAGGATGTGAGGTGTGCAAAATATTGAATGATAACGCAAAAACGCATCGCATTCCTGTGCTTTTCATCAAAGAGGCAGAGAAAAGAGAGGACGAGATCAAAGGCTTTGAACTCGGCGCCTCGGACTACATTGAAAAACCCCTCGACACGGCTTTCATAAAAGCCAGAGTAAAGCCTCACCTCGAACTGAAACGCTGCTGCGAAGGCATGGAACTCTCATCTCTCGATGCGGTAACAGGCATTGCGGATCGCTGCCGTTTTGAACGGGTTCTCGAACTGGAATGGCGGCTGGGAGTGCGTGAAAAAACCTTGTTATCATTGCTGATAGTAAGCATAGATTATTTAAGCGAATTTAAAAAAGAATACTCCCCGGCGGCTGCGGATCAATGTCTCATACAGATTGCAAAAACGCTTGAAAATTCGGTCAATCGTCCGATGGATTTTGTGGCAAGATACAGCGAAGAAGAATTTGCCGTCATTCTGCCCAGAACCGATATGAAAGGCACGCTCTTTGTGGCTGAGACCATGCAGAAAAATATTAAAAAACTGAACATTGCGAACAGATGTTCCCCGATAAAGCCTTGCATCACTGTCAGCGCCGGGGCCGGGACTCTTATTCCCTCAAAAACTTTTCCTCCTTCTTTTTTGCTGGACGGCGCTCGCAAATCTTTGGAAGACGCAAAAAGAAAAGGCGGAAATCAGGTAAAAGGTCTGGACTTGCGTGCCAGCCTGCCTGCGGTGTCTCCTGATTTTTTATGAATTGAAACTAAAAAAAGTAAGTCATTCACTCTGTCCGCTTAAAAGACTTTTCAATCCATCGGAGCGTCCAGTTGATGCGGACGGGGCGACCGTGGGGACAGTAAAACGGATTCTCGCATTCATCCAACTGACGCAGCAGTGTTCTGATTTGCTCAGGGGAAAGTTGCTGATTTGCCCGGACAGCGCCGTGGCAGGCTGTCAGCATGAGACATTCGGCGATTGCTTTTTCCAACTCGGAAGCGGAATCAAATTCCGTCATTTTTTCTGCGAGTTGCAAGATGAGTGATTTGATTTCGCCTTGTCCCAAAAGTGCGGGAACAGATTTCACAACAACAGTATTTCCGCCGAAGGCTTCGATTTCAAACCCTGCTTCCTCCAAATACGGAAGAAATTTTTCAATTGCTTCCGCTTCACTGTAGCCAAGTTCGACAATCTCCGGAATCAGAAGGCTTTGCCCCGCCTTCTGCCCCTGCTGATATTGCTGCTTTAACTTCTCAAAAAAAATCCGCTCATGCGCCGCGTGCTGGTCAATGAGAATCAGTGATTCTGCGGACTCGCATAAGATATAAGTCCCGTGAAACTGCCCGATAATATTCAGGTCTCCGAATGACTTTTTCTCCCATATCGCTGTCTGTTCTGCCTGCGCTGCCTGTTTTTCCGCAACAGCATGTTGCACTTCTGTCCGATTCGGAATGTCTCTTTCAATATCTCTTGCCTCTTTTACTTCCTGCGAAGAAAAAGCAGCAAAAATTTCATTTTTGCACTCCGGAGTGCTAAAATGAAATTTTTGCGAAGGAGAGCGTACACATCCGGGCTGCTCCGCATGAGTCAAAGCCTCGGATACAGCGTTTGCCACAGCCCTGTGAATGCGGTTCTGCTGTGCAAAGCGAACCTCGTTCTTTGCCGGGTGGACATTCACATCCACCTGATCTGCCGGAAGCTTGAGAAAAAGCACTGCTACCGGAAAATGTCCTTTCATCAGCCTTCCGGAATAGCCTTCAAACAAAGCATGTTGGATGATTCTGTCTCTTACCAATCTGCTGTTGACATAGACATAGATGCCTTTTGAGCTGGCGCGGCTGATGCGGGGAGAAGCAATCCACCCGGAAATTGAAATTGACTCGTCTGCAAATGCCACAGGATAAAGCTCGCTTTGTGTGTCCTTGCCGAGAACATCCGCAACTCTGTCAAAAGGATCAGATACCGGCGTCCAGTTTTTAACAGTTTTTTCGTTATGAACAAGCCTGAATCCCACATCGGTGCGGCTTAATGCGATGTTTGAGACTGTATCTGCGATATGACTCATTTCCGTGCTGACGCTCTTCAGAAATTTCCGTCTGGCAGGCATGTTGAAGAAAAGCTGTGAGACATTTATCAGCGTGCCTTTGGGCGCGCCGATTTCGGAGACATCTTTGAGTCTGCCGCCTTCGATAATGACTCGTGTGCCGGATTCGGATGTCTCATCACGGGTTTCAAGCGTAAAGCGGGACACAGCCGCAATACTCGGCAATGCCTCCCCTCTGAATCCCAGTGTTTTGATGGAAAAGAGGTCGGCGTCGGTGAATATTTTGCTGGTTGCGTATCGCTCGATAGCAAGCAGCGCATCGTCTCTGCCCATGCCTGCGCCGTTGTCGGAAACACGGATGAGAGAGCGCCCGCCCTGTTCTATCTCGATGATAATCCGTGTGCTGTCCGCATCCAATGAATTTTCAATCAGTTCTTTGACCACGGACGCGGGCCGCTCCACAATCTCACCCGCGGCGATTTTATTGGAAATATTTTCAGGAAGGATTTTTATTTTGGACATATTACGCTTAATAGAATTTGACATGTAGGGGCACGCCGGCGGCCTGCCATCGCCGGTAAAGCGCCCCGGCTAAAAACAGATGCAAATCGCTTTGAACCGAATTGAAAATTCGCTTTACAATTTTATAGAGGGCACGCCGCCGGCCTGCCCCTACGATTCCGTATTTTTATTAAAAAAATTAAGATTTTTTCCGAAAATACATATAATACGGATTTGCTATCAAAAACAGTGTTCTCCGTAAAACCGCTTTTCAAGCGGTTTGAGCGATTTGAAAAATCGCTTTACGACTGAAAAGACCGATCTTTGAAAGCGAATTGGTATAAGCTGTTAAACGAGGATTTAACTGCGTATCATATAAAAAAAAATTTATAGCAAAAAATATGCCAAAGTCAAATATTTTTTATTTAAAAATATATATACTGATCCGCTTTTGGTTTTTTGCCGCAGACACACACAGACGCACACAGACGGCTTGTCCGAAAACGGAATACGGCACATACACAAAAAATATGCCGTAAAAAAACCGAAAGTGGATCACTATAATATGAAATATATCTTGACGATATATTTCTACATCGTATATATATCTTTTTATGTCAAAATAGGGTATAGATAAATAGAAAAATAAAAGGAGGAGTCTCTTATGTGTAAAATCGGCAAAAATGGTGATGGATTGATAAGGATAGGAATTTATATTGTTTTTTTTCTCATAGCGTCTGTATCTTTTGCCGCGGCTGAGGATACGCCGCAGAAAAATACCCCTGCTGAGGATAAGCCGCAAGATTCTTATTTCATCCATCCTGATTATCAGAAGCTTATGCCCAAGACGATTGCAGTTCTTCCTATGGATAATCTTTCCTTGGAACCGGAGGTCGAGACCTTTTTATACAATGAAGTTTATGAGCGGCTGAAGGCAAAAGGATATGTAAGAATTTCCGTAGAATCTGTGCTTGAAACCATGGGCAAATTAGGCGTTCAGTCCCCGGGACAAATTTCCGCTTTTTCCCCTCAGAAATTAGGAACCGATCTGAACTGCGATGCGATTCTGAGAGGCGGAATTGAACAATCAGCGTCCCAGCACGGAGGCGTTTATGATGCCATTGTTGTTTCCTGCTCGCTGTATCTGATAAGCTGCTCAAACGGAGAACTGTTATGGTCCTGCGAACAGTGGCGAGCCGCACACCGTCAATGGCAGTTGGATCCCTTTAACGCCTTGATAAATGTTATTGCACATGAAAAAGGCTCCCGGAAAGACAGAACAGCATGGTTGGTTCAGGAAATGCTGAAAACGGTTCCTGCCGGGCCCGTGGCAGTTGTAAATGATAATTTGCTGGAACAGGCTGTTGAGGTTACATCAACGCCGAAACAATAAGGTCAAATTTTTGGTAGTGGCATATAAGTAGTGATAAATTGCTCTTTGCTTTTAAAAATACTGTGATATATCTTCATAAAATTTTTACTGAGGAGGAAACCTGTCATAATACGTCTTTTATGCTGTTCCGAAAATATTGCCGGAAACGGTTTTATCCGTAACTGAAAACAGAAATTATTCCCCGTGAGACCGCTGTAAAAAAAGCCGGAGGATCGGCTGATAATTGAATGTGACGGGATATGCTCCTTTGCCGGAAAAAAAGAAAACAGACAATGGATACTGCCTGCTGCATACAGATAACAATTTTAAATTAAAGTAATTTATACATGAAATAGAAACAGTCAAAAACCCCCCAAATGTGAATCCTGTTTATGTGGTGGAAACACTTCCCAATCCAAAATGCTGTTTTATCCTTGCACTATTTCGTAATTGCTATATAATTACAGCGATTATGACAGCAGGTTTTTTTATGCGCTGTCGCTTTACTTGCCTTTTTACAATATGTACTTATAATTAATGAATTATGGAAAAAAATAGCGAAAGAATACCCAGCCCCAAAGAAATTGAAAAAGAAATCGGCGAATTTCTGGCAAAGAAATTCGGAGGCGAAGTTAAAATCATATCGCCGATGAGTCTTCCGCAGGAACTTTCAGACGAGACGGGAAAAGACTCGGCACCGAAAAAGAAGATTCATTTCAACCTGAAACCGCAGGAACTTATCTCCTACTTAGATCAGTATATTGTGAAACAGGACGGGGCAAAAGCGGTTCTGGCGACCAAAATCTGCACGCATTTCAACCGCATCAGGTCTGCCGAAAGCCATCCTGATGATCCCGATCATTTGGTCGGCCGAATCAAAAACAATATCCTGATGGTCGGTCCCACCGGCGTGGGCAAGACCTATATGGTCAAGCTGATTGCCAAAAAAATCGGTGTGCCTTTTGTCAAGGGCGACGCCACCAAGTTCAGCGAAACGGGCTATGTGGGCGGCGATGTGGAAGACCTTGTGCGTGATCTGGTTCGGGAAGCCGACGGCGACATCGAACTGGCGCAGCACGGGATCATTTATATTGATGAAATTGACAAAATTGCCTCCAGCCAGAATTTTATCGGCGCGGATGTCTCGCGGACAGGGGTTCAGCGTGCGCTGCTCAAGCCCATGGAGGAAACCGAGGTTGAACTGAAAGTTCCCCATGATCCCATTTCCATGATTCAGGAAATCGAGCGGTTCCGCCAGACCGGCCGGCGGGACAAACGCACGGTCAACACCAGAAATATTCTCTTTATCATGAGCGGCGCGTTTGCCGCGCTGCATGAGATTATCAGCAAGCGCATGAAGCAGCAGGGAATGGGCTTCGGCGCACGGATTGCCAGCGCACGGGAGCAGGCGGATATTCTGCACTATGTGAAAGCCGAAGACCTGATTGAATTCGGTTTTGAATCGGAATTTGTGGGGCGTCTGCCGGTTTACGCCATTCTTGACAAACTCAGCGAATCAGACCTTTTTCAGATTTTGAAAAATCCGAACAACCCGCTGATTATCGGAAAAAAACTTGATTTTGCCGCGTATAACATCGGCATAAAGTTTGAAGACAATCTCCTCCGTGATCTGGCAAAAACAGCTTTTGAGGAAAATACAGGCGCGAGAGGTTTGGTCAGTGCGATTGAGCGTTCCCTGCTTCCTTTTGAAAAATCCCTGCCTTCTTCAAAAGTCAGCATCTTTCCGGCAACCTGTTCGATTATCAGAGAAGCGGAAAAGTCTCTCGAATTGCTCACAGCCTCGCCGGATGACAAGTTCTATGCTCAGGCGTATCAGAATCTCTGTGACGAGGAAAAACTTTTTATTCATAACTATCTTGAATCAAATAAAAAAATGCTGTCTGAGAAATACAATATGACGCTGACGCCGGCGCGTATTGAAACCGTAGCGGATTACTACACCAGACACATCACCGATACCGGGAATGCCATCCGAAAAATCAAGTCTTACGCTGATGAAATCAAAAAGATAGAGCTGTATTTTTATAAAAACCAAGATATTAACATCATCATGGAAGAAGACGCCATTGATGCGATTATCGCGGAATTTGTAAAAAATTCAGTGATAAATCTTGATGATGTTTACAAACATCTGACAATGGATTTCGAGCATGGTCTGAAATTGGTGCGGGAAAAAACCGGAAAAAGCCGTTTTTTTCTCACAAGAGAGGCATTGACAGACCCTGAGACATTTATCGCCGATCTTCTGAAAAACAAGTAGGTGAACGCTGTTTTCAGTAAAACCGCTTTTCAAGCGGTTTAAGCGGTTTGAAAAACCGCTTTACGGTCTGAAAGACCGGTCTTTGAAAGCGAATTGGTATTAGGTCGCTTTACAATTTTATAAGGGCGCGCCCTTACGGTGTGAGACAAATCCTGTGAATCCTATCATCCTGAAAATCCTGATTCAGACAAAGGGTCAGGATGGAAAGAAAATAAAACTATGATTGGAATATCAAAACTTTACTGCGGAACGGTGGAACCATCGGATGCGCTTCGTTACGGGCGCATGTCCTCACAACTGCCTTCCCATCTGCTTCAATTTTCCCAAGACAAAAAGCCCGTAGTGGTCTGGAATATCACCCGGCGCTGCAATCTGAAATGTGTGCATTGTTACGCTCACGCCAAAGACATAGCTTTTGAAAACGAACTCAGCACCGAAGAAGGCAAAATGCTGATTGCCGATCTTGCGCAATTCGGCGCGCCGGTGTTGCTTTTTTCCGGCGGAGAACCCTTTGTCCGCAAAGACCTTCCCGAACTTGCGGCTTTTGCTGTGGAAAAAGGCATGAGAGCCGTCATTTCCACCAACGGCACGCTGATTACGCAAAAGATGGCGGAAACACTTAAAAAAATCGGTCTTTCTTATGTGGGCATCAGTTTGGACGGAATGGAGGAAATCAACGACCGGTTCCGGGGCGTGAAAGGCGCATTTAACGCGGCTCTGGAAGGAATTAAAAACTGCAAAGCAGCGGGTATCAAAGTCGGGCTTCGCTTCACGGTCAACAAATTCAACTCCGGCGAAATTCCGAATATCTTTCATATTCTTGAAGATATGGACATTCCGAGAGTCTGTTTTTATCATCTGGTCTATGCGGGACGCGGTTCAAATCTTGTAGAACAGGATTTGTCTCATGGAGAAACCCGCGCCGCGCTTGATCTCATCATGGATTATACAAAGTCGCTGCATGACAGAGGATTTCAGAAAGAAGTGCTGACGGTGGATAATCACGCGGACGGTCCCTATCTGTATTTGCGGCTGCTGAAAGAAAATCCCAAACGCGCCGAAGAAGTGCTGGAACTTCTCAAGATGAATGAAGGAAACAGTTCCGGCAGAGGCATCGGATGCGTGAGTTGGGACGGCGCTGTTCATGCGGATCAGTTCTGGCGGCATCACAGCTTCGGAAATGTGCGGCAGCGTCCCTTTTCTGAAATCTGGACAGATGCTTCAGACCCGCTTCTGAGCCGGTTGAAAGAAAAGAAAAAATACGTCACCGGCAGGTGCGCGGAATGCCGATGGTTAGATGTCTGTGCGGGAAATTTCAGGGTGCGCGCCGAAGCCGTGACAGGCGATGTGTGGGCACCGGACCCCGCGTGTTATCTCACAGATGCGGAAATCCGTCAAAGTGTGTGATAATTTTCAGCCACGAATGCACACAAATTTTTTTCACGAATAGAAAAACACGAATTCTTTGTTTCGACAGGGACAGAGTTTGTCGCCTCTTCTATAACACTACCAAAAGATTGGTAGTGGGTGATGAACCCTGCCCCTGTCATAAAGCAGAACGTAACTGTACCTGGCTAAAAACAGATAAACCCGTTTTACCGGGATTCTCCGCTCCGTCCAGAGGTTGTTGAGCCTGTCGAAACAATGACATTTCCGAATCACCTACTCTATACCACTACCCAAAGCGGCAGTGATGCAGAAGCGGTGATCTGTCATTTCGGGCGAAGTAGGAAAGCTGGCAGCGGTGTAAAGCTTTCAATGCAAGCAGGAGGTAATCAGCCATTTGAACAGAGAATCGTGGCTTTTGGGATTGACCCGTTTCATATTCAAAAAACTTTCATCTCTTTTCTGCGCCCGGATGCTGTCCGGCAGACAGAGGCATCTGCGCCGGTTAAACCGCATTTTGAATAAATCATGTTTTTTATGCAGGCATCCGGATAGGCATCAGACTGATCGGATAGCCGTATTCCACAAGAATATCCTCCTGTTTTCCAGACAAATATTCGGTAAAATCCATAACTTTATCGTCATCATTCCAATCAATCCCTTTTATGATCACCCAGATATGATTTGAACTTCCCGGACTTTCCGTAATTTTCCCCAACTCGATTTCGGGATATTTCTGTCTGGCATAGTCCATAAGTTCGCCGATCAATCTTTCATGAACATGGTTAATCCTCATTTCCGAATCTCCTTTGAAATTTTTTCGACAAAAAAGAAAACTTTATCCAAATTGCGTTTCGCTCTTTTTTTACTGATCTCTTCATCCGAGTAATCCGCAATACATCAATCTTCAGAAAAAGCAGCGCTGCTAAAATAAATTGCAGGAGATGAGGCGCATCATCTCTTTTCTGCAGAGCAGATAAGATGTCAGGGCTTTTTTCATGAGAAATTAACTCCTTTTTATCAATCGCCTGTGAGAATTTCTGCTAAGGTGCAGTAAGCCCGTCAACACAGATGGAATAGTAATCTGATCGCAATAACTCATCTTAATTTAATTCTGACTGACAGCAGATGCGGGATCCGGAGTGCAAAATCGATCTTAATTATCCACTGAAAGGAACTGTCCGTCTGATCTCCGAAAGTTCCGACTTTTTGACCCAGTATTTCAGCACCATGAGCCTGAGCGCAGTCTTCTATCACTTTCAGATGATGCTGACGGGCAAGGGAAAGAATTTCCTCCATCAGCGCGGGCTGCCCATAAATATGCACCGGAAGAATAACTTTTGTTTTTTCGGAAACAAGCGCGGAAACTCGTGCGGGATTCAT
>JFJP01039200.1_pt1 | contig 24634 bp, 15 predicted proteins | sample 431651 | NCBI WGS metagenome assembly JFJP01 (sample SAMN02602958, study PRJNA72255) | Microbial mat metagenome, whole genome shotgun sequencing project. | biome: fresh water; feature: sink hole; material: water; isolation source: purple microbial (photo- and chemosynthetic) mats found in...
TTCAGATACCAACTCAGTTTTATGTATGTACGCTATCTCATGTGGAATTTTGCCGGAAGGCAAAACGATACTCAAGGGTATGGCAATTACGACAACGGCAACTGGATAAGTGGTATATCTATGTTGGACGCAATCAGGCTTGGCAACCAATCAGAAATGCCTGACTTTAAGCGCAATCATCCTTCCCGCAATACTTATTTTCTTCTACCATTTCTGATCGGAATTCTGGGGTTGATTTATCTTTGGAATAAAAACAAAAACTACTTTCTTATCACAACCTTGCTGTTTGTTTTCACAGGTATAGCCATAGTCTTTTATGTAAACCAGCCTCCTTTTCAGCCACGTGAGCGCGACTACTCATATGTAGGATCGTTTTATGTGTTTGCTCTGTGGATTGGTTATGGTTCGCTTTCAGTTTTTGAATTTTTGAGCAAAAAACTCAAAAACTCGAACCTCCATGCATTTCTGCTATCCGGCATTCTCTTTCTGGCGCTTCCGGTGCTTATGGCTTTTCAGAACTGGGACGATCATGACAGATCAAACCGATACTCTGTGCGAGAAATTGCTAAAAATTTTCTGAAAAGCTGCGAACAAAACGCCATAATCTTCACATATGGCGATAATGATACATTTCCACTATGGTACGTGCAGGAAGTTGAAAATTTCAGAACCGATGTACGTGTAGTTAATCTCAGCCTGTTGAGTGCCGATTGGTATATCACCCAGATGATGAAACGCGCTTACGATAGCCCACCTATTGCATTTATTTTAAATGCCGAAGACTACGCACTTGGCCAAAGAGATTTTTTGCCTGTATACCACAATCCGGCAGCACTCAGCCACAAAAAAATAGAATCGGCACCAGACAGCATTTCAGAAATGTATTCAAACCTATATGCTCAGTTTATGAATGCGCTTGATAGTTCGGACTTTGAAACAAAATTGCCACAAGACTACAAAACCATCAGTAGTGGTCCCGGAAGTCTAAGTTTTGGGGAATTTAGTTATTTGGTCAACTTACTTTCGGAAAAAGACAACGCAGAAGCATATGGTGTAAGACAAAGCAGTATGCTCGCACTTAAAAAACAAACCTCCAACTTAAATGATATCATTGCTGGTATGCAAGCAGACCTTACCCATCTATTGCAATTTGCAGCAAGCCATGATAAACAAAATAAGGTGGCAACTCAATCAGGTGAAGAGCTTAACTATTTGCCGGATAGCAAAGTAGTATGTTTTGCCTTAAACAATAAGCAAGAAAAACTTGTTTGGGAACTGCCTATGCAATATGTATCTAAGAGCGATTTAGCCGCTCTCGATATTATTGCCAGCAATTTTGGGGTGCGACCAATATATTTTGCAGCCAGTATGGACAAGGAGTCAATGCTTGGACTTGAAAAATATTTGCAACTCGACGGATTTGCTTACAAGCTTACAAGCAAAAAGATACAAGGTGAACGTGATGCAGTTATAAACAGTAAGGTACTATATAAAAACCTCATTGAAAATTTTAAGTGGGGAAACATTGAAAAACCGGATTTCTATTTGTGCGAACACAACACAAGAACCCTCAATATACTAAATGTGAGGAATATTTATCTAAATCTGGCTAAGCAGCTATATTTAGAAGGACAAAAGGAAAAGGCAGTATCAGTCATGGATACGTGTTATTATTATTTTCCTTCAGAGAAGTATGCTTTCAACGAAACCACTACAGAATTCGTAGCACTTTACGCCAGTTGTGGAAATCTTGAAAAGAGTAAAGAACTTGCCAATAAATATTACGAATATCTGAGCGAAACATTTCAATGGTATGCAGCACAACCCAAGTTATATTCAAGCGTGATAGATTTCGATAAAGCGAACGAAGTACTCTCTTTGTATGAAATCACAGCAAGCACAGGCCAAGCATTACCCTCCGGGCTAGCTAATATTGCAACCAATACCATGCAAGTACACTTACAAGTAGTAGCACAGATAAATGCGCAAGCGTCTGATGCAAAATTAGTTAAATCGTTACTCAATAAATTGAACTATGAAGAAAATATACAAGCTGCTATATATCTCGGATTGCTTAAATACACTACAGAAGAATAAAACTTTTACAAAGCATCTCAAATACATTTAATCAGCCAGCATAAGTTTATAAATTAACCAGCATAATAGAAATTAAAACAAAAACGTTTAAATTTTCAGAAATAGATATTCTACGTTAAAAACAGGATATACCAAGCATGATTATTTCAATCAGCGCAATATAGGGTGAAATAAAAACTAAAATAACTAAAATCATGAGTTTGTTCAAGAAAATATACCTTTCTAACATACTATTAATGCTCCCATTGCTCATGTTTGGTCAACTTCCAAAATTTCAGGCAGCATATATATACAATTTTTCAAACTATATAGAATGGCCGGTAAACTATAAAACAGGTGATTTTGTAATAGGAGTATTAGGCAAAGACGAGGTAACCGCAGAGCTAAAGTTATTGGCAGCAAAGAAAAATGTGAAAGGACAAGCTATGAGTATAGTTGAATATAAAGATGCTACTGATATAACCAAATGCCACATACTATTTATATCGAAAAACCAAAGTACTCAAATAGAAGAAGCCATCATAGCACTTGGTTCGAGCAATACCCTTATCATAGCAGACAAAACATCGCTTATAAATAAGGGCGCTGGTATAGCTTTTTCATTTGATGGTTCAAAATTGTTTTTTGAACTTAGTCGGAACAATATCACCAATAGAGGTTTAAAAATAAATCCAGCACTAGAAAAATTAGCTTTAAAAGTAAATTGATTCGATTTATTTTTTAGATTTGATTTTCAGAATGCTCAAAATCATTATATTTACTTCAATATAAGTATGTAGAGCTTTCAGCAAGCCCAGCTACATTAATAGAACAAAAATTCATGAAAAAATCGAGACGAATTGGTATTACTCAAAGAATTTTTCTGGGCTTTGGCCTTGTAATGATTGTAATAGTTTTGAGTTACATACTCATTTTTATCACAGTAAATAGCAGCAAAAAACTTACTTATAAAAATCTACAAGTTATATTGCCCTCTCAAAGCGGTTTGAACGATTTAAGCCAAATAATAAGCAAATCGAGCCTGTTGCTTAAAAACTGGGTTTTTGTTGAAAGGCAAAGTGATACGCCTGATAAAATGGAACTTAGATCGCTGCATGCGAAAGAATTACCGCTTACTTTCCATTTGCTCGATTCGTTGAGCCTTTACTGGCAGCCCGAACTAAAAAACCAATACGATACACTTCGCACCAAAATAGATTCGCTTGTAGTACTTCAGCAATCGGTTACCACAAGCCTGAACTCATTTGAAGCATATGATGACCCAATGCTCATTTTTGAAGTACAAATACTTGTAGATCAGGGCGGTCAAATAAATACTATCACAGAAACAATATCAAAACTGCTCAATAATCTTCAAAAAGATTTTAAAAACAATGTAGCTGCCGATAATCAAAGCATGCTAGTATCTTTTGATACTCTTATGTGGCTCTTATTATTTTCTACCGGTCTCGTTATCCTAATCATAGTAGTTACTGCAAGCCAAACCAATGTTTCCATTTCTAAACCCATAAACGAGCTAAAAGAGATACTCACCAAGCGAGGAGAGGGTATATTTGTAAGCCAAAACGCAAAAGTGCGCAACGATGAAATAGGCGATATGGCACTGATAATGGAGCAGATGACTGAAAGTATAAGACTAATCGCCAACGACATACGTTTAGAAGCAGAAAATCTGGAGAATAGTAGCAAACACATTGCTATATCTTCAAGAGAAATTGCAACTGGTGCCAATCGGCAAGCGGTATCAGCAGAGCAAGTTTCGGCTTCCATGGAAGAAATGACATCAGTCATTTCAAACAACACCAACAATGCCATAGAAACAGAAGCACTTTCAATAAAAGTTTTCGATGGAATAAGTCAAGTACGAAATGTTGTAGTTGACACCAATAGTGCAATGAAGGATATTGTACAAAAAATAATGATAATAAACGACATAGCTCAAAAAATAGACCTATTAGCCATAAATGCCGCCATAGAAGCTGCTCGAGCAGGCGAAAACGGCAAAGGTTTTGCAGTTGTTGCATCAGAAGTACGTAAACTTGCGGAGCTTACACAAAAATCTGCATTGGAAATTGACAAAGTATCTTCTAAAAGTGTTGCCATTGCAGAATCATCTGAAACAATGCTCAATCAACTATTGCCTGATATACAGCAAACCAAACAGCTTATACTTGAAATTAGCACAGCAAACTCTGAATTGTCGCAAAACGTAGGACACGTGAACAATGCCATATTAGAACTTTCAAACGTAACACAGCAGAACTCTGCAAGTGCGGAAGAACTTTCAACAAGCTCAGACGAACTGCTTGCTCAGTCCCAGAAACTGAGTAAGACCATTGCATTTTTTGTAACTGAAGCCAAAACAGCCAACGACAATGAACGTGACAATCTTCTAAAGGAATTGGAAGAAGTTGAAAGATTAATAAATGATATGGAACGTACCTAAACACATTCATTTTAAATATCAATTATTCTTGCAGACTTCCCGTGGGTGAACTAACTTTCGGGAAGTTTTTATTTTACATATATTTCTCATTATCAGACCAAAATTAAAACCAAACGGTATATGAGTCTCACAGAAACCCTTAGCCCAAACACCATACACACTTTTCAGGATTTAGAAAAAAAACTAGAAGGCAAATTGCTTTACGATGAAGCTACCCGTCTGCTTTACGCAACAGATGCCTCGGCATACCGCGAAATTCCATTGGCAGTAGCCTTCCCGAAACACAAAAAAGACCTAATCACACTTGTGCAATATGCAAACGCCCATAAAGTGCCGCTCATTATGCGCACTGCAGGTACATCGTTGGCAGGCCAGGTAGTAGGCAGAGGCATCATAGCCGATGTATCGGTACATATGAACCAGATAGGTGAACTGAATGTGCAGGAACAATGGATTTGGGTACAACCCGGAGTGGTGCTCGATGAACTTAATTTGCATCTAAAAAAACACGGATTGCTTTTTGGCCCAGAGACCTCAACATCAAATCGCTGCATGATAGGCGGAATGCTGGGCAACAACTCCTGTGGCTCGCACTCGCTCATATACGGCAGCACCCGCGACCACACCCTTGAGGTAGAAAGTATACTAGCAGATGGCACTGAAACTACTTTCCGAAAACTGAATAAAACGGAATACACAGAGAAATTGAAATCCCCCGGCTTGCTAGGCGATATTTACCGAAAAACGCATGAAATACTGGGCAACAAAACCAATCGTGAAATCATTGCAGAAAATTCGCCCAAACCAAGTATACACCGGAGAAACACCGGTTATGCGCTCGATTTGCTGGCATTGGACTACCAAGCCGATAATTTTCCGGAAGAAATAAACATGTGTACCCTGCTGGCCGGTAGCGAAGGCACGCTGGCCATAAGCACAGCCATAAAGTTGCACCTCGAAAAACTTCCACCACCATTTACCGGTGTCGTGGCTGTGCATTTTGCCAATCGCGAAGAAGCATTTCAGGCCAATATTGAAGCACTGAAGTTTGCCCCGGTAGCAATAGAAATGATAGACAATTTCATTTTGGAAGCCACAAAGAACAACCTGGAACTCTCGCGCAACAGACAATTCATACAAGGCGATCCTGCTGCTATATTGGTGATGGAGTTTTTTGCAGAAAACGAAGAGAGTTTTATGCTCACTGCCCAAAACCTCATCACTGCCCTGAAATCTAAAAACATGGGATATCACTACCCCATCATTACGGGAAGCGAAATTTCTAAAATATGGACTTTGCGCAAAGCAGGTCTTGGCGTCCTCTCTAATATAGCCGGTGATAGACGCAGCACCACGGTAATAGAGGACACCGCCGTAGACCCAGCAGATTTGCCAGCATACATGGCCGATGCCAATGACATACTAATGAAATATGGCATACATTGCGTGTACTATGCACACATTGGCTCTGGTGAGTTGCACCTGCGTCCCATGCTCGACCTGCGCGATGCTGCCGATTTTGAGATATTCAAAAAAGTAGCCCATGATTTTGCTGTACTCGTAAAAAAATACCGTGGCTCACTCAGCGGTGAGCATGGCGATGGCCGCCTGAGGGGTGAATTTGTGAAAATGATGGTAGGACCTGAAGTATATGCTATGTTTCAACAAATAAAACAGGCATGGGATCCACAAAATATTCTGAATCCGGGCAAAATAGTGGAAGCCCCACCCATGACCCAAAACACAAGGCATTTTCCAGGGCAGGAAGTAAAACATTTTTCTACCATACTCGACTTCAGCGAAACGGGCGGCATACTGAAGGCAGCTGAGAAATGTACAGGCAGCGGCGATTGTCGGAAATCTGAACTCATGGGTGGTACCATGTGCCCCTCATACATGGCCACACATAGCGAAAAACACGTGACACGTGCCAGAGCCAATATTTTGAGAGAATATCTCACCAACAGCACAAAACCCAACCCGTTTGCCCAAAAAGAAATATATGAGGTGATGGATTTGTGTCTTTCGTGCAAAGCCTGCAAATCTGAGTGCCCCTCGAGTGTAGATGTGGCCAAGCTCAAAGCGGAATTTCTACAACAATATTACTCACAAAATGGTGTACCACTGCGTGCCTATTTGTTTGGTTATATTCATATTTTCAACTCCATAGGCTCGGTATTCCCCTGGCTCAACAATGCCGTGATGAAAAGCACGCTCATGCGCAAGACGGTACTCAGTTGGTTTGGCATTAGCCGCAAGCGAATAGTGCCCATGCTTTCAAAGCATACCATGAAACAATTGATAAAAAAGCACAAGCAAAATATACCCAATCCACGTCGCAAAGTATATCTGTTTGCCGATGAATTCATCAACTTCAACGAAAGTGAAATAGGCCTCAAAGCTTTACTATTGCTCGAAAAGCTGGGCTACCAAGTAGAGGTACCCAAACACAAACCCAGTGGCCGAGCCCTCATATCCAAAGGCCTTCTAAAAAAAGCCCGTGGCTATGCCGATGACAATATTGAATTGCTCCGCAATCAGATTTCGGAAGAAACCCCGCTAATAGGAATTGAGCCCAGTGCCATACTCACCTTCAGAGATGAATATCCGGTGCTGGTTTCTGAGAAATGGAAAGCCGATGCACGTAAAATAGCCCAAAACACATTTCTGATAGAAGAATTCCTGATGCAGGAAATGAAAGCCAGGCATATACAGAAAAGCAGTTTCACGAAAGATGCAAAATCCATCACTTTTCATGGCCATTGTCACCAAAAATCGTTGGCAGGAACACAATCTACCAAATTCGTTCTCAGCTTTCCGGAAAACTACACGGTAGATGAACTCAAAACCGGGTGCTGCGGCATGGCCGGATCTTTTGGTTACGAAACAGAGCACTACGATGTATCGGTGAAAGTTGCAGAGTTGGTGCTTTACCCATCGGTACGAAAACTAGGTGCCGACAAGACCATGTGCGCCAATGGCACCAGCTGCCGCCACCAGATAATGGATGGCACCGGAGTACACGCACAGCACCCGGTAGAAATATTGTATGATGCGTTGGTGAAGTAAGTTTTTGTTGTTTAAAGCTGGTAATAATGCAAACACTCCGAAAGTGTTGAACCTTCGGAGTGTTTGCTTAGAGTGACTCTTGTAGAACAAACTTTGCGGTTCTAAAAACCTTATCCTCAGTTTAAACCTCAGTAGCAAAAAATATGGCCGCCCCAACCCTAACCTTATTAAAAATTGAGGTTCATTAAAATCTGGGAAAATATAGCACAGATCATCAAGAAATACCGTATTGAGGTTGAAAAATTTAATTTATTCTCTTTTACTACTCTGCATGTTACACATTTTCTAAGTGTTTAAATACAATTGACGTTTTACCAATCAATACAAAACAATGCATAAACTAATACTATCTATTTGTATTTCAATACTTTTAATGTCATGCAAGAATTTCAGGCAAGAATCACTGAATGATACCCTTGAGTTGACAGTAGATATAATTGGAACAAACGAGACTTGTGATGAAAGTGAAAATCTGATCGCACAAATAATTGTAAAAAACAATACACACAAGCCGGAATCATTCTGGATACTAAAATGTTTATGGGAAAAATCCTTCAAAAGCAGCAACGACAGCATAAAATTCAGATTAAGGGAGTGTAATGGCAATTTCCCCATAAGTATAAAACTTAACCCAAATGATTCAATTTGCTTTTACGGAATTCTTGAAAACAGATTGTCTAGGGTGATAACAATGGATCCCAGTTTTCAATTTCAGATCGGCTTGGTGAAGCTAAGCGAGGAATACTTGATGATGCATGAAATACCTACAGACCCTGAAATTACTAAAAAAAGACGAACAATTTGGAGTAATCCTATAAAACTGGATCATTCCAATTTTGGTTACAAAATAAATATTAAGACGAATCAGTAGACATATATCCAGTTAGAATAAGGTAAAAATAAAGGTAAGACCAATAATCAAAATTAAAAGCATTCATTTCAGCCCTTCAAGGGTTCAGAACCCTTGAAGGGCTTATAACTAGGCGAAACAACTATAAATCAATATTTTCATTCAAAAATTCTTTCCCCACCAGATTTGGCACAATTTTATCTACATTTGAAGATAAAGTCCTGAATTATGCGAATCAAACAAGCACATTTCTGCGCAATTGCTCTGCTGATAGGGTTGAGCATGTCTGCAAACAATCTGCAAGCCCAATATTCCGATTCCCTTCATATAAAACCCAAATTGATCCCGACCTGGACATATTTTGTGCCCGGTGCTTCGTACTTTTATCAGGGGAAAATTACTCAAGGCGCCATTTTCAGTGCAATAGAACTCGGAGGCATATTTGCAGGGATAAAATACGACAAGCAACTGCAAAACGAAACTTCTACCCCATATTACAATTATCCACTTTGGATAGGCCTTCAAGCTTTTCAGACAGAAAAACTCACTATTTTTAAAAGCCAGCTCGAGTATATCAAATACCACAACCCCGATTTCCGCTACGACGAAATGACTGACCAGGAACTTTACCTTGCGCCATTCAAACCAAAAAATATTTTCACCCCCATTACAGGCGGTATGGTACTGCTGGCTGCCGCATTTGTGGGGCTCGAAAAAATGAACGAGACGGAAAGCATAAACCAAGTAGAAAAAATGTATTTCATAAACAAATACATTCCCCGCAACGAAGGATTGGCGGCATTTGGTTCAGTATCTATGGCCATGAGCTGGGGAGCCGGCATAGGCGAAGAATATGTAATGCGAAACTATATGATGCCACTACTCGACTACAGATTCGGGCAGCGGAAAGGCCTTGTAATTTCGAGCGTGCTATTTGGCAGTGCACACCTCACCAATTTGTTTTTTGTTGAAAATCCAGATTATGCCTCAGCACTCTTGCAAGTAGCCGAAGCCAGTGTGGCAGGTTATTTTCTGGGACGCGATGTACAACGCAGGGGGTATGATATTGGTCCGGCTGTGGCAGCGCACACCTGGTACGATTTTACACTTATGCTAGGTTCGTTCCTTGTAAATCCCCGCAACAATTTCTTGGGAGTAAATATGAAATTTAAGTTGTAACCATTTCTTTAAGATTTAATCAATATATTGTCACTGGTTAACTGTTTATAATTCATTACAAATTTCACGAATCAAGATTTTGATGTGAAAAAAATTCCATTTCTTTACATTTTTTGGTAGGGTATGAGAGAGCGAATACGGTATGATGATAAATGTACAATGATTTACTCCAAAATCTTATCTATATGAAAAAGCAAATAATGAAATCAATCCTGATGCTGGCCGCAATAGTTCTATTTGCATATTCCTGCAACAAGAATGAAAACACCTCTATCACCAACGATGATATAAGCCAAATGCAAAAAGACAACTATGAAGAAGCCGTTGTAGATGAATTTGACCAAAGTACCGATGATATAACCTACCAACTAGATGCAGCCGGCTACAATACAAGTGGATTGAAAACAGCCACTTGCTATACCATTACTATAGATACACCGGACTCAAACCGCTTCCCAAAAACCATTACCATAGACTATGGAACTGGATGCACATCGGTAGTAGATGGCGATACCATCACCCGCAAAGGCAGCTTAACCATGGTAGTAACCGGACGCTACACCCAAGAAGGCGCTATACGCTCCATTTCCTTCAACAATTTTTATATCAACGATGTAAAATTTGAAGGAACACGCATTGTAACCACCATTGGTCTCGACTCTCAGTTTAACTTTAGCTGGACATATGAACTAAAAAATGGCAAAATCACCTTCCCCGATGGCACATACGCCACACGTGAATCGAGTATGACCAGAACACGCGTTTCTAATGGTACCTTAAACAGACTAGACGATTACCTGAACATTACAGGCTCAGTGCAGGGTATAAATACCAGAGGTGAAGCATATTTCAGAGAAATAGTATTGCCGCTACGCAGAAATCTAGGCTGCAGATTTTTTGTAAGTGGTGCTATTGAAAATACCCGTAACGATAATGTATTCACTATTGATTACGGAAATGGTACCTGCGATAGAATGGCTACACTCACAAAAAATGGGGAAACCACTGAAATACGACTTCGCTGGAGAAACAATTGATAAAGCGTAAAAATAATAGCAAGTAGGTTTATATAGATTCGAGATCATCCACTGCTCCGGATTCCGGGGCAGTTTTAATTTATGAAAGATGCTAAAGAAGCATTCTAGTCTGTTCATCTAATGCCATTGCAAGCCATCAGAAAATCGGCATTTACAATCCCAAGAAAAAAAAATTCAAAAAAAATCATTTTGGAGGTAGGGTGGGTTTCTATCAATACGGTTATAAGTTATAAAACAAACATTTTTTTACTTAACTAAAATTCAAATTTATGAAAAAGCAAATTTTAAAATCATTCATGCTCATAGCAGCTTTAGCAATTATGGCAACCTCTTGCAACAAAACAGACGAGACTGCTCTTACCAGCGACGAAATTGCACAAATGCAAGCCGACAACTATGAGGACGCAATGGCAGACGAAATAGACCAAAGCACTGATGATATAGTATACGAAATGGATGCAGCGGGTTACAATAAGTCAGGCTTAAAATCGGCTACATGCTATACTGTTACAGTAGACAAACAAGACACAACAGTATTTCCCAAAACCATTACTATTGATTACGGTGCAGGTTGCTCTGTGGTAGTAAACGGAGATACAATTACCCGTAAAGGTAGTATCACAATAGTAGTTACAGGGCGCTATTTTCAGGCAGGTTCTACACGTACCACCACTTTCAACAATTTCTTCATAAACAATACCCAGTTTGAAGGCACTAGAATTATCACATCTGTTGGGAAAGATGCACAAAACAATTTTAGCTGGAATTATGAGGTGAAAAATGGAAAAATGACCTTCCCTGACGGTAAATTCTCTACCAGGGAATCAAATATGACCCGCACTCGAATGACAAACAATACTGCAGTACGCGCAGACGACTATGTAACCATTTCGGGTGCAGTGCAAGGGGTAAATACTAAAGGAGAAGCATATAACCGTGAAATCACAACTCAATTGCGCAAAAATTTTGGCTGTAGATTTTTTGTGAGTGGTGTGGTAGAAATAACCAGAAATGATAAATCGCTCACCATAGATTATGGTACAGGTACTTGCGACCGATTGGCTACTCTGACCAAAGACGGTGAAAGTTCAGAAATAAGACTCCGCTGGGGCAATAACTAAGCATTCAAAACACACATAAGTTTTATATTCAATTCCTAATTTTCTCTTCTGATTATGCAAACTGCACCTTAATCCGGTGCAGTTTGCTTCTTTTAAAACCAGAATCAATTATATTACACCTTTAATTTAACCCCAGCTCGCATAGTTTAAACAATACAGAATAAAAAATGCTCCAAATGAAAAAAAATATTTTTCCCATCATAATCTTCGTTTACCTGAGTACGGCATTGTCATGCAATAAAGAAAATGAGAGCAAACCAAATACAGATCCGATTACCACTTTGACCTATCCCATAGTTGATACCGATGTACAAACTTTTTTTAATAGCACCTCTGTAATAAGTGCCCCCAAAGAAGGTGATGCATTTTACGGGCAAGATGCTACTTATCAGGGATTTCAGCCATCATACACCGACAATGGCGATGGCACCATTACCGACAAAGTAACCGGGCTGATGTGGCAAAAAGATATGGGACAGCAAATAACTTACAGCCAAGCACAAACACTTGCAAAGTCCATGACGCTGGGTGGACATACCGATTGGCGCGTCGCTAGCTTAAAAGAACTTTATTCTCTCATTTTGTTTACAGGCCAGGTAAATGGGGAAACCGCCATCAAGAACTTCATCAACGAAGATTATTTTGTTCAGCCACTTGGCAATACAGCCCTAGGCGAACGCGAAATAGATGCACAAACATGGTCGTCGACCAAATATGTAGGTCTTACCTTTAATACCAACGAAACTGTATTTGGCGTCAATTTCGTTGATGGGCGCATAAAAGGATACTCTATTTACAAAGGAATAGAAGAAAACAAGAAATATTTTCGCATGGTGAGGGGCAATACACTTTATGGTGTAAATAATTTTGTAGACAACAATGACGGTACTATATCTGATCTGGCTACAGGGCTGATGTGGCAAAAAGCTGACGATGGCACCCCACGTGATTGGCAAGGTGCATTGGGTTATGCCGAAAGCTTGAGTCTGGCTGGTTATTCAGACTGGAGGCTTCCAAACATAAAAGAGCTGCAAAGCATTGTAGACTACACCCGTTGCCCATCTGTGAGCAACTCAGCAGCCATCAATCCAATGTTCGTCACTACCTCAATTTCGGATCCCGACGGAAATCCCGGTCAATACCCGTATTTTTGGTCAGGCACTACACACCAGGATGGAGTAAACCCAAGCATACCGGCTGCTTATATCGCATTTGGAGAAGCTCAGGGCAAAATGAACGGCATACTCATGGATGTACATGGCGCCGGGTCACAGCGCAGCGACCCAAAATCGGGAAACATGGCTGACTACCCGCAGTTCAAAGGACCACAGGGCGATGTACGATATGTATACAACTACACACGTTGCGTAAGAACCATTTCAAAATAAATAGTATGTACATAACTAAAAAAAGATTTGTAAATGTATTGCTTCTGGGCTTGATGCTTTTGCTGGTAAACTGCAACAAAGATGAAACACAGGAACCCGGAAGCGAAAATAAAGTTTGGAGATTTGTTGTGGTTGGCGATACACACGTTACCACAAACTCAGACACCATAAGCGAAATGATACCCTACTTCCTGCAAGATAGTATAGACCTGATTTTACTTTGCGGAGATATAGTAGAGGGTGGCAAAATGACAAATGCTGCCGATTTGGAAAAAGAATTGATGATGTGGGAAGAAATATTTAAACCATTATATGATAAAGGAATTGACATATATCCGATAAGAGGCAATCATGAAGACGATGCAACAGACGATATTGCCGTATGGAATAAATTTTTTAGTGGTACGAAGGCATTGCCTCAGAATGGTCCCACAGGTGAGCAAAATCTCAGTTACTCCTTCGGGCATAAAAATGCTTTCTTTGTTGGGCTTGACCATTATGTAAACATACACAGGGTGAATCAGGATTGGGTAAACACCCAACTCGAAAGCACAGAGCAGCCCCATATATTTGTTTTTGGTCATGAAGCCGCATTCAAAGTTTTTCACTCCGATTGTCTGGATGATTATCAGTCCGAGAGAAATACATTTTGGCAAAGCATGGCCAAGGCTGGCGTAAAGGCATATTTTTGCGGACACGACCATTTCTTCGATGCCACACTCATCGAAGATTCCGATGGGAATACAAGCAACAATATCTATCAGGTATTGGTAGGTGGCGGCGGAGGTTGGCTGATGTCGAGATATGCTTACAATGGGGAAAACAGCCCATATACACCAGAGCAAGTATACCACCGCAAGGAGCATGGCTATATGCTGGTTGAAATCAGCGGTGAGAAAAATACCGACCTGAATGTGAAAATGACCTGGAAAGAGCGTCTGGAGTCCGGAAACACAGTAAGCTATATCAGCACCCAGAACATCATACAATACACACTAAATCAATAGCTAAGCATCTTCCTCGATAGCGTCATTGTCTCAAAATATAATCTAATTGGAATTGACTTTAATTCTACAATATAGAACCAAGTGTCACATATTTTTCAAATAGCTCATGCTATAAAAAATGATTCTAAAATAAATCAAACGACATTTGGCCAGTTTGCTTAATTCTCCATTGATTATTACCTACCTCATCCGCGATTGAAGATAAAACCTTCAATATAGTTTGATTTTCAGGAGTTACACCATTTCTTAATAATGGCATAATATCCAAAATGATGTCATCAGTATTGGGATTAATTTTTTCAAACTCTTTGCGTTTCATATACGAGAGTAGGAAGTATTTAATTCTCAAATCCAACGGAATTTTAGTCTTAAACTTTTGATTTTGTCGAATATAGAATTTTTTAGTTTCCTGTTTGTAATCAAATTCATTCATCAAAATTGGTGTTAAGTCTTTATATTCACGACTTAAAACATCCAAGAAACCAAACTCTAGTCCTTTTATGATTAACTCATCATTAATTTGTTCAAGGTCTGCACCTTCGTTTGCAGCAATTACACTTTCGATAGTTTCTATGATCAAATCATAGATATCATTACCAAGTTTAAATTTCTGTATCGCCTTTGGAGTTTCTTTTTTTATAAAGTTTATTATTAATTGACCTGCTAACACGGAAAAAGGATTCTGACGCTTCTTGAAGCTTGTTTGCCCGTTATCTTGTTTTACAGCACCTGCATATTCAAAACCACATTTCTCGGCAGTGTCTACAATAATATGCCAATAATGTGGGTCTTTATGTGCAAATACAAACGACATCCAGCGATTGTATTTTAGAACTCGATACATTTCTTTTATTGATTGAGCCAATAAACCGCTGTATTCATCTTTTGTTTTCTCCAGTCTTCCACCTTCAATTGCTTCTTCTTTGCGGTCTTGGTCTGATACGTTCAAATCTAACCAAGCGTTCCACATTACTGATAAATCAAGATATGGAATTTTATTTCCATATGGTGGGTCAGTATAAATGTAATCAACGCTTTCGGTTTCTATAAGTGTCAAATCTGTAGCTGTACCTTTTAGAATTTGTAAATCTTTAAAATTGTCTTTTGTGATGAAATTTTTTAATTCTTCCTTGGCTGCTTTGACTTTTTTAAAACGTAAGTCAAAATAAGTAAGAATATCAATATCTTTAGGTTCTGGTGCTATTCTATATCTGTAATATTGAAATGCACTTGCATTACCTTGTCCATCTTGAGTAGCTGTATTTCCAGTATGATAAGTTAAATTTGCTTTTGTAATAATTCCTGAAAACATGAGCATAAAAGTCAATCTTATTGGTTCATTTTTTACCTGTTTAATTAGATGTTTCAAATAACCTAATTGAGCAAGTTGTTTGTCGCTAAACAATTGGTCTACCGTTTTTACGTCGGCACCTTTCATACAGATCGCCTCTGTTGGATATGAATATTTTTCTTTGGCTATTTGTATTTCTGTTTGTGTAGTAGGACAATTCTTTTTAAATTTTTCAATCAATTTTTCATATTCATCATGTAATAAATTAAAATCAACTGGTATGGTTAATGCTTTAACCCAAAATACTACCATTGGATTCAAATCAATATTTATTCCTTTTCTCCCAAGAACCATTGCCTCAATTGCCGTTACACCAGTTCCACCAAAAGGGTCCAAAACTATGTCACCAGGTTTAGTAAAATGCTTTATGTAATGCTGTAAGATATCCCAACTTTGCTTCGTAAAATAACCATGAACACCAAAATGCCGTTTTGTTGCCCTTTTTTTTGCAATTACTGTCTTAGGTAATTTCAGTTCAGAATAAGAAAATTTTTCTTTCTTTTCATATTTTACCTCGGTTTCTTTAAGAATTTGTTTTTCAACAAATTTATCAGGACTTAAGAGTTTTTCAATTTCCTCCCAATGTTTATCTATTTCAGAGAGTTGAAAGAATAATAGAGGTTCCTTTTTTTCTCTTGAAAATGCTGCAAATTCCTTTCCATTACATAATGCAAATATGTCCGCATTGATATCGGGGTGAATTGCATAGGAAAAAACTTGCTCTATGTTATCGCCAGATGTAATATTTTCGTTAGGAGCTTTCGCATCGAGTACCCATGAATATTTCCCGTTAATTTCAAAAAGATAGTCGGGAATGATATTTATTTGCCTACTCTTTGACCCAATTTTCACAAATGGATGTGCAAGTGTTTTGCTATATACTATGCGGTTATGACCGTATGCTTTATATCCCAAATGCTTTAAAATTGGGTTTATCAATTCTTCGCGTACTGCATCTTCTTTAAATTCACCAGTATTTAACAACTGAAAATCAAAGTCTTTATAAAAATTAGCTAAAGTCATAAAATTTATATAATATTTTGAATTCCAAATGTATTAAGAAACTCAATAACTTCCGTTTCTAAATTGAAGTTTATCCAATATTGTAAAACCAATTACTGTCAGATAGAATTTTTATACATACGAAAAGTAAAATAAATGCAGCAAAGATCTAGAGAGATCGTCTTTGCCACAAGTATCACAAAGAGAAACCGTCATGATGAAACTCAAGTACTTTATAAGTCTTTACATTCTCATATGCACATTTGCGCTGTATGCACAAAGAGCTCCGGTTTCAAATAGCTTAATTCTGAATACTTCTACTGCTAAATATTTCAGGAACAAAGCTGAATTCAAGCAAAAAAGCAATCCAGACTCTATCACACTGCCACTCAAGCGGGCGGGCAATCTGCTGGTATTGGAAACTACCATAGACGGGGTAAAAGGAAACCTTATTTTCGATTCCGGTTCTATGGCTTTGTTGGTATTGAACAAAACCTACTTCAGAAACCACAAAGTCCGAAGCAAAGAATTTACACAAGGCATCAATGGCAGGCAGGAAGCCATTGAAATTATTTCGGTGGATAGTATGATGATTTCGGACCTCATTTTCACAGATATTTCAGCCAATTTGGCCAATCTGAGCCATATAGAAAACCAGAAGGGAGTAAAAATTCTGGGCTTCTTCGGGCTTGAATTGCTTCAACAATACTCCTTGCTGCTGGATGTAAACCAGAATGTACTGCATCTTTATCACCAGAAAAATGCCAAAGACGCCATAAAGAAAATAGAAACCCAATGCGATTATGTGCAGGATGCCGAAATTCTGAACAATATTGTTTTTATTTGGGGAAAAATTGGAAAGACGCACCTCAAATTTTGTTTCGATACAGGTGCTGAAAAAAATGTACTTGGAACCCATTTATCTAAAAAAGTGATGAGCAGCATTACCTTTACCGGGCGTTTGCGGGTAAACGATGCAGGCAGATCAGCATCTGAGGTACTATACGGAACCATGAACCAATTTGAGTTCGGCGACAAACATCTTAAAAGCATGGAAGTAATTGTAAGCAACATTACCCCGCTTAGTACGATTTATTCCATACCTATCGCCGGGGTTCTGGGTTACGACTTCATGTCAAAAGGGAAAATTTACATACATTATTCCGATCAGAAATTTGGCATTATTTATCAGAAATAGAATGTATTATGAAAAACATTAGCATATATATCCTGTACCTGTTGTTTGCACTATATTCTACTACGGGGCAAGCACAAAGCGTAACCGACGAAATATGCCGGATAGAAGACGGGAGACTGATTTTCAAATTAAATCCACACTGGGATGCAAAAGAACGACGCATCATAGCGCAGGTATACGCCCTCGATAGTGCCCTCATAGCACAGGCATTCCAGGCCGATAGCGTGCTCATGTACAACAACGAGAAATGGTACGTGAACAAAACTTTACACAAGTACATCGAACTATCCAAAGTGATGACTTCAGAATCTGATTTCGCATTCAATAAATACAATAATGAATGGATAGTGCCCCAAGTAGAGCCCATCATGCTGCAAACTGAAAGCCTGATGAAATACGGCATAAATGAGTTTAAAGATCCCGCTAGCTTCAGTTATACAAATGGCCTAGCTCATTTTTACCTTCCGGGCTACAAAAATGCGCAAAAGATATACCTATCCGGTTCTTTCAATGCCTGGAGAACGCAGGATTTGCTTATGCAAAAAACCGATGATGGATGGATTGTTTCTGTGAAAATGCTCCCCGGAAAAGCTTTTTACAAATACATAGTTGACGGACAATGGATACTTGATCCGGAAAACAAACTAGAAGAACCCGACAATAACCATGTTGTAAACTCAGTAGTTTATATTCCCAATTATACTTTCAGGCATGCAGGAAACCTAAAATCGAAAAAAGTAGCAGTGAGTGGAAATTTCAACAACTGGCACAGAAAAGGCATACCCATGCAAAAAACTTCCCAGGGTTGGGAACTTCCTATTTACCTCAAAGATGGTACCTATACCTACAAATTTGTGGTGGATAAAAACTGGATATTGGATTCAGGCAACCCTCTGAAACGCACTGATGCTGATGGTAATGAGAATTCGGTGCTTGAAATTGGAGAAAAATATTTTTTTCATGTCAAATCATTTGCATATGCCAATCAGGTGATACTTACCGGCAGTTTCAACAATTGGATTACCAACGAATTGATGATGCATAAAACAGATTCGGGATGGGTATTGCCCTATGTGCTGGCTTCAGGCAATTACGAGTACAAATTTATAGTAGATGGCCGCTGGTCGGTAGATAGCCTCAATCCGCATACCATTGGATTCGAAGAGGTTACCAACTCGGTACTCACAGTTGAGCCCAATTACACTTTTGAACTCGAGGGATACGATGCGGCAAAAAAAGTAATTGTATCAGGCTCGTTCAACGGATGGAATCCAACCGGATATACCATGACCCGCCAAGGAAACAAATGGGTGATAAAACTACACTTGGACAAAGGCAAGCACCGTTACAAATTCATAGTAGATGGCGAGTGGATTCAGGATCCTACAAATCCTGTATACGATACCAATCAATACAACACATACGACTCTGTGCTGTGGATTGAGCAGTAAACATATTCATAATCATTTATTTAACTCTTTCAAAATTCATTTTTAATACGAGTGAAAGCAAAATGTTTTTTCAGTTGCACAAGAAATAATATTTTTAGCTTTAAAAATTTTAATACTAACTCTATTACAACATTCATGAAAAAACTATTCATTATCTGTGCATTACTCATAATTACGTTTGCACTCAAAGCTCAATCGGAAACAGAAATAAAAAATTCATTGCGGGCAGGCTTCCAAGGCGCAACTTTTGAAGGCAAAAATTTAGGCGGTGGAATATTCACCGAATACACCCGTAAGCTTAATTCATCTTTCTCGCTGGTTGCCTCTCTTGGTGCCGGCATGTCCAACGAGACAGCTCTACTGGAAGACATTGAAGGAATCGAATACCAAAGATTCGATACCTATCAATTCATGAATAGTGCCATATCTGCCAGATACACCCCTTTCGCCCCGAAGAATAAATGGGTAAGTGTAGATGCAGGATTTTACTATCAGTACTTGCAAAACATAAGTGGTTCGGGTTATGAGGATATAACAACTCCCGGTTATTATATAAACAATTCGGGCACTTATGCCAAAGGAAACCAAGTAGGATTATTGCTCGCATTGGTTGGCATAGGTACATTTCATACCGATATTACCATGAATACCTTAGGTATATTCTACTGCCGAAAATTTTAGAATCTCTTTTTAAAGCACTATAATTCACTGATATTCAAATTCCCGGAAGCTTATAACTTTCGGGAAATTTACTTTTTAGGTAACCTGTTTTTTTGCCCATTCAACCTATAATTTTGCAAAAACAAAACTCTTTTAAGCACACAATTATATATTCTTAATATTTAACCTATTAACACTTTTCTGGAGATAAATTTAGCGATTTCATACACTTTTCTGGAGATAAATTTCTACCTTTATTACACTTTTCTGGAGATAAATAAGAAAACTGCTTATGAAACGTATTTTATACCAACAATTATTTAGTCACAGAATTTGGAAATGCTGAATATGGCCAATTCATTTACCTGAATTTTGAACAAAATGAGGCATTGATTCAGTTATTTGAAGGAGAATTAGACCCCTATAAAATAGTAAATAAGATCAGTCTGTATATCGGAAAGAAAATAGTAGCTGAAAATACCCTTCTCTTTTTCGACGAAATACAAGCCGCACCAAAAGTACTTACTAGCTTAAAATATTTCAATGAACAAGCACCTGAATTTCATATCATTGCGGCAGGTTCGCTACTTGGAGTCAGTATAGGCAAACAATCAGGTTTTCCGGTTGGGAAAGTCAATTTCCTGACTCTTTATCCATTGTCTTATATTGAGTATCTGATGGCGACAGATGAAACTCTCTTGGCTGAGGAATTACTTAAAAAAGATGAGCCAGAAGCATATCCCGATATCATTCACACCAAATTGCTTGAACACCTCAAAATGTATTTCTTTTTAGGAGGAATGCCAGAGGTGGTAAAAAATTATATTCAGCATAAGGATATTGCCTTGGCACGCATCATTCAGAATGAAATACTCGAAGCATATCGCCGCGATTTTTCCAAATATGCGGATTCGTCTTTAGCATTGAAAACTGCTGAAATATGGAATACCATCCCATACACTTTGGCAAAAGAAAACAAAAAATTTAAATACTCTGATTTAGCAAAAAATGCACGTGCCGTAAACTACCAAGCCTCAATAGAATGGCTTACAGGAGCAGGATTGATATACAGAGCAATGCACATAAGCACACCCAAATTGCCACTTTCGGGATACGTAGAAACAGAGAAATTTAAGATATATATGCTGGATACTGGTTTACTCGGGGCCATGCTCAAACTAGATTCGGCAATTATAATAGAACCCAATGCACTTTTTTCTGAGTACAATAGTGCTTTTACAGAAAACTATATAGCAACACAACTCATTGCCAACCAAGCGCAAGAACTGTATTATTGGACATCGAAATACGATGCTGAAGTTGATTTTATAGTTGAAAAATCGAATCAGATATATCCGGTTGAAGTAAAAAGTGGAATGAGCAAAAACAAGAAAAGTCTGCAAAGCTATATTGAAAAATATTCCCCTGTCCTGGCATTCAGACTTTCCCCAAGGAACTACATAAAGCAAGAAAACTTCGTCAATGTCCCCTTGTATGGTGTAAATAAAATTCTTTGAGCGATTCTATTTCCGGTCAACAGATAGAAAACACAAAACTACGCTCCTACTTCTAGGAGTTTCATCGATTATCCATGCTAAAAAAATCAAATGAAAGTGCAGTCACGAACACTAATTTGTATTTTTCTCATATTTAACGGATTAACACTTTTTTGGAGAAGTTTTTAGTTATTTCATACACTTTTCTGGAGATATTTTTTTGGTTTTACTACACTTTTTTGGAGATAAATCATGAAAACCATATTCGGTTGGACTTTACGGGAACAATTGTAACCACGAAAATTGCTCCATTACCTGTGGGGCGCAGTATGCAGATAAGTAAATACACATTGATAATCCTAAAAAACCAGATTGAGAAATAAAGTTGGCGTAAACCTCATCGCATCGGTATACACTGTAAAAGAGGTGAGTTGATTTCGGGGAATACGGTTGAAACTTTCGTATTTAAAATTCTCATGGTCAAACACATTCAAAATACTGGCACCCAATTCCATTTTCCAACCCCTTGCCAATAAACGATATACCATGCTTACGTCGACCCTATTGTAATCCATCAGATCATATTCTTCTGTTCTATTAGGCGTTGCATCGGGGAAACCTGATCCCCATATAAAATTGGCGCCCAGATATATGGGGTGCAAATCGAGCAAGCAAGCCATTTTCACTTCGTGCCGCTGATCCTGCAAAGCAGGTTGCCAATAAGCATTTTTGAAATAAGGGAAATGTTCGTATACAAACCCCATTGTATATGATACCCACAGCGAACTACCTTTGTATTCCTGCTTGGCATACAAATCCAATCCATATGCCTGCGATTTGCCTTCGTACATTTTTTCACCATTTGAGTTATTTACAAAGCGAGTAATTCCGAAAGTATTTTTCATAAAAACTTCACCCAGAAACGAAAAATCATTCCTCTGATATTTAGCTCCCAACACCAAATGTCGGGCTTCCAGAAGCGGAACCTCATCTACGCTGGCCAACATCCATTGATAGCGAATATTCCCAGCCATATCCACTTTCATATTTTCCTGCAAAACCTGGTTGTATATTCCACCTGCCAGTCGCAGTTCAACCCGTCCGGTGCGGTATACAATAGAAAGGCGCGGCATCCATAAATCCTGCTTGAGCGAGGTGAAATAGCTTATCCGCATGCCCGTTTCTATAATAAGCGTACTATCCACCGAATATTTGTGCGTAAGATGGGTGGTGAGGGCATTGCAAGTAAGTACCGTATCTATGGTAGAAGTATTAAAATTATTTTCTTCATACATATCTACCTTGTCCAAAAGCCACTCTGCGCCCCATATCCACTGAGAATTGTAATATACAGGAGTTGTATTCAGGTAACTGAGCGACCATTCAGAAATGTCTTCGCTGGAGTTGATGTAATTCCGGTATGCTACTTTTTTCAACTTTGGGCGTTCAAAATTCACTGAATCAGATTTCACCACATGCAAATTGGACAATGATGCTACAATCTGGTGTGCCCCTGTTTTTTCATTCATGAAGTTGAAACCCGCAGCACCAGCCATTTGGCTATTGGTTTCAACCTGACTTTTTTGCAACAATAAATTTTTTTCTTCTTGAGTTAAGGAATAATTGAAGCGATCCTTACTCACGAAAAAACTCGCATAATAATCGGCCTTATCTTTCATGCTACCTGTAAAGCGCAGGTTATAATCGGAAAAAGTATAGTTGGGATACAAAACAATATCAGAAACAGTTTCGAACCTCGGATTCAGGTTAAGTACATTGGCTACATTTCCGGGTTGAAGCCAATTTACAAAAGCCTGGCGACTAGCCAAAACCAGTGAGTTTTTGCTTCCCAAAGGTATTGTGATTGCTGTTCCTAAAGTATTTGTGTTCATATTCAACTTCACATCCACATGATCCCTGCTTCCTGATATACCGGTCATATTCACAATGCCACTTACAGCATTCCCAAAAGACGCTTGATATGCAGCTTTATACACCTGAATATCTTTGACTATAAAAGGATTAATGGAGCTGATGTTGTCGTTGAAGTTATAATTCCCGAAAACCCTGTATCCATCGAATTTCAAAATGGATTGGCCTTTATAATTTCCCCAGATAATCAAATCCGTAGAATACTCGCCAGCCGCCAGAATGCCGGGCTGTAGACGCAGTAAATTGAAGATGGCATTATCACCATTTCCGGGCAAGTAGTTAGCAATTTGAGGATTAAGCCTGAGCACCGCAGCCCTATTGCCCATTTGCGAAGCGTAGTGAATAAGTTTGGCCTTCACTTTTACTTCTGACATAAGTTGCAGTGATGTGGGTAATAAAATATTCAGATTAGCGCCTGAAAACACAATGGTATCGAAGGGCGCATACCCCAAATACTCCACTTTTATCCTGAAAATGCTATCCAAAACGGTTTGATAAAAAAATTGTCCGTTTTCGTTACTCAGAAACTGTTTTCTATTCACAGTCACCACAGCGTAGGGCAAAGGCTCCGTGCCCGATTCGTCATAAATTCGGCCACCAACGCTAAAAACTTTTTTCTCAGGAATCCGAAATTCCGGAGGGCGGGTGTAAATGATATAAACTTGCTTATTTTTGGTAAAGGTAAGAGGTGTGCTTTTCAAAATACCTTCCATGGCAAGATCTGGATTGTCGAAATCTGCATCGATGGTAATTTTGTATTTGGCAAGCTCTGACGCATTGAATGATAGCTGGAGTGTGTACTGATCTCTAATACGCAGCAATATCTCATCCAGGGGCTCATTTTGAGCCCGTACAGCTACTTTTTGTCCCAAGGCGTCTATTGATACTACCAAGAAAACAAGAATTAAAATATGGCATCGAAAAAACTTACTCACCCTTTACAATTTCATATTTATTTTCCGAAACTAATCGACATGTTAAGTTCAAAGGTTTACAAATCATATCCAGAACAACTCGTGGATTGGAATCGCGGTCAAAATTTCCAGTATATTTCTCATTTAAAGCTTCTTTAATACTGATTTGTATGCCATAACTTCTTTCAATTTCCTGAAAAACCAATTGTATATCCTTTTCTTCGAAAGAAAATTTATCATTTAACCATGCAGCTCCATTGGCTTCATTCACCTCTTTATTAAGCAACACCAATTTACCCGCGTCCAAAATGGTTTGCTGGCCGGGAGTAAGCACAACTCTTTGGTCGGAAGAATTATCTGAAACAGCTACACTGCCATGAAAACAAGTGACTTCAAAGTTTTCGCCTCTCGAAAGCACATTGAATCTGGTACCAAG
>JFJP01037658.1_pt2 | contig 24623 bp, 14 predicted proteins | sample 431651 | NCBI WGS metagenome assembly JFJP01 (sample SAMN02602958, study PRJNA72255) | Microbial mat metagenome, whole genome shotgun sequencing project. | biome: fresh water; feature: sink hole; material: water; isolation source: purple microbial (photo- and chemosynthetic) mats found in...
CGCCATTTATGGCGAGGCTATTGATAATAAAGTGTCAACCATAAAATGAAAGATGCCCAATTTACCACTTTTTTTTATAGTTTGTATGTAAAGTGTTTAATTTTTTTATTCGTTGCCACGTACTAGGGCGTAGACAAAATAAAAACAGTACTCACTTATAAATGGCGAGGCTACTGATAATATAGTCTCAACCATTAAATGAAAAATGCCTTTTTGTTGATTAATAGTTTCAATGCTTCTCCACAAAAATACAACTTTTATGAAATCTTTCCGTGAATATTGTTGTAAACTTTTGGGTTGTTTTGATGAGCATAAACCAATTTTTTGTTAATTTTGTGCTATTCTTTTCCAAATTAAAAAAATAATTGAGATGAATTTACCAGAGATTCAACGAATTAAACTACGTTTCGGCATTATTGGTAACTCCAATTCGCTTAACCGTGCCATAGACATAGCCCGACAAGTGGCAAACACCGACCTTTCTGTACTCATAACAGGCGAGAGTGGTACGGGAAAAGAAATTTTTCCGCAAATAGTGCATCAGCATAGTGCCCGCAAACATGGGCAGTACATAGCAGTAAACTGTGGCGCAATTCCCGAAGGAACCATTGATTCTGAATTGTTTGGACACGAAAAAGGTTCGTTTACCGGCGCACACGAAAGCCGCAAGGGCTATTTTGAAGTGGCGCACAAGGGCACCATTTTTTTAGACGAAGTGGCAGATTTGCCTTTGTCAACACAGGTTCGCTTGTTGCGCGTGCTCGAAACCGGAGAATTTATGCGTGTAGGTTCATCGCAGGTGCAAAAAACCGATGTACGGGTAATTGCCGCTACAAATATAAATATTCAAAAGGCAATTCAAGAAAAAAAATTCAGAGAAGATCTTTTCTATCGCCTTAATACTGTGCCAATTATCATTGCTCCTTTGCGCGAACGCCGCGAGGACATTCATTTGCTTTTCCGCAAATTTGCCACCGATTTTAGCGAGCGGTACCGTATGCCGCCCATAAAACTCGATGACGATGCAAAAATGCTGCTCGATACCTATCGTTTCCCCGGAAACATAAGACAGTTGAAAAACATCACCGAACAGATTTCAATTATTGAACAAGACCGCGACATAACTGCCAATATATTAAGAAATTACCTGCCACTTGGCGAAGGCGAAAATCTTCCGGCACTCTACAGTAATATTGACCATCAAACCTTTGCATCGGAAAGAGAAATTCTCTATAAAATTCTTTTCGATATGAAAAATGACATGAACGACCTCAAAAAAGTGGTGCGCGAGCTGATGCAAAAAAACAACGACAAGGTTACAATTAACGACGATCAAGAGCATATTATCAATAAAATGTATCACGACATTGAAACAGTTGAAAAGAAAACCGTTGCCACTTACGAAACCAGCGATATTCAAATTCAGGATACAGAAGAAATTATTGAGGAAACGCTTTCGCTCGAAAGCAAAGAAATTGAGTTGATTCGCAAGGCATTAGACAAATACGATGGCAAACGAAAAAATGCCGCCAAAGAATTAGGCATTTCTGAGCGTACTCTCTACCGAAAAATAAAAGAATACAACATTGAAGAATAAAAAATGAGTGTAATTTGTGGAAAAAATGAAAAATTCAATTAAATATCTATACCTCAGTATATTATCTGTATTTTTACTGTTTGGAGGCTGCACCATTCGGTACACGGCATCGGGGGCGTTTACGGGTGATGCCAAAACGTTTTCGGTTAAATATTTTCCCAACAATGCCCGACTGATTGCGCCTTCTCTGAGCCAGATTTTTACCGATGCCCTAAAAGATAAATTCATAGCCGATACCAAACTTGTGATGGCAAATAGCGATGGCGACCTACATTTTGAAGGCGAAATAATTGAGTACGAAACAGCTCCGCTTGCAATTCAGGAAAACGACATTGCCGCACAAAACCGGCTGACTATTGGTGTGAAAGTGAAATTTACCAACAAAGTAAACAATAAATTTGATTTTGAAACGACATTCCGCCGTTTTGCCGACTACGAAAGCACCAAACAACTTTCGGAAGTAGAAGACGACCTTATAGAAGGCATTGTAAAAGAGCTGGTGGAAGATGTGTTCAACAAATCGGTAGTAAACTGGTAATCAACTAAAAAACTCACAATACATTGGCAAACGAAATAGCAAAAACTCCGTTGATGCTGCAATACAACGCCATCAAAGGTACATACCCCGATGCAATTTTACTATTTAGAGTGGGCGATTTTTATGAAACATTTTCGACTGATGCCATAAAAACATCGGAGATTTTGGGAATTGCCCTTACAAGGCGAGCCAATGGTTCGGCTACGTTTGTAGAACTTGCTGGTTTTCCGTATCATGCCTTAGATACCTATTTGCCCAAATTGGTTCGCGCCGGACAGCGTGTGGCTATTTGCGACCAGTTGGAAGACCCTAAACTCACCAAAACCATTGTCAAACGTGGTGTTACTGAGTTGGTTACACCCGGTGTAGCCATGGGCGACAATGTGTTGGAACACAAAGAAAACAACTATCTTGCCTGTATCAATATTCAAAAAGAAAAAACTGGAATTGCATTTTTAGATATTTCTACAGGCGAATTTTTTATGTCGGAAGGCAGTAGCGAATATGTTGACAAGCTGCTCAATAGCTTCAATCCCAAAGAAGTACTGCACGAACGTAGCAAACACAAAAAATATATTGATACGTTTGGAAACCGATACTACAATTATCCTTTAGAAGATTGGGTGTTTACCGATGAAAACGCCAAAAATCGCCTCATAAAACAATTCGATACTCTTTCGTTGAAAGGATTTGGTGTGGAAGGCTACGATTTTGGAATTACTGCTGCCGGAGCCATTTTGCAGTATTTAGACCTCACGCATCACGAAAAAATAAAACACATCACCAAAATTAGTCGAATTGAGGAGGAACGCTATGTGTGGTTAGACAAATTTTCGATTCGAAACCTGGAACTTATTTACCCCATTCACCCCGAAGGCAAAACACTGATAGACATACTCGACCGCACCGCTACCCCCATGGGCGGCAGACTGCTCAAACGCTGGATAGCTCTACCACTCAAAGACATAGAGCCTATTCAACGCCGCCTTTCGATGGTGGAATTTATGTTGAATAACAAAGATTTTGGCAAAAATTTGCATACCAACATAAAAGAAATGGGCGATTTGGAGCGCATAGCCTCAAAAGTAGCACTTCTGAGAGTAAATCCCCGCGACTTGATTCAGTTGAAAAATTCCCTTGCCCTGATTGAACCTTTGAAACAAATGTGCGAAAATTCGGGAGAAGAAAACCTCAAAGCCATTGCAGAACAGCTCAATAGCTGCGATACACTCAAAAAACGAATTGCAAAAGAACTGAATGCCGAGCCTCCCAACCAAATAAACAAAGGCAATGTCATTGCATCGAACGTTTCTGATGAATTAGACGAATTGCGCGAAATAACCACCTCTGGCAAAGATTATCTGTTGAAAATGCAAAACAAAATGGTAATTCATACCGGAATAAATTCGCTCAAAATCGGCTTTAATAATGTGTTTGGATATTATTTCGAAGTACGCAATACCTTCAAAGACAAGGTGCCGCAAGAGTGGATTCGCAAACAAACATTGGTGGGAGCGGAGCGATACATCAATGAAGAATTGAAACAATACGAAGCCAAAATTTTGGGGGCAGAAGAAAAAATTCTCGACATCGAAGCCAAATTATTCAACAATTTAGTGAGTGCCGCAAGCGAGTATATAGCTATACTTCAACACAATGCCTCGCTTATTGCCAGACTCGATGTGCTACATTCATTTGCCGATGTTGCCGCTCAGTTCAACTATTCGAAACCAGATGTAAACGATTCGTTGGTGATAGATATAAAAGATGGCAGGCATCCGGTGATTGAGAAGCAGCTACAAGCTGGCGACCAATACATAGCCAACGACATTTACCTTGATGATGGTAAAAATCAGATAATTATTATCACCGGTCCAAACATGGCGGGTAAGTCGGCATTGTTGCGGCAAACAGCCCTAATTGTGCTCATGGCGCAGTTGGGCAGCTATGTACCCGCAAATGCTGCAAGCATTGGTATTGTTGACAAAATTTTTACCCGCGTGGGAGCTTCCGACAATATTGCTTTGGGCGAGTCAACATTTATGGTTGAAATGAACGAAGCCGCAAGCATTCTGAATAATTTATCGAATCGAAGTTTAATTCTTTTTGATGAATTGGGCAGAGGTACAAGCACTTACGATGGTATTTCTATTGCATGGGCAATTGTAGAATTTATTATTTCGCAGCACGTAGCAAAGGCAAAAACACTGTTTGCTACCCATTACCACGAGTTGAACGAAATGGAAAAAATGTACGAGGGTATCAAAAATTTCAATGTTTCGGTAAAAGAAGTGGGAAATAAAGTGATATTTCTTCGGAAATTGGTGCGCGGAGGTAGTGAGCATAGTTTTGGGATTCATGTGGCGCAAATGGCAGGTATGCCCAAAAAAGTGATAGACCGCGCTAACGAAATTTTGATAGATATGGAGGAGTCGCACGATAAAACTTGGGATAAGAATAACGAAAAAATAGACTCAACCCCCCATCAAAAAGAGCAAATCAATTGGAAGAATCGCAAAAAAAATGCGTCAAAAAGCAGCGATGGAGCATATCAATTAAGTTTTTATCAGTTAGACGACCCCGTATTATCTCAAATACGAGATGAAATTTTAACATTGAATATCAACAACTTAACTCCAATAGAAGCATTAAACAAATTAAATGAAATAAAAAAAATTATTGGAAAGTGATTTTTTTTGCAAAATTATTTCGTTTTTTCATAAAAATTCCTTTATTTTACTGATGTTTTCACTATTACGAACAAGGTAGTATTGAAATTTTGAACTGATGATATTTGAAAACGATTACTTTTTAACTTAAAATTGATTGTCATGAACAAGACCGAATTAATCAAAGCCATAGCCGATGATACCGGCATGAGTAAGCAGGACGCTAAAAAAGCACTCGAATCGTTTATGGATAATGTTACAAAATCGTTGAAAACAGGCGATGAAGTAGCTATTCCGGGATTTGGAACATTTTCTGTTGCTGTACGCGAAGAAAGAACAGGCATTAACCCTCAAACAAAGTCGAAAATTCAAATTCCAGCAAAAAAAGTTGCAAAATTTAAAGCCGGAAGCCAACTAAGCGAAAGTGTTCAATAATACCTTCCTTTCAAGTGAGTATATCGAAAAAAGGAGAACAACACCCACTGTTCTCTTTTTTTATTGCCTCTCATTCAAAATTTATTCGCCTGTTTTTTGTTTCAGATAGTCGTAAATCATCACTTGCGAACGGATAGACTGTTCGTTGTTTTGCGGTTTGCGGCGGATATTGGTGTGGTGAATATCGAGGTAGCTCGACTGCTCATTGTCAGCCAGTTGCAGAATTATTATATCGTACAATTCTTGTTTTAGTCGTTCGTCTGTTATGGGTGCTGCTACTTCTATACGGCGTTCCAAGTTGCGCGTCATAAGGTCTGCCGACGAAATGTAGGTTTCGTTTCGCCCGTTGTTGTAGAAAATAAATACGCGCGAGTGTTCCAAAAAGCGATCTACAATGCGGGTAAACCGTATATTGCGACTAAAAGTCATATTGGGTAAAGCACGATTTACTCCTCTCACAATTAGGTCTATTTCTACCCCTTTTGAGCTTGCTTCGTATATTTTTTCAATCATTTCATGCTCTTCCAATCCATTCATTTTCAGTATCATATATCCTTTCAATCCTTTTTCTACATTTTTTATCTCGCGATCTATCAATCGTTTAATTTCGCTTTTTAAATTAAATTGACCCACCAAAAGTTTGTTGAATTTTATTTTGGTAGATTGAGTTTCGAGATATGTAAACAAAGCATCAATTTCGGTTGCAATGCGCTGATTACTTGTAAACAAACCATCATCTGCGTAGAGTTTTGCCGTTTTTTCGTTGAAATTGCCTGTTCCAATATACGAGTAGCCCCTCATTTTGCGGTTGTCTTTGCTCGATTTGCGCATCACCAATGCCACTTTTGCGTGAATTTTTATTTTGGGTAAGCTCGAAATTACTTTAATTCCAGCCTTTTGCATTTCTTCGGCAAAGTGTAAATTATTTTCTTCATCAAAACGGGCTTTTACTTCCACAAAAACGGTTACTTTTTTGCCATTTCGTGCCGCACTTATGAGCGAACTAACTACTGCTGAGTTGGTTGCCACACGATATTGAGTTGTCTTTATTTCCACTACTCTGGGGTCAATGGCTGCTTCGTTCAAAAAGTTGAGCACATACTTGTACGATTGATACGGATAATGCAACAACCAATCTTTTTCTTTTATTGCATCAAACATAGAGTGGTAGCCATCGAGTTGCTTGTGGCGCAGATGCTGAAAAGGGGGATACTCCAATTGATGCGAAATGGGATTGGGAAATTTAAATAAATCGCTTAAATACAGGTACTTAGAATCGGGCACAAGGTCGTCTTTTGCCAATTTAAAAATTTTCATCAATTGTTTCAAAAACGGCTTTGGCATATCTCTATCGTATGAAAAGCGCGATGGAATGCCGGTTTTTCGTTTCGAAAGGTTTTTTTTGATTTTTTGCGCCACATTTCCAGTGTACTCGTCTTCAATGAGCACATCGGCATTGCGCGAAAGCATTATCGAAAAACATGAATCAACAAAGTAACCCGGGAATAATTTATCTAAGTGCATTCGTATCACATCGTCAAGAAAAATGATGTAAAACCGCTTTCCAATGCGTGGAAGTTCTATGAAGCGAGGAACGTGTTTGGTAGGAATTTTTATAATTGCATACGCCTCTTTCGGACGCTTGGGCATTCGATTGGTGCGTGTTTTTTTGAAAATTTTTACAGTTAGATACACCGCTTTGGTTTGCAGAAACGAAAATACGCTCCCCATTTCGAGCAAAACCGGCTGAATATAAGGCAGTATTTCGGTTGAAAAATAGCTATGAACAAATTCGTTGTGTTCAGGAGTCAAGTCATCATTTTGATACAAATGAATATTGTTTTGCCTCAATTCGTCAATAATATTCTGATAAATATCTTCAAATTCAATTACTTGCTCTTCCACAATTTTGTTTATGTGGTGCAAAATTTCTGAAGGGTCGGCTTTAAATTCCTTTTTGTTTGTTGAAGGTAAATCTATCAGGTTTCGGTAATACGCTACCCTAACCTGATAGTATTCCTCCAAATTCGAAGCGTGTATAGCAAGAAATTTTATCCGTTCGTACAAAGGCAATTTCGGGTTTTTTGCTTCCTCCAGTACCCTGTAATTAAACGACAGCCAACTAATATCTCTGTTTATTAGTCTATTATTTCCGTCCATAGGTTTAAATGCTTCTTAGTGAGATATTAAAACCCAATTGTTCGGCGAGGTGCCTGATAAAAATCTTTGTCCATATTTATTTCGCGAAGGTCTTCTTTTGTCAGTGTTTCGAGCATTTCTTCGCTTCTTTGTTCTTTTGGAATGAAAGCCATGCGCAAATTTTGGTTTTTCACCGCCTCTGTTACCAAGTTGCGAACCGAGCGGGCATTGCCAAAGAATTTGTCTTTCCGTGCGTGGAGGTCTTCTAATTTGCGTTTTAGTTCTTTTGCAGCGTCTTCGTCTGGTTTAAGGTTTTCTTTATCAAGCATAAACAATGCAATATCGTACAAATGGTCGGCTGTAAAATCGTTGAACACAAATTTGCGGTCGAAACGTGAGCGCAAGCCCGGATTTGAATTTAGGAAGTCGTTCATTTTGTCGGGATAACCTGCTACAATTACGGCAAATTCTCCGCGCATATCTTCCATGTTCTTTAAAATCACTTCAATAGCTTCGCCTCCGTAGCTGTTTTGGCTTCCTTCGGCAAGCGAATAGGCTTCGTCAATAAACAACACACCGCCTTTGGCTTCGTCAATTCGTTCTTTTGTTTTTATTGCGGTTTGCCCTATGTATCCTGCTATAAGCCCTTCGCGGTCGCATTCTACCACATGACCTCTTTCGAGCAAACCCAACGACTTGAATATTTTGCCCAAAATGCGTGTAACAGTTGTTTTGCCCGTTCCCGGATTTCCTACAAATACGGTGTGCAACGAAAAGCGGTTCAATACATTTTTGCCTGTTTCGTTGTAGTAACGCACCAGTTTAATCAGCTCATTTACATCTTTTTTGATGTTGTCTAAGCCAATGAGCGCGTTGAGTTCGTGAACCGATTCGCGAAGCATATCTTCATCAATTTCGATGTTTATTTTCTGTTTGCGTCTGCCGGCGGCAATTTCTTTCACATCATCAAAAATCACGGTTGACAAATCGTGTACACTCAAACTTTTTACGTTGGGGTGTTTCATCACTCTAAGTCCCAAATTCATTTTGCCTTCGTCAATCAATGAAAAAGCATAACGAGCGTTGCCAAACATTTTGTTGCGGTTGCGGTATGCTTCGAGAATAATTTTTCGAACGTGTTTGTTCGCCTCTGGTGTAAGGCTTACTCCTCGTTTGGTGCAGGCATAGTCCGATATTTCGTACAATTCATCGGGGGTATAATCGTCGAAATGGAAGTAATAGCGAACGCGCGAACGCAAACCCGGATTGGAGTTGAGCATGGTTTCCATCTCCTCCGGATATCCGGCAAACATAATGGCAATGTCGCCATCGCCGTCCGACATTTCTTTTATCAGCACTTCAATTACTTCTTTTCCAAAGTCCTTAGAATCACCGTCTTTGCGGGCAAGCATATACGCTTCGTCAATAAACAAAATGCCGCCTCGTGCTTCTTCAATTGCCTCCTTCACTTTTGGGGCGGTTTGACCAATAAATTCGCCCACTAGGTCAACTCTATCCACTTCGTGTACGTGTCCTTTGGAGAGCAAGCCAATTTTGTTGTACAATTTGCCCAGCAAATTTACAACGGTGGTTTTGCCCGTTCCCGGGTTACCCGTAAATACGCTATGAAGTGTAAGCGGCTCGTTGTCGTTTAAGCCTTTTTCTACACGAAGTTTCAAAAAGTCGAGGTAGCTTATATGGTCGCGAATTTTTTTCTTTATTTCGAATAAACCAATGAGTCCATCGAGTTGCCGCATTACCGATTCGAGGGTTTCTTCTTGTTGGTTTTCAGTATTTTGTATTCCATTTGGATTTACAGTATCGTGTTTGTACATCGAAACTGTAGTTTCGGCAGTGGGGATAATCATTTGCGAATCGCCTTCCACGTCTTCGTTGCCAACCTCAAAAGGCACAACGGCAATCAACGTATCCATAAACACAATTTCAACACTGTATTTGTCGTCGCGCCATGTGCCGCCTTCTTTGCTTCCCCAGCCTTCTTCAAACGAAATAGTCTGATTTTTACGTCCTTTGCTTATTTCGCGGAAAGAGAGTATTTGCGCCTTGGGCTGTCCGGCATGGTCGTAATGATTCATAAACAATTCGCAGTGCCAATCGGTACTTGCTTTGTTTTTTATTTTTACTTCCACCCACACATATTGCGTTTGCTCGCGGTTGAATTTTTTTAGATAGGTGCGATTTTTTATAGACCAACCATCGTAAGGACCGGAGAAAAGTTTCACCGACTCAAGGTCGAAATAGGGATTAAAACTACTCGTAACTCTGCCCACTTCTTCCACGTAGAATCGGGCAACGCCTATCAAATTATCGTCAATATATGCTTCCCAAAAATATTCACCTTTTTTCCAGAAACCACCAATGCGGTCGGTTCCCCAGCCTTTGTGAACGTACACAACGTTTTGTGTGGCAGTAATTTTCATTTTCTCCATCTGGTCGCACAATTCTACTTTTTTTGTTCCTTTTTGTTGAAATGCTTTCAACTTAATTGTTGCATTCCAATCTTCTTCATCAAACATTTTATTGTAGAAAGCAAGCTCCACACGTATGTAGTCAACTTCATCGCGGTCGAATACTTGACGGTATTTTTTGGTTGAATTTGCCATCCATTCCGTTGAACAATACACCCGCAACGATTTGAATTTGAACTTCTGACCGTATTTATATGAATCAATTTCTTTTCCGTCCATTGGATTTGTTTATGAGTTTTTCAGAATAATGATAAAACTAAATTTCCTATTTGCTTATTTTATGTAAATATACAAAAATTGAAATGGTTACAATTTATTTTCTACAATAATAAGCATCAGTTGCCAAAAAAACAAATTACACATTCACAAAAATAAGAATTATTTGATATTGTACGATTACAAAATGATAAATTGATAGCGACAATTATTGTTCCTATTTATTTTTTGTTTCTAATTCTTTTTATTTCAAGCATTTTGAGAGTTGAAAGTACTTTTTTTTTTGTGATAGTTTTGATAAAATTCATTATATTTGCGTCATAAAACACATTGAATAATCAATGAAACAACTTGCTTTTTATTTTGATTCCGATTCATGTTCGGGCTGCAAAACTTGCCAAATTGCGTGTAAAGACAAAAACAATTTGCAACTTGGCATTCGGTGGAGGCGTGTGTATGAGGTGAGTGGCGGCAAGTGGCAGCAGCAAGGAGCAGCGTGGCTGCACAAAGTGAGTGCCTACAATATTTCTATGTCGTGCAACCATTGCGCAAAACCTGTGTGCATGACTTCGTGCCCAACCCAAGCTATAAGCAAACGTAGCGATGGAATTGTGGAAATAAACCCCGATGTGTGCGTGGGCTGCAAATATTGCGAGTGGGTTTGTCCGTATGGTGCGCCACAGTTTGACGAAAATAATGGCGTAATGACAAAGTGCAACCTTTGCGCCGATTATGTTGACGAGGGCAAAAATCCTTCCTGCGTAGATGCCTGCCCTATGCGAGTGCTCGACATGGGCGAATACACTGCACTGATTGAAAAATATGGAAATAGCAACGATATTTTTCCACTGCCAAGTAGCACAATAACAGAGCCTTCTGTGGTTTTTCATGCGCACAAAGAAGCCGAATATGTACGTGAGATTAAATTTGAAGTAGCAAACTGGGAGGAGGTGCGAAATGAAAAATAAACAATGGTCGCTTATGTCGTTTACTTTGCTGGCAAAAATTTCAGTAGTGGCTGGAAGCTAAAATGCCAAAACTGCCTCTTTGTACTGTTGCAGACGGTTAAGCAAATTACGTCCCTTAGAGCGTTTCTGACATCCTTTTTGCCAATAATTAAACGAGCTATCATTAAGAAATACAAAGACTTAAAACGGGTTTTTGAAAAATATTTCGATTAAAATTCCCACCCTAACTTATCATTCCCCACTGCACTGTATCGGGGTTTAGTTTTTTTAGCTGTCGTATAAGTGCTTGGTTTTCGGGCTTTTGCAACGACGGGTCATCGCTAAGTATCTGAATGGCAACATTGCGGGCGTATTGCAATATTTTGCTGTCTTTGCCCAGATTGGCAATTTTCAAATTCAACGGAATGCCACTTTGCTGAGTCCCTTCTATATCGCCGGGTCCGCGCAGTTTTAGGTCGGCTTCGGCAATTTCAAATCCATCGTTGGTGCTCACCATCGTTTGAATGCGTTTGCGAGCCTCTGCCGACAGCTTGTAATCGGTCATCAAAATACAAAACGACTGGTCGGCGCCGCGCCCAACTCTGCCGCGCAACTGATGCAACTGCGACAAGCCAAACCGCTCGGCACTTTCAATTACCATTACACTGGCATTGGGTACGTTTACTCCCACTTCAATTACTGTAGTAGCTACCATAATATGAGTTATACCTCTGGTAAACAAGCTCATAGCTTTGTCTTTTTCCTCAGCCTTCATTTTACCATGCAAAATACTTACGGCATATTTGGGGGGTGGAAAAGCCCTGCTTATGCTTTCGTAGCCATCTTCAAGGTCTTTGTAATCCATTTTCTCCGATTCCGAAATCAATGGATACACAATATAAATCTGCCGTCCTGCTTCAATTTGTTTTCGCAGAAAACCAAACACTTTGAGCCGTTGCCCATCGTACTGATGGTGCGTTTTTATGGGTTTGCGTCCGGGAGGCAGCTCATCAATTACCGACACATCGAGGTCGCCGTACAAAGTCATGGCAAGGGTGCGCGGAATAGGAGTAGCCGTCATGACCAAAATATGGGGTGGCAAGGTATTTTTTTTCCACAATTGTGCCCGTTGCGCTACACCAAACCTGTGTTGTTCGTCAATTATCACCATACCGAGGTTGGAAAACTGCACTACATCTTCTATAAGTGCATGAGTACCAATGAGTATGTGTAAACTTCCGTCGAGCAATTCGGCATGAATTTGTTTACGGGCTTTGGTTTTTGTCGAACCGGTGAGCAATTTTATGTTTATATCCATTCCTGTCAAAAAGGCTGTAATGGTTTCAAGATGCTGATTAGCAAGTATTTCGGTGGGTGCCATAAGGCAAGCTTGAAAACCATTGTCCAACGCCAGCAGCATAGTAAGCAATGCCACCAATGTTTTTCCGCTCCCCACATCGCCTTGCAACAGGCGATTCATTTGCTTGCCGGTTTTAGTATCTGTTCGTATTTCGCGCAGCACCCGTTTTTGAGCATTGGTAAGTTCAAACGGGAGATTATTTTTATAGAAATGATTGAATTTTTCGCCCACAGTTCCAAAAATATGTCCTTTAAATGTATAGTCGCGCAAACCTTTCTTATACAGCATATTAAGTTGAATGTAAAACAATTCTTCAAATTTCAAACGGGTTTGTGCTTGCAGCAAAAGGTCGGGATTTTCGGGAAAATGAATATTGAAAAGGGCTTTATTGATGGGCAGTAATTTATGTGCGTTGATAATGGAATCGGGCAAGGTTTCGTCCACCTTTCCCACCACCAGCTTCATAAGGCTCTGTATGAGTTTGTAAATGGCTTTGGAAGTGAGAAATCCGCGCTTCATTTTTTCGGTAGTATTGTATGCCGCTTCCATTGACGAGCGTAGCTTATCGCCTTGTTTTGCAGCCTCTTCCATTTCGGGGTGGGCTATGTTTATGCGCGAATTGAAAATGGTGGGTTTCCCAAAAATAATGTATTCAACTCCGGTGGTATAGCTTTCGGTTATCCAGCTAATGCCCTGAAACCAAATGAGTTCAATGGTTTCTGTGCCATCGGTAAAATTGGCAACCAAACGCATTTTCGCTCCCTGCCCTTCTTTTCGAAACGAAGTTATATGCCCTTTTGCCTGAATATAAGGCATATCGGGGTGAATTTGAGCGAGAGTATAAAATTTTGTGCGGTCAATGTATTTGTACGGAAAATAGTACAACAAATCTTCGTAGGTTGTAATGTTCAATTCCTTTTTCAGAAGCGCCGCTTTTTTGGGTCCCACTCCTGCGAGGTACATTATTTCGGTGTTCAGATTCACTTTTTTTGTTTTTTATTCATTATAAATCAACCACTTCCATGCTGGAATAAGATGAATAAGTACATTTCATAAATTTGAAGGCAAATAAACAAAAAAATATTTATCCACATTCACAATGTTTATAATTTTAAAATATCCACATTCAGAATGTACGTTTTCAGTCAGAAAATCTTTGGCATTATTTTACCTATTGTTAAATGGATTTCGTAATTTTGGAAACTGAAAAGTAATATTGAATCAATAACAAAACGACTATGAAAAACCACTTACTAATTCTGTTCATTTTTTTCCTGTCTATCAATTGGGTTAAAGCTCAAAGCACTGCTATTGAATGCGATACCGTTGAAACCAAAACCAATTTTGTGAAATGGTTAAAAAATAATTTAGGGGCAAATTCCGATTTTGGTGATTTATTGGACGACCCACCAAAAGATATTCCACCCGATGAACTCACAGCCACGTACATTTATTATCTATCGAAATTTATTCAATGGAACTCCCATTTGGATAAAACATATTTTACCATTGGCGTGTTTGGAAATACAAATGTAGATGAAGAATTAACTAAGTTGCTGAAATCGAAAGGAGAACAAAATCAGAAATGGATAATTATTCACTACCAAGAGCCCGATGAACTAAACAATATAAGCTGCCTAATGTTGTATGTTGCCGAAAAATCGGAAGATAAGGTGAACGATGTATTGGAAATAACCAAAGATAAACAGATAGTTACGATTGGCGACAATATTCCGAATTTCTGCGAAAAGGGCGGCTTAATAAACATTAACGACAGCTATGAGGAGAAAAAATTTGATGTAAATCTAAGCGAAGCAAAGCGCAAAGGCATCAACATACAAACTCAGATACTCATGTCGTCGCGAATAGTGAAATAGGTACAAAAAAGAACTTTCCGAAATGGTGATTTTTCGGAAAGTTCTTTAAAGCATAACAGTCTAATTTTGTTCAACGTATAATTTACAGTGCGTTATGCTTTTTCGGCGCAGTTAAACATCCAATGCACTCCAAATTTGTCTGTACAACTGCCGTAATATGCACCCCAAAAAGTATCTTGCAAATCCATTTCCACATTTCCGCCATCCGATAATGCTTTGAACAAACGCAGAGTTTCCACTCTTGTATCAGGTTCGAGGTTGATATACACATTGTTACCCATAACTACTTTCATTCCAAACATTTCTGGAGCATCGCTTCCCATGAGGTTGAAACCGCCCATAATTGGCAAGCAAACGTGCATTACCATATTTTTTACTTCATCGGGCATAGGTGGCATCCCCTCTTGAGCTGGCATTAAGCCAAAACGAACAATTCCATCTTCTGTAAATTCGCCACCAAATACCGTTTTGTAAAATTGAAACACATCTTCCGTGTTGTTTGCAAAATTCAAAAATGTACCTACTTTTCCCATCGCTTTTTCGTTTTAAAGATTAAATTTTAAATTGGAACATTCCACAAAAATATTGAAATTTACCGATAAACCAAACGAAAAAGGAATGGATATTCAATTATTTTGCAGGTCGCAAAAAAAAATATACCTTTGTACATAACATTGAAAATCAATTCAAAATGAGGAGAATTGTACTATTGCTTTTATTTTTAGTATTTTTTTCCACACTCAAAAGCCAACCATTTAGTTTTCAACACTATTCTGTTGAACAGGGTTTGTCGCAAAGTGTGGTGAAATGTATTTTTCAAGATTCTGAGGGTTTTATTTGGATTGGTACACAAGATGGACTAAACTGTTTTGATGGCTATCAGTTCAAAAAATACATGAACAATCCTTTGGATACCAACTCAATAGCCGACAACTGGATATATTCGATAGCTCAAACTTCTGATGGTTATTTGTGGATTGGAACTCGAAACGGTTTGCAGCGTTTCGACAAACGTAGCGAAAAATTTACGCAATACAAACGCTTGGAAAACAATAAAGGTCTGTATAGCAATACTGTATATGGTGTGACGGTGAGCCGAAACAACGAAATAATTATCAACACACCTCCCGCCATCAGTTTTTTCAATCCAAAAACCAACACTTTCCGCCATTTTATCAACGAAAAAATTGAATACGATGGAGCTATCATTGACGAAAAACTGCCAATTATTGAGGCTACGAACAATTCTATTTGGCTGGCAACCACGCGTGGAGTGAGCAGTTTTCATATACCCACCCAAACATTCAAAACCTATAAACACGAATCGTACAATCCCAATTCGTTGCCACATAGCTATATATCGGATATTGAGGAAGATACCGATGGAAATATTTGGATTGGAACACAAAACGGATTGGGCTTGTTGGAAAAAAATAGTCAAACCATACTTAAAATTAATAATCAATCGTCAAATCCTAATTCACTGAGCCACAATTTTATACGTTCAATTTTATTGGATAGCTATGGAAATTTGTGGATAGGTACAGATGGAGGTGGATTGAATTTTCTGTCAGCAGCCAATAAAAAAAATCGAAATTGGTATTTTGTTCATTATCACAGCAATTCGGAAGCAAATGCAGCCTTGAGCCACGACATTGTACTCGATTTGTTTGAAGATAGGTCGCGCGTTTTGTGGATTGGAACCTTGAATGGAGTGGACAAAACCGACCTCAAACCCAAGAAATTTGGCTTGATACAAAAATCGAACAATACAAATTCGGTGGAATTGCTTGATAATGTGGTGGCTGCCATATACAAAGGCAACGACCACAGGGTATGGATTGGAAACTGGGGCAAGGGACTGAATATTTACAATCGGCAAACAGGTGAAATTGAATACTTTGCAGAGGAATTGAGTGGCAAAAATCATATTCCCAACAATTTTGTTCACGCCATTTTTAATGATACTAAAAACCGCTTGTGGATAGGTAGCAGAAACGGAGTTTTGATTTTTGATACCGAAAAAAAAGCGTTTATTCAAGCAGGTGAATACCTGAAAATGAAACAATTCCCCAATTTTTCGAATAACCGAATCTACGAAATACTGCAAGACAAACGCGGTGTGTTGTGGTTTGCCACTCAAAACGGTTTGTACGAAATAGATGTGGATAAACAAACTGTAAATCTGTTTAAATCGGAAGCAAATGATAATCGGAAACTAAGTGATAATCTGATATATGAGCTTCACCTCGATAGCAAAAATCGGCTTTGGATTGGTACTTCAAAAGGTTTGGATTGCTATTCTATTGCAGATAAGAAAATTACATCGTATCGAAAAAATAAGCAAAATATTAATTCGCTGTGCGACAACTTTATAGTTTCGCTCAACGAAGACATGGAAGGCAATATTTGGATAGGAACCAAAAGTGGATTAAACAGGCTGAGTGTGAATGATTCTGTTTTTTTCTATTTTTCTGAAAAAGAAGGACTTCCCAGCAATGTGATATACGAAATTGTGCGCGATTTTAAGGGTGGGTTGTGGTTTGCTACCGGACGTGGTTTGGCAAGCTACGATACTCATAAACAGCAATTTAGGGTTTATACTATGGACGATGGTTTGCAAAGTTTGGAATTTAACACTGCTTGCCATCTTGCCTACGATGGAGAAGTGTTTTTTGGAGGTATGCAGGGGGTGAACTATTTTTACCCCGACTCGCTGTATTCCAATGCGTTTGCACCCAAAGTAGTTATCAATGGTTTTGAAATTGAAAACGAAAAAGGAAAGCAAGCCATTGATTTTGATACCATTACCCCCATAGTGCTGAAATACAACAATTTTGCTTTTAATATTCAGTTTGCCGCCTTAGAATTTACCAATCCTCAAAAAAATCAGTACCAGTACCGCATGGAAGGTATTAGTGATGAGTGGATTAGCATTGGCGAACGAAATTTTGTGCCATTTGCCAAGTTGCCTGCGGGCAAATATATATTTTCGGTAAAAGGAGCAAATAGCGATGGAATTTGGTCGGAATATCCCACAAAATTGCGCATTGAAATTCTGCCTCCTTGGTGGCGAAGTCGTTTTGCATATTTTGTGTATATTTTTTCTACCTTACTTGCCATATTTCTGCTCGTAAAATTTCGGGAGCGAAATCTTATCAGAATACGCAATATACTGGAACAGAAAGTAATAGAGCGAACCAAAGAAATTGCCGCACAAAAAGAGGTGATTGAAAAAAAGAACAACGACATAACTGCAAGCATAAACTATGCAAGCCGCATTCAATCGGCTTTGTTGCCTCCCGATGAGGTGATAACAGAAATTTTGCAAGAACATTTTATTCTGTTCAAACCACGCGACATTGTAAGTGGTGATTTTTATTGGCTCAAAAATATTGGAGACGGACAAAACCCTCAATATGTGATAGTTGCTGCCGACTGTACCGGACATGGTGTGCCGGGAGCTTTTATGAGTATGCTGGGGGTTGCGTTGCTCAACGAAATAACAGTAAAAGGCGAAAAGCACACTGCTGCAAGCATTTTGGAATCTATGCGACAAAAAGTAAAAATTTCGCTCCGCCAGACCGGAAAAGATGGGGAAACAAAAGATGGAATGGACATTGCCCTCTGTATTTTTGAACCAAAAAAACTACACCTTCAATTTGCCGGTGCATACAATCCTTTGTACATAATTTCGGACAACGAACTGATTGAATACAAGGCAACTCGCTCTCCAATAGGTATTTACATAAAAGAAAAACAATTTGAAAACAACGAAATTGAGTTGAAACCCAACGACTGTTTTTACATTTTTACCGATGGTTTTCACGACCAATCGAGCGAAGCAGGAGCGAAATTTAAAACACTGAAATTCAAAGCATTAATGCTTGGCATGGGCAATTTATCTATGACAGAACAGAAAGTACGCCTCGAAAAAGTGCACGAAGAATGGAAAGGCAAAGCCGAACAAACCGATGATATACTGGTAATTGGGGTGAGGGTGTAGGGTTTACAAACTCATTTCTTCCACTTAAACACTTTATAGTTCAAATGTCGCGCATAGCCAACAGACAGCACTGCGTTGCTCAAACTCACATCGCCCTGAATGAAATTGTATTGAAACAAAATGGTATTGAGCACATCTTCGTCAAACGAATACCTTTTTTTGGGATTGCTCAGATAATCAATGCTATTGAAGAAATTGAGGTCTAAGGTGAAAGAGTTATGTTTTCGGGTAAACAAAAAACCTCCTCCGTAATACACACCGTGGTCGAAACCAAAGTAGCTAACTTCGATGGGAACATTACCGCTATTATTCACCGACCTGTTGGCGGTGAGTACTTTGCGATAAAAATAACCGGTTTGGAAGTAAGGAGTAAAATTTTTGGAGGGAATAAGCGAATATTTTATTCCCAACGGAATCATGATGGTATTTAATTGCTCTTTAAAGCTAAAATTGGGTAGCTCAATTGACGAATTATCAACAAAATACGAAAAATTTTGCTGAATAAAAGCGGGTTTTATTTCGAACGATACTTGTGCCGATACAGCTCGCTCAATAGTGGCTGCAATATATATACCCGTTTTTGGAGTATATTCACCTTGTGGAATGTTTTTATTCCCCTCAAAAACAGAATATTGCTTGAGTGCTCGCGGGTCAATGGAGGTTTGCCCCAATCCTCCGCTAATGCCAATTTTATTTTTTGCCAACGTGCGAGGCGAGAGCAATTTCACTTTGTCGCTCAATAGCTGAAGGTCGTTTGGGTTGGCATTTTCTTCTGCGTAGAAGGGTTGAAGTGCCAGCATTTTCCGAATATTATCTTCTGCTTCATTGGGTTGATTTTGAAACAAATAGCAATTGGCATTCAGATTATAAAATTCGGCTTTAACGTTCTTTGGTGCTTTTTCAAACGTTCGTTCCTGCATCAACCAGTTGATGTATTGGAGAGCAGAATCTATTTTGCCGCGCTGATAATAGTCTTTTGCTGCCGCAAACTGCAAGGCAATGGAACTTACCTTTACCGAATCTTTTTTGGTTGAAAGCGACTTTGGTTCGTCACTATTTTTTTTCCCAAAAAAATGCCTCTGTGCGTTTAAGTTACTCACTATCAGCAACAAAAACAATATGGAAGCAAAAATGCTTCTCCCAATTTTTATTACCGATGCTATGTTTGAAGTGGTTTTCAAATCTATTTTATTTACAATGAAGTAATTATCGTTTGCCTGTGTTGCTTGTTTTACTTTTTTTAAGCGCGTTCATATTGGGTCGGTAAAGATTACCGCGTTTGTAGTACGTCCAATCTTTTTCTTCCAACTGTTTGTTATTGAGTATCTTATTCAGTTTGGCATACACTTCTTCATCGCTTAGTGGCACAATTCTCAGGTTTTTGCTATCGCCATAAGTGAGGTATTTGCTTTTGCTGTCGAATGTTAGCGAAATTATTTTTTTGTCTTTGTTTTCAATCACAATGGGTACGAGCTTGTTGATGTCCGAAATATTTTCGATATACCAAATCATCACAATTCCATCGAGCCCTCCGGTTGCCAGCCATTTGCCATCATCGCTAAATTTTATGGCAGAAACAATGCCGCGATGCTTGCGTGGCAAAACAGAACTGGAGGTTTTACTGCCCACGTTTTCGATGCAAATAAGTTCTCCTATAGAATTACCGGCAATTATCCATTTTTTCTTTTCACTGTAATCAATCGAACGAAAATTTCCATTCACTTTATTGTACAGAAATACTGGATTTTGCGGGTTGTCTATGGTGTGTAGCCCTATGGTTCCATTTGAGCCTGCCGATGCAAATTGCTTATTATCAATGGCTACAATGGAGTTTAGTACATAATTGAGCTTAAACTTTACATCTGTTTGCTTGTCCATATCGAAAAAAGTGATATATCCTTCGTTGTTCGACACAAGAAGCAGGTTTTTATTGGGTGCAAAATCGAGTCCAGCCACACTTATTTGATTCGGAAACGAATAATTTTTAACTTCTGTAGAATTGTTGAAAAAATACACATTTCCAAGCGAAGTACCACAAGCAGAGATAGTTCCATTGGAATTGTACTGAATATTTTTTACCAACTCCGATGGCAAAATGGTTTTTCCTTTAAAGTTGTTTATTTGAGGCAGTTTCACCGTTTGGTCGAATGAAATATCGGCAAACAATATTTCGCCCAATTGAGTACTCATGGCTATTTTTTTGCCCGTGATGTCCACTCCCCATGTTTCGCCGCTTATCATGTCATTTTTTTCGTATTCGAGATACGAATTTTGCAATGCTTCCAAAATTTCAGGGTCAAAATATTTGTCATACTGAAAAGTATCTGCCACCTGTTTCAATTCGTACGCCATGAGCGACATCAATGCTTTTAGTTCTTTACTTGTTTGATTTTCAGCCTGAATACTGATAGATTTTACGGCAAATTCTTTGGCATTGAACACGTAAAGGTGATATGTAGCACGATTGTTTGCCTCCAACGCTACCTGCGTGGCGGTATCGGCTTTCAATTTATTGTAAGTGGCTATTTGTAACGATTTTATCGCTTGCTTTTCTTTCGATTGGGCACTGTCTTTTGCAATGAGAGCTTCACGCGAACGAAGTTCGGCAATTTTTTTTGCATTGTCGGCATTCTTTTTTTCAAACTCGGCTTGTCGAGCGTATTCCTCCGCTTCACTCTGCGCTTTTTTCGCTTTTTTCTCTCCCTCTTCTGCTTTCAGAGCATTTTCGGTGGCAATTTTGGCACTTGCGGTTGCTTTTTCGGCGTTTACCTTTGCTCGTTTGCTTTCTTGCAGCGCAAACAGCCCCACAATTGCCGACACTATCAATAAAATAACAGCCAAACCAAGCAAAAAGCGAAGGATAACCACTCCGCGTTTTTTACGCCTTTCGGCTGCAACAATTGCCGCATGACTTTCGGAAATAAATTCTTGTTGAATGGAGGTTGGACGCGGATTCTTGTTTTTTTCTTCTGCATTTTTCAACCACGAATCGGCAAGCGCAAACTCGCTTCCTCTAAGCAAAAGTGCGGCATCGCGGTTGTTTTCGATCCATTTCACCCCAAGCTGCGACCATTTTGTGTGGCTCTGAACGTAATCGCGGTCAATGTCAATGGTTCGGAGCAATTCGTTGTATGAGGTAGGGAATTCTTTATTCGAAAAATCAATCCATTGAACCGATGCCAAAAGCGGGTGAATTTCGGCAGGGTCGGTGGGGCGATACAAAATGGTTACAAAGCGTTTGTTGAGGTTTCCGGCATATTCTACCTCATCTGCACAGTATTGAGAGCGAACGGCTTCGGGCGAAATTACAAACACAAAGTTATCTGCCTGTTCAATTCCTTTATAGATTTCTTTCTGAAAATCGGCACCCGATGCAATGCTTTCTTGGTCGAACCAAGTGGTTTTTCCCGATAACTGAAATTGTTCGTTGAGCTTACGGGCAAAATCGCCATCGGTGCGCGAATACGAAATAAACACCTCAGTATTGAGTTGCCCAATGTTTGCAATACTCTCATTTATAAACTCTTCGTGAAGCTGAGTAGGGGGATACGACGACTTTTGCCCTTCTTTGAGCCACGTTTTTGCTTTGTCGAGGTTGTATCCTCTCAAAAGAATGCTCGAATTTCTATTTTGTCGAATCCATTTAAGAGCCTGATTTTGAAATGCTTTATGCTCCTCAAAATATCGCTTATCTTTGTTAATTTCTTTTACTAAGCGTTGGAGATTTTTTACATCGAAAAATTTGCCGTCTTCTCTTTTGCCCCCTTTTTCGGTGAAGTCAATAAACTGAATCTGTTTGAGTTCGGGGGGAAAGGTCTCAATTTCGGTGGGTTCAATTTGAATAGGAATCACCCTTTTATTGAGCGAAAGCGCATAATTGAGTTCAACCATGCAATATTTCGATTTAACCGAACGCGGAGAAATAAGAAATAGCAGATTATCAGCTTGTTCTATCCCCAGTTCAATGGCTTTGCCGTAGTCAACTCCGGCTTTTATGTCGCTTTGGTGCACCCATGTTGTAAAACCATGTCGAATAAGGTATTTGTTTACTTCATCGCGCATGAGGAGGTCGTCCACATCGTAGGCAATGAAAACCTCTGTCATAAGGTTATTGGCATTCTTTTTCGACTCGGCTATAAATTCGCACATCAAATCAGACGGCAAACAGGGCGGCTGTTCTTTCGAAAAATCGGTTCTTAGCCAATCCTCAGCCACTTGCCGCTCGTTACCTACCAGTAATTGTTGTGTGGCACGCTGATTTTTGTCCCAATGAATTGCGCTTTTTAAAATTACCGTATGTTGCTCAACATATTCTTTATGAGTTGATAAGAGCTTGCGCAGGTCGAACAATGCCTTTTTTACATCGTCTTTGCCTTGCTGCATATACACCCAGTTGAGTTTTTCAATCACAGGGTGCATCAATTTCATTTCTTCGTCGGAAGGCATAACGTGCAAAATTGGAATAATGCGTTTGCCCAATTCGGCTGCGAGTTTTATTTCGCGCAAGCAGTATTCCGACCGTATTGACGTAGGCGAAATTACATAGATAAACGCATCGGCATTGACAATTCCCGAATTTATTTGTTCCTGAAAATCAACCCCAAGCGGAATATCATTTTGGTCGAACCATATTTCGTAGTCCTTGTCGGTAAGTTCCATAAACACGTCCCACACAAACTCCAAGCTACTACGGCGCGAATACGAAATAAACATATCTTTGTGGGCATCCATACTTTGAACTCCCAACAAATATTTCGATTTTTTGCTTTCGCGTATATAGTCTTTCAATATTTGAGGCACAAAGACTGGAGGCTTTTCTTTGTAATTTTCCTCATCACTCCATTTTTGAGCCGGTTCTATTTCTTCTATCCGTAGTAGATTTTTTTTCTTTTTGCCCGATTTTTCCCATTCCATGGCACGCACCAAATATTGGGTGTGCTGAGTGAGGTATTCGCTATCTTTGCCAATAAGCTCAAGCAAACCTGCAAACGATTTTTCAAAATCATCAATGGGTTTAAATTCTTTTTGAGGTACATTAGCTATAAATTCTTCTCTAAAAAAAATCCAGTTTAGTTTCGATATTTCGGGGAGTAGGTATTTTTTTTCGTCTTCGAGCAAAGGTTTGATGTGGAGAATGGGAATGATGCGTTTTTTTAGATAAATTGCGTGTTGCAATTCCTTGGTACAATATTCCGATTTGATAGAATGAGGAGCGATGATATAGACAAAATTTTTCGATTTTTCTATTCCATCGTATATTTGTTCCTGAAAATCAACGCCCAAAGGAATATCCTCTTGGTCGAACCAAACTTCAAGCCCCTTCTCCATCAGGCGGGTATTTAATTTTGATGCAAAATACTGACTTTCAGCTCTTCCGTAGGATATAAATATGTCGTTTATTTCAGGCATTGATGTTTATATATTGTTTGCAATTTTAGTAATTTTTTTCACTAATTCATTCTAAGTAGTCAAGTTTAATAAAACAACTCCTTCGAAATAAGGAATAAAAGGACATATAAGATTCTGTTTTTTACTCTTTTAAAAATTCATACTCATAAACTTTCGGTGCAATTTTTTCTGCCAACAAATTTAGTTTATTTCTCAATTCGTTCATTAGTTTTGAGTATTTTTCGTCTGTACTTTTGGAGTTCATGCGTCCTTTGTTGTTTCTTCCTTGAAAAAATTCTTTTATGTCGTAAAGGCTTGGGTTTGCAGTAATTGCCTTAAACGTAAAGTAGTATTTCCAAAGTTCACGACCGGCATTGAAAACTTCTTTTGCTTCGGGCGAAAACTTCAGCGGTGATGCGTAATGAACACGCGGCTCCGACACTACGTTAAAAACATTGGGCTTCTCTTCCTCTGGCTGTATCTTGCCTTTTATGAAATCGGTCATAAAATTACTTTCAAATTTTTCTGGGGCATTTACCTCCTGTTCAGTAAATGGTATCCAATGGTTTGTGCCGTATTGACTTTGTATGTTATTGTTAAATAAGGTATAAGCCAAACAATCGTTTTGAAATTCTTTATCTTTTTCCCAACCTTCATTGGGAAATAGGAATTGGTCACGGTCGTTGAGCCAAGTGGCTTTTATGCAATGGCGAACAGCATAAAAAATACAACTCTGAATAAAGTTATTTTTTGTAATATCGTGCGTTTGAGAATGTTCAACTACTGCTTTTGAGGGATTTAAAGTTATAAATACAATTTTGTTATTCTGAAAATCGGATGCTCCACGCACCATATACGCTAATTTTTCTCCTGTTTTATCATAAAATTGTTGCATCCAATTCAAAATAACTTTATTTTTTTCAACAATGAAAATGGATTTTTTACCTAAGAATTTTTCATTA
>JFJP01024565.1_pt1 | contig 24599 bp, 26 predicted proteins | sample 431651 | NCBI WGS metagenome assembly JFJP01 (sample SAMN02602958, study PRJNA72255) | Microbial mat metagenome, whole genome shotgun sequencing project. | biome: fresh water; feature: sink hole; material: water; isolation source: purple microbial (photo- and chemosynthetic) mats found in...
AAACCCCAAACCCCAAACCCCAAACTCCAATTTGGTGAAAGGGAAAGATTATAAGGCTGCTCGTCGGAGCGAATTCATTCTAATCAGCGGTGCTCAGCGATGGACGGAGCCGACGACGACGACATGCAGCTGAACAACGAGTACAAGAACGCGAACATGGTGCAGATGAAAGTGCCCAACGTGAACGACCGCAGCAGAAACGCCATCCAGATCACCGCGGAGCAGATCCTCAAAGACCCGCAGCTGCACGACATGAGCGACATCAAGTTCTCCAACAAGCGCATCATGGACGAGGAAGAGCTCAAGGAGTACAAGGGCAGCAAGCGCAAAGAGTTCGAGGACAAGATCCGCAAGCAGAAGTTCCACATGGGCACCTGGATCAAGTACGCCCAGTGGGAAGAGAGTCTCGAGGAGTTCCGCCGGAGTCGCAGCATCTTCGAGCGCGCGCTGAACGTGGACTACCAGAACGTGTCGCTGTGGCTCAAGTACGCGGAGATGGAGATGAAGAACAAGTTCGTCAACCACGCGCGCAACGTCTGGGAAAGAGCGACCAAGCTGCTGCCGCGCGTGGACCAGTTCTGGTTCAAGTACATCTACATGGAGGAGATGCTGGGCAACTACACCCACGCTCGCGCAGTCTTCGACAAGTGGATGAGCTGGAAGCCCGCGGAAAAGGCCTGGATGGCCTACGTCAAGTTCGAGGAGCGGCTGGGCGAGAAAGAGAACTGCCGCAAGATCATGTACCGGTTCCTCGACGCCTTCCCCAAGCTCGACGTCTACCTCAAGGTCGCTCGCTTCGAAGCCAAACTCAAGCACTACGACGACGCGCGCTTCCTCTACGAGAAGACCCTCGAAGACCTCGGCGACGAGGCCTTCACCGAGAACTTCTTCGTGCAGTGGGCCAAGTTCGAGACGCGTGCGAAGGAGTACCAGCGTGCGAGACAGATCTTCCGCTACGGCCTGGACAACCTGCCCAAAGACAAGAGCGCGCGGCTGTACGAGGAGTACCTCAAGATGGAGAAGCAGTTCGGGTCGCGGGACGAGATCGACGAGCTGGTGTTCGACAAGAGACGCAGGTACTATCGAGAGTTACTAGAGAAGTACCCCAGTAACTACGACGCCTGGTTCGACCTCATCTTCCTCGAACAAGAAAGCTCGAAAGACCCCTTCAGACTCCGCGAAGTCTTCGAGACAGCCATCTCGCAGGTGCCGCCCGCCCCCGAAAAGCGACTCTGGAAGCGGTACATCTTCCTCTGGTTCATGTACGCCAACTTCGAAGAGCTCGACGCGAAAGACCCCGCCAAAGCGCGCCAGGTTTACGAGCGCGTGCTCAAGCTGATCCCGCACCAGCAGTTCACCTTCTCGAAGGTCTGGGTCTCCTTCGCGCACTTCCTGGTCCGCCAGAAAGACCTGCCGGCCGCGCGGAAGGTTTTGGGCGCGGCGATCGGCCAGTGTCCCCGCGAGAAGGTCTTCGAGGCGTACATCGAGCTCGAGATGCAGCTCACCGAGTTCGACCGCTGCCGCGCGCTCTTCAACAAGTACCTGCTGAGCTTCCCCGACAAGCCCAACGCCTGGATCAAGTTCGCCGAAATGGAGTTCAGCCTCGAAGAGTTCGAGCGAGCCAGAGCCATCTACCAAACCGCGGTCAACCTGCCCGTGCTCAACATGCCCGAGACCGTCTGGAAGGCGTACATCGACATGGAGATCAGCCTCAACGAGTTCGGCCGAGCCAGAGACCTCTTCCGCAAGCTCCTCACCCGCACGCACCACGTCAAAGTCTACCTCGCCTTCGCAGAGTTCGAGAAGTCCCAGGGCCGTCTCGACTCCATGCGGCAGATCTTCCAGGAAGGCGACAAGTACATGGCCGGAAAAGAAACCCACAAAGAACAGCGCAAGATGCTGCTGGAAGGCTGGCTGGCCAAGGAGACCGAAGTGGGCGACGAGCGCGAAATCGCGAAGGTGCGCGACCTCCAGCCCCGGATAATCCGCAAGCAGCGACGCGTGCGGATCCAAGCCGAAGAAGAGGAGGGCGACGAAGAGCTCGGCTGGGAGGAGTACGAGGACTACATCTTCAAGGAGGAGAGCTACCGGGCAGGCACGGCCGGCAAAGACCCGGGCTTCGCGGTGCCGAACATCATGCGGATCGCCTATCAGAAGAAGGCCGAGAAGGAGAAGGAAGAGCGCGAGCGGCAGCAGCGTGAGCAGAAGCCGAAGACCGCGATGGAGCAGGAAGAAGAAGCTAACTAACCTTGAGCGGATCAGGTGCGCAGTCCTAGCGGTCGGAAGCCATTAGTTAAACCTGTTCTTGAGGCCGCTGCCTCGGACGGACTGGCTCATGTAGCTGTCGTTCACGTCCGAGATGAAGCTCATGCGCGCGTCTTCGTAGGCCGCGATTTTCTCCTGCAGCTTGTTCAGCTCGATCATCATGCGCTCGTTCGTCTTGCTCAGCTGCTCGATTATTATCTTGTCTCGCCGCTCTTCGGCCTCGTCCTTCTTCTCGCCCTGCGACTGCGCCTGGCTGCGGATCTGCTCGTTGCGGCGAGCCAGCTCTTGCTTCTGCACCAGCAGGTTCTGGTTCACCGAGGTCAGCTCGGCCAGCTCGCGCTTGAGGTTCTGCACCACGGAGCCTGCGCCGCTGCTCAGCTCTTCTTCTTGGTTCTTCATGCGGTCGAGCAGGCGACGCAGGTTCTCGTTTTCGCCCAGCAGTCCGTCGTTCTGTTTCTTGACCGCCTCCAGCTCTTCTTTCGAGGCGCCAGTTGCAACCGGCTGCTGCGCCTTGGAGCCTTGCGTTTTGAGCTCGCGAGTCTCTTCGCGCAGCAGGTAGACTTCTTTGGTCAGACTGGTGATCCTCTTTTTGAGCGAGTCGTTCTCGAGGTCGACCATTTTGAGCTTCGTGTTGAGGTTCACTTTGAAGACGTCGTTCATGAGCGACTCGTCGATGAGCGAAGAGTTCATGGGAGCCTTGAGGTTCGGCTCGTCTTCGGCGATCGCAGCTTTGATCAGTCTGCGGAACTCTTCGATGAACTTGAGGCTCTTGTCGGCTTCTTGTTTGAGCTCGGCTTCTCTGCTCCTGAGCTTGTCCAATTCTCGCTGCAGCTCCTCGGCTCGGCCGGCCGACAGCTCTGGCTTCGGCTTCCTGCTCTCAAGCGCTTCTCTCGACTTCTGCTCGAGGATGGTCTTCTCCAGCTCGACGATCTTGCTCTTCAGCCGCTGGACCTCTTCCTCTTTCACCCGCAGCTCGAGTCGCGCGGCGTCCGAGGAGGGTTTCTCGGGCTGCTCGTCGATCTTGAAGAGGTTCGAGTGGCCCGGCGACTTGAACTGCGAGGGTTTCTTCGTTGCAGTGGCGGCGAGGTCGAAGGCATCGGAGACGAGGAGGTCCTCTCCTTCGCCGCTGGGTTCGATGAGCGAGACGTCGAACATCTGCGAGTGCATCCTGCTGGTTTCTTCTTTGATGTTGAAGATTTCCTTCGAGACGTTCGCCATGTGCTTGCTCATCTCTTTGACGACTTGCTTCTTCTTCTGCACCTTGCTCTCGATCTCTTTGATCTTCTTCTGGAACATGTCCTTCAGCGTCGTCTCGTGCTGCAGCTTCTTCTGCAGCTCCTGGTACTCCGCCAGGCTGACCGTCAGGCCGCCAGCAGCGCCTGCCTGGGCGGTTTGGGTACGCTTGGCTTTTTCCAGGATCTGCGGATTGGACTCGTCGAGTTTCTTCTTGATGACGGACTTCATCTCTCCGCGGTTCGAGAGCAGCGAGGCGTTGAGCTCGTCTATCTTGCGCAGGGCTGCGACTTCGGGCCGGACTCCGAGGTTGTCCGAGGCGGACTTGTTCATGAGGCTGCCGTTGCGGAAGTTCTCTTCGATGTACTTCTTGAACTGCGTCATGGTGTGTTCGAGGTCGCGTTCGAGGACGCTCACGCACTCCTGGAGCTCTTCGCGGTCTTTGTCGAGGTCTTTCGCATACTCGATGGTGCTCAGCAGCGTCGTGCGGATCATGTCGTACTCGACCAGCAGCTCGTTGAGGCTGATCTTGCTGTTCGACTCGAAGAGTCTGTTCTCTCGCAGCAGCACGTCGATCTGTCGGAAGAGGTTCGACAGCGCGAAGACCGGGACGATGCGGAAGAGGCGGATGGCCGTCAGGAAGATGTCTCTGGACGAGGCACTGAAGAAGCGCAGGTGGATGAAGAACTGCTCTTGGGCAGACTCGCACTCGCGGTAGATCTTCTTCTTGACCTGCATCTGGTTCTCGAGGCCGACGTCGTCGAAGTAGAGCACGAGGTTGTCCGGCTCGCGGTAGACGATCTCGAATCGAGGCTTCTCGCTGGTGATCTCGACGTAGAAGCTCTCTTCTTCGCTGCCAGTGTAGTAGTAGAACTTGATCTGGTTCGGAGACATGAAGAGACTGATCGGCTGCACTTTGTCCGGACTGAGGCTGTCGTCCTCCTGCACCATCGCGTTGAACTTCGAGAAGCCCGACAGCAGCACGTTCTCGAGAGGCGGGCGCAGGATCTCGTCGAACTTGATCGGTCCGAAGATGAGCGAGACCGTGCCTTTGTGGTTCTCGTCCATGCTGCGGACGCTCACCTTGATCTCTCCTCCGATGTCCATCGCGGAGAAGTTGTAGTGGTCCACGTTCTCCAGCTCTTCGATCTCGTAGTTGCGCTCGGCCTGCATGCGGTACCACTTGATCTTTATCGGCAGCTGCACTTCCTTCGCTGCGTTCGGGTACGCCTTTATCGTGATGCTGCAGGTGTTGTAGGGCAGTCTGCCCTTCGTTTCTATCGGTTCGACCAGGTAGCTGACCTTTCCTTCAGTCCGGTAGCGGGCCGAAGACGATCCCGAGAAGAAGTTCGAAAGCATGTTGTTGATCATACTGATATCGACGGATTGTCCGCAATAAATGAGTTAGATTAAAATGTAGAGAGTAATCGATGTCTCACAGACAGCCTGCACGAGCAACTTAGATGAGAGAGCACTTCTCGTTGTTGTCGGTGTCTTTGTTGAACTCGTCTTCGAGGTCGGGGTTGATTTCCCACCACTTTTGCTCGAAGGTTTTGTTCTGGTCAGCTTTCTAGAGTCAGTGAGAGCTACCTCAGGCTTGACTTCTTTCTCTTCAAAGAGGTTCATGATGGCTTCTCTAGCAGCGAGGAGTTTGGGGTCTTCGAGGTTCTGTGCGAGGATCTGCAGGTCTTGAGCGTTGGTGTTGGAGTTGCGTTCGAGTTTGAGCGCGCGGACGAGGATGTCGAGCATCTTCTCGTCTATTTTTTTGGAGAGGTAGAGGTTTTCTTTGACGGTTTCGAGTGCGAGTTCGGTCATGACGCGTTCGAGCATGTCGTCTCTGATCTGCACGATGGCTGCGCGGTGTCTGATTTCTTTGATCTCTTTGTTGATGCGTTCTTTCTTGCCTTCCAGCGCTTCTTTCTTGCGCTGCATCGCTTCGTGCGACTCTGCTTTTTTGTTTATCTGGAAGACGGACTCCTCGATGAGCAGCTGCACCAGGTCGCGCGCGATTTCGTAGGACTCGCGGTTCACCTGGGTTGGGCGAGACTACCTTCGAGAAGTACTGCGCCATGCGCTCGCGCTGGGCAGCGTCTCCTCCGAGCTTGCCTCTTTCTTCGATGAGTTCCTGCTTGAGTCTGTTGACGCGCTCGCCGCCGAACTGGGCGATGGTCTGCGCACTGGTGAGGATCTCTTCTTTGGTGAGGTGTCTTTCTCGTCAGTGGAGCGTACTGTAGTCTTTGGGGTTGACCTCGATGTTCTTCTTTATTTCCTCGACGTCTGGCCCGTTGCCCATTTCGATCTCGATCAGGAAGTCCAGGCCGCGCTGTCGCAGGACTTCGAACTTGCCCTTCTCTTCGAGCACGCGGTTTTCCATGTCCAGCAGCTTCTTCTTCTCTTCGTTGAGCTGCTTGACCTTGTCGCGAGCGACCGTCTCGTTTTTCTTCATCTCGCGGACCTTGGCTTCGTAGAGCTTGTCCATGAGGTTCTGCTTGGAGAACTCTTCTCCGAGTCTGCGGTCGACGAGTGCCTGGAGCAGTTCTGCGGCTTGCTGGTTGTCCAGCGCGCCGTTGGCGAGGAGCCGCTGTTCGATTTGGGTGCCTTTCTCGAGGACCTTGTTGAGAAACTTGGCCGAAGTGAAGTCTCTCAGTTCGATCTCTTCTTCGAGGGCGTCTCGCTGGTGGTTGAGGGTTTTCTTCTTGTCGACGAGCTGTTCTTTCTGCTTGTTGATCACTTCGAGTTCTTTCTTGAGGTTGAAGGCGCGTTCGAGGTTGTGTTCCTGCTGCAGCTTGAGCAGGTCGAGGGCGAGCTCTTTGTCTTTCTGCTTGGCCTGCTCGAGCTTGCGCTTCTCCGCGGCGAGGCTGAACTGCTCCTTGCCCCACTCAGTCTTCTGCTTGGTCTCGAGCTCTCTGGGTGAGGAGGGTCTGCCTGAGTCGCAGGAGGTGCTGGGCTTTCTCTTCCTCGAGCTTGTCGATTTTCTTCTTAGCGATCTCGTTGCGCTTGTTGATGGCCAGCTGTTTCTTCTGCTCGACCTGGGTCAGGTGCAGGTACCTCGCGGTAGAGGCCGAGGAGCTCTTCTTCGTCTGCGAGTTCGGCTTTGAGTTCGAGCTCGTGGGGGAAGGTGGGCAGCTGCTGGGCGAGCTGGGCGCGGGACTGGGCACGCGAGGCGCGGAGGTCTGAGTCGTCTGCGAGGATCTTGTCTTGCAGGTAGTCGGTGCGGGGCGGCGGGGCGGTCAGTTTGTTTTTTTCCATCTGCGAATTATTTAGACGTCTGCGACTCGGGAGAGCTTCTGGATGCGGTTGAGCAGAGCTTCGCCTTGCTTGAGCGCTTGCTTGTAGTAGTTGTTGCGCTGGTCGATGCGCTGCGACTCGATGAGGCCGGTCACTTTGTCGATCTTGCAGTTGAGGCGTCGCGAGCTGATGAGGCCTGCGAGTTCTCTGGGGTGAGGGACTGCTACTTGTCGAGGAAGCTGGCCGAAATGCCGAACTGGCCAGCCATGCACTCGAGGGTGACGGTCTTGTAGGACTCGAGGAAGAGGCTGTAGATCATCACGCGCATTTCTTTGACGATGTACTTCTTGTGCACCGCGATGCGTCGGTCGCGGTCGATCATCTCCATGACCTTCACTAAATGAGCGGCGGGTACCGAAGGAGCGGAAGAAGTCTTTGTACTGGCACTTGTAGTAGGCGGTGAGCAGGCCTTCGAGGTCTGGGTTTTCGCGGATGATGCAGAGCACCTCGGAGTTGTTGATGATCTGGTGAGCAGCGGGTACCTTCTCTTTGATCTCGGAGCGCGGAAGGGTCATGAGGCCGGAGACGACGGTGTAGAAGGTGAGGTCTTCGTAGGTCATGATCTCGGGCGAGCTGAAGGTGCTCATGGCGTCGACGAAGAGCTTCGCGCAGTTGGGGAAGTCGCGCGTGATGAGGCAGTAGAGGCCTTCGTAGACCTGGTGAGCGGCGGGTACTTTGAGCTTGTTCTTGTTCTCCCAGTCGCCGCCTTCTTCGAGCAGCTGCTTGGACTTGGTGATGTAGTTCTTGATGGCCGGCAGGTCGGTTTCTTTGAAGTAGATCTGGAGCAGGATCATGTATATTTCTAGCCGCTTGCTGACGCCGACGGTCTTCTCGTAGGCCTGCAGGTAGGTTTTTATTGCCAGCGCGTCTTCCCCGTTTTTGAGGAAGAAGGCGGCCTTGTTCATGATGGCTTCGCGGACTTCCGTGTCTCCGTAGTTCTCTTCTGCGTTGGCGATGGCGTCGTCCAGCGCTCGGAGTTGGTCGTCGTAGTCGGGAACTCGCTCAAGATCCATGCAGTCGATCCTATTGCTATTGTTAATTATTCTTCTAATTAGCGGATGTCTGCGGTGGGCCAACAACTGTTCATCTCGGTCAAAGGCCACCTGGTGCTGCTGGGCAGAGACGACGACCCGGAGCTGGTGCTCTACGACCCGGGCATCAAGGCGCAGCTGCGGGTCTACCAGGTGCGCGCGGGTGACGCAGGAGACGAACAAGTTCGGGAAGCACAAGGTCGCCTTTTCTTCCCTCACCGGTGCGCTGCGGTTGACTGCAGAGAGCTTCATCAGCCAGTCGAGCAACAAGTCGGTGCTGTCGTACTTCAACGTGCACGCGAAAGACGCGGTGTACAAGAACGGGTCGCAGGAGAAGATCGACTGTCTGTGCTTCAGCAGCGACAGCTCGCTCTGCGTGGGAGGCAGCCTGAACGGCAACCTGTTCGTCTGGAACACCTTCAACGGCGAGCTCATGTGCAAGATCCGCTGCGGAGCTGCAGGCATCCGACAGGTGCTGGTCGACAGGTTCGCTCGGGTCACGCAGCAACGACCTGCGGCTGACCATGCTGCTCACCGAGGGCAAGGTGCTGGTCTGGGACTTCGGTAGCCGCTCCTCAGCAGACGCGATCAAGCAGCTGCTGGCGAGCAAACAGCTGGACAACGCGAACCTCAAGCCGCTGCACACGCTGCACCCGCACAAGAAGCAGATCCTCGAGCTCTGCACGCCCAAAGGCAACGACCTGCTGCTGCTCTCGGTCTCGCTGGACTGCACGGTCAAAGTGCACGACCTCTTCTCGGGCGCGCAGCTCGCAGAGGTCTTCCTGGAAGACGTGCCTTCTTGCTTCTGCACGGTAGGCCTCGCTGAGCAGGACTACCTGGGCCTGGCCGTCTACGTGGGCTTCCACGACGGGAAGATCCGCAAGTACAACTACAGACGCCGAGGCCTCGACCTGACCCTCGAGTCGGACGCGAGTCGGCCCGAGGCGGTCTCTGCGGGGCTGGAGCCGCAGGAAGAGAAGCAGCTGCTGGAGGTGCGGCACAAAGGCCGAGTCACCGCGCTGGCGTACGTGCCCGAGCTGAAGGAGCTGCTGTCCAGCGGGACGGACGAGCTGCTCTTCACCTTCTCGCCTGAAGGCATCCCGACGCACACCACAGGCAAGTTCAAGAAAAGCTTCGACTTCTTGACGGTCGTCCAGCGGCCGGTCTCGCTGTACGCGAGCTCGAACTTCGGCTCGACTGCGACGAAGACGCGGATGAGTTTCCACCCGCTGAACAAGTAGTCCGGAGTGAGCAGGTCTGCCTCGGAGCTGAGCCACCAGCAGCTGCGGCCGCGAACCCTGACCCCATTGCCTGCACCGGAAGAGCGGGGCCTGCTCGAGGCGAAGAGTCTGCAGCGGTTCGCGAAGTTCTTGCTGGCCAGCTACACGCAGGGCCGGCCTGCAGGCGAGGCGCCGAGCGAGCAGACGCCTCCGCTGAAGAAGCGCGAGCTGGAGGAGCTGGAGGCGGAGGTGGCTGGACTGAAGGAGAAGCTGTCGAAGATGGTGAGCATCGCGGCGGGCTTGATGAAACGCCTGCCCCAGCGGCTGGCGGAGTAGTCAGGCCGTGCCTCAATTAATTAGAGTTATGATCTGCCTAGTTGTGGGGCTTCTCGGCCGCGGCGAAGGCCGTCTTGAGGTGCTGCACGACTTCTTTCGCGAAGACCAGGTCTTCCCACCGCAGGAGACTCTTGTCCCAGGCCAGACACTCCATCAGCTCTTCGTAGTTGAGCGCCGGCTGCTCCGAGGCCTCGCGGAAAGTCACCTCGGACTTGTGGGTGAGCGCCTGGCGCTTCTCGGGGAGGGGCTCGGGGCCGCTGCCTGCGAAGGACTGCTCTTTTATATTGCTCACGTGCAGCGGCGTGAGGCTCTTCTCGCTGGGCTGGCGGAACTGCGGCGAGCTCTGCAGGCCGTTCTCGCGCTTGCCGAGGGCGGGCGAGAGGTCCTGCTCCTCGTCTTTGGGGTCGTAGAGCGCGCGCAGCGAGGGGGCGTCTGGCTTGTGGTGCGAGCGGCTGGCGAGGTGTTCGGTGAAGCTCTCTTGCGAGTTCGTGATGTACTTGCTGCGGGTTTCGCGCAGGCGCTGCATGTTGTTCTTGCCTTGCGGCCCGCTGACGCCCAGACCCGTCAGGTTGCGTGGGCCTGCGAAGTCCGCCGCGTCGGGCTTCCTCCTGGCCGCTTCTTTGTCGAGGCTGTCTTTCGGGCCGTGCAGCTTCGAGTTGCTGTTGTTGCGTCGCAGCGAGTTTCTGTTGCGGTTGCCCGGCTGCTCGTCCACTGGCGAGGCCCCGACTGCTGCGAGGCCTGCTCGCCTCTGCTCTTCTTCGAGCAGCTCGCGGAAGGGACTGGCTTCGAACAGACTGACGCAGGCGTCTGCGAGGCGCATCTGCGGCGCGAAGTCGAAGTGGGTGATGTGCTTGTATTTGCGGACGTCGATGTCCAGGCGCAGTCGCTCGGGGCTGCCGGCCTTGACCAGGACGAAGCGCCAGTCCTCCAGGCTGAGGACCACGGTGTACTCTTCGAGGTTGAGCTTCGCCTGCTGCGGTTCCCAGGCGACCTGCTCGCCGAAGCTCTCCAGCTCGAAGAAATGCAGCCCGTCCTGCGAGACGCGGTAGGGACTGCGAGACACGACCCGCAGCTTCAGAGGCTCGTAGCTGGGCTCCCTCCCCGTCAAGTAGCTCTTCAGCTGTTCGTGCAGCGGGAACTCGCCGGCCTTCGCCTTCATCTCTTGATCTAATTAAAAGCAGGCGTCGAGCGTATATTTGATTTATCATTGGAGGGAAGAATGGAAGACCGGCTGCACCCCCAGGAAGAGAAGCCCAGAGACAGGCGAGACCTCCAGCGCGAAGATCCCGGCAAACTCACCAAAAGAAAGCCGCTCTCCTGCATCACCAAAGAACAGCTCGGCGAAGTCAACGCGATTGGAGAGCCCGCCTCTAAAGCGCTCAAACAGCCCGCTCCCCAAGCCTTCAAAGATAGGACCAACTTCGAAGACCAGGCCTCCAGACCCAAGCCGCGAGCAGAGGCCATGCTCGAAGAGCCCAAGTTCCAGCAGCTGGACTGGCCTGGAGAGAGTTTGGAGCAGGATAAGATCTTGCCGGAGACCAAGGAGAAGGACGAGTGGATGTCTGCTGCGCGACGGCGGCCGGAGCAGTACGTGGAGGAGCTGCAGCCGGACATCTTCGACCACTGCATGCGCACGGAGGTAGGGCCGGGTGACGCAGGTGAAGAACCTGTGCAAGAGCCACTACTTCGTGGGGCAGACAGACATCAACGAGAAGATGCGCGCCATCCTCGTGGACTGGCTGGTCGACGTGCACCTGCGCTTCAAGATGAACCACCAGACGCACTTCCTGGCAGTCAACCTCATCGACCGCTACCTCGAAGCGGTCCAGGTGCAGCGCAGCAAGCTGCAGCTCGTGGGCATCGCCGCGCTCTTCATCGCGGCCAAGTACGAAGAGATCTACCCGCCGGACCTCGCTGAGTTCGTCAAGTGCTGCGACAACACCTACACGGCTGCGCAGATCATCGACGTCGAGTCCGACATCATCGCGGTGCTCAACTTCAACCTCGTCTTCACCTCCAGCTACCAGTTCTTCGAGCTCTTCTGCCAAAAGCGTAGCCGACCCTCACCTAGTCAAGTTCGCGGGTCAGGGCTACCACATGGGCCTCTTCCTGCTCTACCTGGGCACCTACGAGTTCATCATGGCCAAGTACCGGCCGAGCATCCTGGCCATGAGCGCGATCTACTTGTCCAACAAGTTCCTCAAGCTCTCGGTCTGGCACGACAACCTGCCGTCCGTCATCGGCTCGAGCGAGCCCGAAATAAAAAACTGCGCGCTGGACCTCTTCCTGCTGGTGCAGAAGTCGAGGAAGAGCTCGCTCACCGCTGCGCCGCGGAAGTTCTCCTCGGCCAAGCACATGGGCGTCTCCGAAATCCAGATAAAGATATAGCTGCCAGCCGCAGCGAGCCACCTCTACTTACTAAGCTAATAACGAATGCGAACTGCTGCCGCTCCCAGACCCGCACCTCGCGCATCTCTCAGGAATTACAATCGCCGCTACTGCTCGTCCGGAGACTCGCTCGTGGACTCTTTGAGGCCGAACTGCCGCTCGGAGGACTTGAGCTGGTCTGTCTCGGCTGCGGCTGCGGCGCGGTGTCGAGCCACAGCTTCGAGGTAGGCCTGCGCAGCCGCCCGCCGGTGCTGCCCGAAGCGCTTGGGACAGGCCTTGCGGGCCAGCCAGCCCCCGGCGCAGAGGCAGGCCAACACCACCACCACGAGTTTGAGGCTCAGCTTGAGCTCTTCGTGGGTCGGCTCGCAGGCTTTCGCAGCGTTCTCCACGAAGTGGCGGGGACACAGGCAGACCCTCGCGAAGCCCCCGCCCGACTCTCTGCCTCTGCGGACGCCGAAGAAGATGCGCTCTCCCGCGCAGACCTCGCAGTCGATGTCCTGCGGCCCCTGGTGAACCCCGACTACCGAGCAGCGGCTGCAGGAGTGGTGGCAGAGCCTGCAGGCTTTGGTCGCGGCGTCCAGGTAGGCGCCTGCGAGACAGCCTTCGCTGGAGGTCTGGGATGCCTGCAGCAGGCGCGCAGCTGCAGGGGCCCGCTGCGCTCCTTGGGCCTCGACCCGCGCAGAGACAGCTCGGCCTGCGAGCCAGCAGACGAGCGCTGCAGCGAGGAAGGGACGGAGCATGGTTCGAGCGAGGAATATTAAATTAATCGCCGTTGAAGATATCTTCGCGCTGGCTCTCCTGCTGCTGCTCGAGCAGCTGCCTCCAACCGACGAACGCCAGCTGCTTCTGCGAAACCGCGCGCGACCGGTTCTCGGACTGCTCTCGCTGCTTCTGGATGTTCTGCCGCACGAAGTAGCCTCGAGACTGTCCGTGGATCGAGAGCTGGCTTCGGGGTTCGGGGTTCAGACTCGGGTGCTTCAGCAGCAGCTGCTCGGCTGAAGGCGCGACTGGACGCGAGCCTGCCTCGGCCGGCTGTGTGAGGCCGAAGACCGAAGAAGTGAGGGCCAGCTGCCGCGGCTGCGAGCGCAGACGGAAGAGGTTGCCTGTGGAGGCTGCCTTGTGCGCCTTGAAGTTGTCCACCGAAGCCTTGAGCAGCAGAGGGGCAGATCCCTCCCAGGCAGGCAACCTGCGGGCTTTGCTGCGGAAAGACTGGATGAACTCGTCGGGGATTTTCTCCAGCTGCTTCTCGAGGCTCTTCTGGACGGTCGCTCGGTTGGCCAGGACGGACTGGGGAGGCGCTGGGTGGGGGTGCAGCAGGCAGTCTTCTTTGAGGTTGCGCTGCTGGTAGCAGACGATCTGGTGGTCGACGAGCTGGCCGAACAGCCGCGACTCGTTGGGCCGCATGTAGAAGAGCTTCTCGCGCAGAGTCCGGTCCAGCAGTCGCAGGTGTCTGATGCCGCGCCTCTCTTCTGCCAGCAGCTGCTTGTCGGACTTGTGCAGGACGAGCGGCCGCTTGCCGTCGTGCAGGCTGCCGAAGCTCACGATTTCGAGCTGTCGACTCTTCTGCGGACTGTCTTTCGAAGGCACGACCGGCAGCGAGTTAGACGGCTCGGACTTGTTGTAAACTGCTGTCATCCACTAGTACACACCAGCTGATCTCTGCTTTCGAAAAAATACTTGAGTTTATTTTTGCCTTTCCAGCTGTCCCTTGGGCTGTACGCGTCCATAATCTTGAGGAATTTTAATAATAAATCAGAGAATGGAGTTCGTGCCTTTCCAGCCCATGGTAGCTCAGAGCAACTTCAAGAGCCACTCGGTCACCTTCTTGGTCATCGGCTTCTTGACTTTCGTGGCTTTCTTGATGTAGTTCTGGCTCACACAGATACGAGACGACGCACCGCAAGAAAGAACGCAAGCTCTTCGTGGAGCTGCCGATGGCCGTAGTGGCTTCGGTCTGTCTAGGGATTGGGTCGGTCTTCGCGCTGCTGGCTCTGGGCATCTACATTTAATTAACGTTGACGCGGAGATCAACTTATGGCGAGCTCTCCGCAGCGTCCGGGTGCAGGCAGGCTTAGCTGTCCGAGGCCAGCTTGCCCATCAGCTCGGCAAGCTTGGGGTTCCCCTGCACCACTGCGGCGTCTCGGTACTTGGTGATCTCTCCCTGCAGCTTCCACCGCCGCTCTTCGGACAGGTTCGTCATGATGCGCACCAGCACGACGAAAAAGTCGAGGTGGCCGTCGAAATCCTCGCTGCTCATCACCTCAGGCAGCACCTCGGAGAAGTCTTTCGAGAGGAGGTGCGGGAAAGCCGAGAACAGCAGGCAGAGCTTGTAGCTGCGGAAGTACTGCTCAGCGGAGGCTACGAGGCAGGTCTTGATCAGCGGCACCTGCTCCTGGATCGACAGCGCCTTCGCGGACTCGAAGGCTGCCTTCGGGTTGCCTGCTTTCAGCTTGAAGTAGAAAGAGAGCAGCGGGCTGCTGAGCTCCACGGGGAGGATCTCGAGGTCGCCGTTGGTCACCACGAGCTTCTGGTCGATGATGCCGACGATGCTGCAGACGCTCCAGGGCTTCAGCTGCGTGATGGGACGGTACCGGCAGGCCGGGCTTCGGGACGGTCGAGGCGAGGTTCAGCTTGAGCGGCTCGCTGTGGTGCAGGGCGGGGTAGCAGAGCCACACGTCGTTGATGTCTGTGTAGAAGAGCAGCTCTTCCCAGAGGAAGAAGCTGCAGACCTTGCGCGGGTTCTTCTGTCTGAATGTCACGGGGAGGCCGCGCTTTTTCCTCTGCAGGAAGACCAGGTCTATCCAGTACTCGTGCACGGTGAACACCAGGCTGCCGTCGGCAGACACCAGCACGGCGAGCGGCCTGGCGTGGCTGCCCCTGACCTGCATCGGCTCTGCTTCGAGGCTGAAGAGCGTGAGCGAGGCGTCCAGGAAGTACATGTAGTTCGATGCCACGCACAGCTTGCCGGCGTCTCGGACTCTGCTGAGCCGGGCGTACTCGAAGGACCGCAGCGGGACCACTTTGCAGTTGTCGGGCTTGATGGCGAAGATGCAGATGACTGGAACCGCTCTGCCGGAGACGAGTGACCGGTCTCTCAGGAACTCTTCGGAGCCAGACTCGCGGTAGACCAGCGCGCAGAACCTGGTGAGCCAAGGAAGCCTACTCGACCGAGTCTCGGCTCCAGACGAAGTCGCGACAGGCTGCGTGGTAGATCAGGTCGATCGCTCCGAGGGGGTGGAGGAACATGGCCGGCGGGTCTGCGTTTTCGGAGAGCGAGAGGTTCGAGTTGTTGATCACGAAGAGCTGCAGCTGGCAGGCGACCTGCTCGACGACTGCGACGAACTTGCCTGTGAAGGAGAGCTCGACCTTCGCGTCTGCTGAGCCGGAGACTACCGCGGTAGGGCGACTCGTTGGTGTGGAGGATCGTCGTGCAGGTGAGGTAGTCGACCTCGCCGCTGTCGTCTGCGTAGAACTCGACCGTGTTCGCCGTGATGAGGTTCGAGACCACGTTCAGGAAGACCGTCTTGGGCGCGACCGGGTTTTCGCTCGAGAACTCCGCGGTCTCGCACTTGTTGATGACTTCCAGGTCTTTCGTCATCAGCACCTTCGCGACTCGGCAGCTGCTGTCGATCATCTGCTTTATCTGCGTGAGCGGAGGCCACCATGACCAGCGGAGTGCGAGTGAAGTACAGCGGGTGGCTCACGATGTTCCGAGGAGACAGCTTCGGAGCGTGGTAGACCAGCACGCCTGGTCAGGTGCGCCTACTGGACTTGCTTCGGACAGGCAGGTACAGGCTGTGGTGCACGCCGCGGACCAGCGACAGCGACTCGCGTTTCAGGTCGCCCAGCGGCTTTACCTCGAGTCTGCAGTCTGTGACTCCTTTGGCCTGCTTGATCATCTTGCCTTGCGGGTCGAGCTGCAGGCGAACGCCGTCTACCAGGTCGAAGAAGTAGACCCGGTCTCCCGAGCAGACGAAGTAGTGGCTCGGACTGTTGTGCAGGCACTGCGCGGCTGCGAGCGAGTGGATCGGGACTGCCTGCTGGTCCGGCGCGACGAGCAGCAGGTTGGCCATTTTGAAGCCTGTGTAGGAGTTCCAGAGACTCACGGCTGCTTCAGAGTGCAGCAGGAAGCAGCTGAAGGACCGGTTGTAGACGATGCCTTTGACTTGGTCTTTTTTGAAGGTTGCGATGGACTGGCAGCTTATCAACCAAACCTACAGTTTTGCCTTTGACCGTCTCGCTCAGGCGGAAGACCACGTTCTTCGACTCGACGTTCCAGCAGCTGACCTGGCCTTCTCGCTCGAGGGACAGCACCAGCGGCTTCGAGGTCATGTTCGAGGAGAGCGTCAGCAGCTGCTGGATGGCAGACTTGTGGCCGCCTGCGATCACCGAGACCAGCGCGAGCGACTTGAAGTTGAGCAGCCCGAGCGCGCCGTCTTCGTAGCCCAGGATGAGGCAGTCTTGGTCGTAGAGGCAGGCGCGGGTGACGCCGAACTTCCCCTCGCGGACCACGTCGGTGACCGCCCACCGCTCGCTCAGGTACTCCCAGCGCACGACGCAGTGGCGGTCGACGAGCAGCAGGAGGCTTTCGAAGTAGCGGTTCCGTGTCTGCTGCTGGAGACTCGCCGCGACCCCGGTCAGCCCGCTGTTCCAGATGGTCGCTTCTCGGTCTGCGAAGACCAGGTCCGAGCAGATGAAGCTTTTGGGGATCCTCCCGTCTTCGCCCTGGCAGCCGTTCCCGGCGAACAGCTCGAACAACGCGAGACATCTGCCGCTCTCGAAGTTCACGACCTTGACCACGCGGTTGTCCGTCACTGCGCAGAAGACCGGCAACACCGGATGGAAGAAAACCGCAGTCTTCTCTTCGATCGTCGCCTCGAAGAAAGGCTCGATCTCGCTTTCCTCGACTCGATCCATTCTCCTATCCTGCAAATTTGAGGCTTTTCTGTAATCGAGCAAATAATGCAAAACGCAGCCTTCGCAGACGAACTCTTCAGCAAAGGTGGCTTCAAGAAGAAAGAGAAGCCGAACACTGACGCCCCCAAGAAACCCCAGATGCAACGTAGTCTCCGTGTATCCAGGAGGCAAGGTCATCCTCAACGACCAGCTGTCCAAGTCAGCCAAAACTAAAACGATCGCTGCTGGCGAAGACGCCTCGGACTCCAGACTCCTCTTCAACGGCCAGACAGACCCGAGCCTCTCCCAAAGCAGCTACTCGAGCAGGCAAGACTCGCTCTTCGAAGCGGCCAAGCAGCGGCCCAGCGCGCAGCCGGTCTCCTCCAACCCGTCCGGCCTGCAGAAACACGAGATGTCCGAAGCGAAGACTGCCCCCGGCCAGCCCTCGACTCCCTCCGAGCCAGACGCCGCGGGCAGCAGCCAGTCCGCCGAGCTCTCCGCCTCTTCGCTCAGGTCTTCCAGTCTGCTGTAGGCGCGCCTCACGCAGCAACAAAGAGCTCTTCCAGTACCTCTACAACGAAGACGACGAACACTGCGACCTCGAAGCCATGGCGCAGCTCGTCCGCATGAACCAAGGCCTCGACGACATCTTCAACGAGCAGCCGCAAGACGAGATGGTCCGCTCCTCGCTGCTCAAGCAACTCGAAGACCTCGAGAAAGTCCAGATGCTCCTCGAAGAGAGAGAAAGAGACAAGCAAGAGATCGAAAGTGTAGCCGAGGAGTTTAAGAGAGAAACCCTAAAAAATGTCGAGCTGCCAGATGACTACGAAGAAGTCGCCGGGCGGATCGTCGACCAGGTCATCCAAGAGAAGAAGGCCAGTCGAGTGCGCACGGCTGAACCCGGAGACGACCAGCGGCCAGAGCTGCTCAGGTCCGTCGAGAACAAGCTCAGGACTCCTCTCTACGGCTTCGCGCGAGAGCAGCCGGCCCAAGACTCCTCGCTCGGCGGCCTGGCCAGCGAGTACGCCCGGGGACTCGAGCGCATCCGAGAGCTGGACCGGAAGCTCGCTCAGAAAGAAGCAGAGGAAAGAGCCATCAAAGAAATGATCCGACTGCAGAAAGTGCAAGACAGGCAGTGCGAACGCGAGTCGAGACTCGAAGCCTCGAACGAGCTCGAAGCGAACCCTTCCTCGGTGAGCCAGCAGTCCAGCAAGTCCGACTTCTTCATGACCCAAAACAAAAAGACCAAGAAGCCTCTGCCCCTCGCGAGCAAGCAAGACGGCCTCGAAGGCCGCCAGCCAGTCCCAGTCTCTGCGAACAAACGCATCCTCTCGCGAGGGTCCAAACAGGGCCTGCGACAGCCCGCAGACTCGCAGCCCGGCTCGGAGCGCCTACAGCCGGCCTCGACCCCGACGCTGGACCTGGTCAAGCGCAACGTCGAAACCGTCTCTCTGGACGAACACCAGAAGTTCCTCAACTCCATGGACGAGAAGTCTCTCAAGCGCTACCAGGAGCTGCTGACCGAAATCGAAGACTCTCTGGACAGCGACGACCCGGACCGGATCAAGCGCGCGACCGAAGTCCACTACTCGAGCATCTACGCCTACCCGCCCGAGCTCCAAGAACGCTTCCAAGCAATCGACGACAAGATCATCGAGCTGATGGCCGCTGACCCGCTCTGCCGGACCAAGCCCTCGGACGACGTCATCCGCGAGCGTCGCGAACAGAAAGAACTCAAGCAGCGCCTCAAAACCCTCGACCAGAAACTAGCCGCCCTGAAAGAAACCGACCTCGACCTGCCGGCAGAAGAGCGCGACAGGCGAGTGCAGGCAGAGCTCGCGCTGGTCGACCAGGAGACCCTGACAGCCATCCGCGAAGGCATCGACCTGACCGGCTTCGACGAGCTGGAAGGCCTCGAAGAAGAAGCCCTGAAGATCATGCAAGCCATCGACGTCGACTCCATCGAGCACTTCCTCGAAGACGCCATCTGCAAAGTCGAGCTGGCAGAAGCCGCCCTGACGGCCGAACGCGAGGCCGAGCGAGCCAGCGCGCAGAGAGAGCTGGACGCCCTCGAAGACTCCCGGAGACAGGCCGAAGACTACATCGCTTTCCTCCAGAAGAACCAGCAGCTGCTCGACGAGTTCGACTTCGGAGCGAACCTCTCGACAGAAGAAGACCTCGAAGCCTACGAAGCCATGGTCAAGCAGAAGCTGCGCAGCAACGTAGACATGGTCGACCACTGGTACCAGTCGCTCGAGGCGGGCAGGGGCGAGCTCGAGCGCATCCAGCTGGACAACACGCTGCTCAGACACGAACTCGAAGCAGTGCCCCTGCGCGACCCCGCTCGCTTCGACGAGCTGCTCGAAGCAGAGCTGCGGGAGAAGTACCCAGATGTCTTCCGAGTCCGTCCTCCAGCACAGACAGGCCCCGGAGAAGATGACGACGAGGAGGGCCAGCGAGACGCCATGGACGCTGTGGACTAGTGGGTGGCCTGGCCGGTTAATTAAGGTTCGAGTGGTGCAGAGCTACCAGTGGCCGCTCGCGAGACTGCGCGGGCCGACGGGTCCCGCCGCGAACTCTTCGGAGAAGGAGGCTTCTCGGAGGCGCGCGGGGAAGTCCACTTCTTCCCGCGAGAGGCGGTGCTGCGTGCCGCCGAAGATCGACCTGGCGCGTCTGAAGTCGGTCACCAGGTCGCTGGTGGAGTGGTTGTGGCGCGTCCTCGAATTTTCAGGCGAGTCTTGTGGGCCGCCCTGTCTCGGCTGGTAGTGTCTGCTGTTGAGCGTGTGGGTGGCCCGGGCTCTCCTTTGGGTCTGCGTGGTGCGCGTGCGGTAGTCTTGCCGACTCTGGAGCTGGTTGGCCGAGAAGACGAAGGTGTTCGAGTTGACGGGGGCAGGCGAGGGCGAGCGCGAGCTGGACTGCGAGTCTCGGCGGATGGGGCGCCTGCCTCGGCCGGGCCTCGCCTCGGCGCGCCTGCCGCCTGCGCGCTGCTGCGCGGTCTGTCTGCGGCTGAGGTGCGTGTTGATCAGACTGCTGCTCGAGTGGCGGTCGGAGTCTTCGGAGGCGAAGGCTTGCCTGCCTGTCTCGAGCGCAGCCGCTTCTCTCCGCAGACGCCTGCGTGGGCCCTGGGCTTCGAAGAGGCCGGCTGTCGGCAGGGAGGACCGGATGCCGTGGTCCCTGATGCAGAAGTCGCAGTACCAGGGCTCGAAGGGGATCTCGACGATGGGCGGAGTGAGGCAGTAGATGTGGCAGACCTTGGTGTGGCAGTGGTCGCACACCAGCATCACGTCTTCGCGGTCGACGCCGTGGCAGTGGTAGCAGGAGTCTTCGGCTGGGTGAGCCGCGGGTACCGTTGGCCACGTCTGCCTCCTGGAAGATGTCTTCGGCCTCGACGGCTCTGGGCTGCACGGGCAGCTCGTCCAGCAGCTCGCCCTGGAGCGACTTTTTGAGGATGCGGAAGAACTCGCCCTTGCAGAGCGGACAGGTGTTGGTGCGTTTGGACCAGTTGAGGATGCAGCCCAGGCAGAAGCGGTGCTGGCAGTCGAGCACGCCGAGCACGCGGTCTGGCTCGTTCGCTGGGTGAGGTGAGGCTACACACGCAGATGCAGCAGCTGTCGTCTTCGCTCGCGGGCAGGGACTGCACGGCCTCCTTCGGACTCACCCAGAACTTCTTCTGGTCTGACCGGAACTGCTGCAGGCGGAGCAGCGTGCTCTCGCTGAGGCCTTCGATGCCGTCCGCTGGCTTCTTGCCCAGGGGAGAAAGCTTCTCGAGCAGCTTTTCTGCGGAGTCGTTGAAGCAGCGCGCGTGGCGCTTTTGCAGCGCTTCGATCTCTTCGTCTGAGTCGAGGCCTCGGCCCGGCTGCGCGGGTTCGGGGGGTTTCTTGGGCGGGCCTGGAGGTTTCCTGTGGGGCGAGTGGCCGCGCAGGCCGAGGAAGCCCGAGTCGAGGGCGGAGAGGCTGTCTTGGGAGTCTTTTTTGATGGTGTCGAGGATGCGCTCGAGGCCCTGCTCGCAGCACCTGCGTTTGCGCGCGCTGCTGTGTGCGAGGAGGCGGATCTCGGCCTCTAATAGCTGCTCGCGGACAGCGTCGATTGATTTCTGCAGGTCGGGCATGGTTTCCCAAACGGACTGATTGCAGTCCAGCAGCGCCTCGACGAGCGAGTGGGTCCTGCCTGCGGGGTGCTCGCGGTGGACCTCGAGCTCGCAGTCTTGGCAGTCGAAGCTGATCTTGAGGGCGAGCAGCGGTTCGCGGGTGTCCCAGCGGCCGTCGAGGAGGCGCCAGGCGAGCCCTGCGCGGCACATGACGCTGAACTTCTTGTTCTCTTTCGCGCGGATGGCTCGCAGCAGGCCTGCTCAGCGCGCGACTACCGTCTTCCTGGTAGTGGATCAGCTCGAGGATGCCTTCGTTCCTGCTCGAGGCCAGCATGCGCGCGGCAGGGCTGAAGGCGAACCGGCCTTCCGCGTCCAGCTCGCCGAAGAACAGCCGGTGGTCCACCACCAGCGGACTCTCGAACCGCAGCACCTGCTCAGCCGCGCGTACCTTCCGCGAGTGCGCCAGTCGCAGGTACAGGCGGGGACTCTGCTTGCTCTCCATGCTGTAGAGCGAATTGCCGATTGAAGCCCAGTGCAATTTGCGCAGCGGGGCTCCGAATCTTGCCGAGGCGAGTCGTCCGGCTGCGGGGTGTCGGGGCGGTTAGGGGTGGCTTGCGTTTAGTTGAGGAAAGTCGGCTGACTGCCGGCGCTACCGATACGGACCTTGCGGTAAGACCATGCCGCACAGTTTGAGAGCAGGTGTGACCTAGCGATGATGGGCCTCCTCGCGGCGAACCGCTCCGCCCCCTAGCTGGAGCCCGAGCTACGAGTCCGGTCTTCCCTCCGCAGAGGTACTCGCGAGGACCGGGTCCGGCGCCCTCTTCGGAGTCGAACTGAGAAAGAGCGAAAACGCAGCCGGACAAAGGTGTTCGCACGACCTTTTTATATAAATCTGAGGCCGGCCAACTTAGCACTGGCCAATCTCATCGGATAATATGAGACTCAACAATAAGGTCGCCTCGCTGGACATCAAGATCCTCAAGCGCGCCCCCGGCGTCTCGATCCCCGACCCGAAGAGTCTGAGCAGGAGGTCGAGGGTCGGCCAGAAGCGCTACCGCATCGCAGACGCCTTCCGCGAGTTCATGTGGAAGTCCGTGCCGACCATCGAAGAGAAGATCGAGGAAGACCTGCTGCACGACCTCTACGCCAAGATGGACAGCCCCGAGCTCAAGGACGAGCTCGTGCAGGCCTACAAGCGCCGTCGCTTCCACGTCGAGAGCAAAGGCTTCCACGAGGTCGAGATCAAGCCTTCCGCCAAAGAGCCGCTCAAAGTCAACAGACCCAACATCGACGTCTCCTTCAACAACATGACCTTCACCTCCGAAGAGTCCGTCGGTAAGCCGCGCTGAGCAGGCCTCTGGTGCATCCAGCCCCCCGGAGACTTCCTCAAGATCTTCCCCAAAGGCTGCTTCGGCAGCTACCAGACCGACGACCTGAACGTCTCCAAAGTCTTCAGTCTGGCCTGCTCGAAGCAAGCCTTCCTCGTCGCGCACCTGTTGCGCAACATCCAGGCGACCATGAACCAGGCTTTCCCCTTCGCGCAGCTCTGCGCAGAGAAGACCCACCAGCTCGACTTCGAAGACGCCCTCAGCGACCTCGACACCTACCACGGCGTCTACCGCATCTTCGCGCGCGAGCTGCGAGACGCCATGATGGAGCGCAGAGACCACTCCTTCATCCACAACAAGTTCGGAGACTCTTTCCTCTTCGACTGTCTGGTGCACATCTTCGTGAAGCACACGGTGATCAGCCCCGAGTTCCGACTCGCGCTGACGGACGCAGCGAACAGGAAACAGGTCTTCCGGTCAGCGATCGACCAGGTGCTGCAGCGCAGCGTGGAAGAGTTCGCCAGCTTCCAAAACCCGAAGGTCTGGATCGGAGACGTGGGCCACCTGGCCTTCAGCTTCAACCGCGTCGAGCTGAAGGACGGCCAGTGCGCAAGGACCGAGCAGCCGGTCACCTACACCATCGACCTCAAACAGCACCTGGACTACCTGGAGAACCTGCCCGAACCGCTCAAGTGCTTCGGCATGAAACACATCGTCGGCATCAACTCGAACCTCATGATCTATGGGGACAAAGGCTCCGGGAAGAGCGGCGTGCTCAACTACGTGGCCACCTGGGCCTGGAAACAAGGCTGGGTCCTCCTCAAGGTCCCCAGCGTCCACAGACTCACGCAGCAAGAGGTCCGCTTCGTCCGCCACGAAGAGTCTCGCGTCTACCTGCAGAACGAGCTGGCGAAAGAAGTCCTGGACGACTTCGCAGCGACCAACGCGCACCTGCTGGACAAGATCCCCTTCAACCCCGAGCTCTACGGCCAGATCGGCCTGGCCGGCAACCACCTAAAAGAGCCCATCCCAGTGCCCAACACCTTCGACGAGTGGACGCAGTCGCACATGCACGACTCGGACCGGTTCCTGATGGAAGGCGAGCAGGCAGCCTACCTGAACGAACAGCGAGAGTGGAAGATCTCCCTCAAAGAGCGGCTGCCGAACCCCAAGACCCTCCAGGACCTCATCCAGTTCGCCGAGAAGAGCCCGCTCTACACCACCGCGGTCCTCGCCGAAGTCATCGAGCAGCTCCAGAACCAAGAAGCCTTCCCCGTGCTCTCCCTCGCAGACGACTTCAACTACTTCTTCCGCCGCACCGTCTACCCCTCTTTCCGCTACGACAACAAGCTCCTCCGAGGCACCGTCCCCGCCTACCACCTCTCGGTCTGCAGGCTCTTCCTCAAGATGGACGGCCACAAGTTCAAGAACGGCTTCAAGCTGGTCGCCTCCAGCCACACGCACCTCTACAAGCACATCTTCACGCCCGACAAGATCAACTACCCCGCAGGCTTCGGCTTCCAGGTCACCGGCATGAAACTCAACGACTTCCGCCACGCGATCTTCCAGTACGTCAACACGAACCTCTTCAAAGAACCCATCGTCAGCGAGCAGCTCATCCAGCAGTACTACGTCGAAAGCCAGGGCAACTGGAAGATCCTCTTCGACTACTTCCGAGACCGCTCGAGCTGCTTCGAAGTCTCGCGCTACAAGCTCGACAAGGTGAAGCTCCGCGGACTCAAATAACTAATTGCCGTCGATTAATTATCATGAACTACAATGGCTTCACCTGGTTCTTCAAGGCCAGAGCCGCGCAGTCCGTGCAAGACATCCTGGAGCAGCTCGAAGACAAGAACTGCAAGAAGCTCGAGGCCTGGGAGCTGCACGTGAAGCACTTCTCGAACGAGAAAGAACAGTACGGCACCAACAAGAAGACCTCCGTCGTCACCGTCTGCGACAGCCTGTCCGAGCTCGGCATCGCCGTCCTCAAGACCAAGCAGGTCAAGGAAACCAAAGACAAGCGAGACCCCAAAGAGCGCCTCGAGTTCTTCGAGAACGCCCCCAAAGTCTTCGAGTTCAGGGACAACATCGACCCGCTGCTCAAGAACCTCGACCTCGACCTGGTCGAGTCCGTCAATGTCAAAGGCCACCGAGTCGTGCTGTCCGACCTCGACTTCTGCTTCGGCGTGCTCACCAAAGACAAGACGCTCCAGAAAGAACTCTTCCTGCGCGTCGAGCTCAAGAGCATGCTCGCGAACGGCCAGCTGAACCTCAAGCGCTACCGGCAGATCGGAGCCGAAGTCCTGGCGCTGCTCGGCCCCGACCTCGAGAAAGCCTTCTCGAACCCGGACCTGGCTGCGCGCGTCGAAGCCTACTTCGAGAGCCTCAAGCCTCAGAGCCACCAGGGCAAGGTCTTCATGTACTTCGAGAACGCCGTCCTCGCGCAGCTGCTCGCAGACCTCCTGCTGACCGCGCGCTAGGCCCTGCTCCATCCGCGTGGTTCAGCCGATTCCTAAATACTCACTAT
>JFJP01037661.1_pt1 | contig 24592 bp, 10 predicted proteins | sample 431651 | NCBI WGS metagenome assembly JFJP01 (sample SAMN02602958, study PRJNA72255) | Microbial mat metagenome, whole genome shotgun sequencing project. | biome: fresh water; feature: sink hole; material: water; isolation source: purple microbial (photo- and chemosynthetic) mats found in...
TGCAAGGTAAGGATTTTGTACTCTATCCTGATTTTCCTACCGGAGGTATGGTTGATGTGTCGAAGTACAACGACGGGCAACGCGGAGGGGTGATAAAGGTAAGAGCAAAGATTGAAAAAGTTGATAAAAAGGCACTTATAATTACCGAGATCCCATTCGGAAAAACAACCACTTCCCTTATTGAATCAATAATTAAAGCAAATGAAAAGGGGAAGATAAAAATCAGGAAGATTGATGATAATACATCGGCAAATGTGGAGATTGTTGTTCATCTTTTCCCGGGAGTTTCTCCAGATAAGACTATCGATGCTCTATATGCTCTTACTGATTGCGAATATTCGATATCGCCAAATACCTGCGTAATTGTTGATGATAAACCCTCATTTATGGGGGTAAGCACTATCCTGAAGCATTCTGCAGAGAAAACTGTTGAACTTCTGAAAGCTGAACTTGAGATACGAAAGAGTGAACTTGAAGAAGAGTGGCACATGTCCTCTCTCGAAAAGATATTCATTGAGGAAAGAATATACCACGATATAGAAGAATGCGAGACATGGGAAGCTGTTATAGAGGCAATAGACAAGGGCCTTGATCCGTTCAAAAAGCTCCTTCTGCGAGAGGTTACCAGAGAGGATATAATCCAGCTTACAGAGATAAAGATTAAAAGAATTTCGAAATTTGATGTTAAAAAGGCTGATGAACATATAAAAGGTATTGAAATAGAACTTGAGGAGGTTAAGAACCATCTTCGTAACATCATCCCTTTTGCTATTAACTATTTCAGGCAGATAAAGAAAAAATACGGAAAGGGAAAAGAACGAAAGACTGAATTAAGAAGTTTTGATACAATTGAAGCTACAAAAGTTGTGGCAAACAATGCAAAACTCTATATTAATTACAAGGAAGGATTTATTGGTACCGGCCTGAAAAAAGACGAATTCGTTTCCGATTGTTCAGACATTGATGATATTATCGTTATAAGGAAGGATGGAGTATATCTCATAACTAAGGTAGCCGAAAAAGTATTTGTGGGGAATGATATTTTGTATGCCCAGGTATTCCTTAAGAATGATGAGCGGACAATATATAATATTGTATATCAGGATGGTAAGGATGGTCCATTGCTTGCAAAAAGATGTTCAATCTCAGGGCTTACCCGTGATAAAGAATATAATCTGACACGTGGAGCTGCCGGTTCCAAAATAGTATACCTGAGCGTAAATCCCAATGGCGAAGCAGAAGTAATAAAGGTGCATCATAAACCAAAGGCCCGGCTTAAGAAGGTTGTTTTCGAATTTGATTTCGGACAGATGAGCATCAAGGGGAAATCTTCAATGGGCAATATTCTTACCAGGAATGCAGTTCATAAGATTAGCCTTAAAGAAAAAGGACTATCAACACTTGGAGGTAGAAAGATATGGTTCGATGATGCAGTATTCCGGCTTAATGTTGATGGCAGGGGAACATTCCTGGGTGAGTTCAGTGCAGATGACAAGATACTTGTAATAACCAAAAACGGATTCTTCAGAAATGCAGGATTTGACTTGTCAAATCATTTTGAAGATAATATACTGATAATAGAAAAATTCAGGCCGGGGAAGGTCTATTCGGTTATTTACTGGGACGCGGAGCAGAAGTTCTATTATCTTAAGAGGTTTACAATTGAGGAGTCTGAAAAACCACAGTGTTTTATTAATGAAGACCCTGAATCTAAACTGATCAGTATAACTGAAGTTGAATACCCTCGTTTTGAAATTCATTTCGGTGGAAAACATAAGGACAGGGAAAATGAGATAATTGAGGTCGCTGAATTTATTGGAGTGAAGAGTTATAAAGCCAAAGGCAAGAGAATGACCAGCTATATGGTGGAAAATATCCAGGAGATTGAACCGGTGGCAAAGAAGGAAACAGCCGTTACCACAACTGAGAAGCCTGAAGAAGAACCACCCCACCCTGTCATACATGACGATCCTGCCCAGATGAAGCTTGAGTTATGATGCTCAACAATAAAATAATATATATTATTGGGTTCATGGGATGTGGGAAGACAACTGCAGGTAAAAAGCTTGCTTCTGCACTTGGATGGTCATTCATCGATCTTGACAAAAAAATCGAGGAACATGCAGGGATGGCAATACCTGAGATATTTAGTGAAAAGGGAGAAGATTTTTTCAGGATTGTTGAAGCAGAGGTTCTCAGAGATTTAAAGTCCGTATCAACTACAGTTATTTCAACAGGAGGAGGAACCCCTTGTTATGCTGATAATATGGATTTTATGCTTGAAAACGGGCTCACTATATACCTGAGACTCTCCCCTGGTCAGCTTCAAAGTAGGCTATCCGATTCAAAAGGAGAAAGGCCACTGATAAAAAATATGAACAAAGAGGATCTGCTAGGATTCATCGGGGAAAAGCTCAAATACCGTGAAAAGTGGTACAATCGTGCAGAAATAGTTATTGATGGTATTAGTCTTGATATCAATGATTTGCATGTTATTGTCAAATCCAGGATAAACATCTGAATAGCTTGTCATTTTACTGTATTATTTGGCTATATATAATTATACAGCAAATAAATATATAAATAATGAGTATGATTCTCCATTATTGACTTTTCATTTAATTTTAAATTATTAATTTAGTGTGATTTAATTTGTAACGGGAAATTTTATGAGAGACAGGTTATTTTCTCTCCTTGGAGTTGAGTCAGGGGAGGAATCTATGGTATCGGCTCTTCTTACACAATCTGTTTTTTTAGGTATATTTTTCGGATCATTCGATATCAGTGCTCATTCCCTGTTTCTGGCAATTTTTGACGAAAAAATGATGGCCAGGGGATATGTAGTCTCAGGCATTGCCGGGATTTTCCTAACATCTCTCTACACATGGTTCCAGACGAGAATGCAATTCAGGAATTTTGCTATTTTAAACCTTATACTCGTAACTGCACTAACACTGGTCCTTTGGATCGCCCTCATCCTTTCACCTGTAAAATGGGTTATATTTCTTGTGTTTATAATGCTTGGGCCTCTGAATATTTTAGCAATGCTTGGCTTCTGGGGCACTACAGGCCGCTTGTTTTCACTCAGGCAGGGTAAAAGATTATTCGGAATTGTTGACGCCGGGCTGGTGATAGGTATAATTATCAGTTGCTACACCATTCCAGTACTTTTATCTTTTAAATTTGAATCGCATAATATCCTTCTGGTTAGTGCTTCTTCTGTTCTGGCAGCAACTATAATCCAGATAATTATTGGAGCCAGGTTTCACCTTATGTCTGGAAGGAGTGAGCAGCAACCTTCAGTCCCAAAAGCGAAAAAGTCAGTCATTGCTGTATTCAGGGAGGATCCCTACATAAGAATAATGGGAATATTTATTGCTCTTTCGGTAGTAACAGCATTCTTTGTCCAATATTCATTTATGGCTGTTACCAGGGAGCAGTACCCCGCAGAGGAGGATATGGCACGGTTCCTGGGAATCTTCACTGGTAGCATGATGATATTCACTCTGCTTATTAAATTACTGGCATTCTCATACATAATTCGTAATTATGGGTTACGTACTTGTCTGGCACTGACTCCGGTACTGGTTGCTTTTTTTACTGCAATAGCGATAATTATTGGTATAACTATGGGTTATACTCCTGAGTCTGTAAGCGGATTCGTGATATTCTTTCTGCTCCTTGCCCTTAGCAGACTATTTTCCAAGTCTCTCAAAGATTCAATCGAATCCCCTTCATTTAAAGTTATTTATCAGACTATCGATGAAAAAATAAGATACGAGGTCCAGTCAGGTATGGATGGTACAGTTAATGAGATAGCTGCATTGTCGTCGGGCCTGATTCTTGCTGGTCTTGGTGTCCTGAGTTTTATTAAACTGATACATTTTTCATGGGTTCTCATCTTTATCATTCTGATATGGGTATTTGTTGCATTCAGGTTATATTCCGAATACAGGCAATCTATAAGAAAAGCACTGGAAGCAGGGGCTGATGATACATCTTCATTGAACATAATTTCTGACAGGGACGTTTACAGGAGCAGATTTTCTGCTGTCAGAGCTTTCAAAGCTGATTACTTCAGACTAATGACCGGAGATTTTTCGGTTTTGGAGAACAGAAACAGCAAATGGTATTATAAAAAGATAATTGAGAATGCTGATTCTGAAAAGAATATCAATCTTTTACCGGCACTGAGAAAAATAGCCAGTGATGAAAATATTGAAATGGAGGTCAGACAGTATTCTATGGAGATTTCAGAAGCACTGGAAAACCTACCTTATTCATCCTTAGGCAAATATGAAAAACTTTCGTCTGCAAAGGATAATCTCTTCGGAACCAGGCTACCCCAGACAACTGAAATCCTTCGATTATTAAGAGACAATTCTATTGAATCGAAGAGAGTTGCAATTTTTATGATCGGAAAATTCAAAATTTCCGATATGATACCTGAAGTTTGTGAATGTCTTAATATAACCGGACTGGAAACAGATGCCTTTTCAATTCTACAGAGTTTTGGTGAAGTTGCAAGTGAAGAATTAATACGATTTTATCTTATTTCATCGGGTAATATCAATACAAGCAAGACCATAATGAGACTGTTGAGTAAGGCCGACACAAAAGAAAATAATTCATTCCTTTTTTCAAGGCTCTGGTCAAACTCCCGCCAGCTAAAGGAGGTAGCACTTCAGTGTCTGATTGATTGTGGTTTCAGGCCTTCAGGTGAAGACAAAGACAGGCTTCACCAACTTATCTCTGAAATAATCGGATTAGTTACATGGGATTTAGCTGCAAAAACATGTCTCGAAAAAAACAATGATCTATTCCTCCTTGGTGCAATGAATAAGGAGATTGACCGTTGGAACCAGTTTCTCTTTAATTTATTGTCGATCACTTATGATGCAGCATCCATTAACAAGATCAGGGAAAATCTCGAACGCGAAACTGTTGAGAGTGTTAACTATGCTCTTGAAATGATAGACATAGTAATTGATGATTCAATAAAGCAAAAACTGGTTTTTCTCCTTGATGTTATTCCTGATGAGGAGAAGCTGAAAAATCTCCATCAATTCTTCCCGGGAGGAGTATCCGGTTATACCAGACTTCTGGAGGATATCATTAACCGCGATTATAATCAACTGAGCTTATGGACGAAAGCATGTACATTGAGGAACATGCTGGAGATTGATGGTGATGATCTGGCTGAATCAATTGCTGCTCTGCTTTTCAGCCCCGAAGTGATCCTCCAGGAAGAATCGGCAAAATTGATTTTCAGAACAAGCCAGGAAGTATACAAAACAATTTCTCAAAGGATTCCTGTAAATATAAAAAAGAGGCTCGACAATATAATAAGCGGAGATATTCACGAAAAGGAATTGCTTTACGAGAAGACGAGGTTTCTCGCTGATTATTTTGCAAATATCCCGGAGGAAGAGTTATTGCCACTTGCCTCTGTTATGAGATATATAAACAGATACCGGGAAGGATCAGTTCTTGTAGCAGAGAACTCTTTAATCTGGTCTTTAGGTGACGGCGCACAAGAGGCAAAAGTATCAATTCATTATTCTGAAAAAATGAGTGCACAGCTTTCTGAATTTAAGGGCAGGGCAAATAATTCATACTACTTACTGCCTTTATCTGCTGTTGAAGAATTTCATAATCAGTTTCCAGAAAAATCATACACGATGTTGAAATATATTGATATTAATGAAGAAAACTCTGTTTAAGATGTCTCTGAGAAAAACTACAATTTTCCGTCAGCTTATATTCAATATTGCAATACCTACATTGCTGGCATTGCTCGTTTTTGCTGCAATTAATTTTCAGCGGACCCGTTCAATTCTTGTTTCAGGTACAGATGAGAAGAACAGGCTTCTTTCAAATGAAGTCACAAAAATTCTTAAATTCCAGGATATTGCCTTCAATCTTATCGATGGAGAGTTTAACAAAAGATTCCATGAATTCAGCTCACTTCTTGTTAATAAATATTTCGCAAACACTAATAATATTGCAGACCTTGATCTTAGGTCTATAGCTAATGAAATTGGCATGGATCCTGTTAATGAAGATATCTATGTTATATCTACCGATGGTATAATAATCAATACGACATTTACCCAGGATCTTGGTCTTGATCTTTTCAGCCTGGGGCAGAATATGAAGAAAAATCTTCAGAAAATATTTTTGTCGGGAGTGTTTGTTAGCGATCGCATTGCTATTGAACACAGAACCCGCAGGCCTAAAAAGTACTCTTATCAGACTACTAAGGATGGGAAATATATTATAGAGCTGGGAGCCTATTCCAAACAGGTTGATGATATCATCCAGGAAATTGAGAATACAAAAGCTGAGATTAAAAGAGAAACTGAAGGTATAATTGATGTTGAGTTATTCCTTATGGCTGATGAACCTTTCAGCATGAATAAGAATGCAAAGATGATTGAAACGCAACGGGATATACTTTTAAAGTCATTCCATAATAAAGATACAATTAGTTTCCTGGAGCGTGTTGGAGACTCCTGGAATCACTACCAGTATATCTATATGGAAAGGTCTCCCACTAAGGATAATCAAAACTCAAGCCTATACAGGGGCTCTGTTATAAGAATAATATCAGACCGGACAGCACAGATGGCGCTTTTCAGAGTTGAGGCAAAACGTTTCATACTTGTTTTTTTAATCACCATGCTGGTGCTGACATTGGTAATTTACAGAAAAACAAGGGTAATAACACTTCCGATTATCAAGCTTGTCGAGAATGTTGACAGGATTACAAACGGAGACTTAAGAGAACGGGCTGAGGTTTCTGGGAATAATGAAATAACAAGGCTTTCAGAAAAGTTCAATATGATGATTGCCCAGCTTGAAAGTTATTACTATGAGCTTGAAGAAAAGGTGAAGGAGAGAACACTGAAGATTGAAAAGCAGAAAGAGGAAATTGAGGAACAGAAAAAGCATATAATGGATAGCATATATTATGCGAGACGGATCCAGAATGCTATACTTCCCTCCTTCAGCCATATTAATACTCAACTTAAGGACTATTTTATCTTATATCTCCCGAAAGATATAGTTAGTGGCGATTTTTACTGGATGCATGAAGTTGGCGGACTTTTTATGATGGCAGCCGTTGATTGTACAGGCCATGGCGTGCCTGGTGCATTCATGTCTATTGTGGGATTTAACCAGCTTAATTATGCCGTGAATGTCAGGAAAGCCCGTTCTGCCGGAGCAATCCTTGATGAGCTTAACCAGGGTGTAATTACCACACTTAATGAAAATAAAAGCGAAAACTCAATCAAAGATGGCATGGATATGGCATTATGTATTTTCGACTTTGCAGCTAAAAAAGTCGAATTTGCAGGTGCAAATAATCCTCTTGTTCTTATAAGGGACGACGAGGTTATTAAATACAAAGGTGACCGTTTTCCTATAGGTGCTTTTGAAGGTACTGCAACCCAACGGTTTTTGAATAATGAGATTGACCTAAGGGATGGGGATTGCCTGTATCTTTCCTCTGATGGATATGCTGACCAGTTTGGAGGACCTGATAATAAAAAATTTATGTTCCGTAGATTCGAAAAGCTGCTGTTGGAAATCCATTCACATCCAATGGAAGTTCAGAAAGACCTTCTTAATAAAAGATTGATAGAATGGATGGGAGATAATAACCAGGTCGATGACATACTGGTTATCGGTATCAGGGTGTAATTTATTTTAAAGGAATGAACTAAAATCTGAAGAGACTAAAGTTATAAAATTAAATTAAAAATCTGCCTGACAATTTGTAGCTCCGAGTACTTTAATCACTTCAGGCACTGTTATAAAGAAGTATAGTAAGGTAATATATCATTATGGGTCAGACTAGAGACAACAAAAATTTCAATCCGTTTCCCGGATTGAGGCCCTTTGCCCCGGATGAGAGCGATTTGTTTTTCGGACGGGAAGGCGAGAGTGGGGAGGTACTCGGGAAGTTGCTGAAAAACAGGTTTGTTACTGTTATTGGTGCTTCAGGAAGCGGGAAGTCGTCGCTAATCTATTGCGGAGTACTGCCAAAGGTCAGCAAACAAGCTCAGATTGATTCCTCTTTATGGAGGACAATATCATTCAGACCGGGAAATGATCCCTTCGGAAATCTTACGGAAGCAATCTCTGATAACATATCAGCTGCAGGACAAATAGAAATTGATAAGAATGCCATTTTGTCTGAACTTAGGGATGAGAGGGAGGGGATTACTTCAGCATTGGTAAATTTCGTCATTAAACCCGGGGAAAAAGTTCTGCTGGTTATTGACCAGTTCGAAGAGCTGTTCAGATATAGTACTCTGGGTTCTGCTAATGCCTCCGCTAACTCAGTGATAAAATTTGTCGATTCATTGGTAAGAGCTGTCAGCCAGACTTCTGTGGATATATTTACCATTATTACAATGCGTTCCGATTTTATTGGAGAATGCGCACATTACCAGGGTCTTACGCAGCTTATTAATAACAGTAATTACCTGATCCCTCATATGGGCAGGGAAAACTACCGGGAAGCAATAGAAGGTCCAATAAAATATGCCGGGGCATCCATTGATAAGAATGTTGTTGAAATTATACTTGATGATATTGGTGACAGAACCGACCAGCTTCCAGTTTTGCAGCATGCAATGATGAGAACCTGGACCCACTGGCAGGAACTTGACGAACCAGACAGGCCTATTGGCAAATCTGATTATGATTCAGTTGGGACTATGAGTGACGCCATGTCGCTTCATGCAAATGAGGCGTATGAAGAACTTAATATTCGTGGAAAGGAGATCTGCGAAATTATGTTTAAGACTATCACTGAGAAAGGGACAGATAATAAAGGATTAAGACATCCGTCGGGTGTCAGAACAATTAAATCTATTGCTGTTTGTACGAGTGAAGAATTATTTGATGTGGTTGAAAAATTCAGGACCCCTTCACGATCATTTATTACTCCCCGGCAAAATGTTCCGCTCGACGAAGATTCAATAATTGATCTTTCTCACGAAAGCCTTATGCGTTTATGGGACAGGTTAAGGGAATGGGTTGATGATGAAGCTGCTTCAGTGCAGATGTATTTACGGCTATCTGAAGCATCAGCAATGTTCCAGCAGGGGAAGACAAGCCTGTGGAGGCCTCCTGACCTTCAGCTTGCTGTCAACTGGCGCGATCAGCATAAACCAACCCTGACCTGGGCAGAGCGGTACAACCCTGCTTTTGAGCGAGCCATGGTCTACCTGAGGACAAGTGAGAAGGAATATCTTGAAGAAGAGGAAAATAAGATAAGGCTTCAAAAACGGCAAATGAAGCGAACTAAAATAGTTGCGATGATCCTGGGAATTGCTGCTATAATATCAGTTGGTTTCATGCTGTTTGCTTTTATACAGAAGATTGCTGCTGACCGGCAGACCATCCTTGCAGAGCAAAGGAAAACAGAGGCAGAAATTCAGAAAAAAATTGCAGATTCCCAAACAGTTGTTGCAAATGAACAGCGGACTCTGGCCGTATCAAATGCTACAATCGCTGAGCAGAAAGCTGAAGAAGCCAGAATAGAAAAGGAAAATGCAGAGAGACAGAGACTGATTGCTGAATTTAATGCAGAGCTGGCACGGAAGAATGAAAAGTATGCCAACCAGCAAACCGATTCCGCTACACGTGCAAAAGAGCTGGCATTAAAAAATGAGCAGACAGCAAAAAGGGAGAGAGAATCCGCGTTGCGACTCCGCATGTTATCTATCGGAAAAGCAATGTCAATTAAATCGCAACAGGCACAGGGACAGAAGGATCTACAGACACTTCTGGCATATCAGGCTTACCTGTTTAATAAGAGAAATAGCGGACTTGAGAACGATGCAGATATTTATGCAGGATTATATAATGCTGCACGTTTGTACGGCAGCGCAAACTACAGAACATTTAAGGGACATAATGGCGAAATTAAAAGCATTGCCTTTGTCCCGGGGAAAAACGAATTCTTTACCTCTGGTTCTGACGGCAAAGTTCTTAAATGGTCTCTTGATGAAAAGGAACAGACTATTCAGATTATGTATTCAGGTAATGATATTATAGAGGTTATTGCAGTTAGTCCCGATGCATCATGGCTTGCATGTGGAAGCGCGAATTCATTAATCAGAATGATCCCTTTAAAAGGCAATACTGCCGCATATGAGTTAGCAGGTCATAAGGGTAAAATAAAATCGCTTATCTTCTCGTATGATGGGAATTATCTCTATTCCGCTTCACTCGACGGGAAAGTTCTTAAGTGGGATCTGTCAGCCAGAACCAATGCCAGTGTATCGGGAGTATCAGGGCAGATAACCTCAATTGATATATCATCTAATGGTAATTATGTGGCGGGTATCAGCACTGATGGTTCTGTCCTGGTATGGAATCCTGAAACCAATTCCGACAGTTTTAAAATTCCATCATCAGGTAAGAATATCAAAGTAATAAGATTCAGTCCCGATAACAATATTATTGCCCTTGGTGATGTGGGCGGGAATGTCGAGCTGTGGGATATTATTCTCCGGAAAAAGATCTCTGAAGTGAAAGCTCATAATGCACCTGTAAACGATATAGTATTTAATACAACTCTCAAACAAATGGCAACTGCCGGTAATGATAAAACGTTGAAAATATTTAATATAACTGATCCGGCAGACCTTACAGAACCACCTATTACATTCACTGACAACGAAGGATTTGTTCTGGTAATTCAATTCAGTCCCGACGGGCAGCTGATCATTTCGGGTGCTTATGATGGTGATCCTAATGTAGTCGGCCGGCCATCGAATGTAGAATACCTTGTGAAGGACATATGTAACATTGTTACAAGGAACATGTCGCAGGAAGAATGGAATATTTATGTGGCAAAAGATATCCCCCTTGAAAAAACCTGTCCGGAGAAGAGTTATAATATTAAAGTAGATGCAATAAAATAAAGTCCTTTGGCATATGAAAATCCGATCTCCCATATTTATGCGAATGTACTTGCTTCTGTTATTTTTAATTGCTATTAATCAGATAGTTGCCTATTCCCAGGAGATAAGCAGCTGTGCAGAGAAGCTTAAAAATGCACAGACTCTTTTTGAGAAGGGCCAGGTTGAACAGGTTCCTGCCATACTTCACGACTGTATGAAAAACGGATTCAACCGGGAGGAATCACTGGCGGCTTATAAACTACTGATTCAATCATATCTTTTTGAAGATAAACAGGAAAAGGCTGATTCCACGATGCTTGCTTTCCTGAAAAAGAATCCTGAGTATAAAATCAGTCCAACCGACCACTCCAGTTTTGTTAATCTTTATAATACTTTCAATGTAAGACCGGTAGTTCTCATCTCGTTTCATATTGGACCAAACCTGCCATTCCTCACCTTTGTAGATCCAATATCGGCAGCCAGTATCGGAGGGGAAAATACTTACAATACAGATGCACTGAATTTTTTTGGATCGTTTGAAGCCAGCTTTTTGCTTACTAACAGATTAGAATTCAATGTTGAAGCCGGGTATTCACAATTGAAATTCACAAATATTGCTGAATTTATGGGAATTGGGGAAACAGAATATAATGAAATACAGAAAAAAATTGACTTGCCACTGAGTCTTACTTATAAAATTGCAGATTTTGGAATATTCACCCCATATCTGCGATTAGGGGCAGGACCATCTTTTACATTGAGCTCGACCTCTAAAACTGCATTCAACGCATTAGATATGAATGGAACAGATCATACTGGCACTGACATTAACCGGAATGATTCAAGGAAATTTATTGATATTTTTGCTCAGGCAGGCGCAGGAATTAAAGTTAAAACAAGGGGAGGTTATATATTTGCCGAGCTGAGGTCTAATTTCGGCATGTTTAATCAGACAGCCAGAGAGGGTAAGTCTGCTGAGGAACTGAGGTGGTATTATTATTATGTTGATGATGATTTTCACCTTAATTCATTGAATTTCACTCTGGGCTATACTCAGATTTTCTATAAACCTTCGAAAAGAAAGGAGTAGAATATGAAGAGAAAATATATTTTAATTTATTTATTTATACTTCTTTCCTCCTGTGAAAAAAATCAGGATGAAAACTTCACACTTTTAAAATATTATGGAGATTCACTTGAAGATATTGGATACAGTATATCATCAGTAGACGGGGGATATTTTATTGCCGGCCAGCTAACGGATGTGTCGCGGTCAATGGGTAATTTAATTGATGTAACCAGGTCAGTAAAAAAAATGGGAATTATCAGAACCGGACCTGATGGAAATGTAATCTGGCAAAAGTACATCGGTGGCAGACAGGAGGCAGTGGGATTGAAGGCTTTGACACTCTCTGATGGTTCAGTAATATGCACCGGGTATGTGGTTGATTCTGTAACCCGGCAGCGGGATATACTCGTCGTAAAGGTAAATGCCGGGGGATCAGGGGCAATTGAAAGATTATACAACAGTACAGGTGATAATATTACCGGTGATCCAAAGGACGGCAATCAATATGGGATAGATATTTTACAAACTGGGGAGGGTTTTCTTATCCTTGCTTCAACTGACCTGGAAAGTAAAACAGGAACTGATTCAACTGGAAATGCCGAGGGCAAAAAAGATATACTCCTGTTGAGAATTAACAATGACCTCGATCCGGTTGAGCAACCAAATGCCTACGGGTTTCCCGGGAATGATGAAGGTGTTGCAATTAAAGAGGATATGAATGGAGGATATATTATCGCAGGTACCACTGACAGATCAGAGCCAGGGCAGGCAGGTAATAATATTTTCCTCTGGAAATTCAATTCAGAAGTCCGGTCCACTCAATCTAAAATAATTGGGGGCATTAATAATGAGAATGCCGGCGATATTGAAGTTTTGTACGATGGATATCTTTTGGCCGGTACGATAGGCAATGAGGGAACTACCCAACAGGGATATGTCTGGAGATTTACTGAGAATATTTTTAGCCCTCCTGTTTCAGCACATCCGGTTTCGATTGATGCATCTTCCTCCTCCTCTTTTTCTTTGAAAGCCATTAGCAGGTATAAATCCAATTTCATAGTAATGGCAGGACAAACAGGTACCGGATCATCTTCCAGGATGCTGATTTTTGTTACAGATACTGACGGGAATCCCGTACAGGGCAAACAGCTTGTTGCAGGTGGTACTGGTATTCAGGTCGCTTATGATGTTATTTCAGATGATGATGATAATATATTGGTTGTCGGGAAAAACAGTTATGAGAATAATTCAATGATAAGTTTACTTAAATTGAGATTTTAAGTAATCAGAAAATTAGTGACACCAGGCATAATTTCTGAATAAAATGAAGATGAGAAAATTAATAATATTATTTACTGCAATCCTTCTGTTAATAGGGTCAAATGCTTTATCCCAGACAGTATCAAATGTTTACCTGACGGGTAACTTTACAGTTGGGTCAGTCCTGTCAGGGTTTTATTCCACGTCAGGAATAACTGATGAAGATATCTCACTCAACTGGTTTTCAATTTCACCAGTAACTAAAATTGATTCTGCTGCAAACAGCTATGATCTGACTAACGCTGATCTGGGGAAAAGAATATATTTAATGGTTCTGGTGCTTGATCATGCTAATGGAGATACACTCTTTGCTGACTCGAGTGCTATTTCCCCGGAAATCTCTGCTAATGAAGCTCCTGTTGCATCTGGCCAGGTACTCCTCGGGGATCTGTTTATCGGAAGAAATATTTATGCAGTGTATAATTATTCTGATTTAGAATATGATACGGAGGATAAAACGCTGACTGTATTTGAATGGTCTTCAGCCAGCGATGATTCGGGAACAGGAGAAACTGCAATTATCACAAACCATACAGGCTCTTATCTGATAGATGAAGGTGATGCCGGAAGATATTTCCGTGCACGAATCGTCCCATATGCTCAAACTGGCACCACTGAAGGTGTCCCGGTTTTTACAGATTGGTATGGTCCTGTAAATTCAATACCTTATGCTGATAATGTTTCAATAAGCGGTTCAGCCACAGTTGACAGTACCCTGACCGGCGACTATGATTTTCATGATGCAGATATTGCTGATTCCGAGCAAGGTTCTCATTTCCAGTGGTACAGAGATACAATAGCAATTCCCTTCGCAACTTCACAAACATATCTGCTTACAGAAGATGATGTTGACTTGATCATTAGTTTTGAAGTAACCCCGGTTTCTTCATCAGTTTACCCTAACACCGGTATTCCGGTGAAGGTAAGTTTAACTCAGGTAATAACTGATCCAACATCATCATTGCCTTTGGCAACAGATCTGTGTATATCAGGAACCCGTAGAGTAGGTGCTGAACTGACTGGAAAATACACTTATGAAAACAGGTATAATGAGAAAAATTCAGTTTATCGCTGGTACATTGCTGATTCTGTAGTAAAAGAGGGAACTTCCCCGGATGATATGAAGTATATACTTACTTCTGCTGATACTGCCAAAAGGATAAGGTTTGCTGTGATCCCGCGAAACAAGAGATCGCAGGTTGGCAATTTAACTTTTAGCGATCCTCTGGCAATATTCACTATGCCACGGGTATCATTCAGTGCAGGAGAAGGACCTCAGGCATTGTACGCTGAACCTCCACTACCAGCAGGAGTTTTTTGGGGTGAGGGAGTAAGCAATAATGAATTTAATCCTTTATCAGTTAATATTGATGATAGCCCATTCCTGGTTAATTATCGGGTGATGGTTGATAAACCCACCAATAGCTGCCAGCAGGATGCTATAATAAATCTTAAGGTAGATCCAATTACAATGTATTTTGACAGTTTCAGAGATATTTACTGTCAGAATGGAGGCCGGGATACCATTTATGTAAGAAACATACCGGCAGGATCAGTTGGCCATGTGTTTGAAATGAGCAACCCAAATGCAGTTATAACTCAGTTAAATGAGTCTACTCTGATATTTGATCCGGGACTCATGAAGGCCGGTGATGACAAAGATTTCCTCAGGTTCCGGGTTCTTTCAGGTGGCATTCCAATTGAAATTATGAGAACTTTTATTATTGATTCAATTGCCCAGGTCTCAATTCATAACCTGAAGATGGATACAGTGCTATGCAGTAATGTTACACCTTTTGAACTATATACCTCTCATTCCGGAGGGGTTTTTGAAGGACCTGTTGAAGACAGGATGCTTGACCCTTCTATGGCACTGGGTGCTACTTCAGTCAAATTCACATATACAACAAAAAGAAACTGTGTCAGCTCTGTTACTGTTCCGGTAACAATAAATCCTGCCCCGGTCGTCGCATTTGCATTAGCAGACTCGTGCATTGAAAGCAGTACTGATACAACAAAATTCATTGATTTAACTTCTTCAATAGATCCCATTTCTGCATACCTGTGGAATTTTTCAGAAGCAGGCGGTTCAACTACGAGCACACTGAAAGAACCAGGATATATGTACAACACAGGTAACCTTCATAATGTTACACTGACAGTTACTACAAATAAGGACTGTAGTTCCACCAAAGAGGCTACCATTGATCTGGGTATTAAACCGGAAGCAGATTTTTACTGGAAGAGTGAATGCTTTCATCCTAATGAATCTATATTATTGTTTGATTCTACATTTTCTACGTCAGTGATTTTATCAAGAACCTGGAATTTCTTCGATGGAGATTCCCTTCGAACGGTAAAAAATCCTGAATATCCCAAAAAGAAACCAGGATATCTTCCTGTAGAATATACTGTTAAGACTAAATACCGGAATTGTCATGATGTTGTGTATAAAGAAATTTTTATAAGGCCGACAGATACTATCTCTGCTGACAGTTATTTTGAGGACTTTGAAGCGGGGCACGGGGGTTGGGTACAGGATTATGAGTTGATAAACAGCTGGACTTTCGGAAAACCTGACAGTCTCCCAATAAAATTTGCAGCATCAGGTGATAGTGCATGGTTTACATATCTTCCTGCCAATCAGAAAATTGAATCTTCTTCCGTGGTCTCTCCCTGTTTTGACTTCTCTGAATCTGAGCGCCCAATGATAAGGCTTAAAATCTGGAAAGGATTCGACAGGAACAGGGATGGTGCGGTACTGCAATATAAGATCGGAGATATCGGAACATGGCAGTCTGTCGGGACATTAAATGATGGAATAAACTGGTATAATTCAACTGTCATAAAAGGACGTCCGGGAGGTGATCAGACCGGATGGACATCACTTGGGTCAGCAGATACAAAATGGAGTGAATCACGGCATACTCTTGATGAATTGAAGGGTGGAAAGGATGTAAAACTGCGGATTGCATACGGTTCGGATGGAACTACACAGGACAACTACGGTATGGCTTTTGATGATATCTGGATTGGTGAGAGGAAGAGAAATGTTCTCCTAGAACATTTCACAAATACATCCTCTATATCCGGAAGTCTGGCTACAGAAATGGTAAATTCTATTTCTCTTGCTAATACTGAGGATGTAATAAATATACAGTATCATACAAATTTCCCGGGAACAGATCCATTCTATAATTTAAATCCTGCCGATGCCAGTGCACGAATATTGTTTTACGGTCTGGCAAGAGCTCCTTACTCTTTTATTGACGGTGGAACAAGAAAGGATAGCATATATACCATAAATAATTTTGCTAATATTTTTGATTATATTATTGCAGATATTGACAGCAATGATGTTATACGGCGAAGTCTTATTAATCCACGTTTTGACATCTCAATTGCTGCTACTGTTTCAGGTGGAATTTTATCTGTAAACGGGCAGGTTAAAGCCCTGGAAAATATTAATTCTGATAACCTATCACTTTATCTTGCCGTAACAGAAAAAATAAACGATAAGTATTCAGGGGCAAACGGGGAGACTATTTTCTATAATGTATTCAGAAAATTCATACCTGATGCAGGAGGAATAAATCTGAAAAAAACATGGACAAAAGATGAGTCTTTTGCTTTGCAGGAAAAAACCTGGATTATAGAGAGGACTTTGAACTCGTCAGATATTGAGGTAGTTGCATTTATTCAGAACAGGGTAACCAAGGAATTGTATCAGGCATCTTCCCAGGTTGAGAAAAATATTGTTGTTGGCATTGAGACACCTGTCCAGGGGATGGATCCTGACTTTGCTTTATATCCTAATCCTGCCAGGGATAAATTTACTATGACATTTAAAAACCCTGTTACCAGGGCGACTGAGATCAGGATCTATGATATGAGCGGAATGATCGTAGCTGACTTTAAAATTGGTTCAGGCATCACCGAATATACTGTCGGTAATCCGGGCCTGAAGGGAGGAATTTATCTTGTCCGTGTTACATCAGGTGGCATTGATCTGGGATTCAGGAAACTGGTTATCTCAAAATTTTAATTAATTTTGTGCCCTTAAAGAGGCTGTGTCAGGAGGTACCATTTCAACCCGATTTTGATGTAGGGGGTTGAGTTAATTAAATGGACAGGAACCTTTTTGAGGCATCTACTGTTTTTATTATTCTATTTAGCTTTTAATACTATGAAGAACCAGAAGACTCTGTTGATGATACTTGATGGCTGGGGAATAGGCGATGGTTCCCGGTCTGATATTATAAGCCAGGTACCTACTCCAAACCTGACTTATTATAAGAACAACTATCCGAATTCAAAGCTTCATGCTTCAGGGGAGGATGTGGGTTTGCCGGATGGACAGATGGGAAATTCTGAAGTAGGGCATCTTAACATTGGGGCAGGGAGAGTTATTTATCAGGATCTTGTGAAAATTAATAAAGAATGCAAAACTGGCGATATAAAAAAGAACAAAGTTCTGGTTGATGCATTTTCGTATGCCCGTGATAATGACAAACAGGTTCATTTTCTCGGATTGATGTCAGACGGGGGTGTTCATTCTCTCGACAAGCATCTTTACTATTTATGTGACATGACGATGGATTATGGGCTTAAGAAAGTCTTTATCCATGGATTTGGTGACGGCCGTGATACAGACCCCAGGAGTGGAATAGGATATATGAAGAGTCTTCTTGATCACTTGAAGAAATCTAACGGCCGGGTTGCATCATTTATCGGAAGATATTATGCGATGGACCGGGATAAGAGATGGGAGAGGGTCAGGGAAGCCTATGACCTGATTGTAAGTGGTGTGGGGACACCTGCAGAAAATGTAATTGATGCAATGCAGGATTCTTATGATAAAGGTATTACGGATGAATTCATGAAACCAATTGTTTTAACCGGGAAAAATGGAAAGGCTGTAGGGAAAGTTCAGGAGGGAGATGTTATTGTTTTTTTCAATTTCAGGAATGACAGGGCTAAGGAACTCACTATTGCGCTTACCCAGAAAGATATGCCTGAAAACGGATTGAAAACCATTCCGTTATATTATTGTACAATGACTCCTTACGATGCTACTTTTAAGGGGCTCCATGTTATCTATCCTAAAGATAATGCTGTTAATACTATCGGTGAAGTTCTTGCAGCAGCAGGGAAGCACCAGTTGAGAATTGCAGAAACAGAAAAATATGCACATGTTACGTTCTTCTTTTCGGGAGGACGTGAGGAAAAATTTGAAAATGAAGAGAGAATAATGATAGCTTCCCCTAAAGTTGCTACCTATGATCTGCAGCCTGAAATGAGCGCCTACGGCGTTAGAGATGCAGTGATCAAAGCAATTGAATCAGAGAAGTTTGATTTTATCTGCCTGAATTTTGCTAATGGCGACATGGTTGGTCATACCGGCGTTTATGAGGCAATTGAAAAGGCAGTAAAAACAGTTGATGAATGCGCCGGAGCAGTTATTAAGTCAGCACGCAAATCGGGTTATGATGTCCTTGTTATTGCTGATCACGGTAATGCTGACATGGCCGTTAATGACGACGGATCACCAAATACAGCTCACTCACTGAACCCGGTTCCATCGATTCTGATCAGTGATAATTACAGAAAGATTAACGAAGGAATACTTGCAGATGTGGCACCCACTTTACTGACAATAATGGGTGTCGAGATTCCAAAGGATATGACGGGGAAAGTGCTGATTTGATTTATTTCATTTCACGCTTACTCTGTAATTAATTAATGGAAGTAACAGCTTAATCTCACTCAATGTTGTGAAAAGCGGTTGATTTACTGCTGATAAACAATGCATTAAATAAAATATTTGAGAACAAGGTTTTATACGGTAATGAATTCAGGACGATCAGAAGAACTATTCGTTTATTCAGTTTTTGATTTAAAAGGTTAATTTTAAAAGGTTTTTATGCTTCGGATTGATGATACCATATTCAGTTTGGATATTCTCGAAAAGAAATTCAGATGCGACCTGCCACTGTGCCTAGGAAATTGCTGCAGGTATGGTGATTCAGGAGCTCCGCTGAGCACAGCCGAGGCACATACACTAATTGAAATATTTGATAAAGTTGAGCCCTATCTCAGGCCTGAGGGAATTGCAGCTATCAGGGAGAAAGGGACCAGTATTACGGATTTTGAAAATGAGAGGGTAACCCCTTTGATTGGGAATGAAGAATGTGCCTATACTATTTTTGACGGAGATGTTATTATGTGCGGGATTGAGAAAGCATGGCACGATGGTAAGATTACATTCAGAAAACCACTTTCCTGTCATCTCTTCCCGGCACGTATAAAATATTATTCTGATTTCAGAGCAGTTAATTATGAGGAGCTTGCTATTTGTTCTCCTGCACGTAAAGCTGGGGACAATGAGGGGATATATGTTTATGAGTTTCTTAAGGAACCATTGATAAGAGCTCTTGGAGAAGAGCTCTACAAAGAGTTATGCATTGCTGCGGTTGAATTGAGGAAGAATAACTTAGTATAAGTCAAAATTTAAAATAATGAGTATCGGAGAATGAATAATCTTCAAGATATAATTATTTAAAACTATGGAATACAGGATATTACAAGTAATAGTGAAGGAGGGAGTGGCGATTTGAATGAATACGTGTGCTTTCTCTTTTAATTTGCGATTAAAATCACCACTCCTTCCCTTCCATACCATAGTAATCCTGTCATTCCGGACGAAGTGAGGAATCTCATAATCAATTGTTTGGAGATTATTATTGATAGCCGATAGTTATATATAAAATAATTGATAGCTCCGGATAGGGCTTAAAATATTAAAAAACCTGATATGGATACAATAAAGAAATACATTTCCGGTAACAAGGATAGATTCCTTGCTGAATTGTTTGACCTTCTGCGTATTCCTTCCGTAAGCGCAAAAGAAGAAAACAGGAAGGATATGCTCCGTGCAGCTGACTTTCTCAGGAATTCCCTGTTAGAAGCAGGGGCAGGTAAAGCAGAGGTCTATCAGACAGAAGGCCATCCTGTATTATATGGAGAAAAAATTATATCTCCCGATTTGCCTACAGTAATGATTTATGGCCATTATGATGTTCAGCCTGCAGAACCCTATGAATTATGGAAGACAGCCCCCTTTGAACCTGTTATTAAAGAGGGGAAGATATGGGGACGCGGAGCCGATGACGATAAAGGCCAGCTGTTTATGCATATCAAAGCTTTTGAATTGATGAATAACACAGGTACTCTTGCCTGTAATGTCAAATTTATAATTGAGGGCGAAGAGGAGATAGGCTCTGTGAATCTTGAAAAGTTCTGTTCCGATCATAAAGCTATGCTAGCATCCGATGTTATCCTTATTTCAGATACTACAATGATATCTGAGGATGTGCCTTCCATTACATCAGGACTGAGAGGTTTGTCCTATATGCAGGTTGAGGTTACTGGTCCTGACCGCGACCTTCATTCCGGACTTTACGGCGGTGCTGTGGTGAATCCATGTAATGTATTATGCGATCTGATTGCCTCCCTGAAGGATAAGGATAACAGGATTACAATTCCCGGGTTTTATGATGATGTTCTTGAGTGCACCCCGGAGGAAAGGGAGGCAATGTCGAAGCGCCCATTCAGTAAGGATTCTTTTATGAAGTCGGTTGGAGTTAATAAGTTGGATGGTGAAACAGGATATACTGATCTTGAAAGAATTGGGATCAGGCCGACACTCGATGTTAATGGTATCTGGGGCGGCTACACCGGTGAAGGGGCAAAAACGATTCTTCCTTCCAAAGCTTTCGCAAAAATTTCAATGAGGCTGGTGCCAAATCAGAATGCGGAAAAAGTTGCCGGGCTTTTTTCTAAATATTTTTTGTCAATTGCACCTTCATCAGTGACGGTGAAAGCTGAATTTCTCCATGGAGGTGAAGCCTATATCAGCCCCCTCCATACTGCAGAATACAATGCCGCCTCCCTGGCTGTTGAAGAAACATTCAACAAAAAACCCGTTCCAGTGCGCAGTGGCGGAAGTATTCCTATTGTTTCAACATTTGAAAAGGTACTTGGAGTAAAGTCAATTTTGCTTGGATTCGGTCTCGAAAGTGATGCTATACATTCACCGAATGAAAACTACCCGGTTTCTAATTTTTTAAAGGGAATTGAGACAATCCCATTGTTCTTCAGGCACTATAAAAATCAGAAAATTAGATAATTCACTATTTTTATTTTTAATTTATAAAAGGGGTATGAATCGTTTTTAAAACTACCTCTTTTTATTAAATTATTTTTTTTTAGTTTGGAGATTTAATAAAGAACCTATATATTTGGCAGGTTAAATTAAAACCTAAAACTAATTCGTATGAAGAAATTATTTCTGCTGATTGTTTTGTTTGTGTTTGTAAGTGGCGTCACTTTATTAGCACAAACAATAGTCATTACAGGTACGGTCACCTCCGCAGTAGAGGGGGAGGGTCCGATTCCCGGAGTTACAGTTTTTGTTAAAGGGACCACAATAGGTGCCATAACAGATGCTAATGGGAAATATTCTATAACAGCACCGGCATCAGCCACAACTTTGATTTTCTCCTATATAGGGATGAGATCACAGGAGGTTGAGATCGCAGGACGTTCAGTTATTGATGGCGTTCTGGAATCAGATCTGGTCGGGTTAAATGAGGTTATTGTAACGGCCCTTGGTATTAAAAGGGAAAAACGTGAGGTAACTTATCAGACTCAGAAAGTTGGTACTGAAGAACTCTCTGCAACTCAGCCTACAAGAGCCGGTAGTGCACTGGCAGGTAAGGTCGCAGGTTTGCAGATCAACATTCAGGATAACAGCGTAAACCCAAACACACAGATCGTACTCAGGGGATTCCGATCAATAACTGGTGGAAACCAGGCACTGGTTGTAATTGACGGTGGTATTTCATCACTCGCTGCTTTTGACGACCTGAACCCTAACGACATTGCTGACCTTAGCATTCTTAAAGGAGCTACTGCAGCAGCTTTGTATGGTTCGAGAGCAGGTAACGGTGCTATAATCGTAACTACCAAAAGAGGTGTCGCTGGTCAGAAATTCACTGTTGGTTTAATTTCTGCTTATACAGCTGAAAAAGTTGCTTACATGCCTAAATTCCAGAGTGAATACGGAACAGGCTGGGAAGGCGCATATGATGCAGTTGAAAATACAAACTGGGGTCCACGCTTCGATGGTACTCTTCGCCAGATCGGGCCAACATGGCCGGATGGAACATACCAGGCAGTGCCTTATGCTCCTGTAAGAAACAACCTTCTTGATTTCTTCCAGACAGGTAATAACTTCAACAACACATTCTATCTTAGCGGTAGCGGAAATGACAGTAAGTTTTATCTTTCTATAGGCGACCAGAGAGCTAATGGTATTGTTCTTCGCGATGAATACAGCAGGAATACTTTTAGGGCGAATGCCAGCAAAAAAATCGGGAAAGTTGAAATTTCTGTAAACTCAAGTTTCTTTACTGATAAAACAAGTGAAGTTGGTGAAACGATCGGTGACCAGGACAGACCTTTATACTGGTTCCTTCTTAATACATCAGCTAATATTCCACTTTCAAGGTATAAGGACTGGAAAAATGATAAATATTCATCACCAGATGGATATTACAATGCTTATTACCAGAACCCATGGTGGGCTATTGATACAAACAGGGATGACAGAAGTACAAGCAGGTTGAATGCTAACTTCCAGATATCATGGGATATCCTCGACTGGCTTAACCTTACCGCAAGAGTTGCTGCAAACAATGTATGGGGTGATGGTAAAAACTGGCGTGCAGCTCAGACCTATGATCCTGATCTTCAGCCATCAGCAGGAGCAGTTTCCTCGTTTGTTGAAGATACAGAATTCATGCAAAGTGAATATGTTTCTGATCTTTTGTTGTCATCTAATTTTAAATTTTATGATGCTTTCACATTAAAGGCTATTTTAGGTGCAACGAACCTTACACATAAATACAGGGACAGCGAGATCAGGGCAAATAATCTAAGTATTCCTGATTTTTATGATATTTCCAATGGAACTGGGAGCCCTGTAACTACTGCAGACTCACGGCAGTTTATTAACTACGGTTTCTTTGGTGACTTCACCCTTGGATATAATAATTATATATTCCTGAACTTTTCAGGAAGAAATGACTGGACATCAACACTTGCTCCTGGAAACAACAGTTATTTCTATCCATCAGTAGGTCTTTCGTTTGTTGCCACTGACGCCATTGAAGCACTTAAGAATAATGATATTCTTTCATTTGCGAAAGTTACATTGTCTAATTCTACTGTTTATAATGACCTTGAAGCTTACAGGTTGAATGAGACTTACAGTAAAAGCGCAGGATTTCCGTTTGGCTCAATCAACGGATTCTTCCTTAGTGGTACAACAGTAGATGCCAACATTAAGAAGGAAAAACTCAATACTACAGAATTTGGAGTAAACCTCGGATTTCTGAAGTCGAGGTTATCACTTGATTTCTCCTACTTCACAACCACAACTAAAGACAATATTGTAAGTACTACTCCTTCAATTGCTTCAGGCGCAACTGACTTTCTTACCAATATAGGGGAAATGCAGTCAAAAGGGGTTGAGCTAACTCTTGGTGGAACTGTTATTAAAGCCAGTGATTTCAGCTGGGATTTGAGCGTTAACTTCACATCAAACGAGACTATTGTTAAAGAGATCAAGGCAGGTCTTGATGAGATTGCCCTCAGAACAACAGGTCAGTGGGGTATTTATGCAGTAAAAGGAGAAGCTTTCCCACAGATAAAAGCAAATACTTACAAGAGAGATCCTCAGGGAAGAATTGTAGTTGACGCTGCAAGCGGGCATCCTATTGAAGTAGCTGAGCTTAAGAGCCTGGGAAAAACAATGCCAGATAAAATTTTTGGTATGAATACGGCGTTGAAGTATAAAGGTATAGCCCTTTCAACAACAATGGATTACAGAACCGGACATGTATTTTATGCACAGGGTTCTGATGCAATGGAATTTACAGGGAGATCTATGGAAAGTATTTCTGCCAACAGGCAGGACTTCGTTGTTCCGAACTCTGTGATTGAAACCTCTCCGGGCGTATATGTTGCTAATACAGATATTCCTGTTTCAGGTGGCCGCCAGAGTTACTGGACCGACGTATATAATAATGTTAAGGAAAACTACGTGAGAGATGCAACAGCTTTCAAGATCAGAGAGCTTGCTCTTAGCTATTCTCTTCCTTCATCGATCCTGAGTAAGACACCTCTTCAGAAAGTTACAGTTGGATTTATCGCA